>Ga0075428_100000228_pt1 | contig 54657 bp, 43 predicted proteins | sample RhiMetdeltSRZDD2_FD_75291 | JGI IMG/M metagenome (GOLD analysis project Ga0075428, IMG submission 75291) | Populus rhizosphere microbial communities from Tennessee, USA - Rhizosphere MetaG P. deltoides SRZDD2 | ecosystem: Host-associated > Plants > Roots > Rhizosphere > Soil | place: USA... | reverse complement strand
CGTCGCGGCGAGGCTGGTCCAGCGGGGCGTGCCCCGCGACCGGATCTCGGTCTCCTCGGCCGGCGAGAGCCAGCTGTTGTCCGGTGAACCGTCCGGCTATGCGCTGGATCGCCGGGTCGAGTTCGGCTACGAACCGGCTCCGGTGTCCAATGACGACGGTGGGGTGTGCGTCACCCCGCGGCAGGTCGTCGCTAGCGACTTCCCGGGCCCGCCCTACCCGAACGTGGAGCGCTACCTCCCGCGCGAGGTAGTGGCGCTCAACGATCCGCAGGAGGGCTGGCACTGGGGCGAGCTGAGCAGCCAGATGGCCGCCGAGGTGGACACCTGGATCAAAGGGTACGTCGGAGGCGCGGCACCGGGCGTGCTGGCCGACCCGAAGTGGGACGACATCGTCATCGGCACGCCGCAACCGGCTCCCGGGCGCGGATTCCCGATGCCGCCCGGGATGCGCCCGCCCGGGATCCCGTTGCCCACCAGCGTCACCCTGCATCCGCGCACGCACCTCGAGGCGGTCATACGCGAGCTGCTGGCCGACCCGACCGGCCTGCTGGGTCGCATGTTCGGCTCGCCGGCAGCCAACCATTCGGTGCAACCGTTGCCGCCCATGGACGCGTGCCCGTGAAGACGCCGGTCCAGAAGACGACCGAGGCGGGCGAACAACCGGCCCGCACGGCCAAGCGCGCCCGCCTGCACCCGATCGCCCGCCTGCAACGATCGGCCGGAAACCGCGCCGTATCAAAGCTTTTCACCCGCTCCGCGGTGCAGCGGGCCGACTGCCCGCCGGCACCGGTCGCCCCGCCCGGTACCACCGCTACCGAGGATCCCAAGTTCGGCGCGGTGACCGGCGGTGTCGCCGCCGATGCCAAGGCCGCCAAGGACCATCCGCCGGCCGAGGGCGAGGCGCGCAAGGCCGCCGAGGCCGCGGTCCCGCCGTCCGACGACAAGGAGGCCCAGTCCAAGGCGGCGCACACCGAAACCATGAGCACGGCCAAGCCGGCCGGATTCGACAAGGCGGCGTTCATCGCCGCCGTCACCGCCGCGATCGAGGCACAGCGCCCGAGCACCAACGAGGACGCCAAAAACTTCGCCAGCTCCGGCCGCGCCGCCGCGGTCAAGTCGACGGTCGCCGGTCAGGTCGCCGGCGGCAAGCAGACCTCCGCCCACGACATCGCCGAAAAGACCGCGCAGGCGCCCGATCCCGGTGTGGCCGTGGACAAACCCGTCACGCCGCTGCCCGCGCCCGCGCCGGCGCCCGGTCTCCACGGTCCCGATCCGGCCAAAGCCATACCGGACAAGGCACCCGCCGAACAGACCGAGCTGGGCGAGACCGGGTGCACGCTCGAGTCGAAGATGGCCGAGGCCAACGTCACCGACGAGCAGTTGGCCAAGTCCAACGAACCCGAGATGACCGGCGCCGTCGCCGCCAAGCAGGAGGCGATCGCGCACGCCCAGACCGCGCCCGCCGCCATGCGCTCCGACGAGGAGGGTCTGCTGACCTCCGCGAAAACCGGTGCGGCGCAGGCGGGTAAGGCCGGTGCCGCGGGCATGCTCTCGGAGCGGCTGACCCAGACCTCGCTGGCGGGCAACGCGCAGGGCGCGGCCAAAGGCCGTGACGAGCAGGAGCGCGCCCGGATCTCCGGCCAAATCAAAAACATTTTCGAGGGTACCAAGAAGACCGTCGATGGAATCCTGAGCGGACTCGATGGCCTGGTCGAATCGGAGTTCAACGCCGGCGAGAAGGCCGCCCGCGACGCGTTCGAGGCCAACCACAAGCGGTGGATGGACGAGTACGAGGACCGCATCGGGCTGGTGCAGTGGCTCATCGACAAGTTCCTGCCGACCAAGCCCGAGGTTCTGCAGATCTTCACCCGGGCCGCCAAGCAGTACGAGCAGGACATGAAGGCGGTCATCGCCAGGGTCGCCGACGTCATCGAGCGCGAGCTGAACCGGGCCACCACCGAAATCGCCAACGGCCGCGCCAAGGTCAAGGCGTTCGTTGCCGACCAGCCGAAAGCGTTGCAGGGCATAGCCGGTGAGGCCGCCGCCGAAATCGGCTCGAAGTTCGACAGCCTCGACTCGGCGGTCAAGGACAAGCAGCAGAGCCTGGTGGAGGACTTGTCCCAGCGCTACAACGAGGCCCGGCAGGCACTCGACAAGCGGGTGCAGGAACTTCAGGAAGAGCACAAGAGCTGGCGCGACAAGGCCGTCGACGCAGTGGACGGCGTCATCGAGACCATCAAGAAGCTCAAGGAAATGCTGATGGGCGTGCTGGCCCGCGCGGCCGGCGCGATCGAGCTCATCATCGCCGACCCCATCGGCTTCGTCGGCAACCTTGTCAACGCGGTCAAGAGCGGCGTGCTCAACTTCAAGAACAACATCCTCGACCACCTGCAGAAGGGCCTCAAGGCCTGGCTGTTCGGCAACCTCGCCGCGGCCGGCGTCGAGATCCCGCAGACGTGGGACCTCAAGGGCGTCCTGAAGCTGATCCTGTCGATCCTCGGCCTGACCTGGTCGGCGATCCGGGTGCGCATCCTCAAGTTCATCCCGGAACCGTTGCTGGTCATGCTCGAGGGCACGGTCGAGGTCGTGAAGATCCTCATCAACGAGGGCCCGGCCGGGCTGTGGAAGTGGGTGGTCGCGAAGATCGGCGACTTCAAGGAGATGATCCTCTCCGAGATCAAGCAGATGGTCGTCGTCGAGATCGTCAAGGCCGGCGTCATGTGGCTGCTCAGCCTGCTCAACCCGGCCTCGGCGTTTGTCAAGGCGTGCAAGGCGATCGTCGACATCATCATGTTCTTCGTCAACAACGCCGCCCAGATCGCCTCGCTGGTCAACGCGGTGCTCGACTCGGTGGAGTCCATTGCCCGCGGCGGCGTCGGCAAGGCCGCCGCGGCGGTGGAAAAGGCGCTCTCCTCGGCGATCCCGGTGGTGCTGGGGTTCCTGGCCAGCCTGCTCGGCCTGGGCAACATCCCGGCGAAGATCAAGGCGATCCTCACTAAAATCCAGGAGCCGATCGGCAAGGTCGTCGATGGGATCGTCGGCACCATCGCCAAGTTCGGCAAGAAACTGCTCGCCAAGCTCAAGGGCAAGAAGAAGCCCGACGACCCGGCCGAGAAGGAGAAGCGGCTCAAGAAGGCAGCGGCAGCGGCGCAGAGCGCGGTGCGGCGCTTCGCCGGCAAGCCGGTCGGCGGCAAGCTGCTCAAGCCGATCCTCGCGGTGATCCGGGTGCGCTACCGGCTGACCAGCATCACGCTGGTCGACCAGAACGGCACCTGGGCGGCCCAGCTGGTGATCAACCCGTCGACGCTGGCCAGGCTCGGCGTGCCCACGCTGAAGAAGATGATCGAAAAGCTCAAGAAGGAGATCGCCAACGTCAAGAAGCAGATCAAGAAGAACCAGAGCAACCAGGCGGACACCAAACGGAAGATCACCAAGACCGAGGCGGGCATCAAGAAACTCGAGGCGCAGTCCAAAACGATCGCCAAGGATATCGTCAAGGCGGCTAAGGACCCCATCTTCAAGCCGGGCAAGGGTTACACCGGCAGGACCATCGCCACCGACGACCCCAGGGTATCGGACAAGCAGCGCCGCGCCATGCAGGCGATCGGCAAGGAAAGCTGGTGCCACACCTGCGGCAAGCCGGCCAAGCGCGGTACCAAATACACGCCGGATCACCAGCCGCCCTCCAAGCTGATGACCTACGTCGTCGAAGGCAAGGCGCTGTTCTCCGGACCGCAAGAGCTCTACCCGCACTGCCGCGCGTGCTCCAACGAGCAGGGCGGCAAGGCTTCGGCGATTGCCCGCGACTACAAGGCCTATCAACGTAAGCTGAAGGCGATCAAACGGCTTGAGACGATCCTGCAAAAGCTCAAGGCCTCGCCCAGCGACGAGGCGAAGCTCAACGACAAACTCAAGAAGCTGGAAAAGGCGCTTGAAGAGGCGAACAGCGGTGGCTAACCGATGGTGGATCTGATTTTGCGGCAGCTCGACGAGGCGGCCGAGGACTACAGCTTCCCCGGCCCGCCCAACATGAACTACCCGACCGCTGCGGTGCGCCTTGACGCGTTCGCCAGCGAGAAGGAAAGGCTGCTCGCGTTCCAGGTGCTGCGCTACTCGCGGCAGAACGACGAGTTCGAGAATGGCATCTTCCTGTTCGGCGACGATGTTCAGGAGCCCGGGCTGCAGCCCGAGGACGTGATCGCCGACGACATCCCCACCGATAACCCGCTGCGCTTCACCATCTCATTGCGCGGCAACGAGCGCGAGGTGACCGCGACCGACGCCGACTACGCCGCCGCCGGGATCAAACGACGCAACCCGGACGAGCCGGCGCTTGACATCGTCCGGCTGCTCGCCCACAAGTTCGGCGGCGAGCTGTTCCTATCCCCGCCGGACCTGTTGCGGTACATCGAAAAAGAGGGTATGGAGCACCTGTTCCGGCTCGACGGCTGGCGCCAGCCCGACAGCCGCAAGAACGAGCGGCCCAGCCGCATGTCCTGCTTCCAAGATCTGGTCAAGGCGCTCGGTGAGAAGGCGAAGACGCCACCGGAGTCGTGCGGCAAAGGGGCCAACACCCAGTGGACGAGGTGGATCGAGGAGGAGTAGAGATCCTCTACTCTTCCTCGGTCTGCTCCTCCTCCTCGCCTTCGCGCTGCACGAAGGTCTGCGCCATCTTGTCCTCGTCCTCTTCGGCCTCTTCCATCTCGTCGCGCTGCACGTCCACCGTCCGCTGCACGGCCTGCTCGTGCTCGTCGGTGCTGCGCTGTACGGCCGGCGCGGGCTCGGCCGCAGCGGCCGGCGGGGTGGACATCACGCGCTCGGCGTTGGCCACGGCGTCGCGCTCGAAGCGGTCCGATGGGTGGCTCACGCGCACCCCGTCGCCGCGGTCGGTGCCCTCGACCGGACCGCTGCGCTGCTGCATCACGTGGGTCAGCTCGTGCGCGAGCATCACCTGACCGTCCGGAGTGGACGGATCGAACCGGTCGCGTTGGAAGACGATGTGCGACCCGACCGTGTACGCCTGCGCGTTGACCGACTTCGCCGACTCGTGCGCGGCCCCGTCGGTGTGCACGCGCACATCGGAGAAGTCGGCGCCGAGCCGCTCCTCCATCGCCGAACGGGTGTCGGTGTCCAGCGGGCTTCCCCCGCCGGAGCCGATTACCTCATGCACCAACGACTCTTCGGAGCCGGCCGAGGCACGCTGGGCGAGGGCGGCGTTGCCCGCGGTGCGCTGCAATCCGAGCATCGCCTGCGGGCTCAGCGCGTCCAGGCGCCCCTCGGCGGCCGCCCGAAGCGACAGCTCCTCCTCGGGATCGGTGAACTTGCCGTGCGGGATGCGGTCGCCCTGCGGGCGGTAACTGTCGACCTCTGAACCGTGCGCGCGCATGATTTCAGCGTGCCGTGGGCGCGCCGGGCCCGCCAGTGACGGATGGGTTGCCCGGAGGGGCAGGTCACGTTTCCCTCGCCGTCGGCCCGGTTGGCCGTACCCAGAAAGGGTTTAAAGCGACAGCCTCCAAGAATGCCGAACTACCTGTCACCCGGTGTCTATGTCGAAGAGGTTGAGGCGGGGTCACGACCGATCGAGGGCGTCGGCACGGCGGTCGCCGCATTCGTCGGCCTCGCGGCGCAGGGGCCGTTCCACACGCCGACACTGGTGAACAACTGGAGCCAGTACACCAACGCGTTCGGCGAGTTCGTGGAGGACTACTACCTGGCGCACGCGGTGTACGGCTACTTCCTCAACGGCGGCGGAGCCTGCTATGTGGTGCGCGTCGGCGGGGCGCCCTCGGCCGGGGTCGCTATCCCTGCCCTGCCCTCCGGGGTAATGGGCCGCTATCGGTTGGTCGCCCGGGCCGCCGACAACCACCTCGCCGTAGAAGTCGCCGACCCCGCGGAAGGTACGCCCGAGGACCGTTTCACGCTCATCGTCAAGGCCAACGGCGGTGAGGCGGAACGGTTCGAGAACCTCACCACCAAACGCGGCCGGGACAACGTGGTGACCGCGGTCTCCGAGCGTTCGCGTCTGATCACCGTGGAGCTGGCCGACGCCACCTCCGCACCGCCCAGGCCCGCGTCCGGCACGGTCGAGCTGAGGGTGGCGCAGCAGGCGCCAACGCCGCTCGTTGCCGACGAGTACGCCGGGGATGCCGCGCAGCGCACCGGTTTCGGCGGTCTCGAGGCGATCGACGACATCACGATGGTGGCCTGCCCCGACCTGATGAGCGGCTTCGAGAAAGGTTCCCTCGACGCCGAGGCGGTCAAGACCGTGCAGCTGGCGATGATCGCGCACTGCGAGCTGATGGGCGACCGTGTGGCCATCCTCGACCCGCTGCCGGGCATGAGCGCGCAGCAGGTCAAGGAGTGGCGGATGGAAAAGGCCGGCTACGACTCCAAGTACGCGACGCTCTACTACCCGTGGATCAAGGTCTTCGACGCCGCCATTGGTACCAACCGTTTCGTGCCGCCCTCGGGCCACATGGCCGGGGTGTGGGCCCGCAACGACTCGACCCGGGGCGTGCACAAGGCGCCGGCCAACGAGGTGGTACGCGGCGCGGTCGAGCCGCAGACCCAGCTGATCCGCTCCGAGCAGGAGTTGCTCAACCCGATCGGGGTCAACTGCATCCGAGCGTTCCCGGGGCGGGGGGTACGCGTGTGGGGCGCGAGGACCCTGTCCTCGGATCCGGCATGGCGCTATGTGAACGTGCGCCGCCTGTTCAACTATCTGGAGGAGTCGATCCTCGGCGGCACCCAATGGGTGGTGTTCGAACCCAACGATCACGCGCTATGGGCGCGGATCCGCCGCACGATCGCGGCCTTCCTGGTCAACGAGTGGCGCCGGGGCGCCTTGTTCGGTCTGACGCCCGACGAGGCCTTCTACGTCAAATGTGACGACGAGACCAACCCGGCCGAAAGCATCGACGCCGGTCTTGTCGTCTGTGAAATCGGTGTGGCGCCGGTGAAACCGGCCGAGTTCGTCGTCTTCCGCCTGGCGCAGATCTCCGGCGGTACCAGTCTGGTCAGCGAGTGAGATAGGGAGCGCACATGCCCGGCGAATACGACGTGAGCATCGCCCATTCCTTCGGCATCGAGGTGGATGGGGTTCAGATCAAACACATCCAGGAGGTCAGCGGGCTCAAGCTTGAGCAGGATGTGGTGGAGGTCAAGGCGAATACTCCCGACGGCAAGCCGATCCTGGTGAAGATGCCGGGCCTGCCCAAGGCCGGCGAGGTGACCCTGGTCCGCGGCATGACCCAGGACAAGGGCTTCGACACGTGGATCAAGGATTCGCGGTTCGGGCAGGTCGATAAGATCCGCAAGGGTGGATCGATCATTTTGTACGACCTGTCCGGTGGCGTGGTCAAGCGGTACAAACTCACCAACGCCTGGCCCAAGAGCCTGGAGGTCAACGCGCTCAAGGCGGGGGACAACACGGTGGTCACCGAGAAACTGGTCGTGGTCTTCGAGAACATGGAAGCCGAATAATGCGCCGCGTCACCACATTCGCCGCGCCGTCGTTCACCGAAACCGCCCCGGTGACACAGGAATCCAAGCTGCGCACCGAATTCCCGTTCGAGCTGCCACGCGGATATTTTGATTCCAGCGGTACCTTGCACAAGCACGGGGTGATGCGGCTGGCGACGGCTCGCGACGAGCTGGTCCCGCTGCGCGACGACCGGGTGCGCGAGAACCCGCAATACCTGACCGTGGTGCTGCTTGCCCGGGTGGTCGAGCGGATCGGCTCGGTGACCGACGTCCACGCCGGCGTCATCGAGGACCTGTTCGCCTCGGACCTTGCCTTCCTGCAGGACATGTACCGGCAGATCAACAGCGAGGGCGGCATGCGCGCGGCCGTGGGCTGCCCCGAATGCGGTCACCGGTTCGATGTGCAGTTCGCCGGGGGCCGCCTGGGGGAATCATGACCCACCCGGCCGACCACCTTTACCGCGAGGTCGCCTACGTCGCGTACCACTTCCACTGGGGCCTGGACGACATCCTCGACCTTGAGCACCCGGAGCGGCGGCGGTACGTGGCCGAGATCGCGCACCTCAATGAGCGCATGAACGAAGGTCGGTGAGCCGGGTGTGGCCGTTTCGAACCCGCCGCCGCACGGAGGCGGAACAGCAGGAGCAGCCGGAGCAGGCGCCGGTCTGGCGCGCCGCGCCGCAGGGGTGGCGTGACGTCCAGACGATCCAGCCCGTGCTGGCCCAGCCGCCGGTCATCAATCGGGCGGAGAATTTCTCCACGACGCTGACGTCGTGGCGGGATCCGCGGTTCCTGGCGCCGCTTGGTCACAATCTCGCCCAACGGGAACCGGTCGCCGCGACGGTGACGCCCGAGCCAAGCCCGCCGTCACCGCCGCCGCCATCACCATCGCCATCGCCCTTGCCGGTGCAACGGATCCCAACGGCGTCGACCGCGTCGACCGCGCTGACCGCGCTGACCGCTGCCACCACTTCCCCTGTGCCGTCAGCTCCCACCGCGACAACGGCTCTTACCGCGATCACGGTTTCCCGAGTGGTGGAGCAGCCGGAGACCGGGTCCCCGCCGTCGTTTTCACCTTCACCCTCAACCTCGTCCTCGCCCTCGCCCTCAACCTCGCCCTCGCCCTCAACCTCGCCCGAGGTGGTCCTTCCGCTTGTCGGGGCCTCACCGCTGGCGCCAAGAGCCACGGTGACCGCCAAGCCGATGGTTGCCGCGAGCATGGCACCGCCACGGGACTCGGTGGTCCAGCGCACCCTCGAGGAAACGACACCACTGTCCACATCGGACATCGCGGCGGAGGCTGACCCCGAGCCGCAACCCGGGCCCGTCGTTATGGCAGACGCAGTGGAACCGGAGGTGGTGCCGCCGGCAAGTTCGATAGAGAGCTCGATCGAGCTCGCCGCGGCGCCGGCACAGCCTGCGATCGTGCAAACCTTCGTCGCCTCTTCACCTTCGGAGGTGGCGGCGAAACCGCCCGCACCGGTCGCGGTGAGCCGGACCGTCACGCCCATCGTGCCAACGACCAGATCCACGCCCGTCCCGGCCGTGCCCGCAACGGCACCTGCGCACCAGATCGGTGTACGCCTGGCGACAACCGTGGCACCGCGGGTCACGGCGGCCGTGCCACCCACCGTGTCCCCGACCGTGTCCCCAGCCGTGTCCCCAGCCGTGTCCCGGGCCGCGCAGCCGGTCGAGCCCACCGTGGTGGTGACCCCGCAGCGCATCCTCGAGCGCAGGTTCGTCCTGCAGCGCGCCGAGGAAGACTTCGAATCACCGGCCGAACCCACCGAGCCCGCCGAACCGGTGGAGCCGCCATCCGAGCCCGCCGCCGCAACCCCTTCGGCCGCACCGCAAAGCTCGCAACCGCCGCCGCCCCCGCCGGCCGGACCGCAGGAGCCCGAGGAACTGCTCAAGACCCTGTTCGACCCGCTGCTGCGCCGGCTGCGCACCGAGTTGCGGCTCGACCGCGAGCGCCGCGGTGTCGTCTCGGACCGTTGGTAACAAAGGAGAATCGCCGATGCCCGACAAGATAGCCATCGCCGCCGCCTTCGTGGTCAAAATCGACAACCACGACCTGGGTGCGTTCTCCAGTTGCGATGGGCTCGCCTGCGAGGTGGTCCTGGAGCAGCGCGAGGAGGGCGGCAACTTCGGTCACGTGTGGCAGCTGCCGAGCCGGATCAAGTACTCCAATATCAAGCTTTCCCGCCCGGTCACCGCCGACAGCGCGAAGCTGACCAAGTTCATCGCCTCGCTTTCCGGCGGGGTGAAACGCAGCACCGCCACCATCGAGGCCCGCACCCTCGAGGGCACGGTCATCGCGAGCTGGCACCTGGAGGGGGCGGTCCCGGTGCGCTGGACCGGACCGCAGCTGACCCCGGACTCGCAGAAGGCGGCGATGGAAACCCTCGAACTCGCCCACCACGGCTTCCTGAGCCAGGATTGAGAAAACCATGCCGGGTAACGCTTTCACCGTCTCAGGCGGCGCGGCCGGCGGCTCGCCGGGCAAGCTCGCGCACGCCGAGCTGGAGGTGCACAAGCCGGGCAACACCGCGGGCATGCCGGAAAGGACCATCGCGTTCCAGTTCAACCCCAAGGAACTCGCGGTCACCAAGACCGCCAAGTGGAAACGCGACGGCCAGCCCAAGGCGAAAAAGAGTGGGCCGCCGACCTTCACCGGCTCGGACCCGCTGAAGCTGACCATCGAGATGTTCCTCGACGCCACCGACACCATGGACTCGACCGTGGTCAAACGCGTCGAGGAGCTGTTCACCTGCTGCGTTCCCACGCCGGAGACGGTCGACACCAAAACCCCTTCCACGCCTTGGGTGGTGCTGCACTGGGGCGACCTGCGCGGTTTCCAGGCCGTGGTCACCAACGTCAGCGCCAAATACACTCTGTTCACGCCGGGGGGTACGCCGATTCGTGCCGTCTGCACGGTGACGCTCGAGGAGATGCCAAGCGACGTCGCCAAGCAGAACCCGACCTCCGGCTCGCTGGTCGTCCGTGACGTCCACCAACTTGTCGCCGGCGACAGCCTCGAATCCCTTGCCTACCACACCTACGGCGATCCCGGCCTGTGGCGCGAGATTGCCACCGCCAACAACATCGACGACCCGATGCGCCTGCGTCCGGGTAGGACGGTCCTGCTGCCCGCCCCCGAGGAGCTTGGCCATGGCTAACCAGCATTTCTCCAGCAGCCTGCTGGTCGAGGTGGACGGCAAGGCGCTGCCCACCGACATCGAGGTGCTGCTGACCTACGCCATGGTCGACGACAGCCGCCGGTTGCCCGACCGCTTCGTGCTGCGCTTCCGCGATCCCGGCCGCGTGGTGCTGGCCAAGGCGGGGTTCAAAATCGGGACCTCGGTCAAGCTCAAGGTGCGCACCACCGATTCCGGCACGCCGCAGCCCCTGATGAGCGGCGAGGTGACCGCGATGGAGCTGGATCTCGACAAGACCGGGACCGTGACCGAGGTGCGGGGCCTCGATCATTCTCACCGTCTCTATCACGGGCGGCGTGTAGCGGCGTACCCCAATATGTCTGTCGCGGACGTCGTGCGGAAAGTGACTCAGCGAGCCGGTCTGTCCGTTGGAAAAATCGACAATCCCCCGGGTACCGCCACCGGCCAGCATGATCAGATAAGCCAGGACAACGTGAGCGACTGGGACTTCCTGGCCCGCCTGGCCGACCTGGCCGGGGCGCAAGTCGTTGTCCGGGACGGCAAACTGGACTTCCTGCGGCCGGAGAAACCGCAAGGAGCACCGGGCGGGCAAGCCAAGGCCAGCGAGAACACGTTGGTGCTTGAGGCGGGCTCCAATCTGGTCAGCTTGCGCGCCGGGATCACGGCGGCCGAGCAGGTGCCGCAGGTGATCGGGCGCGGCTGGGATCCGGGCGCCAAGGCGGCGGTGGAGGCGACCGCGCCGCCCAAGCTCGCCGACGCCCAAGTGGGCGGCGTCGACCCGGCCAAGCTCGGCGAGGGCAGCCCGCCTTACGTGATTCCCGATCCCACACTGAACACCGACGGACAGGTCAAGGCCCTGGCCGAGGCGATGGCGATCCAGCTGGGCGGAACGGCGGTGGAGATTGACGGGGTGGCGCGGGGAAATCCTTCGCTGCGCGCGGGTACTGCCGTCAGCCTCGCCAACGTCGGTGAGCCGTTCGCCGGAAACTACACGCTGACCGCGACACGGCACCTGTTCAATCCGGAGTCGGGTTACACCACCGCGTTCACCGTCTCCGGGCGCAACGAGCGCTCGTTGTACGGCCTGACCTCCGGCGGCGGTCAAGGATCACACGGCGGCGAGCGGGGTCTGGTCCCGGCGATCGTCAGTGACATCAAGGATCCGGACAAGCTGGGCCGGGTCAAGCTGGTATTTCCGTGGCTGGACAAGGATTTCACCAGTTCGTGGGCGCGGGTGGTGCTGCCCGGCGCCGGCAACGAGCGCGGCTTGCTGGTGCTGCCGGAGGTGGGCGACGAGGTGCTCGCCGGGTTCACCCATGGCGACATCGACGCGCCGTTCGTGCTCGGCGGCCTCTACAACGGCAAGGACAAGCTTCCCAAGACCTCGACTGAGCCGATCGACTCCGGCAAAGGCGAGGTCGCGGTGCGCGCCTGGGTCGGCCGCAAGGGACACAAGCTCGAACTGGCCGAGGCGGACGGGATCACGCTGGCCACCGGCGACGGGAAGCTGTCGCTCAAGCTCGACCTCAAGCAGAACGTCATCGAACTGACCAGCTCCGGAAAGGTCGTTGTCAAGGGGGACAAGGGAATCTCGTTCGACGCCGGCAGCGGCGACCTCGAGTTCGCGGGGAAGTCCTTCTCGCTCAAGGGGCAGCAGGCCATCGAGCTCGACGCGATGACGTTGAAGATCAACGGAAAGAGCACCGCCGAGGTCACCTCCAGCGGCACCCTGACGGTGCGCGGCTCCATGGTCCGGATCAACTAAGCGTTTTACAGGAGGTGTGAGTCAATGCCGCCAGCGGCCAGGGTCGGCGATCCGACCGGGCACCCGGGCAGCATCACCGGTCCGGGCGTGCCGACTGTCCTGATCGGAGGGATGCCCGCGGCGACGGTGGGGACGATGCACGCCTGCTCTTTCCCGCCGCCGCCACCGCATCCGCCCTCACCCATCGTCCCGCCCGGCTGCCCGACGGTGCTCATCGGCGGCCAGCCCGCCGCCCGCCAGGGCGATATGGCCGGGTGCGGCGCCCCGATCCTGGTCGGCTGCCCGACCGTCCTGATTGGAGGGTGAGGTATGTCCACCGACTTCATCGGCGCCGGGTGGGCATTCCCGATCCGGACCGACGCCACCGGATCGATCGCGCTCGTGCGCGGCGACCGCGAGATCGCCGACAGCCTGCGGCTGATCCTGTCGACCGCCCCGGGCGAGCGCCCTACGCGGCCCGAGTTCGGATGCGCCGTGCACGAACTGGTCTTCTCCCCCGCCGACTCGGCGACCGCGGGCCGGATCGCGCACGCGGTGGCGGTCGCGGTCGAGCGATGGGAGCCGCGGGTTGAGCTGATCAATGTGCACACCTCGTTCAGCGAGAGCGGGACGGGCATGCGAGCCGACATCCTGATCAGCTACACGCTGCTGGGCAGCAACGATCCCCGCAACCTGGTCTTCCCGTTCTATGTCATCCCGGCGCACGAAGGGGGTGCCTAGATGCCGCTGCCCGCACCGAACCTCGACGACCGCCGGTTCCAGGATCTGGTCGACGAGGCCAAGCGATACGTCCAACGGCGCTGTCCTGAGTGGACGGACCACAACGTCTCCGACCCGGGCGTGACACTGATCGAAACATTCGCCTCGATGATCGACCAGCTGCTCTACCGGCTCAACCGGGTTCCCGACCGGCACTACCTGAAGTTCCTTGAGCTGATCGGGGTACAGCTGTTCCCGCCCACCGCTGCCCGCGCCGACGTCACGTTCTGGTTGTCGGCGCCCCGGCCCGAGCCGGTCACCGTGGCGCCACGCACCCAGATCGCCACCGTCCGGATGGAATCCGAAGAACCGATCGTGTTCGCCACCACCGACGAGCTGACCATCTTGCCGTGCTCGCTGCAGTCGCTTCTCGTGGCCAACGCCGGTCAGCGCCCCAGCGACCGCACGATGGAGCTTCGCGCCGGCGGCGGGGTGCACTGCTTCTCCGACTCGCCGGCCCCCGGCGACACCCTGTTCGTCGGGCTCAGCGACCCCGTGCCCGGCTGCGCCGTGCTGCTGCGCCTGGAGTGCGAGGTGCGTGGCATCGGCGTCGACCCGCTCAACCCGCCCTGGGTGTGGCAGGCGTGGGACGGCACGGATTGGGTCAAGTGCGAAGTCGACCGGGACGCCACCGGCGGCCTGAACCGCTCCGGCGATCTGGTACTGCATGTGCCGCGCGGGCATAACGCCAGCGTCATCGAGAGCGTGCGCGCCGGGTGGATCCGCTGCCAGGTGACCACGCCCGCCCCGAACCAGCCGTTCTACCAGCATCCGCCGCGGGTGCTGCGGGCCGAGGTGATGACGGTCGGGGGGACGGTCGCCGCGGTGCACGCCGAGAACGTGCTGGAGGAGATCCTCGGTACCGCCGAGGGCGTGCCCGGGCAGGGCTTCGAGCTGGGCCGAAAACCCGTTGTGGCCGAAGACGAACCGCTCATCGTCGAGGTCTCCTCGGAGGACGGCTGGCAGCCGTGGACCGAGGTGGGCAGCCTCGCCGGCTCCGGCCCCAACGACCGGCACTTCGTCATCGACCGCTCCGCCGGTGAGATCCGGTTCGGACCGGCCGTGCGCGAACCCGACGGGACATTGCGCTACTACGGTGCGGTACCGGTCGGCGGGTCCCAGGTGCGCATCCCGCTCTACCGCACCGGCGGGGGCAAGCGGGGCAACGTCGCCCGCGACAGCCTGGTGGTGCTGCGCGATCCGGTCCCGTTCGTGTCCACCGTCACCAACCGCCGCCCGGCCGGCGGCGGCACCGACGGCGAAACCGTTGACGACGCGGCGATCCGGGGACCGCTGCAACTGCGCACCCGGGAGCGGGCGGTGACGGCCGAGGACTATGAGCAGCTGGCGCGCGAAGCGGCGCCGCAGGCGCTGCGGGTGCGTTGCGTGCCGGCCGGCGGCGACGGAGTGCGGGTGCTCATAGTGCCCGCCGTCGCCGAGGTTGACGGGCGGTTGCGCTTCGCCGACCTGAACCCGCCGGAGGAGCTGCTCGCCAGGGTCGCGTCCTATTTGGACGAAAGGCGCTGCGTCGGTGCCCGGGTCGTCGTGGAACCACCGTTCTACCAAGGCGTGACCGTGGTGACGCAGCTCAAGGTACGCCCGCACGTCTCACCGGCGGCGGTGCGCCAGCGGGCGCAGATGGCGCTCGACCGGTACCTCAACCCGATCAGCGGTGGCGCCGACGGCAAGGGCTGGCAGTTCGGCCGGCCGGTGCAAAGCGGCGAGATATTCGCGGTGCTGCAACGGGTTCAGGGCGTGGACATGGTCGAGGACGTCCGGCTGTTCGCGGCCAACCCGATCACCGGGCAACGCGGGGACCCCGTGCAGCGCATCGACTTGGAGCCGCACGGGCTTGTCATCTCCTACGACCATCAGGTGCGGGTGGTCTCATGACGCGCAACGCCATCGATGGTCTCTCCACCCCCCACCCGCTGGACCGGCGGCTGCCGTCTGTGTTCCGCGAGGACGCGTTCACCGTGCGGTTCGTATCGGCCTTCGACGGGTTACTCGCGCCGGTCTTCACCGCCCTCGACTGTTTGGAGGGTTACCTTGACCCGACACTTGCTCCGCCGGACTTTGTGGCCTGGCTCGCGGGCTGGGTGGCGGTCGACCTCGACGAGACGTGGTCCGATCAGCAGCAGCGCCGACTGGTGGCGCAGGCTGTGGCGCTGCATCGCTGGGCGGGAACGCTCCGGGGGCTGACCGAGCAGATCCGCGTCCTGATCGGCGGCGACGTCGTCGTCACCGACTCCGGCGGCTGCGCCTGGTCGCCCACTGCCGCAAGCGCCCTGCCCGGCCGCGACGGCGCCTCCGTGCACGTGCGGGTCACCTCCACCGAACCGGTCGAACCCGCACGCCTGCGAGCCGTGCTCAGCGCCTGCCTGCCCGCTCACGTGACGTTCACGATAGAGGTTTCGCCATGATGATCATTGTCTGCCAGCGGTGTGGCAACTACGAGCCGGAGGACAGCCAGTTCTGCGGCAAATGCCGTGCCTTCCTTGAGTTCGAGGGCACGCGCGTGGAAGGGCAGTGGGTCGATGGCAAGCTCGCCCGCACAAGCGAGATCCCAGTGACGGCGGACGTCGCCGGGCAGCAGCCGGGCGAGGAGCAGAAGGTCTACCGGCCCCGGGTCGAACCGGTACGCCGGCCGGCCGAGGGCGAGATACCGTGCCCGAAATGCGGTCGCGGCAACGACCCGGCCCGGACCTACTGCCGCTTCGACGGGCAGCCACTGCGCCCTGCGGCCGGCACCGAGCAGGAACGGATCGGGTGGTGGAAGCGCCTGTGGCGCAAGCTGACCCGGCGCCGTTCCTACGTCGCGGGTGAGCGCCGCCGAAAGGTACGCCAGCCGCGCAAGGTACCGGTAAAGTGGATCTCGCTTGGGATCGTGGCGGCGTTGCTCGTCGTCTTCAATGTCCAAGTACGACAGTTCACCGCCTGGGCCCAGGCCGAGATCAAAGATCGGGTGAGCAAGCACCAGGCGGTGACACCGTCGAAGTGGGCCGCCTCGAGCGTACAAGGCACAAACGGCCCGGAGCGGTTGAGCGACCGGTCATTGGACAAGTTCTGGGCGCCGCGGGTCGGCGCGAATCAGGGCTCGTGGGTGGAGGCGACTTTTCCGCAACCGGTGCGGCTGCTTGACATCGTGGTCACCGGTGGGCAAAGCGGCGAGGCGGTGCAGTTCCAGAAGCAGGGCCGCCCGCACGAGATCCAGGCGCTGATGACCTCGCAGAGCGGTGCGACCGTGACGGCGAAGTTCAACCTTGAGGACAAGCAGGGCGCGCAGAGCTTCAAGGTCAAGGGCGACCGCATCAACAAGGTTCGGCTCACGTTCGTCGACGCGCACGGCATGCAGCCCGGGCGTTACCTCGCCGTCGCCGAGATGGAGTTCTTCTACCGCCAGTAATAGGCGCCGGCGGAGTCAAGGCCGAGCGACTCGAGGATCAACGCGTAATCGTGGCGGGCGTTGGCGGCCGCGGCATGGCTGCCGAGATCCTCATACGCCCGGATCAATGCGCGCCAACCGTCGTCGCGATACCTATCGATATTCACGCACGCCCGCGCGAGCTGCGCCGCCGCGACCGCGTCGCCACCGGCGAGCTTGAGCTGCGCGAGGTCCAGCGTGCACTGCGCGGCCTGCTGCCGCAGCTGTTCCCTCGGCCCGACAACCCATTCCGCGATACCGTCCTCAGGCAGCAGCTCCCCGGCATACACGTCGATCGCGCGCTCGAGCGCTTGCGCGCGCACCGCCTCGTTGCCGTTGCCGCGCGCCTGCCGCGCGGCGACCACCGCGGCGCGGAAGTCGGCGACATCAACCCGGCATCGTTCGCCGATGACCAGCCGATAGGCGTCGCCGTCGCGGACCAGCATGCCCTGGTCGACCCCGGGAAGCTGGCCGAGAAACCCGCGCAGCGTCGACAACGTCACGTGCAGGCTGCGGGTGGCTGTGCGGGAGGAGGTTGCCGGCCACAGATCGGCGAGCAGCGAGTCGCGATGTACCGGATGGTTGGCGTGCAAGGCGAGGTAGCGCATGACGACCCGGGCTCGGGGGCGCAGCGAGCCCAGGTTGAACGGCTGGCCGCGGATGGCAAGCTCGAACCTCTCGAAGCAGCGGAGCTCGACCACGACGGTGGAGTCGGCCCTAGCTAGTAGGGGCATATCCAGCAGTATATGGACGGTCGCAAATGACCGGCGCGGGGTTTTTGGTTCAGGCCCTTGGCAAACCTGGTTGTAGAAGCCATCGACCCATGCCGAGGTCTTTTCGACGGCCTCGGCCGTCGTAGCCAATCTGCACCGATAAAGCGATCGCCCAAGCGAATCGAGCGTGGCGGCCGATCCAGACAGCCAACAGATCGTGAGACGGCTGTCGCACGGTCGTAACTCCGGGGTTAGGGGCACGCGAAAGAAACTGTCCACAAACGAGAGAACGCGCGGACGCGGAAGCCACAAACTCCCCGTCACCTTCAACCTATATCGCACTGGGGGGCTTGCGGCAAGACCGGGGTGGTGGCGCAGAATCGTCGGCCGGGGCAGAACCTGCGGGAATCTGCGATTCGTTGGATACATAAGGGGGGTTCATGATGGACGTGATCGTGGCCGGTGGCGGGCCCACCGGGTTGATGCTGGCTTGCGAGTTACGGTTGCATGGCGTGCGGGTGCTCGTGCTGGAGAAGGAGGCGCAGCTGCCCGCGTATGTCCGTTCGCTCGGCCTGCACGTGCGCAGCATCGAGGTGATGGACCAGCGCGGCCTGCTGGAGCGGTTCCTGGCACACGGCCAGCAGTACCCGCTGGGCAGTTTCTTCGCCGGCATCGACAAGCCCGCGCCCGACCGGCTCGACACCGCCCACGCCTACGTGTTGGGCATCCCGCAAACCGTCACCGACCGCCTGCTGGCCGAGCGCGCCGCCGAGCTCGGTACCGAGATCCGGCGCGGCCGCGAGCTGGTCGGGCTGAGCCAGGACGAGGATGGGGTGACCGTGAAGCTGGCCGACGGCACCCGGTTGCGCTCGCGCTACCTCGTCGGTTGCGACGGCGGTCGCAGCACGGTGCGCAAGCTGCTGGGCGTCGGCTTTCCCGGCGAGCCCTCCCGCTTCGATATCCTGCTGGGCGAGATGGAGGCAACCGCGCCGCCGGAGGAAGTGGCCGCCGTGGTGGCCGAAGTCCGCAAGACCGAGAAGCGATTCGGCCTCATACCCCTCGGCCAAGGGGTGTACCGCGTCGGCGTGCCCGCCCAGGGGGTGGCCGAGGACCGCACGGCCCCGCCGACCCTCGAGGAGTTCCAGCAACAGCTGCAAGTGTTCGCCGGCACCGACTTCGGCGTGCGCTCACCGCGCTGGCTGTCCCGCTTCGGCGACGCCACCCGGCAGGCCGAGCGCTACCGGGTCGGCCGGGTGCTGCTGGCCGGCGACGCGGCGCACATCCACCCGCCGATGGGCGGGCAGGGCCTCAACCTGGGCGTCCAGGACGCCTTCAACCTCGGCTGGAAACTGGCCGCCGAGATCGACGGCTGGGCGCCGCCGCAGCTACTGGACAGCTACCACATCGAACGGCACCCGGTGGCCGAAGACGTGCTGAACAACACCCGCGCGCAGGCCGAGCTGCTGTCCACCGAGCCGGGTCCCCAGGCCGTCCGCCGGCTGATGTCGGAACTGATGGACTTCGAGGAGGTGAACCGGTACCTCATAGAAAAAATCACCGCGATCGGGGTCCACTACGACTTCGGCGAGGGGCACGAGCTGCTGGGCCGGCGGCTGCGCGATATCAGGCTCAAGCGCGGGCATCTCTACGGGCTGATGCACGGCGGCCGCGGACTGCTGCTCGACCAGACCGGCCGGCTTTCGGTTGCGGGGTGGGCGGATCGGGTCGACCACGTCGTAGACGTCAGCGAGGAACTGGACGTTCCGGCCGTACTCCTTCGGCCCGACGGTCACGTGGCGTGGGCCGGCGACCATCAGCGGGATCTGCTTGACCAGCTACCCAGGTGGTTCGGCGCCGCCGCCGGCTGACTTGGCAAGCTGGAGCGGGTCACCCGGTGCGGGCAAAGGACTCTCCGCAAAGACCCGGATCCCAGCCATGCACACCGCGGTGGCGATGCCCAGCGTGGCCACCAGCATCCATCCGCCCCGGAACGCCGCCGCGTCGGTGGTCGCCCGGTCGCCCAGCAACGCCACCCAGGCCGCAACCCCAAGCACCACACCGATCTGACGGAAAATGCTATAGACGGCGATGCCGGTCGACAGCCGGCTGGGCGGCAAACCCACCACGGTGACCGCGATAAGCGTGGGCGGCAGCAGCCCGAAGCCGAAGCCCCCCACCAGTTGCACGGGCAAATAGACCGTGGCGTAGGCCGGTTCCGCTCCGAGCCCGGCCGCCATCCACGCCCCGGCGACGGCAACCATGACACCCCCGGCCACCCCGAGCATGCCGTAGCCGACCCGAACCGCGAGGCGGCTGGACAGCACCGCGCCCACAACCGCGATCGCCGGGCCCGGGGTCAGGGCCAGCCCGGTTTCCAGCACGCTGAAACCCCAGACATGGGTCATGAAAAGCGCGCTGGCGACCAGCAGGATGGCGAACGCGGCCCAGAACACCACGGTCGCCGCCATCGTCAGGCGCCGCACCGGCCCGCTCAGCAGGGACGGCTCGATGATGGGCGCCGGGTGGCGCCGCGACCGCCACCCCACCACCACCACCAGAACTGCGGCCAGCGTCAGGCTCGCCAGCCCACGCACGTCCCAATCCCATTGCGGCCCTTGACTTAGGCCGAGGGTGAGCGCGGCCAGCGCGACGGCGAGCAGGGCGGCGCCGATCAGGTCGGGCCGGGCGCTGGCGGCCTCGTCGCGCACCTCCGGGATGAACCGCGGCGTGAGGGCGAGGGCGGCCAGGCCCACCGGAATATTGATCAGGAAGATGAGCCGCCAGTCCGCCTGGGCCAGGATGCCGCCCAGCGCCGGTCCGGTCAGGCCACCGAGCCCGGCCAGCGCTCCCCAGGCCGCGATGACCGCCGGGCGCCGCTGCGGCGGGAAGACCGGCAGCAGCGCGGCCAACGAGTTCGGGGTGATGGAGGCGGCGCCCACCGCCTGCACCGCGCGCCCGGCCAACAGCAGCGCCGGGTTGGGGGCGAGGCTGGCGATGACCGAGCCGAGCACGAACACGACCATCCCGCCGATAAAGAAGCGCCGCCGGCCGTAGAGGTCACCGAACTTCCCGGCCGGCACCAACACCGCCGCGAAGACGATCGCATAGATGGTCAGAACCCACGACAGGTGGGCCACCGGGGTCTGCGGAAACTCGGCGGCGACCGCCGGCAAGGCGGTGTTGACAATGAAAAGATCAAGGATGGTAAGGAAAATCGCGGTTCCGACGACCGCGAACGCACGCCACGGCTTGGTCATGCCCATGCCTCCGATCACCACCCCGGACCTTCGAGTGGCAGTCGCCTACCCTTCGCTCCAGGCGCGGATCAGTTTAGCGAAAGTGCGACAAATGTCGATGAGGCAGCAAGGTAGGTATGGCAGTGACTTGCTATCACCAACCGCCACCGACACCCACCGTCCTAACGCGAGGTTGCCCAGCAGCGCGGTTTCATCCTTGGCCGGGTTTGAGGCGCTCGGCGAAGAACGCCATCACCTGGTCCAGCGCCAACCGTGTCGGGTGACCCGGTTCGTCGACGAGATGCTCGGTCACCACTGAATGGGCGTCCCGCCCGATCCCATGCGGGTTACCCGGCGACGAGTCGATCTCCACCGCGATGAAGGCGTCACCCAGTTCCCGGCGTAGCCGCGCGAAGCGTTGCGCCGGAACGGCCCGATCATCGGTGAACCTCATACCCATCACGCACAAACCCTCGGCCGTACGGTTCTTGATCCTGGCCAGGTCGGTGGCGTCGACACCGAGCCCTTCCTTGCTGAAAGGCAGTGCCGGCTGGCTCATCACCGGCGCCAGCACGGTGTCGTCGATGGCCATGGCCAACGCGAAGCTGCCGGTGAAGCACATACCGATCGCACCCACGCCGGGACCGCCGCTTTCCGCATGCGCCTGGCGAGCCAGCCCCAGCAACCAGCTGTTGATCCGGCTGGCGCGGTCGGCGAAAATTGTGAACTCGCGCGACACGCAAACCCCCAATATCACCGGCAGCATCCTGCCGCGGGAGAACGGTTCGCCCGGCCGACCGAAAAGCGACGGCAGGTAGACGCTGTGCCCGGCATCCACCAGCCGCCGGGCGAATCGGATCACGCCCAGGTGCAGGCCCGGCATCTCGTGCATCACGATCACGGCTGGTCCCGCACCGGCGCGGTACACATCGTGCCTCATGCCGTCGTGCTCGAAACTCGAACGGTCGAACCCAGACAACGCGTCGTGGGACATGCCACGCAATCTACGGCCGATCGCTCACCTTCGCCATGGCAAGCGGATCTTAGGCTGGTCTATCCGGGGGTAGCTCGTCGGTCCAGCCGTGGCTGACTATGAGTGTAGCCGCCTACGATTTGCGGGAAGGGTTGCGCGATGCCATGGCGCGCAAGCCATTCCCACGCCACCGCCACCTCATCGGCCGGGCTTGTCCCCGGATCCCACAGCTGCACTCGCGCCGCGTCGCCGGCCTGAAGCAGCGCACCGCCGGCCGCGGGTGCTGACCTGTCATCGTCGAGGGGCCGGAGGGCACCGGCGGTATAGCCGCATAGACGGGCGTCGACACGCCACAGCAGGCGACGGGCCAGGGCGCCAACGACAACGTGGTCGAGCACAAGAGCGCGCCATGTGCCGTAGCGCCACGGTTGCCCGGCGGCGAGTTGGCGTTGCAATACCGATGTCAAAGCGGTCAGCGTCTTGCCCAGCTCCTTGGCCGATTCGCGGAACTCCTTGAGCTGCTCCGGAAAGCCCAGTTTCACCGCCGTGGGCGGCGACCCGAGCGTCATTCCGGCGCCGTTGCGCCAGTGGATGCTCGCGCGGGTACCCTCGATACGCAAAATGCCGGTGTCGTCGCCGAAACGCCGCACGCACCGGCCGACTTCGGTCAGGCCGTAGGAGGGCACCGCGAAGTCGAGCAGTTGCTCGCGGGTCGCCTGCAGCGCCTTGGCCTTGGCCCTGATCGCGGTGTCGATTTCCTGCGCGGCCCTCCTGTGGGTGACCCGCGCCGCGAGGCGGACCAACTGGGCCACGGCCTCCATGCTGTCCATATGCGACAGTGCGTGGATGGCGCCTTCGGCCACCGGCCGGTTACCCGGCCCCATCCCGGGAACCTTGCGCAGGTTGGTTTCTGCCAGGTCGGCCAGGTACCGGCTCAGCCGCGCGTCGGGCGGCAACAGACCCAGCAACCACACCAGCCCCCGCAACACCATTGCGTTGTAGGGGTCGGGGCGGTGTTCGAGGTCGTCTCCTCCCCGATTGCGAAGCGCAAGCGTGCGCGGCCGCCCGATCAGCGCCAACCAACCCAGAATGACCTCGCGGGCCCTGTCCGGGCCGCCTGTGGCAAGCAGCCCAAGGCCCTCCTGTTCCCACTCGGGTGTGGGGGCGTCGCCGGTTGCGGTCGCCGCGTGAGCCACCAGCTCTCGCCAGGCCTGGTCTAAAGTGGACAGATCGGCCAGCGCCCGGTCGGCCCACGGCTCGCCGAGGTTGAGCAACGGCTCCTTAAGACCGGCCACAAACTTCTTTAAAGGCTTGTTTCCTGGTACCGCGGCAGTGCGCCGCATGACCGCGACGACCTCAGGGTCGAGTGTGCCGCCGGCCTTGAGCACGGTCGTACCGAGCTGCTCCATTTCGACGTAGCCGTGGAACTCCCAATATTTGGCAGCGATCCCGAGAATGGCCAACGCATCCGGCAAGCTCACCAGACGGCCTTCGTCAACCAGCAAATAGTCGATCACGTAGTCGAGCAGGGCGACGGCATTCTCGCCCGCCACCGAGGAAAGCCTTTCCGACAGCTCGACCGCGGCCTTGACCCGCCACGGCAACTTGCCGAGCTCGACGGCTTCGCGCACCGCATTCAGCTGGCGTCCCCAGTAGACATCCGTGTGCGCCAACGCCACCAGCGCATCGACAAACCCGCACAAGTCATCGGCGAACGCCGCCTGCTTGACCTCCGCTACGGTCACCGGAGCAGTCTAGGCTTGCGGTCGCCTGCCCGTTCAGAGGGAGTGAGACCGGAGATGGCCCGGGAGGAGGAGCCTCATCCCGCGGCTTGGCCGGTGTCGGCGCGCCTGCGCCATGGCCAGCTCGCCAACGGCTTGGGAAAGCCGAGTATCGCGTACAGGTCACGCAGCCCGGAAATGAGGATGCCGGCGGCCATCACGGTGAGCCCGACGCGAAGCGCCCACGGCGCCGGCGGCGGGTCGAGGAGCAACCCGGTCGGCCGCCGCCACCAGTCCAGCAAGACCGGAACGAGGTTGGCCAGCATCGCGCCGTACACGATGCCCATGATGGCGTGGGTGGCGCGCTCACCGGCGAACAAGCCGCCCAAGGGTTTGCGGACGCGGTCCTCGACGATGAAATCGCTGATGGTGATCACGATCTCGGCCGCCAGGAGCACCGCGAACAGCAGGACCCACGCTCCCTGCCAGGCCAACCAGGGCAACGATCCGAAGACGACGACGTAAATGAAGTCGCGCAGCGCGTGCAGCTTCAGCTCCGGACGCAGGCCGGGCAGGCGGGCCGGAAGCTGGCCCCGAAACTCGTGGTAATACAGCGTGTCGAAGGCGCCGAGCACACCAAGCAGCGCGAGTAGCCAAAGCACGGTGACCATCGCTACACCTCCTCCACGACACCGTAGTAGGAGAACAGCGGGAGCGCCCCCGGCCCACTGGCGTCAACTCGCACGAAGAAGCTGTGCTCGCCGCGTGTCTGGACGCGCGCACGCACAGTCGGAACGATTCCCCGCGGGATCGGCAGCCGCAGCCGGCCAAGCCGGAAGGTGGCCCGCACCTGCTCGTACTCAAGGCCATCGGCTTCGACGGCGATGCGGAAGTCCAGCTCCAGCGGGCCGATCCGCTCCTGTACCCGCCGGCTGCGTCGCGCCTGACGGCTGACGTAGGTCCGCCCGCCGATGACCCGGGTCCAGACCTCCCCATCCGGCCGGCGCAGGACGTCCACGCGGACCGGAACCGCGCTGCCGCTGACGGGCGCTCGCATCAATGCGCAGAGCAGCCGTGCCACTCGCGCCGGCCCCCGCTGCACCTCGAACGACCCGATCCCGCGCACCGACGCCTCGCCGAGGTGGAAACGAAAGGCCCAGGCGCTTTCAACTCCGTCGGCCTTGCCAACGCCGGGCATGGAACTACTTCACCACTGGTTGGGCGAGAAAGCCAGCGCTTTGGAAGTCACGAGCAAGCCATGATCGTTGCGGCGACAAGCCCGCCATGATTCGTGTGACGCTGACAGCGGTCCAAGGCCTTCGGATCGCTGTCAGCGTCACGAGGATCATGGACAACCCGGTGGCGCGCAATACTTCTGCGACCATGCTTAGAGGTAGATCGGTAACGAAATGAGCAGGGCCGCATACAGTACGCCGAAGGTGACGATGATCAGCTTTGACGCCGCGACTACCCGGCGTCGATCACTCTGGGTTATTCGCAACGGCAATCTCTTTCCGCCCACAACGGCGGACGGCTCTCCTTCGCCGGCAACGGGAAAGGCAATGCTGACCGTCTGCGTCGGCGCCAGGTAGCGCTCTTCCAGCTCACGCGCGGAGAACATCCAAGCAAAGAAGTAGCGGAAACCAACGTCATTGACGATCCACCACGGAATGCACAGCACGAGTCCAACCAGTGAAAGCCCGACCCAGATCAGGCCTCTTGCCGACTGCGAAGCGTTCGATGCGAGCCCAATAGCCGACAGGATAATCGTGTGGATCAACAACATCGACCCGTAGCGTTGCCAAACGATGTTACCCTCGAAGGTGGCCAACGATATGGCCGCTTGATATCCAATTCGCGCATTCTCCCTCTCTACCTGCTCGGCTTGAGAGGATGGTGACGCGGATTCGCCATGGACGCTCATGGGAGAATTCTAATTGACGAACGCAAATGGCTGACCCGGGTGCTGGATGCGCAGCTCACCCACGGCATGGTCCTGGGACACGAGTTCGGGCAGGCGCCGGACGAACACTGGTTGACCCTGCCGGACCTCCACAGTTGTTTCGTCGCGCGGTACACCGGCGAACTCGAGGCCGACGCCGAACTGGCGCAAGCCATCACCGGCCGCATGCTACCCGCGCTGGACACCGGCCCTACCACTTCCCGACGCTTGGCTGCATGCCCAGGTGCTGCGCCCACTCGGTCAGTGAGCCGATCCACGACCATTCGTAGCTGTCCCACTCGGCGGCGTCGCTGATGTGCACATAGACCGGCGTCCAGCCCGCCTGCTCCGCGGCCTCGACCAGACCGGCGAGGTCGGTGTAGTCCTCGGCGTTCACGTCCAGCGCCTCGAGGGTGTCACGCGTCGGCGGTACCTGCAAGAAACATTCTCCGACCAGCAGAATGCCGTCCGGCGCAGGATCCGGTTGACGTTGACGTCGGCGATCGGTGCCGCGATCGGGTGGTGCGAGTGCGCGATGCTGCTGAGCCGTTGTCGATCCACGACCAGAGTCAACACGACGGCAGCGACCGTTGACAGCCTGGCTGGTGCGGTGTGGCAGACTCCGGCAATGCGATGGGTCACGTGGGTGCTGTCCGCTCCGGTGCTCGCCGTTGGCGGCTGGATGGTGTTCGACGGCGCGCGAGCGCTGCTTGTCGGTGACTACGTCACGCCAAAGCAAGGCGACCACGCAGGTCGTCTCGGTCCATGGGCCAACCTTGTATCGGCGGTGGGTCTGCAGCCGCGGTCCACGGCGGTCAAACTGATCTTCGTCGTGTATGGGTTGTGTTACCTGGCTGCCCTCGCGGTGTTCTTGCTTGGGGTTCCCGGCTCATGGTGGGCATTGTTGATCACCGCGCTTGCGGGGTTGTGGTATCTGCCGATCGGCACGGTGGCCAACCTTGTGGTTGTCGCCCTTCTTGTTTTGGTACCGGCGTTGCGTAACGGCGGCTGACCGGAGCCTGCATCTGCGAAGGGACGCGTTGACGTCAAGCCGGCCACTCGTGCACCGGGACGTTGCTGTGCATGCGTTCCCGGTACTCGGCAAGCATTGACGACAACGAACCGTTGTGCCGCGCCGCGGCCGCGATCTGCCAACTCGCGCCATTGCGGGCGGTGCGGCAGCGTTGGCCGATGATGCCCAGCAGGCGCTCCTGGTGCTGCCTGGCCATGCCCCAGCGGTCGAGGCCTTCGGCGGCCATGGGCAGCAACCGGCGCAGGACCAACTCGGTGGCGGGCACCGCGCCCAGACCTGGCCAGTACAGCACCGAGTCGATGCCGTAGCGGGCGCCGATGCGGAAATTCTCCTCGGCGGCGTTGAACGACATCTGTGTCCACAGTGGACGGTCGGCCTCGGCGATCACCCGAACCAATCCGAAGTAGAACGCGGCGTTGGCCATGATGTCGGCCACCGTCGGACCGGCCGGCAGGACACGGTTTTCGACCCGCAGGTGCGGGCGGCCGTTGACCACCGCGTAAACCGGGCGATTCCAGCGGTAGATGGTGCCGTTGTGCAGGGTCAGCTCGTTGAGGTTGGGCACTTGTCCGGCGCCGAGGGCCTCCAGCGGATCCTCATCGTCGAGGATGGGCAACAGCGATGGAAAGTATCGAACGTTCTCCTCGAACAGATCGAAGATCGACGTGATGTACCGCTCGCCGAACCACACACGCGGCCGCACTCCCTGTACCTTCAATTCCTCCGCGCGGGTGTCGGCGGCCTGCTCGAACAGCGGGATACGCGTCTCGTGCCACAGTTGCTTGCCGAACAGGTACGGCGAGTTGGCGGCCATGGCCAGTTGCACGCCGGCCAGACACTGGGCGGCGTTCCAGTAGTCGGCAAAGTTGTCCGGCGTGACCTGCAGGTGGAACTGCACGCTGGTGCACGCAGCCTCCGGCGCGATCGAGTCGCAGCGTGCCACCAGACGCTCAACACCGTCGATCTCCAGGTGCACGTCCTCGCCCCGGGCGGCGAGGATCTGCTGGTTGAGCAGGCTGTAACGAGGGTTGGCCGACAGTACCTCGTGGCTGAGCTGTTCCTGACGCAACGTGGGCAAAATGCCGATCATCACCATATGCACGCCCATGCCGGCCGCATGCTCCTCGGCGGCGTTCAGACTGGCGCGCACCCGGCTTTCCACCCGCGCCAGCCCGTCGCCTTCCAACACATCCGGCGGCACGTTGATCTCGACATTCCACTGGCCCAACTCGGTGACGAACGCCGGATCGGCGATCGCCTCAAGCACGGCCGCGTTGCGCATCGCCGGTTCTTCCCGGTCGTCGACCAGGTTGAGCTCGATCTCCAGCCCGGTAAGCGGCCGGTCGCACTCAAACGGTGAGTCAGCCAGCATCCGTGTCAGCGCATCGAGGTTGGCCTGCACCTTCGCCCGATAACGTGTCCGATCCTCCCTGGTGAACTCAAGCCGCTCGATGTCCTTACCCACGGCTCACCTCCAACCACGACGATGCCTTCGGACAACTTGACATACCCCGGCCGGATCCGCCAGAGACCACGCCAACCGAGCAAGCCGGATCGGATCGTGTCGACGGGCACACCTCATACGCACTGATCACTACAATGTGTAGCGCGCCGGTGACATAATGAAGTATGCGCCTGACCGTCACGATCCATTCGGGCACGCTCGGTGCGCTGAAGTTCGTGGTTGACGCCGTTCAGGTGGCCAAGGACATACGCGGCCTCAGTGGCCTGTTCTCCCGCCGCAGCGCTCGCCGCTACGCCCGCCGCTTCTGCCATGGGGATCGCGCCGAGGCATCTGATGCGGCTGATCCGGCGGCGCAGGGTGTGGGAGACGGCGCGGCTCGCGCTCTATCTCGGCATCTCGGCGGAGGAGGCGGCACAACTGCTCATGGCGGCGGGCTATCTGTTCGTGCCCGGGGCCAGGCACTGGGTGTACCAGATACCGGATGGTGCACTTTCGGTGAGGGCGACAGGACACGACTGGCCAAGCCGAGCCTTGACTGAAGGTGATCAAGATCGTGCGGGGTCGAAGGCGGTGGTCTTCTCGAAGAAGTGGAACCGGTAGACCCCGGTGCAGTCGGTGCGGGCGGCCCATGTCTCATCGGCGGGCATTCGCTGCCATCGCGCATGGTTCTCGACGGCGGGGGCCCTGAGGAAGGAGCGGAAGATCAGCCTGGCTCCGTCTGGTGTGGCGGGGTGCACCCGCGAAAGAACGGCGTGCGCATCCGCCGACGGAAGGTACGACAGCGTATCGGAGAGGGAGTAGAAGTCGTAGGGGGCATGCGCGATCGACTCGAGTAGATTCTCAGCGGCATAACTGATTTGGGTGGGCGAGGACTGAACGGCGGCAAGAACTTTCACGTCCGTTTCGGTGGGAAGCCCTTCCTCGTACGCCACTTTTCCCAGAAACATGAGTTGAAGAAAGAAGCTCTGCCTTACCAGCCGGGTGCGAAAGATCCGGTCGAACTCCTCCTCCAGGAACTGCCATGTGGGGCGGGTTTCGGTCCTGTCGGTCCGGGAGCCCGCGAAGTGGCCTCGGTAGAGAAACTTGTTGAATACAAAGTCACTCGCGAAGACCTTGAGGAACGTGCGGAAGACACCGCGCCGCCAATGCCGTTCATAGGCGTGGATCTGCGCCGTGAGGTCAGGCGCGGCGAAGATCTGGTCGATACGCTGGCCAAGGATCGAGCGCAGCATCCGGTTCAGCTTGAGGAAGTGACGTTCCCACTTGCCAAGGTAAATCCAGCCGCCGGGAGCCCACCTGTCCGCCTGGCTCTGGCAAAGGGCTTGAGTCTCCTCGGACAGTGGCAGTGAGCGAAAGATCTCAAGCCGGCGGGCCGCGGAGGTCTCGCGGTATCCGAGGAACTCAAGGAACTCGCTTCTCTGCGCCGACTTAGCGAGAACGATTCTTAGTTCGGTCAGCGCAAGCTGTACCGGGTTTAGATCGATCACTGTCAGAGTGGCCGGCGCCTTGGCCAGTAGCGGTAGCACGCGCGCGCCCGACCCGGCAACGGCCAGCACCGATGGCACGCCAAGGGGCAGCAGGTCGCTTTCGATCTGGCTGTCCTCGTTGGCCAGCGAGTAGTTCAGCCCTTCAAAGTAGGAACTCACTGCGGTGCACTCCTTTCTTAAGCGCCAGTTCTCGGGTAAGGGCGATCTCCCGGTCGGTGATCACTCCCACGTGGCCGCGAATCGCGGCGAGGTCAACCCCGTGCTCGCGGGCGAGTTTGTAGATCTCCTTCACCCGCCTCCAGTCAAGGTCGCGCCCCAGCGAGAATGGCTCGTAGCGTTCGGCGAGGGCCAGCAAAGCAGTCTCGCCCAGACATGCCCATACCGCACGGTCGGGAAGACCGATGTAACAGTCCAGTGTGGCCGGACCCGGCAGCAGCACCTCGCCAGACTCGATAATCAATACGTCCGGTCGGGCTATGGCATCTTCGATGGTGAAGTCGAGCGGCCGGCTGCAATCGCAGACTACGGCGCCGGGCTTCAGCCGCCCGACGTCGACGACCTTTTGACCGCGAGAGGAAGTCGCGGTCACTAGCACATCAGCGTGAATGGCCCAATCGTCGGCCGATGTCGAGACGACGACGTCGCAGTCGCGGTCAATCTGGCCGATCTCGCGGGCGACGTGATGCAGACCTTCGATTTGGGGAGCCACCAGCACGAGGCGTTTGAAGGCGAACGCCAGCAGCTTGGCCGAAACCCTTCCGATGGACCCGGTGGCGCCGATGACCATTGCGACGCCATCGATGCGCTTGCCACCGGGCACCGGCTTTACCAGACCCATCTTCCGGGTGACCTCGTACACCGCCCACAGCGTCGCCGATGCGCTCAGGCTGTTTCCCGTGGTCACCGGAATGGGGCTACTTCGGTTGATGGAAGCGCCGGCATCGCCGACGATCTTGGTGTACGCCCCCAGGCCGATGATCTTAGCTCCAGCGTCGGCGGCGTGCTTGCAGATGGCGTTGATTTGAGCGTACGTGGTTTGAACATCCTCCTCGAGAAGCCTGCGGGGAGTTGCGGGCAGGCAGTAGATGAGGCCACAGACTTCTCGCCCAGTGGCGTGGCTTATGACATTGTCGATATGTCCATACATGAAGCCGGGCGCCTTGGCGATCTGTTTCTCGACCCAACCTTTTGCCTGGGCGGGAAGTTTCCCAAGAGCGCCCAATCCGGGAATCTCGAAGACCTGCCGGTTGGTGAGCGGGTGGAGAATGAACGCGAACTCGGGGTCTTTCCTGCTTGGGCCGCCGCCGACCGACTGGCCGACCGACTGCACCGCGCGGTTGAACCAAACCTGGATCGAGGGGCGGACCTCGAGAACATGCGTCCGCATCTGTTTGCCCAGCGGTACAAGTTCGGCGAACTTCTCAGCCCACTCGTCGAGCGATAGCGGCGAACGCCTTCCCAGCGTCAGCCTCATCGCGGCGTCCACAGTGGAGTAGCTGACGAACGGGTCGAATTTGAGCGCCTCCGGAAATAGGTGGATCGCTTCTTTCGGCGAGAACTGGGCGATCCGGTCCTCCAGGTGCGGGTCGGAAGCGGCCAGTATCCACCTCTTGCCAAACAGAGCAGGCGGATCGCCGGTATGAAAGGGAAACGAGTCCGCGGCGGTATAGACATACTCGAATTGTGAACGTGGCGGCAGCCTCCAGGGACGGGTGGGCCGCCTACGTTTGAGCCCCAGAGCCCAATTCAGCGTCATGCCCCAGGGCAACCACTCGGTCTGAGGGGAGCTGTAGCGAAGGATCTGATTGATTCCCAGCAAAGGGTAAAGGTCGCCGGCGATGACGTGCTCGGGGTCGACCTCGCCCAACAACTCAAAAGCCTCGCAGTGATAGCTAAGCAGTGGAAAGAAGCAGCCTTTCGACACGTCGATCCGGCCCGCGGCGAGCGCTTCACGTAGCCGATTGATGGTGCATAAGGCGTTGAGGGGGTGGCCATCGGCAACCGGCGGCGATGGTGGCTCGCTCGATAGCTCGCGGTGGTCCGGATGAAGATAGGATCGCTGCTTGACCCGGAACACCGATGGCGGCCCGGAAAGCGCGAAGGCGTCGACTTGGTGGCGAAGGCTGTGGAAGGTCTCCAGCAGGCTGCCCATCTCCCGGTCAAACCCGAAGCGTTGGACTTCAAACTCCCGGCCGAACGCCCGAAACGCGAAGTAGCAGTTCGTTTCGGGAGGGGCGCAGTAGTTAAGCTCCGCGATTCTCCACATACGCCTGATACCCCTTCCAGAAGGCGTCCTGATACTCCTCAAACTCGGGGCACCACCCTTCGCCCAGCAGCGCACGCGTAGCCGTGGAGTCGAACCGTGGAAGGTGCAGCGCGTACTCAAGCTCCTCTTTGGGTATTCCGACGGCCAGGTCGATGAGTCGCTTCTGAAGGCCGTGCGGCAGGCTGTTCATGAAGGAGAACTGGCGGTCGGCCAGGCCCAGCTGGTCCAGGACGAATCGATAGAATTCGCTGAGCGGGACACCTTGTTCGGGCGTGAGATGAGAGCAGAAGACCCCCGGGACCGGCTGCCCGGCCCGCATCTGGATGGTCCGATCCAGCGCTTGCGTGGCGACATCGACGGGAATCAGCGGCAGACGCGCTTGCTCATGGCCGGCCATGGGAAGCGGGCCGGGCGCTGCCCGCAAAAGGTTGCGGATTCGGCTCAGGCCGTCGGCGGCATAGTATGGACCGTCGAGGCGAGGCGGCGGGTTGCCTTCGGTGTCTCCCACTACTATCCCGAGCCGGCATATCGTCCGGCAGGCAACGCCGGACATCCATTTACGAACCATCGCCTCGGCATGGGCCTTCGAATACGCGTAGGAGTCCGGAAACGGATGGTCGACAGACAGTCGATCGGGTGGGTAGGGCGCACCCGCCGGCAGGTAGTCGTCGCCGAGCGCGACGGCGACTGTGCTGATGTGCACGAAGTTGGGGATGTCGAGTTTTGCGGCCAGGGTGAGGGCGGTCTGCGTTCCCATCACCGTGTTCTGGTATGCGGCGGCCATGCCCGACCTCGGATCGTAGAGGGCGGCCAGATGAACCATGCAGTCGTAACGACCCCGCAAAGCCTTCAGCTTCGTTGCGGGGATCCCCCCGTCCCATCGACGCAGATCGCACGTTATTCGGTCTGCCGGCCCGGCCGCCGTTCTGGATAGTATGTCGACGTCTTCGGCCCAGGCTTTCAGCTTGGGGACAAGTGCTTGACCGAGAAGGCCCGTCCCACCGGTCAGGAGTATTTTCATCACTGTTCCCCGGCGCCAATAGTCATGATGCTGATGCCGGGATGCACGCACTCGATCTCAAGGCGGCGGGCATCGTCGAAGAGAATCTCGCCGTCGCCAAAGAAGACAAGCTTGGGGGCGTTGCCCGCCGACGTGGACTCGATCACCAACGACGATACTTCGTGCCGCTGAGATCTGCGCGGATCGGGCGGTACCCCTAAGCGCAGATCCACGACGGACCGCAACAGTTCCCGGTGATTAGCGGCCTCGATCAGAAGAAGGCTGAACTTGCCATCATCGTTCCTGGTGAAGGGTGCGGGTAGGAAGTGCCGGCCCAGCCGGGGCTGATTGCTGATCAACACGATCGGCGCCGCAGAGCTGAACTTGTGACCGTCGGGCAGAGTCACTTCCAAACGCCAGCGCGTGAAGTCCCATTTACAGATCTCGGCAATGAGCGGAAGCTCGTAGACATGGCTGCCCATCGCCTGCCGGGCGGTCCGCAGCCCACCCGAGATCCAAGCCAGGGATTGATGAGCCCCAGCGCGCAACGAAGCTCGTTTCCATAAGTCCTTGATGGCTTCCGCGGCCTGGGCGGTGAAAGCCGCGATGCCACTTCCGCCGTTGGTGACCATGTACTTGGCGACGCCGCGTTCGTCGCGGATCCGAATCACATCAACGTCTTTGAGGGTGCCTTCCAACAGGGCGCGGGCGGCGCGGTCCGCCTTGTCCGGGATGCCGTAAACCTGCGCGAGGTCGTTGGCTGTCCCGGCGGGCACGATGCATACGGGAGGCGCGGGACACATTACACCGGCCCTCATGAGGGCGGGCAGACAGTGATGGATCGTGCCGTCACCGCCGCAAATGACGATCCCTTCGGATCCAGTGTCCACTCTGGACTCGACCAATGCCCGCATTTGCTCGATGGAACCCGGCGCGTGAAAGACAAGCTCGTATCGAAACAATGCCCGAGAGATCCGCTCCTTGAGCGTTTCAAGATCTGCCCGTCCCGCATTCCGATTCACGACCACATCGACTGTCATCAACGTCCTCCAAGTGGATCGGAACCTCGCCTCTTATCCGCAGGGTCAACTTGGGATCCAGCTCCGGGGTGAAGCCGGGCGCCACCGTGAACCGGAATCTCTGGCAGTAGCCGGCCAGGATGATGATCGCCTCAATGGTCGCCAGGTGGTGGCCGATGCACTTCCTTGGGCCCGCGCCGAAGGGAATGTAGCCAAGCTTGGACGGGGGTGGCCCGTGGTCTGGCAGGAACCGCTCGGGCTGGAAGCGCTCAGGGTCAGGCCACAGCGCCGGACTGCGATGAAGCAGATATGGCGAGGTCACCACCGTCGAGCCTCGCGGGACTCGGTAGCCGCAGACCTCGTCGTCTTCCAACGCTGTGCGGCTGATTCGCCAGACGGGCGGATGCAGCCGCATGCTCTCGTCGACCACGGCTCTCGTGTACCTCAGCCGCGGAAGGTGCGAATGCGTCGGCGTGCGGCCCTCAAGGACGAAATCCAGCTCCGCCTTCAGGTTCCGGGCGGCTTCGGGGTTCCAGGCCAGCTCAAGCGCGGTCCACATCAACGCCACCGCGGTTGTTTCATGACCGGCCAGGAGGAAGGTAAGGATTTCGTCGCGGATCTGTTGGTCGCTCATGCCCTCGCCGGTCTCCTTGTCCCGGCCGGCCAGGCAGACCGATACCAGATCCGGTTGTTCGGCCGGCGACCGCCGGCGGGCGGTCGTCACGGTCCGCACCACGTCGTCGAGTTCAGCAACCGCGTCGTCAATGCCGCTGCGGTAGCGCCGACCTCGGTTGTGCAGCGTGCGCCGAGCGGCCCTCAACCCGGGCCAGTCGGGAAGCATCTCCAAGACCCGGGCCGGAGAAAGCAGCAATCCGTCCAGATGATCCATGATCCGGGTGAACGCGCTCATGATCCGTTCGACTTCGGAGGTTAGGTCGGAACCGAGGACGGACTCCGCGACCACCCTCAACGTCAGGGCCGTCACTTCCTTCTGGAAGTCCCGCCCGCCAGGCATCGCTTCCTTGATGTGCCGGTCGGTCACGCGGCTGATGGTTTCGGAGAAGGCTTCCAGCCGCTGCGTCGTAAACGCCGGACGGATCAGTCGACGTTGCCTTCGCCAGAGCGCACCCTCGGCGGTGATCAGGCCCCTTCCCAGCACCCTGGCAAGGCGTTGGGCGCCGGCGCCTTTGGAGTAACTGTGATGCCGCGCCACCAGGATGTGGTGTGCGGCTTCGGGGCTGCCGCAGATGAAGGCCGACATGGGCCCGAGCCGCACCCTGACAAACTCGCCGTACTCGGAGAACAGCTTGGTGTAGAAGCCAACCGGATCGGTCTTGCGAAGCTTGAGGTAGTGCAAGGTTCGGCCGCCGCTGGGACCCGGGGCCGTTTTCATCTGCCCGCGCCCTTCAGGGTCTTTCCCACAAGGGTATAGTGGTGCTTCCACACCCGAACCGGATGCCGGTGGTGCCGACTCTCGAGAAACTCGGATGCGTTGCCCTCCCGGACCAGGGCGGAAGCAAATCTGGTCAGTCCCCTCTGGGCGGCTCGCGCCAGGCAGCGCTGCACGAGCGCGCTGGACAGATGTAGCTTGCGCCAATCCGGACGAACCGCGATCGACTTGATGACGCAGTAGCCGCAGTCCTCGAACGCGTACAGGAAGCCAACCTCCTGGCCGTCGGGGGCGCGGACCAGCAGCGACAAGGACAGGTCGACCTTTTGCACGGCCGGGGAGTACAGGGCCTCGAACACCTCGCCCGGGACCGGCGAGTACAGGAAGTTTTCTTTGAAGGCTTCCAGGCTTATCGCCTCAATGATCGGTATCAGTTTCTCGACGGGCCGGACTTCATCGAAGGCGATGAACTCCAGGCCGCGGTCGATGGCGGCCCGCCAGGCGGGCTCCATCATCTTCACCACGATTTGTGGCGGGAACGTGGTGGTCGTCGCATAAAACTCGGAATGGTAGCGTTCGACGGGAGCGTAGCCGGCGGCTTCGAAGGCCAGAAGATAGCTTTGGGGCTGTGTGGGCTCCCAGGAGAAATCCGGGCCCCAGCCCTGTTCCTCGCCCTGTTCCTCGGTCCGATCTCGCAGCCGGTACTCAAAGAAGGTCGAGAAATCGACGGGCCCGTAGACCTTGTTGACGCCCAGAGAAAGCAGCCAGCTCTCGCAACTGGACAGCAGAGCGTCGATCACGCTGTGCACCCAGGCTTTGTCACTGCGTTTCTCCGTTAGCGCCAACAGTCCCACCAGGCCCACGTTCGGGTGTGGGCCGAGGGCGGCGGCCATCCGCCCGACCCGGTCCTCTTCATTGTCCAGGGCAACAAAATACTCGGCCTCGCCGGCCAACTTGCCCGTGGCCTTCAGATTTAGCAGGAATTTAGTGTAGGCAGCATTGTCCGGAGAGACCGAAACGAAGCTGTCGCTTCCCTCTGCCCCGAACGCAGTGGTGATCCGAATCTCGTCTTGTGAGCTCATGGCGGCTCGGTCCTCCCGCTTGCCGGGTCCGTCGCGGCGGGCGGACCGGCGTAGGGTATCGGGCATCCCGGCGAGCAGGACCCGGTGGCGCACCTTCGCCACATCGGGCTTGGGCCGGATCCGAGCATGCTCGGGTGGGTATACTATCGGTAGTTGTCATTGGATCATCTCTGTTTGATCCATCTATATACGGTTCCGGAGCGGGGTTTGGGGATCGCCTCGCCTTCGGCGCGCCAAAGGTCAACAAGCTCCGCGCAAGGGGGATGTCGCAACATGAGCGAGCAGACATTGCAGCTTGAAAGCAACGCCGACGCCGCGTTGGATGACCTCGACGAGCTGTCCGAGCTGGACGATCTGGACGGCATCGAGTTCGCGCTCGAGGAGATCGAAAACAAGATAGCGCCGCTGGCCCTGGCATAACGCACTGACATAGCTCACTGATACCGCGCAAAAACGCGTTTGTGCGGTAATAGACGCCGAAACCGCATAGATCTGGCGAGCCAAGAATACGGAAGGCATCACCGTGCCCTCGATCGAGCTGTGTCTTGGCCAGGCGTATCCCGTCGCGTTCAGCGGATTCCGGACAGTGCTGGAGGCGTTGGATGACCATGGCCTCACCATCCGCCAGCGGCTGCTGGCCCGTTATCCGGCGGAAGCCACGGTCCTGACTCCGCAATGGTGCGATGCCGACGGCGCCACCATCGCGTCGGTCGCGCTGACGCCCTCGGAACGAAGGCTGCACCCGGAGTCGGAACAGACATTCCGGGTGCTTCAGGCGGCGGCCGACATCGTCATTATGGCGCTTTCAGATCATCGGGTACCGATCCGGCTGCGCGCGGCGGGAGCGGCCGATGTGCCCAGCATCCGCGGTCTCATGCGCCTCGTCGAGATCGCCCGGTTCCGCGGCCTGGCCGACCTGATCACGATCAGCGGTCTGGCCGATCGCAGTCTGCTGTCGCAAACCCTTATAGGGCAAGGCTTCGAGCCTCCCGAGGCGACACAACTGGCGGACCGGCTCACCCTGGCCGAGGACACTGACGGCCACCCGTTGCCCGATCCACCAGGTTCCGGTCTGCTGCCACGGCTTCGCGACGAACAGGCCGACGCCGCCGACCGCATCGCCATCGCGGTGGAGGCGGGCCGGCAGGGGTTCTTCCAGTCCGATCTGGAGGTGATGGCGTTCGCCGCCTTGACCGGACTGCGGCTGTGCCCGCCCGACCAGCACATCGACGGAGTGACCATCGCCGATACTCAGCGGCGCCTGGGGTTGACCTCCTCGTGGACCGAGGCGGTCGAGTTCGAAGCCGGCGTGATGCGCGGCGCGGCCGACGTGCGGGCGTTCTTCCGCAAACTGCTGGGCATCGTGCGCAGCTTCCGCCGGCAGAATCCACAGGCCATCGACGAATTCACCAAGATTGCCGAAAATGAGTCGGTGTCCGTGGAACTTCGGGCGCAGGCCATGCTCTACCGTGCCCTCACCAAAGTAAAGATGATGCGCAACCCGGCGGCCGGGCGCAGCGAAGCCGAACAAGGACTGTCCCTGCTGGACAAGGCGGACACCTCCGACACCGTTGAACGCGAACGCGGCTGGCTGTACAACGTGCGGGCGTTGTGCGCCTTCTCCGAGCACGACTACGGCAACGCCACCAAGGATGAGAAGGCCGCGTTGGCTTGCGTGGCCGGCAAGTCCGACACGAGCTCGCTGCACCTGAAAATCAACCTGGTCTCCAACATCAGCGTGCTGCAGGAGCGGGCGGGACGGCCCGCCGCCGCACTGAACACCTGGGAACGATTCCGCAACGTCGGCACCGCCTGGGACACCATCTTCCGCAAGCACCACTCCTACCGCACGGCGGGTCTGGCCCTGGCGGCCGGCGACGCCGAGCGGGCGGTGGAGGGCTACAGCGACTCCCTGGCGGCCTGTGACACGTTGGACGATGCGTTTCACCGTGCGGCCATCGGCCTGGAGCTCGGTGCCCTGCGCGACCCGGCGGCCCATTACCGGGCGGCCATCGACCACGCGAATCAACTCGGCGACCCATACCAGCATGCGCTGGCCGAGGCGGGCCTGGCGCTGGCGGAGGGCCGAGTGCCGGTGGAGACTGAACGGGCACGGCTGTCGCTGACCTACCCGCGCCAGGCAGGTGAGCTGTGCGCGGCGATGCAATCCGGTGACCCGCAACGCATCGGCGCCCTGCTGCCCAAGCCGCGTACCAAACTCAACCGTCCATTCGATCACATCAATCTCTTCTAATGGGTACCGGCCTGACTTCCCGCCCAGGGTGGACGCTGCTGCCTTCACTGCTGCTGCGCCGCGCCGGCTTCCCGCTGTCGCGGCTCACCTCGCTGGCCGACGCCGGCCTGAGCGCCTCACTGGAGGAACTGGTGCAGGTCACTGCGCAGTGGGAAGCCGCTCGGGCCGAGGCATTGACCGACGTCATCGCCAAGGAGGTGGTGGCGGCGCGCCACAGCCCGGATGCCAAAGCCCGCCTGTCGGCGTTGTCGAAGTTTCGCGGTGCGCTGGGCCGGCGACGGGTACGGGAATTGCCGCCGGGCACATCGCGGCGGCTGTGCGAGCTGGCGCAGCGGATGCGGCAAGCCAGCGAGCGCATCACCCAACTGACCGTCGAGATTGGATCGCTCGCGCCGCCCGCGCGAAGACAAGAAGCGCAAAGGTTACGGGCGATGCTCGGCGATCCCCTGGTCCGCCAAGCGCTCATCCAGCTGTCCCCCGCGTTTGCCGACCACACCCGAACCCTGCCCGATTCGCTGGACGCCGCGCTGACCCGCCGCGCCTATCTCTTCGCCCAGCGGCTGGCCGCCAAGAACGAAACCACCAGCTTCTTCGGGCCGCTGACCCACGGCCGCGTCGACCCCGCCGCGACCGGGATCACCACCGGCCACGCACAGCCCAGCCACACCCTTCCCCGGGCCGCGTTCCTGTCATTCTGGGCCGCTGTCGCGTTAGGACAGTCCGTCGCGGCGGACCTGGCCGAGGGCATCCCGGTGCGGCGCAACCCCGCTGTCGGGTTCGACGGGCGAGCAGTCACGTTACCCAATGGTCGGTCCGCCACCTTGACACCGCTGGACCGGGAGCTCATCGCGGCGGCCGACAGCGGCCGCGGCATCAAAGGCGTGGCGGACCAGGTGGGAGCCAAAGCGGCACAACGGCTAGAGCGCCTGACCGCCACCGGTGTCCTGCTCACCGGGCTGGAACCGGCATCGACCCGGCTGCGGCCGCTGGATGAACTTCGCGACTGGGTGCGCGCAAATGCCCTTGACAGTCCGTGGCCGGCCGCCCTGGATCAGATCGCCGCACAGGTCGACCAATACGCGCGCGCAACCGGGGAGGTGGGTCGCCGTGATGTCTTGGCCCGGCTGGAAAACCGGTTCACCGAGCTGACCGGTGTGCCGGCCCGTCGCGCCGCCGGGCAGATGTATGCCGATCGGCATGTGGTGTACGAGGAGTGCCAGGGCGATGGTGGCATCACGATCGGTGGTGACGTGGCGGCCCGATGGGAAAAGGCGCTGACCCCTTATCTGGATTGGTGTGCCGAGTTGGGGCGGCGGCGCCAGGACGCTATCCGGGCCTTGGCGGCGCGGGTGATCGGGACCGAGGAGATTCCATTCTTGGCTTTCGCGCAGCGGCTCACCGACGCGGTACAAGCCGGGCAGCTGGCCGAGTTCAGTGAACCGGTCCGGCGGCTGGAACAGGCCTGGGATCGGCTGGTGGAAGGCGGTACCGGTGATGGTGTCGCGGTGATAGCACCCGAAAGTCTTGCCGTACCAACCGGTGGGGCGCGGTTCGTTTCACCCGACCTGCTTTTGGGCTCCGATGGAATGCTTGTCGTGGGCGAGCTGCATCCCTATGTGTACGCCTGGGGCTCGCAGGCGCTGTTCGCCCCGGATCCGGCCGGCCTGCAAAGCGATTTCACCAAGGACCTGTCGCCCTGGGGTGGCGCGCAACGCATGGCCACGGTGGTGCGGCGGCGACGGCACAAAGGCATCGTCAGCGACGCCTTCCCGGGCCGGTTCATCGAAGTCACCGGCGTGGCCACCGCGGACCGGCAAAGGTGCCTGGCCGCAGCCGACCTCGTGGTCCGCTGTGAAAAAGGCGGTCCTGCCTTGTGCGATCCGCATTCGGGGCCGCTGACGCTATACGCCGGCGAGGACGACCATCCGCACCTGCTGGCGTTCGCGGCGGGACCGGTGGTGGCGCCGCGTTTTCGCCGGGGCGACCGGGCGCCCCGGGTCATGGTCGGTGATGTGGTGGTGCAGCGCGCGCGATGGTGGCTGGATGCCATGGCTTTGCGCGAACTGGTTCAGGCCCGCGACGCCGCCGCCCGCCTGGCCGCGGTGGCCACACTGCGGGCCAGGCAGGCGATCCCGCGGTGGGTGTTTGTGAAGTCCCCGCGGGAAACCAAACCCATTTGCCTGGATCTTTCCTCGGCGGTCGCGGTGGAGATTCTGGCCGGGCACATCTCGTTGGCCGGGCCGCGGTTGCTGACCGAGGAGATGTGCCCGGCCCCCGAACATGTCTGGCTACACCGCGATGTGGCCGGTGAAACCGGGAAATACACCAGTGAATTGCGTGTGGCAATGATCCGGCGGTCGTGACCAATGTGGACAATGGTACCCGACATCATCGTGCGGACCGCCGGTTTTGCGGCCGCCGAACTTGATGGGCTGCGGCTGCCCGACGCGGCGCAGGCGGCGGCGCGGCTGGTGCGCATCGAGTCGCAGCTGTCCGAGTCGCTGAGCGCGCAAGGCTGGGATACGCAAAGGTTGGACAAACTGTGGGATCGGCTGCGGCGAGGGCTGCGGGTCCGCGGTGGTCATGCTGCGATTGAGGACTTTCTGGGTACCCGCGAAAAGCTCGCCGAATTGGCAGCGGCCGCAACGATCGCCGCACAGGAGCACCTGGCCCGATTCGGTGAAGACGCCCGCGTGCGCGAGGCGCTGGCCATGACCAATCCCGGGCTGTTACGGGATCTGAGCAATGGGCGCACCTCGACTCGGTTACGTCACCAACTGGCGTCGTATCTACAACGCTTGTGCGCCAAGAACGAGACCACCTCGTTCTTCGGCCCGATCAACTACGGGACGGTGGATCCGGACGCCGACCCCGGCGTCGCCGTCACCTGGGCTGGACCGAAAGTCCTCATTGGACGGCGAGCGCATCTGGCCGCGTCGGTCAACGACGCCGTGACCCGCTGGGTCGCCTTCAGCGAGCCGGTGCGGCCGTGGCTCGTGCTGCGCCGCCGATCCGGCCTGCCCACACCCAAGCTCACCGATCTGGCGGCTCGACTGCTGCATCGCCTGGATGGCCGCTCCACCTTGCGGGTACACAGCCAAGCACTGGCAACCGATCTGACCGCGACCGGGCAGGCCGCCGGTGAACTCGTGGAGGCAGGGCTGGCCACACACCAGTTTCAGGCGCCCGCGGCCAGCCCGGACCCGCTGGGGCTATTGTGGAGCCGGCTGATGTTCACCCCGGCCGGCGACATCGCCGCGCTGACCGACTACCTGCGCGAGCTGATGGCCCTGCGCGACGGGTTCTGCGCCGACGATGCCGACGGCAAGTCGTCGCGGCAGAAGGCCGTCTCCGCGCTCGTGCAGGGTCTCGGGCAGGGTCTCGGGCAAGGTACGCCGGGCCGCGTCGCGGCGGGGCAGTTCTATCAGGACAGGCTGCCCTTGCGTGAGGAGTGCGCCGGAACCCTGCGGCTGACGGTCACCGGTGACGCGGCACGGCAATTGCGACAACGATTGTCGCCGGCCCTGGAGTTCCTGGCCCGGCTGGCGATCCGCCGCAAAGTGCTGGCGCAGCAGGCCATCGGGCGGCGGCTCGGCGAGCGGACGGTTCCCTTGTGGCGGCTGGCCGCCGCGTTGCCCAACGACGCGCCGGATCTGGATGCCCGCCTGCGCGGGCGACTGGCCGCGGCCATCGGCCCCGGCACCGATCCCGAGGTTGATCTATCCACAGTGGACGTCAGCGACTTGGTGCCCGGCCGGGAGCCCTACGGGGTCGTCTGCTCGGCCGATGTGATGATCTGCGCGGCGAGCCTGGCCGGTTGGCGCGCGGGCCGCTACACGCCCGTGCTGGCCGATGTGCATGACACGGCGCTGCTGACCGACTGGGCGCTGCAATTTCATCCCGATGCGGCTCGGGTGCGGGCGCGCATGCACGAGATGTGTGCGCCGGGCTGGAACGGAATGCCGGTGGTGTGTGTCCTGGCCGGGCGGCGCACCGGCATTCCGCCGCTGGAGCCACCGGCCATCATCGCCGAACTGGGCGGGCTGCCGGAGCAGCCCAACGTGTGGCAGGTGGACCTGGCCGACCTGACCGTCGTCTCGGACGGGCAACGGGCCCGGTTGTTCAGCCCTCAGCTGGGCAGTGAGGTTCAGCTCTACAACGGTGAGCTGAACACCTTGGCACAAACCGCATTCGGTGCGGCTCGGGTGCGGCCGCCGGGGCTGCGGGTCGGCTCCCACACCCCACGGTTGCGTTACGGCGCCACGGTAATCCAGCGTCGCAGTTGGACAGTGCCCGTGTCGCGACTGGTCGGGTTGGCCTCCGGGCCACCCGAACAGCTGCTCGTCGATGCGCACCGCGTGTGGCGTGAGTTCGACCTGCCCACCTTGGTCTTCGTCAAGCTGCCCGGCGAGGCCAAGCCGATGCTGGCCGCGGCGGACAGCCCGTTGTTGCTGGGCGCGCTGGCCCGCATCGCCTCGCGCCGTGACGGAACCGCGATCGTCAGTGAGATGCTTCCCGGCCCGGATCAGCTGTGGCTGTCCGATGCGGACGGTCAGCGCTACACCGCCGAGCTGCGTTGTGTGTTCGTGCGGAGGCCCAGCGATGAGTGAACCGATCGTCTATGTTCTGCCCCACGTCGACCCGTCGATCCGGCTGGTGGCACCGGGATATCAGGTGCAACAGTTGCACCTCACGGCCTGGGACCGGCTGGCCGAAGCGGCGGCCCGCAACCCACCGGCGCCCGCGGACCCGGCCGAGCGGGCGCTACTCGCCGCCGCCGGTGCCGCCTTTGAGTCGCAGGCGCATCTGGCGGCGCAGGCGGCGTTGGTCGCTTTGGCCGGCCGCGCCCACCGGTGGCCGGTGCGGTTGCGGCTTGACGATCTGGAACTGGCTACCGGCAGCACGGAAAGCGCCGACGATGTGCTGCGCGCCGTGGACGGGTTGCCCTTCGCCGACGAGTGCCGGCAGGTTGCCGGGCCGGCGATCGTGTGGGTGGACCGTGATCAGCAGCTGCCGGCGCTGGCGGCGCTGGCGCGGCGGATCACCGATCCGGTCACGCTGGCCGGGCCGTTCGCCCGCGACCACTGGCCGGTGCTGCGCACTTGGCTGCCGCCGGGAAGCGAACTGGTCGAGCTGGCGGCGCACTGGGAAAGCGCTACTGCCGCGCCGGTGCGGTGGCTGAGCCGATCAGGTGACGGGCATGCCTGGCTGGACACGGCGACCGCACCGGAGGTTGGCGACGCCGTGGCGGTACCGGCTGGTTGTGTGGGTTTGATCCTGGGCCTGGCCGCGGCCGACGCCGGCGGGGTTGTGACATCGAATGGCGACAGCGTGTCCTGGAGCGCCGTGGCCGCGCTGACGTGCCGCGCCCCGGTGCTGGCCGAGTTCTGGCTGGCCGCGCCGGGCGAGACGGCACGGTCCTGTATGGACAGTGCGGCCCGGATCGCGCAGGCGGACCTGCCGTGGCGGATCGCGGGTTGCCGCCCCTTCCACCTCACCTCGTCGCAGTGGGCCGGCCGCCCGGTGCCACTGCTGCCGCAGGACGCCACGCTGCCGCGGGGTGTGCGCTATGCGGCGGCGGACTTGTCCGCCTGCCAGGCCGACCTCATCCGGCTGTTACGCCGCCGGGGCCGGCTTGCCCCGGCCCGCACCGCAAGCGCCTACCTGGACCTGCTGCGGCAGGCCGGCGAGCCCGCGCTCGCGCCGGGTGTCCTCGCGCCGGGTGTCCTCGCGCCGGGTGTCGTGGTGTCCAAAGCCGACGGTGACTTCTGGCTCGTGGACCTCGCGGCGGCCCGGACCATCCGGCTCGATCCGCGCATCGGCACCCGTCTGATCGACCTGCCGCCGGGGGCGCCGCTTCCGGCGGCGGTGGTTCGGCTGCTCGCCGGGGCCGGCGTACTGACCGCCCAGGGCGGAGGTCAGCGCCGGTGAAATGGACCCTGGGCAAGGTGTTCGTCCTGCGTCACGCCGGGATGCCCTTCGACTGGATCGAGCAGCTGGGCGGCGACCCGCAACTGGAAGCAGCCACCGGCGACAGCTCCTTCCACGAGGTGTATTGGCAGGCCTACGAACGCCTGGAGCGCCGGCTACACGAGTTGGCCCGGCTGCCGCTGGTACAGGAGGCGGTCTTCGTGTCCAATCCGGACATGTGGCATAACGTATGGCGCCGTTACGCCGCAGCCGACGCCCACTCGGCCAACGCGGCGGCCCGCCGGGTGCATCGCAAGGCGTACACCTATCTGCAACGGTTTTGCGCCAAGAACGAGACCACCTCCTTCTTCGGCCCGATCGGCTACGGCACCTTTGATCCGGCTTCATCGGGAGTCTGGCTCAAGCGCGGCAACCCGCCCCGGCGGACCGTCTACTTTGCTCACTGGGCGGTGGGCGAGTTGGCGCGGGCCATCCGCCGCGACCGGCGCATCCTGCCCGCATTGACCGTCACCGCGGTGGAGCCGAATGCGCTCAACGGCACCCTGACCGATGGATTGGCTGGGCGGCTGCTCGAGTCAGGGTCGGCGACCCTGGGCGAACTGGCGGCCGGGCACGGTGGGCTTGGCGCGGTGGTAAAGGACTTGGCGCCGTTGCTGCGCGAGGGCACCGTGGAACTCGGGCCGCACTACGCCACCGGCCACGCCGACGAGTTCGGGCAGCTCAGACTGGCCGTCGCGGAACTGGGCGGTGGCTGGCCGGGGCATCTTGACCAGCTTGAGGCGCTGCGGGTCGAGTATGAGCAGACCGGTTTCCCGCAACGGGCCGACGTGCTCACGAAACTGGAGAGTCGCTTCACCGAGCTGACCGGGCGGCCCGCCCGGCGCGGCGGCGGCGTGTATACCGACCGGCTGATCGTGTTTGAGGAGTGCGCCTCGCCGTATTCGGTACACCTTGGTGGGATGGCAGCGCAACGGCTCAGCGATGCCGTGCAGGAGGCGCTCGAGTTCTCCGCCGCCTACGGCGAAAGCGTTCGCCGGCGGCACCGCGACTGGGTGACGCGGCGATGGCCACACGACGTGGCCGAACTGCCGTTGAGCGCCTATGCGGTGTCCACAGACGACAGCCAGGGCAGCCGGTTCGACCCGTATGAACCGCTCGTCCACGGCCAACGTTTGCCGGCGCCGGATGCCGTGCCACGGTATGCGCTGCCTGACATCTGCCTGGCGGCCTCCAATGTGGATAGTCTGGCCGCGGGCGGGTTCGACGTCATCGTGGCCCGGGTGCACCATCATCTGCTGCTGGATAGCTGGCTGGCGGTGCATCACCCGGATCGTGCCGCCTTCGCCGCCCCGGCCGCCGAGTGGATCCGCGGCCACGGCGAGCCCGCCGGATTGCTCGGGGCCGCGGTTAGCCGGCGTAACAAGGGTTTCTACATCTACCCGGGCGAACAGGTGGCGCTAGGGCCGAGGCGGGTCAGCCAAACCCCCGGTGCGGGGCCGGTTTTCGCCGCCGACTGCTTGACGGTGCGGCGGGAGCCGGACGGTCCGGTGCTGCGCGATGCCGGCGGGCGGCGCCGCGAACTGTATCTGCCGCTGGCCGACCTGACCGGATACCCGCCGCTGGCCGCCTTGTCCGCACCGCCGGTGCTGCACGCGAGCCTTCGGCCCGAGGCCGGCACCGACATCGGCGAGATCCGCATGGGCGGCGCCGTGTACCAGCGGCAGCGGTGGGTGCTTCGGCTGCCGCCGCCGGGTCGGGATCCGGCGGCGCGCTATCTGACGCTGCGCCGCCAGGCGCAGGAGCTAGGGTTGCCACGTTTCGTCTATGTGCGCACCGCCTCGGAACGCAAGCCGTTTCTGCTCGATTGCCTTTCCCCGCTGGCCGCCGAGTTGTTCTGGCACCGTTGCCAATCCGGTGAGGAGGTCCGCCTGGAGTCCATGCGGCCCGGGCCGGACCAGTTGTGGCTCACCGACACCGAAGGTCGGCGCTACACCTGCGAGTTGCGGATGCAGGCCACGACCGAGGGTGGGGCCGCATGATCGAGTTCGCGCACAGGTTTGTGCTACGTGGCACGGGATTTGGCTTCCGAGAGGCTCTCCTTCCCGGGCGGGCCGCGGCCCGGCTGGCCGATCAGCTCACGGCTTTGGAAATCGAGGCGGACGGCTTGGCGCCGCTGCTCATCGAGGAACTCGGTGCGCTGACGCTGGATCGGCCGTCGCGGCGCCGGCTGATCCGGGCCATACACCGGGGGTCGCCGGTGGACTGTGGTCAGTGCACGCTGGCTTTCGCCTGGAATACCCTTGCCGCCCAACGGTCCCAGGTGCTGCACCGGTTCGACGACGCGGTCGCCCAGGAGATGGTCGCGGCGCAGGAGTATTTGCGGGCTTGGTGCGCGCGGCCCAAGACCGAAGAGGCGCTGTGGTCATGCCAACCCGGCGCGGCCGATACGCTGGCACGCTATGCCCGGTACGGCAGCGGCAACGCGTGGACCCGGCGGCTGGCGTTGCGGTATCTGCAGCGTTTCGCCACCAAGAACGAGACCGCCTCGTTCTTCGGGCCTTTCCAGTACGGGCACGCCGGCGGCGAGGGCGACCTGCTGTCGTTCGAGCCGGATTCGCCGCGGCTGGCCGACCGCATCACGCGGCTTTCCCGGTTCGCGGTGGACGAGCTGGCCGATCTGGCCGCGGCGCAGACACACGACGACCCGACCGTCGGGCTTCGGCTGCATCCGCTGGCCCGGCTGGAAAATGGTGTCCTGCATGCCGGTGGCCGCAGGATCGCCCTTCCCGCCGAGTTCGGCGCCCAGCCGCTGCATCTGGGCGCCTTGAGCCCACGCGGGCAACAGGTCGCGGCCAAGCTCACGGCGGCCGGCCTGCTGCGCCCGGACCTTCACCCGCCCAGCACCTCGCTGCGGCCGGTCGACGACCTGGCGCGGCGCCTGGCGGCCGGCACCGGCGACGCGGCGCGGCACTGGCACACTCGGGTGTCCGAAGTGGACAGCCAGGTCGCCGAGATCCAGCAAGCCCCGTGGCCGCAGCGCCGCGCCCTGATAGAGAAGCTGGACAGTGCCCTGGCCGGCTGGGGGGTCGCCACCACGGCCCGGCCGTCCGGGCTTTATGCCGACCGCAGCGTCATCTTCGAGGAGCACCGCGGCGGCCTGCGCGGCCTGCGGATGAACCTCACCGCCCAGCTGCCGGCGATCGAAACCGTGCTGCGGGTGCACGCCGGCCACGCCGCCGCTGTGCGCCAACACATCCGCGAGTGGCTGGACGCGCAGTGGGCGGCGTGGCGGCTGCCACCTCAGGTCAACCTGGCCGTCCTGGCGGAAAAGCTTGGCGAACAGCCACTTCCGGCCATGCAACCGCCGACATCACGGATGTGGGACGCCTTGGCCGCGCTGGCGCCCGCCGACGCCTGTGAGGTCCAGCTCAGCCACGAAGCGGTGGCTGAGGCTTTTGCTGATGTGCTGCCCGACGAGCCGTTCCTGTGCTCGCCGGATTTCATGGTACGCGGCCGAGTTGGTCTGGTGCTGGGCGAAATCCACCATGGGGCGCAGGTGTGGTGCTGGCTTGCCGCCACACTGCCCCGCCGCGAACGCGAGGCCCTCGGCGCTCAGCTGGCCGGGTTCGCCGACGTGTTGCGCGGTAACCACCGGCTGGCGACCATCGTCGAGCCCCGCCGCACCGGAAAGACTTTCACCCTTGAGCTTCCCGGCATCGCGATCGAGCGGATGGGCCGCTCCGCCCTGCCCACCATCCGGCAGCTGCACGAGGTGACCGCGCAACGGTGGCGGCTGGCGGATGCCGACGGCCCGCTTTCCTTGGCGCCGTTCAGCCCGGTCGACCCGATCGTGCGCGCCTTCGGCGGCCTGGTGCTGTACGGGCCGCGCGAGCCCTACCCGGCTTTGCACCGTCCCCGTATTCTCGTCGACGGCCTGGTGTGGTGGCGGGAAGCGTGGACGCTGACCGGCGAGGAGGTGGCCCGGCTTGCGGGAAGCCGTGGCGCCGACGATGCGGTGCGCGTGATCGGCCGGCTGCGGCGCGACCGTGGCCTGCCCCAGTACGTTTTTGCCCGGGTACCGGGTGAGCCCAAGCCGGTCTTCGCCGACCTCGCCTCGGCCGCCTATGCCGAGCTGCTGTCGGCGATGACCCGCGCCGCGTTGACGTCTCGCTCGGATCGTACCGATGTCACGGTGGAGCTGACCGAGATGCTGCCCGCGCCGGCCGAGCTCGCCTTGACCTGCGCGGAGGGCACCTTCACCAGTGAATTGCGCACCACCGTCCTGGTCAGACCGGCGGGGCAGCCATGACCGAGCTGACATTGTTTCCGCGGGCGGTGTTACGCACGGCCGGGCTGCCGTGGAGTCTGCTGGAGCCGATGAACGCCGAGGGCGATCACGCGGTGGAGCAGGCCGACGCGGCCATGGCTGAGCTGTGCGCCACGGAGCGGTTCCAGCGCGCGGTCGCATTGTCGCATCCGGACGCCTTGCGCAATGCGGTGCTCCCCCTGGCCGAGGGCGCGTCGCGGCACCGGCGCAAGCGGTTGCGAACGGCCGCGGCCATGACCCAGCGGCTGGCCACCAAGAACGACACCGCGAACGGGTATGGGCCGATGGACGTGGTGGAGCTGGGCGGACTGGCCGACCTGTGCCAGCCCGCCGCCTCGGCCGATCGCTGCGCGCGGCAAGCAGGTCTGGTCAGCGCGTGGGTGGTGGAGCGGCTTGCCGCCACGATCGGCAAGGATCTGGCGCCTGCCCTGCCCGACCGGCTCGCCGTGGCCATACAGCTGACCGCCGAGGGCGTGTCCGCCGGTGGCCGCGGCATACGGCTGCCGGCCGCGGAACGCGAAGCGCTGCGACGCATCGGCACATTGGACGGCCCGGACCCGGCGCTGCACCGGCTTCGCGCCGCGGGACTGGTCGAACAGCGCCCGGACATCGCCCCGGCCACCACCGACCCGCTGCGCCGGCTCGCCGATGAGCTGGCCCGGATACCGGCCGCCAAGACCTGGGTCGGTGAGCTGATGTCGTTGCGGGAGTTGGCCCAGCGGGTCGCCGACGCGCCGTGGCGGGCACAGGGTGTGTTGACCGGCCTGCTGCGGGCCAGGATCGAGGCGCTGACCGGACCGCTGCCGCCCCGCCCGGCCGCCCGGTTCTACACCGATCGTGAGGTTCTCTACCAGGAAGGCCGTGGCGCCGATGGGGTGTATCGGGTCGGAGGTGGCCTGCTGCACCGCATCACCGAGGGGCTGCTACCGGTGGCGCGGCTGGCCGCCTGTTACGGGTACGCTCAATTCCTCGATTACAGCAACGCATTGCGGACCATGACCGGCGACGGCGAGATCGGCCTGGTGGCGCTGATGACCGCCGTGGCCGAGCGTCCAAACTGGACAGAGGGCATGGCCACCCCGCACACCGACGAGGTGCTGGCCCGGCTGGACCGGTTGTGGCACAACCGCACCACGGTCGAGCCGGAGCTGCTCGCCGGTGCGCTCGACGGTTTGCCGGTCTCCGATCTGGCCATGCTCTCGCCGGACGTGATGCTCACCGACCGCCACGAGATAATCGTCGGTGAACTGCACGCGGGACTGCACACGTTCGGGTTGTTCGAACACTTCTGGCCCGATGGCGCGGACGCCGCGTGGGCCGCCGAACATACCGGGCTGGCCGACACCTACGCCCAGATCGTGGCGCCGCGGTCGCAGGGCAAGGCGTTCGTGCCCGAGCTTCCGGTGCGCTCCATCGAGTTTCGTAGCCGCGCCACCCGGCCGGATCCCGTGCCGCTGGGCGCGGTGCGGGTGCGGTGGGCGGCGGCGTTGCCGTGGTTGCTGATGCCCGATGGGCAACAGCGGCTGCTGGTACCCAATGACCAGTCCAATCCGCTGGTTCGCGCGCTGTCGCCGGCAATGGCGTTGCTTCCGCCGCCCGCGGGCAAAGCGCACACCCCACGGCTACACGCCGGGCAGGTCATCGCGCAGCGAGCGCGGTGGAGGCTGGACGCGCCGCACCTCGACCGTCGTGACCGGACCGTCCAATATGGTCAGCTGCGGGACTGGCAGCGGGCCAACCACCTACCCGATCAGGTGTTCGTGCGGCGGCCGGGCGCCCCTAAACCGTTCTTCACCGACTTCCGCAACCCCCTGCTGGCCGACGTGTTCGCCCACTGGGTACCGGCCGCGACGCCGGTCGAGCTCAGCGAAGCCCTGCCCGCCGGCGACCAGCTGTGGCTGCGCCGGGGCGACGAGCTGTTCACCGCCGAACTGCGGATCTCGGCCCTGTGGGGGGTGAACCGATGACACCCCAACGACTGTCGTGGATCGTGTACCCGGTGCTGCAGCTACGCACCAGCGGCTTCGGCTGGGCGGCGACGGTTCCGCGGCCCGCCGGTGAGGCTGCCGCCGCCTACACCGCCCTACACGCGGCCGAAACGGCCCTGGCCGACGCTCAGACCGCTTTCGTGACAACGGTCTTTCCCCGCGCCAAGCAACGCTTCCCCACCCTGGCCCGCCCCGAACGCAACCTCATCATCGCGTGCAGTCGCAACGTACGCCGCGGTCTGTCCTTGACGGACGGCGCGATCCTCGACGATCCGGATTGGACAGACGCCTGGGCGCGGTCGCTGGCCGAACGGGACGCGGCGGCCGGGCGGTTCGCGGCGGCCTATGACACCGAATACGGGCGGAGCATCCAGCAGATCCGGCGAATCAGCCACGACACCCGGGTATGGCAGGCCATCGGCCAGTCGTCACCCGGGTTCGCCGACCGGTTCTACCGCACCGGCGGCCTGCTGCACGACGACCACAAACCGCTGCGCGGCAAGGACCGTACCGAGCTGGCGACCGCGTCACGGTTCCTGCGCCGCCTGGGCACCCGTTGCGAGACGGTCTCCTTCTTCGGTCCCACGCTTTACGCCACGATCGAACCCGAAGCGGCGCAAGCGGTTACCGCCACCGGATCCGGCCCGCAGCCGACCGATGTCGACGCCGCCGCCTGGCTGGTGCGTGAGCTGGCCGCGCGATCGGTGCGCTCGGTCGCGCCCGGTGAGCTTCCGGTGTCGCGGGATCCGTTGTGGTATCTGGATAGCGGCCACCTTGTCCGAGTACCAGATGGAAAAAAGCTTGCCGCCACTGACCTGCAGCAACAATTGTGGTCCGCCCTTGATGGCTGGCAAACCGTCGCCGACCTCGCCAGCCGCTGCCACCTGACCGTTGCCCAAACCCGCCAGCAGCTGGCCGGCATCAAAGTCGCGTTGCGCCTGGGCTTCCTACCGCCGTCCACCACGCGTCACGGGCTGGCCTGGTTGACCGGCCGCACCCCGACCGGTCCGGCCCACCGCTTGCAGGACAGGCTTTCCCAGGTGGCCACGACCGCCTGGCCGGCCAGGGCAGAGCTGCTGGCCGACACCGAAGCCCAGCTGCGCGCCGAAGGCCTGCCCACCAACCGCAACGCCGGCGGACAGTACGCCGACCGCTCGTTTTGGCACGAGGAGTGCGCCAGCGCATTGAGCGAACACGTGACCTTCGGCAAACCGGTGGCCGACGGCGTCGGTGCGGCGCTGGCAGCGATCGTCCCGCTGCTGTACCTGATCGCCATATTGGAGCGGGCCGATGCCCGGGCCGCCGTGCGCCAAGCATTAGGCGGCCGCCCGGTCAACCTGGCCGTGGCGGCCAGCCTGGATGTGCCGGCGGCGACGCCACGCGCCGACGCCCTGCGCGCGGCCGTGGCCAACCTGATCAGCTCCGGCAGCCAGCTGAGCCGCACCGAGCTGGACGCGGTCTGCGCCCCGTTCTGGTCCACTTTGGACGAATGCGACCTCACCCCGGCACCGGCGCTACCCGGGTTCGACCTCATGGCCGCCGGCGCCGACATCGCCACGGCCACCTGGGTTCTCGGCGAGGTGCACGACGACTCCAGCGCCATCTTCGGCGGCTCGTCCAGCCGGGTGCACAGCGACCCCGAACGCCTCTACAACGACTTCTGCGCCGAGCTGATCCGGGTCCTGCCCACCGACCATCTGGCCACGGTGGTGTCCCGGCGGCGCAGCATGCACATCACCCCGGAGTTGCCGGGGGTGAGCATCGAGCTGACCGGCGTATCAGCCAAACCATCGACACACATCGTGCCGATCGCCCGGGTGCGGGTCGCCGCCGACGGCACCGGAGTCGACATCGACGGCAAACGCCACTACCTGTACCCGGGGGACCTGCGCAGCCCGATGCATCGCGCCCTTTCCCTGCCTTGCCTGCGCACCTTCACCCTGCCGGAAACCACCCACCCGCGGGTGACCGTCGACGGCATGGTGTTGCTTCGGGCCACGTGGACCGGCCGGCTGGGCGGCGACGCCACGCCGGGCCCGGCACACTTCCGGGCCATGCAGACACTGCGCCTGGACCTCGGGCTGCCTCGTCACGTGTTCACCCGCCACGAACGCGAACCCAAACCGGTATTCATCGATCTCGATGACCCGGTCGCGGTCGACGACCTGGCCCGCTTCGGTGCCGGGCGGTTCACCCTCACCGAATGCCTGCCGGGCCCGGATCAGTTGTGGTGGACCGCCGCCGGGCCGGCCCAAGCGGCCGAACTTCGCTTGGCCTGCCTCATCGTGCCGGATTGGGGGCGCCCGTGAGCTGGTCGTTGTTTGAGCTCGGCGTCGTGCGCGCCGCCGGTTTTGGTTTCCCATTGGCCGACCGGCTCGCCGACCCGATCCTGTTGGAACACGCGCTGGCCAGTGTTTGCCTTGCCACCGAATTGCGTAAGGCAGCACAGATACACCCGGATCTGCACCGGGTGGCGCGCGGCCAACCGCTACCGGACAACGCACCCGCGCCGGCGGAGTTCGTCAAGCGGTGGAACGAGCTTTGCCACCGCCGCGACGAACTGGCGTCCACTTTGGAGGATTCCTACCTTCGCGCCCTGAGCCAAGCCCGCACACATCTGGACGAGTGCCTGCGCGATGAGAAGGTCCGGGCCGCGCTGATCCTGCTGACGCCGCAGATCCTGGACACCGCAGTGCGTGCCCTGCTGCGCCGCGCTCCCGCCGCGGCCGCACCCAACCAGCACGAGCGCAAAGCGGTCGCGTTTGTGCAACGGCTGGCGGCCAAATGCGAAACCAACGGCACGGCCGGCCCGATCGGCTACGCACTGCTGGGCGACAGCACCATCAGTGTCCCCGAAAAGCCCCACCACCAAGGGTTCCTGGCCTTCTGGGCCGTCCGCGAGCTGACCCGCGCCTGGATCGCCCAGGCCGACCTGACCGGCCGGCCGCGGCGCCTGGGGGCACGCGCCGCGATGCTGCGCCGCGACTCCCCGGCCGCCCGCTACGCCCGGGCCGTGGCAACCGGACGCCTCAACCCTGACCGTGACCGCCTGCACGAGCTGCACCGCCAGGACCTGGTGTGGGCCGGCGACCTGACACTGCCGGCCGCCGAGCCCGACACGCTCGCCTCGCTGGAAACGGTCGCCGGCCGGCTAGGCCCTTCCACGCAGGCGTTGCGCGATGCGGCGGGCCGTTTCGCCCACGCCCCGGACGCGCGGTCCAAGCTGGCCGCCAGCGCCGAGGCCGAACAGCTGCTGCGCGAGGCCGGCGTCGACCCGGCTCGCCGCGGCGCCGGGCAGCTCTACGCCGACCGGGCACCGCTCTACCAGGAGACCTACGATCCCGACCTGACCATCCACTTTGGCCAGGCGGCCCGCGACCGCCTGGCGTCGCGGCTGGCACCCATCTTGGACCTCGCCGCCGCCGCGGGTGCTCAAGCCTGGTCGGCCGCGGGGCAACGGTTCGCGGCGACCTGGCCGGAGACCTTCGGCGATCGGCAGCCCCGGCCGCTGCCCGAGGTACTGTCGCGTTTGGACATCCACCTTCCTTGCCCGGTCACCGACACCCCGGTCGCGCACGCGTTGAGCGCTTTGGCCCTTCGACGATGGAACGGTGTCGCCGAGCATGTCGTACTCGACCCTGCCGATCTGGTTGGTCTGCTGCCCGAACGGGTTGGCACACCGGCGATTCTGCTCTCGCCGGACCTTCACTTCGACACCGCCGACCGGGAGCTGGTCCAGCGGGGCCAGGCTCCCGCGGTACTGGGTGAACTGCATTGGGGCCTGCAAGGCCTGGGCAATCTTTGCTGCCTGCTGCCCAGCCGCGCCGAGCTGACCGCCGCGGCCCGCGGCTGGCTGGCCGGCATGAGGACCGAGCTGGTTCACGTCGCCACCGCCGATCGCTACGGCAAACTGTGCTACCTGGAACTGTTGCCCCGCACACTGGAATTGACCGGTCCGGCCACCGACCCCGACAGTGCGCTTGCCGCGGACGAGTTTCTCATCGCCGCTGACGGCGGCGTGACGGTGCACGGCACCCCGGTGGCGTTGCTGTTGGGCGATCCGCAAGGCCGGTTGCAGTCACCGCTAGGCGTGCCCAGCGCCGCCTGGCCGACCATCAGCTTTGGCAGCTTCACCCCGCGCATCAGCGTCGGCGACGTGGTGGTCCAGCGCGCGACCTGGCAGGTGCCGCCCGGAGTGCTGGGCCCGCACGAACCGGCGGG
>Ga0075428_100000227_pt1 | contig 54930 bp, 55 predicted proteins | sample RhiMetdeltSRZDD2_FD_75291 | JGI IMG/M metagenome (GOLD analysis project Ga0075428, IMG submission 75291) | Populus rhizosphere microbial communities from Tennessee, USA - Rhizosphere MetaG P. deltoides SRZDD2 | ecosystem: Host-associated > Plants > Roots > Rhizosphere > Soil | place: USA... | reverse complement strand
CTGGTTCAAGAAGATCGACTCCACGCTGCGGGGCCCGATCGGCCCCGAGGTCGATGCGCTCATGCGCGGGACCGGCGCCACCACGGCGATCCTCTGCCCCGCCTTCCCTGCCCAGCGCCGCGTGGTGCTCGATCGCACGCTGCTGGTCCGCGGGGTGCCGGTGGCCGAGACGCCCATCGGACGCGATCCGCACTTCCCGCGCGGTACCTCGAGCGTCGTCGACCTGCTCCGGCCGCAGCTCGACCGCGCGCTGGCCTGGATCCCCATCGATCAGCTCCGCGCCGGCCCCGACGCGCTGGCCGCGCGCGTGCGCCGGCTGGCCGGCACGGTGATCGTCGCCGACGCCGAGAGCGACGCCGACCTCGACGCCCTCGTCGACGCCTCGCTGGCCGCCACGCCGGTGCCCCTGCTGGTCGGCTCGGCCGGGCTCGCGCGCGCCCTCGCCGTTCGCCTGGGCCTGCGCGGGGAGCGCGCCGAGCTGCCCGGCGGCGCCCGCTGGCTCGTGGTGGCCGGCAGCCTGCACCCGGTGACGCGCCGGCAGATCCGCGAGGCGCGCGCCGCCGGATTGACGGTCCTGGCGACGGCCGAGCGGGACAGCGGCGACCGGGCGGGCGCGGTGACCCGTCTCATCGAGCAGGCGACGACGGCGCTGCAGCGGGAGACGTGGGACCTGATCGTGGTCACCGGCGGCGAGACGGCCGTGGCGCTGTGGAGCGCCGTGGGCGCCGAGCGTCTCGACCTCGCGGGAGCGCCGGCGCCCGGCCTGGCGTTCGGCCATCTCCGGGTCCCCGGCCGGGAGCCGCTGCCGCTGCTCACCAAGGCCGGTGGATTCGGACCTCCCGACCTGCTGAGGTCGCTCCAGAAGGAGACCGTGGCATGAGCCGTCCAGTGCTGGGCGTCACGATGGGCGATCCCGCGGGCGTCGGTCCCGAGATCATCGTGCGGGCCGCGGCCGAGGCGCCGGTGCGGGCGGCCTGCCGCCCGGTCGTGATCGGCGCCGCCGACACGATGCGCGAGGCCCTGGCGCTCGTCGGCGACCCGCTGAGCCTGCACGCGGTCGCGCGCGTGGCCGACTGTCGCTGGGCCGACGGCACGCTCGAGGTGCTGGACCTCGCCAACGTCGACATGGCGACGCTGCCGCGGGCGGAGGTGAGCGCGGCGGCCGGGCGCGCCGCCTACGCGTACATCGAGCGCGCGGTCGCGCTGGCCTCCGCCGGCGAGATCGCCGCGATCGTCACCGCCCCCGTGAACAAGGAGGCGCTGGCCGCGGCCGGCGTTCGCCACTCGGGACACACCGAGATCCTGGCCGAGCTGAGCGGCACCCGCGACTTCGCGATGCTGCTCATGGGCAAGGAGCTCAAGGTCATCCACGTCACCACGCACGTGGCGCTGCGCCGGGTGCCGGACCTGGTCACGCGCGAGCGCGTGCTCAAGACCATCCGGCTGGCCCAGCGGACGCTCGTGGGGCTGGGACGAGCGGACGGTCACATCGCCGTGGCCGGTCTCAACCCGCACGCCGGCGAGGACGGCCTGTTCGGAGACGAGGAGCAGCACGCGATCGTGCCCGCCATCGAGGCGGCGCGCGCGGAAGGGCTGCACGTCACCGGGCCGCTGCCGGCCGATACCCTCTTCTCGCGGGCGCGCGGCGGCGAGTTTGATATCGTCGTGGCCATGTACCACGACCAGGGCCACATCCCGGTCAAGACGCTCGGCTTCGAGTACGACGAGGCCCGCAAGAGCTGGACGGGGCTGTCGGGCGTCAACGTGACGGTGGGCCTGCCGTTCCTGCGGGTCTCGGTCGACCACGGCACCGCGTTCGATAGGGCCTGGAAGGGCGTGGCGAACCACGAGTCGATGGTGGAAGCCCTCGACGTCGCCACGCGGATGCTCACGAGCCCCGGCGCTCGGTAATCCCTCTCCGGGAGTTCAGCATGGAAGAGCGAGAGATCCGCCGCCTCATCGCCGACGTCCAGGCCGGCCGTCTCGATCGCCGCCGCTTCGTGCAGGCCATGGTCGGGATGGGACTGACCGCACCGCTGGTCGCCCCGATGCTCGGCGCCGCCGGGGTGCAGGCGCAGCTCAAGAGCCCGGTGTTCACGCCGACCCGGCGTGGCGGCGGCGGCCCCCTGCGCGTGCTGTGGTGGCAGGCGCCAACGCTGCTGAACCCGCACTTCGCCACCGGCACCAAGGACCAGGACGGCGCGCGCATCTTCTTCGAGCCGCTCGCCGGCTACGATCCCGACGGCAATCTCGTCCCCGTGCTGGCCGCCGACATCCCGACCGTCGACAACGGGGGCCTTGGGCGCGATGGCACCTGGGTCGTCTGGAACCTCAAGAAGGGCGTGCAGTGGCACGACGGCAAACCGTTCACCGCCGACGACGTCGTGTTCAACTGGGAGTACGCGGCCGACCCGGCCACCGCCGCCGTCACCGTGGGCTCCTATCGCGACATCGACCGCGTCGAGCGTCTGAACGACCACGCCGTCAAGGTGGTCTTCAAGCAGCCGACGCCGTACTGGTACGAGGCCTTTTGCCAGAACCGCGGGCTGATCCCCAAGCACCTGTTCGACGCCTACCGGGGCGGCCGGTCGCGCGAGGCGCCGGCCAACCTGAAGCCGGTCGGTACCGGACCCTACAAGTTCGTGGACTTCCGGCCCGGCGACATCGTGCGGGCGGAGATCAACGCCGGCTATCACGTTCCCAACCGCCCCTTTTTCGACACGATCGAGATGAAGGGCGGCGGTGACGCCGCGTCCGCGGCCCGGGCCGTCCTGCAGACGGGCGAGTACGACTTCGCCTGGAACATGCAGGTCGAGGACGACGTCCTGCGCCGGCTCGAGCAGGGCGGCAAGGGCCGCGCGGAGATCTATCCGACCGGGGGCATCGAGCACATCCAGTGCAACTTCACCGATCCCCACCGCGAGGTGGACGGGGAGCGGTCCAGCCTGAAGACGACCCATCCGACCCTGTCCGATCCGGCCGTGCGACAGGCGCTGGCGACCCTGATCGACCGGGCGGCGATCCACGAGCAGATCTACGGGCGCGGCGGCCAGGCGACGGCGAACTACCTGAACGCCCCCTCGCGGTACTCCTCGCGCAACAGCCGGTGGGAGTTCAACGTCGACCGGGCCAACCAGATCCTCGACGCGGCCGGCTGGAAGCGCGGCGCCGACGGCGTACGGGCCAAGGACGGCAAGCGTCTGAAGTTCCTGTACCAGACCTCCACCAACGCCCCGCGCCAGAAGACCCAGGCCATCGTGAAGCAGGCGTGCGCGAAGGCGGGGATCGAGATCGAGATCAAGTCCGTCGTCGCCTCCGTGTTCTTCGCCTCCGACCCGGCCAACCCCGACACCTACCCGCACTTCTACGCCGACCTGCAGATGTACAACACCAGCACCGGCGTCGATCCCCTCTGGGGCATGCGCGTGTTCATCGCGCACGAGGTGGCGACCCGGGAGAACAAGTGGTCCGGGCGGAACGTCACGCGGTGGCGCAGCGAGGAGTACGACCGGCTCTGGAAGTCGGCCGAGACGGAGATGGATCCGGTGAAGCGGGCCGCGCAGTTCATCCGGATGAACGACATGGTGGTCCAGAACGGCGTCGTCATCCCGGTGAACTGGCGCAACGGCGTCGCGGCCGCGGGATCGCGGCTGCGGGGCATGGACCTGACCGGGTGGGACTCGAACCTCTGGCGGCTTCCCTTCTGGCACAAGGCCTGACCCCAGCCTTGACAGGCGCGGGTCGCGAAACTATAACGGGCGACCACACCCGGATCGCCGCGCGTCGCCGGCTCCCTGCCGTCGACATGGAGGACCTATGGACGAGCGTGACCTGAACGCGATGATCGACGAGGTGAAGCGCGGCCGCCTGAGCCGGCGCCGCTTCGTCCAGACCGTGGTGGGCCTGGGGCTGACCGCGCCCCTCGCGGTCCAGATGCTGGCCTCGGCCGGGGTGGCCCAGGCCCAGTCGAGGCTGACCTACAAGCCCACGAAGCGGGGCGGCGGCGGCGCCCTGAAGGTCCTGTGGTGGCAGGGGGCCACCCTGCTCAACCCCCACTTCGCCACCGGCACCAAGGACCAGGACGGCTCGCGGATCTTCTACGAGCCGCTCGCGTCGTGGGACCCGGATGGCAACCTGTCGGCGGTGCTGGCCGCCGAGGTCCCGACCGTGCAGAACGGCGGCGTCTCCAAGGACGGCAAGTCCGTCACCTGGAAGCTGAAGAAGGGTGTCACCTGGCACGACGGAAAGCCCTTCACGGCCGACGATTGCCAGTTCACGTGGGAGTACTGCGCAGACCCGGCGACGGCCTCGGTCTCCATCGCGACCTACAAGGACATCAAGGTCGAGAAGCTCGACAGCCACACGATCAAGGTGAACTTCAGCAAGCCGACGCCGTTCTGGGCCGACCCCTTCGTGGGCGTCCGCGGGATGGTCATCCCCAAGCATCTGTTCGCGGCCTTCAAGGGCGACAAGTCGCGGGAGGCGCCGACCAACCTCAAGCCGGTCGGCACCGGGCCCTACCGGTTCGTCGACTTCAAGCCGGGCGACATCGTCCGCGGCGAGCTGAACTCGAGCTACCACATGGCCAACCGGCCCTACTTCGACACCATCGAGATGAAGGGCGGCGGCGACGCGGTGTCGGCGGCGCGGGCGGTCATCCAGACGGCCGAGTTCGACTACGCCTGGAACATGCAGGTCGAGGACGAGATCCTCAAGCGCCTCGAGCAGGGGGGCAAGGGCCGCGCCGACATCGTGGCCGGCGGCAACATCGAGCACATCCAGTGCAACTTCACCGACCCGTGGACCGACGTCGACGGCGAGCGCTCCAGCGCCAAGAGCCGCCACCCGTTCCTCACCGATCCGGCCGTGCGCCAGGCCCTCAACCTGCTCGTCGACCGGGCGGCCGTGCAGGAGCAGATCTACGGCCGGACTGGCATCGCCACCGCGAACTTCCTCAACGAGCCGAAGAAGTTCGCGTCCAAGGCCACCAAGTGGGAGTTCAGCGTCGAGAAGGCCAGTCAGCTCCTGGAAGCGGCCGGCTGGAAGAAGGGCGCCGACGGCATCCGCGCCAAGGACGGCAAGCGCCTGAAGCTGGTGTACCAGACCTCGATCAACGCGCCCCGCCAGAAGACCCAGGCCATCGTCAAGCAGGCGGCCGCCAAGGCGGGCATCGACATGGAGCTGAAGTCGGTGACGGCCTCGGTCTACTTCTCGTCCGACGTCGCCAACCCCGACACCTACTCGCACTTCTCGACCGACATCCAGATGTACACGACCACCATGACGCAGCCGGACCCCGAGCTGTTCATGAACCAGTTCACGTCGTGGGAGGTCGCCGCCAAGGACAACAAGTGGCAGGGCCGCAACATCACCCGCTGGAAGAGCGAGGAGTACGACAAGCTCTACAAGGCGGCGGAGTCGGAGCTGGACCCGGTCAAGCGGGCCGCCCTGTTCGTCCGGATGAACGAGATGGTCATCCAGAACGTCGTGGTCGTACCGGTCGTGTTCCGCCCGCGCGTGGCCGCGGTCAGCAACCGCCTCCACGTCGAGCAGAGCGGCTGGGACTCGGACTTCTGGAACCTGCAGTCCTGGTACCGGGAGGCGTAGGGAGGCGTCGGGGGCGGCGGAGCGGACGGCATGTCGAAGTACCTGCTCCGCCGCCTCCTGATCCTGGTCCCGGTCCTCGTCGGCATCAGCGTCATCCTGTTCACGATCCTGGCCCTGGCGCCGGGGGATCCGTTCGAGGAGCTCGCCACCAATCCCAACGTCCCCCCCGAGGTCCGGGCCAACCTGCGCGCGAAGTTCGGCCTCGACGATCCGGTTGCCGTCCGCTACGTGCGCTGGTTCGGCTCGATGCTGCGCGGGGACTGGGGGTTCTCGTTCGCCAGCCGCGTGAACGTCGACACGCTGATCCTGCAGCGGCTGCCGACCTCGCTGTTCGTGCTCGGCTCGGCGCAGCTGCTGGGCATCCTGATCGCGCTGCCGATCGGCACGCTGTCGGCGATCCGGCCCTACTCGCTCTTCGATCAGATCGCCACGACGCTGGCCTTCATCGGCTTCTCGCTGCCGACGTTCTTTACCGGCCTGCTGTTCATCCTGGTGTTCTCCATCTATCTCGACTGGCTCCCGTTCATCTACCGGGCCGACATCGGCGGCACCGGCTGGCGCTGGTACTGGGAGCACGTCCGGCAGGCCATCATGCCGGTGGCCGTGCTCGGGCTGTTCCAGGGCGCCGCGCTCACCCGCTTCGTGCGCTCGGCGGTGCTCGACGTCGTGCGCCTCGACTACATCAACACCGCGCGGGCCAAGGGGCTGTCCGAGCAGGTCACCATCGCCAAGCACGCCGTGCGCAACGCGCTCATCCCGGTCGTCACGCTGATGGCGCTGCAGATCCCCACCATCTTCACCGGCGCCGTCATCACCGAGCAGATCTTCCGGGTACCCGGCATCGGCTCGCTGCTGATCAGCGCGATCCTGGCCAACGACACCCCCGTCATCATGGCGGTCACGTTCGTGTTCTCGTGCCTGGTCGTGACCTTCAACCTGGTGGCCGACCTGCTCTACGGCTGGCTCGACCCCCGCATCAGCTTCCGCTGAGGATGGCCCGGGCGCTGCCGTCCGAGAGACTCGCCGCCCCCGCGGCCGCGCCGGTCAGCCGTCCGGCGACCTCGCTCTGGGGCGAGACCTTCCGGCGCTTCCGCAAGCATCGGCTGGCCACCCTCGGCGCCGGACTCCTGCTCTTCATGGTGGCGGCCGTGCTGGTGGGCCCCCTCGTCTACCGGGTGCCGATCGACGAGATCGACTTCCGGGCGAAGCTGAAGAGCCCCTCGTGGGCGCACCCGCTCGGCACCGACGACCTCGGCCAGGACTTGCTGGCGCGCATGCTGTACGGCGGCCGCATCTCGCTGGCCGTGGGCATCGCCGCCATGCTCATGGCGCTCACGATCGGCGTCACGGTGGGCGCGGCCGCCGGGCACTACGGCGGCGGCGCCGACCACGCGTTGATGCGGATCACCGACCTCTTCCTGTGTCTGCCCCAGCTGCCCCTGCTGCTGCTCATCGTCTATCTCTTCCGCGAGACGCTGAAGAAGGCGCTGGGCCCCGAGGCCGGCATCTTCGTGATGATCGTCGTCGTGATCGGCGGTCTGCGCTGGATGCCGGTGGCGCGACTCGTCCGCGCGCAGTTCCTCTCGCTGCGCGAGAAGGAGTTCGTGGAGGCCGCCCGGGGCCTGGGGGCGCCGCCGTTCCGGCAGGTCGTGCGCCACATCCTGCCCAACGCGATGGGGCCGGTGATCGTGGCGGGCACCATCGACGTGGCGGCGGCCATCATCGCCGAGTCGTCGCTGTCGTTCCTCGGGCTGGGCTTTCCGCCTGACATCCCCACCTGGGGCCGCATCCTGTTCGACGCCAAGGACAACCTGGACTTCGCGCCGCACTGGGCCATCTTCCCGGGCACGGCGATCTTCCTGACCGTCCTCTCCATCAACTACCTCGGCGACGGCCTGCGCGACGCGCTCGATCCTCGCAAGGTTCTGTCCCACTAGGCGGGAAGGCATGACTGACGAGGCGCTGTGTTTCGCGGAGGCGTCGGCGCTGGTGTCGTTGATCCGGCGGCGGAAGGTGTCGCCGGTGGAGGTCGTGCGGGCGGTGCTGGGTCGCATCGAGAAGGTGAATCCGCGCCTCAACGCGTATGGCACGGTGGCGGCGGAGCAGGCCCTGGCGGCGGCGAGGCGGGCGACGGCGGCGGTCGGCAAGCGGAGCGCGCGGCTCGGGGCGCTGCACGGCGTGCCGGTGTCGATCAAGGACCTGACGCCGACCAAGGGGATCCGCACGACGTGGGGCTCGAAGATCTACGAGCATCACGTCCCCGACGAGGACGCGCTCGTCGTCGAGCGGTTGAAGGCGGCCGGGGCGATCGTGATCGGCAAGACCAACACGCCCGAGTTCGGGGCCGGCGCGAACACGTACAACGCCGTCTTCGGGGCGACCCGGAACCCCTGGAACCCGGCGCTGACCTGCGGCGGCTCGACCGGCGGCGGCGCGGTGGCGCTGGCCGCCGGGATGGGGCCGCTCGCCCAGGGATCGGACCTCGGGGGCTCGCTGCGGCTGCCGGCCTCGTTCTGCGGCGTGGTGGGCTTCCGCACGTCCCCGGGATGTGTGCCGGTGTGGCCCGCCGCGATGGCCTGGGACACCCTGAGCGTGCAGGGGCCGATGGCGCGAACGGTCGCCGACACCGCCCTCATGCTCTCCACGCTGGTCGGGCCCGATCCGCGCGTGCCGATCTCGTATCCGGTCGACGCGCGCGCGCTGCTGGCGGCCGTGCGGCGGCCCACGGTCAAGGGCCTGCGCATCGCGTGGGGCGGCGACCTCGGGATCACGCCGGTGGACCACGAGGTGCGGCGCCTGACGGAGGCCTCGCTCGACGTCTTCCGCCGGCTCGGCGCGCGGGTGGAGGCGGCCCACCCGAGCTTCGACGAGGTCGCCGAGATCGTCCGGACGACGCGGGGCGCGTCGATGGCCGGCCGGCACCACGACAAGCTGCCGCGGTGGAAGCCGGAGATGCAGGACAACCTCGTGCGCAACGTCGAGCAGGGGCTGGCGCTGACGTCGGCGGAGATCGGCCAGGGCGAGCGCCTGCGGACCGAGCTGTTCCACCGGGTCCGGGCGTTCATGGAGCGCTACGACCTGATCCTGACGCCGACCGCGCCGGTGCCGCCCTACCCGCTCGAGCTGCGCTCGGGACCCGAGACGATCAACGGCGTCCGCATGACGCACTACATCCAGTGGGCGCTGCTCACCTACGCGTTCACCGTCGTCAACGCTCCTGCCATCTCGGTCCCGTGCGGCTTCACGACCGGCGGCCTGCCGGTCGGGCTGCAGATCGCCGGCCGCTGGCGCGACGAGGCCGGCGTGCTGCGGGCGGCGGCCGCCTTCGAGGCGGCGCAGCCGTGGGCACACCGGCGACCGCCGCCGGCCTGAGACCGGGCTCAGCGGCCGACGGCGAGCAGCCGCCCGTCGACGGCCGGGGCGATCGAGTGCTGCGCGCCGACGGCCTGCAGCAGGATGTCGGCGAGCAGCGGCGCGCTCATCGCGTCGACGATGACGCGACCGCCGAGGAACGCCGTGAGGCCGTCCTTGCCGTGGGCGATGTAGTCGACGACGGCGGCGGTGTAGCCCCGGTCGGGGTCCACGGGCGCCCCTGCCACCTGCAGCGTCACGATGCGCTGACCGGCCGGGCGTGAGGGGTCGAAGGTCGCCCGCAGGCCGGAGACCTGCAGGAACCCTCCTCCCTGTCGAGCTTGGTGCTCGAGCGACTGCTCGAGGACCTCGCGCAGCGTCCGGCCGCTCAGCTCCAGCGTCATCACGACGTTGCCGAACGGGGTCAGCGCCGTGAGGTCGCGGCGCGTCAGCGGTCCGGGTGGCACGATCCGGTCGCCGCGGATGCCCCCGCCGTTGACGAAGGCCACATCGGTCTCCGCGTGGGTCCGCATGACGTCCGCGATGAAGTCGCCGAGATTCGTCTCCTGGCTGCGGAGCAGGCCGCGCCGGGCCTCCAGCGGGACCGTCGTCTCGCCGACGCGGACGTCGAGCTCCCGGCTCACCCGCTCGCCGTAGGCGCGCGTCACCGCGTCCACCCGCGGGTCGGCGGGCACGCGGGCGCCGACCTCGTGGAACGTCCACGAGCGCTCGCGCAGGCGTCCGTCGCCCCCGACCCAGAGATCGACCTGCACGAGGTAGCGGGCGTCGGAGCCGGCCTTGGTGATGAGCGTGCGGCCCTCCTCGGCGATCAGCGGCTCGTGCTCGTGGCCGCCGAGGATGACGTCGACCTCCACCCCGGGCGCCGCCGCCAGCGCCCGGTCCGAGCGCATGTCCTGATGGGTGACGGCGACGACCAGCTGGGCCCCTCGCGCCCTGAGCTCGGCGCTCACCGCGCGCGCCGCGCCGACCGGCTCGGCGATCTCGACCTCGGGCCCCGGGTTCGACGACTTCAGAGTCTCCGGCGTGGTCAGCCCGAACAGCCCGAGGCGGACCCCGCTCAGGGTGAGGAAGACCTCGCGCTCGGCGGTCCCGAACGGCCGGCCCGAGCGCCGGTCCCGCACGTTGGCCGAGAGCCAGGTGAAGGCCGACTCGCGCATGCGCCGGGCCAGCACGTCCGGCCCGAAGTCGAACTCGTGGTTGCCGAACGTGGCGAGGTCGAAGCCCACCGCGTTGAGCCCCGCGATCATCTGCTCGCCCTTGAGCAGCGTGGAGGCGACCGAGGGCGACAGGATGTCTCCGGCCAGCGAGAGCAGCGTCGCGGGATTCTCGCGGCGGATGCGCGCGACCAGCGTGGCCAGGCGCGCGAACCCGCCGCGCCGTCCCTCGTCGACCGGCTCCAGCGTGTAGACGTCGTTGACCTGCAGCAGCGTGATCCGGACCTCCGGGTCGACCAGGCCGCCGAGCGGGCGCAGGGGCGAGGCGCAGGCGGCCAGCAGCAGCGCGACGACGGCGAGCCGCCGGAGCGGCGAGGGGATCATCGCGCGAGCGTGCGGAGGAATGCCCTGGTGCGCGCGAGGCCGTCGCCGGCTCCCGCCACCTCGGCCTGGAGCCGCCGGAGGTCGGCGGCCGTGTCGACGTCGAACCATTGCGGTAGCAGCCGCACGCGCAGGCCGCCGCGGCGCGCCCGCTCCACCGTGACCTCGAACACCGTCGGCGTCGACCACGGCACGTCGGCGAACAGCGCCGGCCGCGGCTCGCGCAGCCCGATCAGGTAGTACCCGCCGTCGTCGGTGGGCCCGACCACGACGTCCGCCTCATCGGCCGCCAGCGCCCGGGCAGCCTCGCCGACGTACGCCATCGGCAGCGTGGGGCTGTCGCTGTCCATCGCGAGGGCGGCCGGATGCCCGGCGGCCAGCAGGGTCGCGAACAGCCGCGCGAGGCGCTCGCCCAGCTCGTCCCCCTCCTGGGGGACGAGGGCGAAGCCGCTCGGCGCCAGCGCGGCCATCCGAGCACCCGCCTCGGCCGGCGTGAAGGCCACGACCGGCGCGATGCCGGGCACGGCGGCCAGCGCGTCGAGGCGATCGAGCAGGAAGCAGCGGTAGAGCTCGGCGGCCCCGGCGGCGGTGAGCGCGGCGTGCAGGCGGGACTTCACGGGCACGGCGCCCGGAACCCGTGCCATGACGGCGACGGCCGGCTCGCGCGCGAGGATCACATCCCAGCCCGCCGGGGCCGCGGCCCCGGCGCCGGCGTCACGCCGCCCGGCTCCGCCACTGGTGATCGGGACGCCGCGCGAGGCGCTCGGTCAGGAAGCGGCCGGCCCGCTCGGCGTCGCCCGCCCGGAACGCGGCCTCGAACAGCGTGTCGTGGAACACGTCGCGCTGGGCGCGGCTGCCGCCGAGCTCGACAATGCGCGGCCGCAGCGGCTCGATCCGCGCCACGCACCGCGCGTAGTCGCCGGCCGCGAAGGCGTGCAGCCCCTCCAGCAGCGGCGCCACCACCTCGCCGGCCAGGCCCGTGCGGTCCTTGGGCGCGCGCTCGCGCACCATGGCCAGGTGCGTCTCGGCGCCGGCCCAGTCACCGCCGGCGGCCAGCGCCATCCCAACGTGACAGACGTGGAAGGCCAGGCCCTGCCGGCTCATGCGCTCGCGTGCGATGCCGACGAACGGCTGCCAGCGGGCGCCCACAGGGCGGCCGGCCAGCTCCATGCGCCACAGCAGGGAGATCGAGTCGTGCAGGTCGCCGGCGATCGACGACGGCGTCCGCTCGAAGGCCCGGCGCGAGATGGCGGCGGCCCGCGCGTAGTCGCCGCGCGCGAAGTGCAGCAGGGCCAGGTGCCACACGAGGTGGTTACGGAACCAGTTCAGGCCCCGGCACGGATGGATCGCCGGCGGCAGCCGGGCGATGCCGGCCTCGAAGTCGGCCGACTCGTAGAGTGCGTGGGCCAGCGCGTGGACGGCCCACGCGTCCGCCGGGTTGAGCGCCAGGGCCGTCTCGGCGGTGCGGACCGCCTCCGGGCAGCGGCCGGCCTCCTCCAGCGCGAAGGCGTGCATGCCCAGCAGGAACGAGTTGCCCGGGTAGCGCGGCAGCAGCGCCGTCACGGCCGCGAGCATCTCGGGGAAGCGGCCCAGCCAGAACAGCACGTAGTAGAGCCGCTGCACGATCACGGCGTCGCGCGGGAAGGCGTCCAGGTGACGGCGCATCGCCGCCAGCGACTCGTCCACCTTGCCGCTCGTCCACAGCGCGATGGCCTCGACGTGGCTGCGCTCCCGCTCGGACTGGCCGGCCGCCGCCGCCCGCGCCGCGCCGATCGCCTCCTTCGTCTCGGGAAAGCGCTCTTCCAGGAACAGGCACACGGCGGCCCCCGCGTGGGCGAGCGCCAGGGAGGGGTCCTGGGCCGCGGCCGCGCTGAACAGGGCGAGCGCGTCGGCCTGCCAGCCCAGCAGCGAGAGCACCGCGTGGTCGTAGGTGGCGAGCGCGTCGGGCGAGGTCGTGCTGACGGCGAGACCGTAGGCGTCCTGTGGCATGGCGCCCATGCTAGCAGAGGCCGTCGAGCGTGGCGGCGAGGAACTCGACGGCGCGGCGCTCGGCCCACGACATGGCGCGCCACGGCCGTCCCTCCACGAAACCGACGTGGCCGCCGTGGGGCACGTACTCCGCGCGCACCGTCGGAGGCAGCGCCCGGGGATCGGGCAGACTGCCGGCCGGGATGAACGGATCGTCGAGCGCGTTGACGAGCAAGGTTGGCCGCCGGATGGACGCGAGGTAGGGCCCGCTGCTGGCCCGCCGCCAGTAGTCGACCTCGTCGGCGAAGCCGTGCAGGGGCGCCGTCACCACCCGGTCGTAGGCGGCGAACGTCCGCGCGCGCAGCGCCGCCCGCAGGTCCACGAACCCGGGGTAGGCCCGCGCCTTGGCCTGCGTCTTCCGGCGGAACGAGCGCATGAAGCTCGCCGTGTAGAGCCGCTTCTGCAGCCCCCGATCCATGACCCGCGCGCAGGCCACGAGGTCGAACGGCACCGAGATGGCCGCCGCGCCGGCGAGGAGCCCCGTGGCGTCCTGCCCCTGCTCGCCCAGCCACTTGAGCAGCACGTTGCCACCGATGGAGATCCCGACGCAGACGACCCGTGCGCCCGGCTCGCGATCGGCCAGGACACGGAGCACGTGATCGAGATCGCCGGTGTCGCCGGAGTGGTAGAAACGGGCCAGGCGGTTCAGCTCGCCGCTGCAGGAGCGGAAGTAGAGCACGCCGGCGCGCCAGCCGCGGGCCGCGGCCAGCTCGAATAGCCCGCCGATGTAGTGCGAGCGCGCGCTGCCCTCGAGCCCGTGCAGCACCAGCAGCAGCGGTGCCCCGGCACGGCCCGTCCGCCAGTCGACGTCGACGAAGTCGCCGTCGGGCGTCTCGAAGCGCTCACGGGTCACCGCCCCCAGGCGCTGCCGCCTCGCCACCGTCCAGAGCGTCTGGAGGTGGCGATTGCGGCACCACCAGGGGGGGGCGTACGACCCGGGCGCTAGTCCTGGCCCGTCAGCAGCAGCTTCACGACCTCGGGAGCGATCTCGCGGGCGCGTCGGTCCAGCTCCGCCTCAGACAGGTTCGCGATGGGATGCGGCATGGCGAGGAACCGGTAGTGGGGCTGGCCCCACTGCTCGGCCATCGCGCGACCGGTGGCCTGGAACACGTCGGTGATGATGGAGGCCGAGGGCACGCCGTGCTTCTCCAGCAGGATTCCGTCGAGCACACTGCCCGACGAGCACGACCCTCAATCGCCGATGCCGGCGACCATGACGTCCGCCGACTTCTTGACCTCCTCGATGATCTCGGCGTGGGCCGGCACGCTGGCGTTGTGCTTGTGATACATGCGCCACTCGGCCACGCCATACTCCGCCTTCAGGATGTCGCCGATCTTGGCCAGCAGCCGATCGGAGTTGTACTTCGTGTTCTGGATAAGCGCGACGCGCTTGCCGTCGAGCGCCGTCGGCCGGGGCGAGTACGCGATGGTCTGCGTGGCCGCCTCCGTGGTCGGATCCAGGATGTCCATCATCGCTTGACCTCCTTGCTCACCGCCTGCGAGGACCTGGCACTGCCCCAGCCCGGGATGTAGCACGAGAAGGCGCCGGCCCGTCCGCCGGCGGCCACCACCAGGATGTCGTCGGGCGAGGCGACCAGCGGCCGCGTCTTCTGCTCGTCGTCGGCGGCGATGTCGCCCGACATGCGCTGCGTGCGCTTGAGGTGCGCGTACGTGTTGTGGGTCTTCTCGAACAGGAACTGCCGGATGCGCTTCTTGTCCCAGCCGTCGCGGGCGATGGTCTGCATGTGCTCGCCGGCCAGCACGACGACGTAGGTGGATTGCCCCATCACGGTTCCGGAGATGCGCATGTCGTCGGCGCACGTCGTCAGCACGCCCTCCGCGGTGGGCGAGAGCTGGTTGTAGAACTGGTGGGGCGCGTCGGAGGCGATGACGGTCACCGCGCTCTGCTCGGGCCGGAAGCCGCGCTCGACGTGCAGCGGCGTCCACGGGCTGTCGACCTCGTTCTCGGCGATCACGTACGACAGCTTGCCGGGATGGCCGAGCGTGCCCCGGTCGAGCAGCCCCGGCAGCGAGCCGCACACGTTGCGCATGACCAGCCGCACCGCCCGTCCGATCGTGAGGTTGGCGCGCCAGCCCGGCCCGAAGAGGTTGTCCCCCGCATTGATGTCCAGGTCGCGGGCGACCGGCCCGTTGACGATCATCAGGACCCCGGCCCCGCCCGTGGACGTTCCCGGCCCGTGGTAGCTCCAGCGCGGGTCCGCGATCCCCTCGACCGCGGCCACGACCACCGGCATGTACTCCGGCCGGCAGCCGGCCATCACCGCGTTGATCGCGACCTTCTCGGCCGTGATCGACACGGCGCGGTGGGCGACGAAGCCCACCTGCTGGCCCGGGCCCAGGCGCGCGGCGTCCAGCATCGCGCGCACGCGGGCCTCGGTGGGCGGGATGACGGGCAGCCCGTCCGACCATCCCTTGTCGAACGCCATCTCGATCGCCTCGGCCTCGTCCTGCGCGGAGAACCGCTTCGACGTCAGCGTGGCAGCCATACGGCCTCCTTGGCCTCCTGCACGACTGTGCGCGCCACGCTATCACCGGCCCCGCGCAGGCGCAACCGCGCCGGTCGCGCCGCGCACGCTCCCCGGGGCGGCTTGACCCTCCGAGTTGACTCACCCTATGCTGGGCCGACTTGCCGAACCGCTCACCGCGCCGGCTGGAGATCCGCTGATGCAGTGCTCGCGCTGCGGCCACGAGAACGCCGCCACCGCGAAGTTCTGCGGCGAGTGCGGTGGCCGGCTGGAGGCGGCGTGCGCGGCCTGCGGCACCGTCAACCCCCAGGCCAACAAGTTCTGCCAGGAGTGCGGCGTCCGCCTCGGCGACGCCCTGAACGGTGACCGCTTCGCCTCGCCGGAGGCCTACACGCCCGGCCACCTCGCGCGCAAGATCCTGACGGCCCGGGCCTTCCTGCCCGGCGAGCGCAAGAAGGTCACCGTCCTCTTCGCCGACCTCAAGGGCTCGCTCGAGCTGATGGCCGACCGCGACCCCGAGGACGCCCGCGCCCTGCTCGACGACGTCATCGAGCGGCTCATGGAGGCCGTGCACCGGTTCGAGGGCACCGTGAACCAGGTGATGGGCGACGGCATCATGGCCCTGTTCGGCGCGCCGGTGGCCCACGAGGACCACGCCGTGCGCGCCTGCTACGCGGCGCTGCGCATGCACCGCTCGGTGGCGCAGTACGCGGAGGAGCAGCGTCGCCGGCAGGGGGTCGACGTGCAGATCCGGGTCGGCATCAACTCCGGCGACGTCGTGGTGCGCTCAATCGGCAGCGATCTGAACGTCGACTACACGGCGGTCGGACAGACGACGCACCTGGCCGCCCGCATGGAGCAGCTGGCCCGGCCCAGCACCACCCTCCTCACCGAGGCCACCCGTCGCCTGGCCGACCGCTACGTCGAGGTGGTCGCGCACGGCGCGGTGCCGATCAAGGGCCTCAAGCTGCCGGTCGAGGTGTTCGAGCTCCGCGGCGCCACCCCGGCCTCGCGGCTGCAGGCGGCGCCGAGCGCGCTCACCCGCTTCCTCGGCCGCGACGACGAGCTGCGACACCTCGACGCGCTGCTGGACCGCGCGCACACCGGTCGTGGTCAGGCGGTCGGCGTGGCCGGCGAGGCGGGCGTGGGCAAGTCGCGCCTGATGTGGGAGTTCACCCGCTCGCCTCGCACCCGGGGCTGGCTCCTGCTGGAGGCGCCGTCCGTCTCCTACACCCAGGCCACGCCGTACGCGCCGATCACCACGATGCTGCAGGCCTACTTCCAGCTCGAGCCCGAGGACGACGCCGCCGCCATCCGCGCCAAGGTCACCGCCGGCCTGCTCGAGCTCGACGCCGGCCTGCAGTGGGCGGTCCCGGCGATCCTGGCGCTGAGCAACGTCACGACCGAGGACGTGGAGTGGGAAGGGCTGGAGCCCGCCGAGCGCCGGCGCCGCATCTTCGCCGCGGTCCGGCGGGTGGTGCTGCGCGAGTCCGAGCAGCGCCCGGTGGTGCTCGTGGTCGAGAACCTGCACTGGGCGGACTCCGAGACCGTCGCTCTGGTCGACGCGCTGGTGGGCGAGATCGTCGCGGCGCGCGTGCTGCTGCTGGCCGGCTACCGTCTGGAGTTCCGGCCGGGCTGGCTCGACCATCCGCACACCGGCGAGATCCGTCTGGAGCCGCTGTCGAGCGTCAGCTCGGAGGCGCTGCTGCAGGAAGTCCTCGGCCCGACCGCCGACCTGCAGCCGGTGGCCCGGCTGCTGGTCGAGCGGACCGGCGGCAACGCGCTCTTCCTGGAGGAGAGCGTGCGCGCGCTCATCGAGAACGAGGTGCTCGTCGGCGATCCCGGCGCCTACCGGCTGGCCAAGCCGCTGGCGACCGTGCAGATCCCCGATCGCGTGCAGGCCGTGCTGGCCGCGCGGATCGACCGGCTGCCGGACGACCGCAAGTCGTTCCTGCAGGCCAGCGCGGTGATCGGCAAGGACCTGCCCTTCTCGCTGCTGCAGGCGGTGGCCGGCGTCCCGGCCGACGAGCTGCTCGGCAACCTGGCCGAGCTGGAGGAGGCCCAGTTCCTCCGCACCACCAGCCTCTACCCCGACCTCGCCTACTCGTTCCGTCACAGCCTGACGCACGACGTCGTCTACGCCTCGCTGCTGAAGGACCAGCGGCGCGGCCTCCACGCGCGGATCGTCGACGCCCTGGAGGCGCTCTACCCGGACCGCCGGCCCGAGCACGTCGAGCGGCTGGCCCGCCATGCGCTGGGCGCCGAGCTGTGGTTCGAGGCGGTCGGCTACCTGCAGGAGGCGGCGGCCAAGGCCGCCTTCCGCTCGGCCAACCACGAGGCGGTGACGTTCCTCGAGGAGGCCCTCGGCGCGCTCGGCCACCTGGCCGAGACGCGCGAGACGTTCGTGCAGGCCATCGACGTGCGCCTGGACCTGCGACCGCCGCTGCTGCAGCTGGGCCGGCTGGAGGAGATCCATCGCCTGTCCGAGGAAGCGGCGCGGATGGCCGAGCAGATCAGCGACGAGACCCGGCAGGCCCGCGCGTACGCGTATCTGATCAACTACCACTACCTGCGCGGCGAGCCGACCCGGGCGCTCGAGTACGGCGAGCGCTGCCTGAGCATCGCCGAGCGCCTCGGCGACCGCGTGCTGGTGTCGATCGCCCGGCGGTACATGGGCCACGCCTACCACGCGCTCGGCCAGGGGGCGAAGGCGGTGCGGGCGCTGCAGGACAACGCCGAGGCGCTCGCCGAGAACGTCGAGCGCGACCCCACCGCCAACGCGGTCACCGCCTATGTCTCGACCTGCGCGTGGCTGGCCTTCGCGCTGGCCGACCTCGGGGAGTTCGACGCCGCCGACACGTGGGCCGACCGCGCGCGCACGGAGGCCGAGGCGCGCCGGCACCCCTACAGCGAGGCCATCGCGCTCACGCTCGCCGGTCAGGTGAGCGTGCTGCGCGGCCAGCTGGAGCGTGCGGTGGGACCGCTGGCCCGGGCGCTGTCGCTCTGCCGCGACGCGCAGCTCACGGTGTGGCAGGCCATCCCGGCGGCGCTGCTGGGCCAGTGCATGGTGACGCTCGATCGCAAGGAGGACGGGCTGGCGCTGCTCGAGGAAGGCGTGCGCCTGTCCGACGAGGTCGGCATCAAGGCGTACCTTGCGCGCTGGACCACGCTGCTGGGCGAGGGGTTCCTGGCCACCGGCGACGTGACCCGCGCTGCCGAGATCGCCGAGCGGTCGCTCGCGCTGGCCCGCACGCACGCCGAGCGCGGTCACGAGGCCGCCGCGCTGCGGCTGCTCGGCGACGTGGCCGCCGCCCAGCAGCCGCCGCGTCTGGCCGTCGCCACCGAGCGCTACAGCGCCGCCATCGGCCTGTCCGAGCAGCTGGGCCTGCGGCCCCTGCTGGCGCGCGCGCACCTGGGGCTCGGCCAGCTCCACCGGCGCGGCGGGCAGATGCAGGCCGCCGAGGCCCACCTGGCCACCGCCGTCGTGCTCTTCTCGGATCTCGGGATGCGGAGCTGGCTCGATCGCTCGGAGCCCGAGCTGCGGGCGCTCGGCCACCTGGTCATCGTGGCCCGGCCCAACGTGAACCTCTACGACTACCTGAAGAACAAGTTCGCCGGCGACGCCAGCGTGCAGGTGGTGCTGGACCGTCGCCACGGCGAGGCCGCCGCCGGCGAGCCCCGGGGCGCGGAGCCCCGGGCCGCCGAGCGGCGCCGCCTGGCCATCGACCAGGCGCTCCGCCAGCGCGGCCTGGCCGTGGTCATCGCGTCCCGCTGACGCGCGTCAACCACTCCCGCGCCGCGTGGGTGCAGGCGTCGGGTTGTTCCAGCGTGGGCAGGTGGCCGCAGTCCTCCAGCACGATCAGCCTGGCCGACGCCACGCGGGTCAGGATGGCCGACGCGCGCTCCACGCCGGAGAACTGGTCGTGACGGCCCCAGACCAGGAGCGCCGGGCCCCGCACGACGTCCAGGGCGTCCCAGCGCGGCGCGCGCGACCGCAGTGCGTCGTTGGTGCGGACGAATGCCTCGGGGCCGAACCGCCGCGCCATCCGGCGAAGCGCGGCCGTCGCCGCCGTCGCGCAGGGACCGCCGGGGTACACGGCCCGCGCGACCAGGTCCTCGACGACGGCCTCGAATCCCCCGGCGCGGACGCGCTCGCTGCTGCGGCGCGCCCCCTCGGGGTCGCCGTGCAGCCCCGGGTTGCAGCCCATCAGCCAGACCCCGGCGACGCGCTCCGGAGCCGCCGCCACCACCTCCAGCGCGAGGTTGCCGCCGGCCGAGGTGCCGACGAGCGCGAAGCGCTCGGGCACGCGTCGTAGCACCCACTGCGCGGCCTCGGCCAGGCTCGGCGCCGACGGGGCGAGCGGAACCGGCTGGGCGACGTCGGCGAGGGCGTCCGTCTGCGTGCGATACAGCTCCTCGTCGCACAGCAGAGCGGGCAGCAACACCAGCGGCAGCATCACATGTCGTCGATCGCGACCGTGACCGAGCGGGTGGCGCCGAAGGTCGGCACCACCGCGGAATGTTTGCCGGGGCCGCCGGCGACGACGACCATGAGGTCGTCGGGCTGCGCGCACCAGGGGATCTCGGCGTCGCCGGGCCGGCCCGCGAAGCGACCCGGGTCGATCGTGGCGAAGCGGGCCAGGTTCTCGGCGCTGAACCGGTCGAGGCGGATGCGGATTCGCTCCCACAGGGCGCGCTTCACGTCGGCCTTGGACCAGCCCGTGCTCGCCAGCGTCCGCGCGTGCTCGGGCCCGAGGATCACGAGCGGCTCGCCGCCGAGGTAGACGTTGTTGCTTCCGGTGGTGGCCGCGGTCCCGGCCAGCGCCATCAGGAGCGCGGCGGGCGTGGTGGAGGCGTGGTCGTTGACGTTGTGCGGCGCCTCCGAGCCGCAGACCGTCACGCAGCTGTCGGACGCCGCGAACCCACGCTCCACGTGCAGCGGGGGCCACGGCGAGGCCGCCTCGTTCTCGGCCAGGCAGTAGGCGAACTTGCCCGCGTGGCCGAGCGTCGCGCGGTCCTCGAGGCCGGGCCGGGCGCCGCCGACGTTCTGGCAGACCAGGCGCACGGCACGACCGATCACCGCGTTGGCGCGATGACCGTTGCCCAGCGCGTTCGGACCGCCGCTCACGCCGGCGCGCGCCGCGACCGGGCCGTTGACGATCACCAGCGGCGTGCAGGGGTGCGTGGTGGTCTGGATCGCGTTGAGGTTGAAGCGGGGGTCGGCGATCGCGCGGACGGCGGCGACGATCACCGGCAGGTGCTCGGGTCCGGCGCCTGCCAGGGCGGCGTTGACCGCGATCGCCTCGAGCGTGGCCGCGCCGTCGAGCGGCGCCAGCGTGGCGATCACCTCGTGACGGCGCGCCTGCCGTCCGCCCAGCAGGCGCTCGACCCGCGCGGTCGTGGGCGGGAGCACGGGCATCCCGTCCGACCACCGCTCGGCCATCGCCCAGTCCTGGAAGGCGTCGAGGTCGTCGGGCGCGTCCAGCAGCGTCGCTCCCGCCGGCGGCGGCGTCCGCGAGGGCAGGGCCGGATCGCGCGTGAGGGCCGCGAGCGCCTCGTCGGCGATGCCCGCGGCCTTGTCGCGAACGAGCGCGGGGTCGACGCCACCGATGGGATGGGGCACGAGCGCGACCGCCAGGTGCGGCAGGCCGTGCTTGGCCGCCTGCGCCCGCGCCAGCGAGAGAAACGCGTCGGTGCCGAGCACGACCGCGGGAATCCCCCGGGCTTCCACTTCCGCCGCGTCGTGGATACTCCACGACGTGCACGACCCTCAGTCGGCGCTGCCGGTGAGGACGACGTCGACCGCCGAGGCGATCTCGTCGAGCATCGTGGCCGGCCGGGACGAGCCCGGCTTCGTCCAGCGCCGGATCGTCACGCCACCGGCCCGGGCCGCCAGCGCCTGGGCCACGCCGTCGAGGAGCACGTCGGCGTTCGGCTTGGAGTTGTCGAGCACGCCGATGCGCAGCCCCGCCAGGCTCGGCCGGCGCCGCGCGAGCGGCCTGACGGTGTCGGGCGTGCGGCCGAGCGGGCAGAGCACTCTCATCGCTGGGAAGTATAGACCGGGGACTCGCCGCGCGGCCCGCGGATCACCGCCGCCAGCAGCGAGGCCAGCGCGACCGCGACCGCGGCGGCCACGAAGGCCTCGGCGGCGGCGGCCGCCAGCCCGATCGCGAGCCGGCGCCCCGCGAAGAGCTGGGCCAGGCCCAGCACACCGGCGACGACGCCGAGCGTGCGGGCGAGGAATGCGAAGCCGCCGGCCGCGCCCTGCTGGGCGGCGGGAAACGCGGCCATGGTGGCCGCCATGTTCGGCACCTGGAACACCCCCAGCCCGAAGCCGGCCGCGAAGAGCCCGGCGGCCACCAGGACCACGGGCGATGCCGGCTCGGCGCGGCTCAGGAGCGCCAGGCCGGCCGCCTCGAGGGCGAGGCCGACGATCATCGGCAGGCGAGCGCCCGTGCGGTCGGCCAGGCGCCCGGCGACCGGAGCGGCCACGGTCGTGCCGAGCGGGGTCAGCATGAACAGCAGTCCGGCCGGCGCGGCGCCCATGCCGCGCACGGTCACGAGGTAGAACGGCGCCAGCAGCCAGATGGCGAACACGCCCGCGTTGGCCACGAACGACAGCGCGCCGGGCAGGAGCACCGGCCCGCGCACCAGCGCGCGCGCCGCGATCAGCCGCGGCGCGCGCGGCCCCGGCGCCGGCGGGATCGCCGCCCACGCCCACGCCAGGACGCACGCCACCAGCGGCAGGCGCAGGTAGAAGACGGCGCGCCAGTCGAAGGCGTCCACGAGGACGCCCGCGGCCACCGGCCCCACGCTGAGTCCGAGGCCCATCGCGGCGCCGAGGAAGCCGAGCGCACGCCCCCGCCGCCAGGCGGGCACGCCGAGCGTGACCAGGCCCGGCGACGTGCCGTACACGCAGCCGCCGCCGAGGCCCTGGACGACCCGCGCGACCAGCAGCCAGCCGAACGTCGGCGCCAGCGCTCCCATCGCGAACGCCGCCGCGCTCAGCGCCACGCCCGCGCGGAACACCCGCCCGTGGCCGATCCGGTCGCCCAGCGCCCCGCCGGCCAGCGACGTCACCGCGTAGACGAGGACGTAGGCGATGATCACCCAGCGCACGCGCTCGGGCGGGATGGCGAACGCCGCCACGATGGCCGGGAACGCGATGTTCATCGTCGAGTCGAGCGAGACCACGAATGCCCCGGCCGCGGCGGCCCAGCGGACCATCGGCGTATGATGGCACGGCGCGCGCGCCGTGCCGGGCCGCGACCCGGCCCGGGCAGCCCTTGCAATGCCGGCGGCTGTCGCGGTACAACCCCCGCGATGCCCCCGGAGCCCGGCGCGCTCGACGAGATCTCGCGGACGGTCACCGCCGCGCCGCGCGCCTTCCCGGGAGGGTGCCCCGGCGGTCACCCGCTCGCCACCGAGGCGCTCGCGGCCGTCTCCGGCCGGGGGCTCGCCCTGCGTCGCACCACGCGGAAAGGCACGAGCTGATGCCGAGCCAGATCAACAAGGGCGTCATCGGTAAGGAGTCCCCGCCGTTCGTCGTCACGGTGGAGCGCGGGAAGATCAAGGAGTTCGCGCGGGCCATCGGGGACGACAACCCGCTCTACCTCGATGATCGCGTCGGGCAGGCCTCGCAGTGGGGCGACATCATCGCGCCGCCGACCTTCATGACGACGTTCCGCGACGGGGCCGACAGCGCCGCCTTCCTGCGGGAGCTCGGCACCGACATCTCGCGCCTGCTGCACGGCGAGCAGGAGTTCGAGCTGCACCGGCCGATCCGCCCCGGCGAGACGTTCACGTGCCGCTCGCGCGTGCTCGACGTCTACGAGAAGACCGGCCGGAGCGGGCCCATGGCCTTCGTCCTGCGCGAGACCCTGGTGACCGACACCACCAGCGAGCTGGTCGCCACCATCCGCCACACCACGGTGATCCGCCTGTGAAGTACTCCCGGGTCTACTTCGACGACGTGAAGGTGGGCGACGAGCTGCCGCCGCTGGTGAAGGACCCGATCCAGCAGATCCAGCTCACCCGCTACGCCGGCGCCTCCGGCGACTTCAACCCGATCCACCAGGACGACGAGTTCGCCCGGGCGGCCGGCATGGGCGGCGTCTTCGCCCACGGGATGCTGTCGATGGGCTTCGTCGGCCAGCTGGTCACCGACTGGGCGGGCCCGGGGGCCGTGCGCAAGCTGGGCGTCCGCTTCGCCGCCATCGTCCGCCTCAAGGACGTCATCACCTGCCGCGGACGCGTGCTCGGCAAGTCCAGCACGGACGACGTCAACCTGGTGGACCTCGAGATCTGGGCCGAGAACCAGAAGGGCGAGAAGGTCGTCACCGGCAAGGCGACGGTGTCCCTCCCGACCCGCACGTAGCCCTCCCCGCGTCGACGGGCGACTCGTTCGGCGCACGGACCTCGGCGGGTCCGCCTCGTCACCCCCGGGGCATGAGGCCGCGGGCGGCGACCCATTCGCGCAGCGCGTCGCGGGTGGAGTCGAAGGCGAGCGCCGCCCACGGGATCTCGTCGGGCGTCATCCATTCCAGCTGGTCGTTCTCCGCACACGGGGTGAGCGTGCCGCCGGTGACGCGCGCGGTGTAGACGATGATCACCGGCGAGCCCGGGTACGAGTAGACGTTGAGGAGCCCGGTGAGGTCGACCGAGAGTCCGGTCTCCTCCAGCGTCTCGCGGACGGCGGCGTCCGTCACGCTCTCCCCGAAGTCCACGAAGCCGCCCGGGAACGTCCACAACCCGTGGCCGGGATGGATCGCGCGGCGCGTGAGCAGCACCCGGCCGTCGTCCACGGGGATGGTGCCGGCCACCACCTTCGGGTTCAGGTAGAACACGAACTCGCAGGCCGGGCACACCGCCTGCTCGCGCTGGTCGGGCGGCACCGGCGCCCGTCGCAGCGCGGCGGCGCACAGCGGACAGAACCGCATCGTCGTCGGGGAGAGCACGCGGGGGCCGCGCTCGTCGCTCACGTCGCGCAGTCTACCGCAGCGGGCCGCTGCCTTGACACCTTCGGCGACCCGGTGCTACAACCCGGGTGCCTTGCCACCGCCGATGCCCTGCCACGTCAGGAGGCTTTCCATGCGTCGTCGCCCGTCGCTCACCGTCGTCGTGCTGATCGCGCTCGCCACCGGACTGGCCGCCGTCACCTGGGGCCAGAGCGTCAGCGGCGAGTACAAGATCGGCGTCCTGGAGCCGCTGACCGGACCGCTGGCCGGCGAGGGCAAGCGCCACCTGGAGGGCTTCGAGATCGTGCGCGACATGATCAACGAGCGGGGCGGCGTGATGGGCAAGAAGCTCGCCTTCGTCGTGGCCGACGCGCCCGATCCCACGGCGGCGGCCAGCGAGGCGACCCGCCTGATCACCCGCGAGAACGTCAAGATCGTCACCGGCACGTACTCGTCGCGGCTGTGCGGCGCCGCCAGCGAGGCGGCCGCCCGTCACAACGTCATCTACTGGGAGACGTCGTGCGTCGACCCGCGCTTCAACAAGCGCGGGCTCAAGACCGTGTACCGGACGGAGATCGACGCCACCGGGTTCGGCTGGTACAACATCGAGTTCATCGTCAAGCACCTGGCCCCGCGCTTCAACCTGAAGCCCGGCCAGCTCAAGATCGCCTTCATCTCCGAGGACTCCTCGTACGGCCAGGGCGTGACCGAGTCGGCGGTGGCCCGGGCCAAGGAGCTGGGGCTGCAGGTGGTGGCGCCCGTCGAGTACTACAACTTCCAGACGATCAACGACATGACGCCGATCATCGTGAAGCTCAAGCAGCTCGCCCCCGACGTCGTCCACCACATCGCCTACACCAACGACGCCCCGCTGTTCTGGCGCCAGGCCCGCGAGCAGAACTTCCAGTTCAAGGCCCTCGTGCATGCCGGCGCCACCGGCTACGGCGGCAGCGACTTCGGCAAGGCCATGGGCAACGACGGCAACGGCGTGTTCGCGCTGCTGGAGCCCGGCCCCGGCTTCAAGCTGGACTCGCTCAAGCCCGACGGCCAGAAGATCGAGAAGGACTTCCGCGACGCCGTGCAGAAGCGGACCGGCTCCTACCCGCTCGGCGCCCACCAGCTGGCCGGCGGCGGCCTGTGGCTGCTCAAGCTCGTGCTGGACAAGGCCCAGAGCGACGACCCCGAGAAGTTCCGCTCGGCCGTCATGTCGTTCGACCTGCCGGTCGGCACGATGATCAACGGCTGGGGCGTGAAGTTCTCCGAGACCGGCCAGAACAGCAACGACCGCGTGCAGCACTACATGCTGCAGTGGCAGAACGGCCAGCTCGTCACCGTGTGGCCGGAGGAGTTCACGACCAACCGGGCGAAGTGGATCCCGCTCGGCGCCTGGGACGCGCGCAAATAGACGTCTTCGCGCAGCTCGGCGTCTCCACGGTCCTCCTGGGGGGCATCTATGCCCTCATCGCGGTCGGCCTCACGCTGATCTTCGGCATCATGCGCGTGGTGAACTTCGCCCACGGCGAGTTCCTGATGCTCGGCATGTACCTGGCCTTCTGGGCCTACACCCTGCTCGCCCTCGACCCGTACTTCGTCCTGTTCGTGTCCATCCCGGTCTTCTACGGCGTGGGCCTCGTCACCTACGTGCTCGTCATGCGCGGGGTCATCCACGCCTCCCACAACGTGCAGATCTTCACGACGGTCGGCCTGTCCACTGCCCTGCAGAACCTGGCCCTGGTGCTGTGGTCGGGCGACTTCCACACGGTACGGCCGTGGCACGCCTCGACCCCGATCCGCCTGGGCGGGACGGCCTTCAACCTCTCGCAGGTGGTGGCCTTCGTCATCGCCATCGCGCTCACCGTGCTGCTGTTCGCCTTCATGCGGTGGACGCACACCGGCCGCGTCATGCGGGCCACCGCCCAGGACCGCGAGGCGGCGGTCCTGATGGGCATCGACACCGACCGCGTGTACCGGCTCACGTTCGCCATCGGCATCGCGGCGGTCGGCGCCGCCGGCGTGCTCGTCTCGCCGCTCTACGCGGTCTACCCGACGGCCGGCCTGCAGTTCGTGCTGCTCTCCTACGTCGTGGTCGTCCTGGGCGGGCTGGGCGACATGGTCGGCGCGCTGATCGGCAGCCTGATCGTGGCCGCGGTCGAGGTGGCCGGCTCCTACTTCTTCGGCACCGCCTGGAAGGAGATCCTCTACTTCGTGCTCTTCATCGGCGTGCTCGTCTTCCGTCCGGCCGGGCTGTTCGGGCAGCGGGGCGCCGAGAACCTCGGCGTGTGATGCCGGCGGGGCTCGCCCGTCACCGGGGGGCGCTCGTGGTCTTCGGCGCCGCCGCGCTGGTGCCGCTGGTCGTGCGCGACGCCTACTTCCTCGACAGCCTCGTGCTCATCCTGCTGTGGGGCGCGCTGTCGGCGGCCTGGAACGTGGCGGGCGGGTACGCCGGCCAGGTGTCCATCGGGCACGCGGCCTTCTTCGGCATCGGCGCCTACTCGGCCGCGCTGCTGAGCGCGCGCTTCCAGCAATCGCCCTGGCTGGGCATGCTGGTCGGGGTGGCGCTCTCGCTGGCCGCCGGCGCGGCCATCGGCTACCTGTCCAACCGCCTCAAGGGTCCGTACTTCGCGCTCTCCACCATCGCGTTCTCCCAGGTGCTGCTGATCGTGGCCAGCCGCTGGCGGGGCTTCACCTCCGGCTCCGAGGGCATCCCCGTCCCGTTCCGCCCGGGCTTCTCGACCCTCGGCCTCGGCCACGTGGCCTGGGTATACCTGGCGCTGGTCGTGGCCGTGCTCTACTGGGGCATCGAGGTCTGGCTCGAGCGCTCGCGCTTCGGCTACCGGCTGGCCGGCGTGCGCGAGGACGAGGACGCCGCCCAGGCGCTGGGCATCCCGTCGCGCCGTCTGAAGGTGATCGCGGTCACGGCCAGCGCGGCGCTCACCAGCGTGTGCGGCACTCTGTGGGCGCAGTACGTGGGCTTCGTCGATCCCTTCTACGTGTTCTCCGTCGACCTCTCGGTGCGCTTCGCGCTCAACACGATCATCGGCGGCATGGGCACCGCGCTGGGACCGTTCCTGGGGTCCATCCTCATCACGTCGCTGGAGACGTACCTGCGCGCGTCGCTGTCCGGCGTCAAGTCCGGGTTCACCGGCATCTACCTGATCGTCTACGGCACCGTGCTGATCCTGGTGGTGCGGTTTGTCCCCGACGGCCTGGCCGGGCTGGCCGCGCGCCTGCGGGCGTGGCGCGCGCGGGCCGTCGCGTGACCGACGCCCCCCTGCTCTCGCTCGAGCGCGTGACCAAGCGCTTCGGTGGGCTCACCGCCGTGCGCGAGGTGAGCCTCGAGGTCCGCGGCGGCGACCTGCTCGGCATCATCGGCCCCAACGGCGCCGGCAAGACGACGCTCTTCAACGTCATCGCCGGGTACTACCGGCCGGAGGAGGGTCGCATCGCCTTCGACGGCCGCGAGGTCACCGGCTGGCCGGCCCACGAGATCGCGCGCCTGGGCCTGACCCGCACGTTCCAGATCGTCAAGCCGTTCGGCAATCTCTCGGTGCTCGACAACGTGATGATCGGGGCGCTGACGCGCCGGCCGACCGTCCGCGAGGCGCGCGCCGACGCCGAGCGCGTGATCGACACCTGCGGCCTCAGCCCCCACGCGACCGCCGCCGCCCGCGCGCTGCCGCTGGCCCTGCGCAAGCGGCTGGAGGTGGCGCGCGCGCTGGCCACGCGGCCTCGCCTGCTGCTGCTCGACGAGGTGATGGCCGGCCTGAACCCCACCGAGCTGGCCGTGATGGTGCAGCTCATCCGCCGCCTGCACGCCGACGGGCTCACGCTGATCGTCATCGAGCACATCATGGCGGCCATGATGCGGCTGGCCCGGCGCATCGTGATGCTGCACCACGGCGAGAAGCTCGCCGAGGGGACGCCACGCGAGATCGTCGCCGACCGCCGGGTGATCGACGCCTACCTGGGCGAGGAGTTCGTGCTTGCTGAAGCTTGAGTCGATCGACGCCTACTACGGGGACCTGCAGGCGCTCTACGGCGTCTCGCTCGAGGTCGAGCAGGGGCGCGTGTTCGCCCTGGTCGGCGCCAACGCCGCCGGCAAGTCCACGACGCTGCGGGTCATCTCGGGGCTGGTGACGCCGCGCCGCGGCCGCGTCGTCCTCGACGGCCAGGACCTCACGCGGGTGCCGGCCCATCACCGGGTCGACCTCGGCATCGTCCAGGTGCCGGAGGGCCGCCGCCTGTTCCCGTTCATGAGCGTGGCCGACAACCTTGTGCTCGGCGCCCACACGCCGCGTGCCCGCGAGGCCCGCGAGCAGACGCTGCGCTACGTCTACGGACTCTTCCCGGTGCTGCACGACCGCCGCGCGCAGCTGGCCGGCTCGCTCTCGGGCGGCGAGCAGCAGATGTGCGCCATCGGCCGCGCGCTGATGGCCCGCCCGCGCGTGCTGATGCTGGACGAGCCCACCCTGGGCCTGGCCCCCGTCCTGGTCGCCCGGATCTTCGAGACCGTGCGCACGATCAACGCGGACGGCATGACCGTGCTGCTGGTCGAGCAGAACGTCCGCCAGGCCCTGACGCTGGCCGACCGGGCCGCGGTGCTCGAGTCCGGCCACCTGGTCCTGGGCGGCCGCGGCCCCGAGCTGCTCGCCGACGACCGCCTCAAGCGCGCCTACCTCGGCCTGTAGCGCCTCAGCGGACGCGGACCTTGGTGAGCGGGAGCACGCCCTCCAGCTCGCCCTTCATCACCGGGTGCTGGTTGCCGCCGACGGCGCGCGACTTTCGCACGACCTGGTGCTCGAGATACTCGTACAGCTCCTGCAGGCTCACGATGCCGTCGCGGTTGAGATCGCCGGCGCCGCGCAGCCCTTCGGTGAGGTAGTAGGTGAAGATCCCGTGGCCCAGCTCCGGCAGCTCGATCGACACCTCGGACGGCCGCGAGGCGGTGATGATCGCCCGGCCCTTGGAGCGCGTCAGGCGATCCAGGAACACCTCGTCCACCGTGGCCGCTCGCGTCTTGCGCGACGCGAAGGTGCGCCCGCCGGCGGCCCCGCTGTAGCACGAGTCGAGGAACACGACGACGCGCTCGGCCTCGATCCGGCCGAAGATCGTCTGCAGGTCGTCCATGGGCAGCGCCGTGGAGAAGAGGTCCTCGGGGTCGGCGTCGCTCGGGATCAGGTACTTGGCCAGGCCGTCGCGCTCGAGGCCGCGTGGGTCGATCTCGGGCGCCCCGTGGCCCGCGAAGTACACGATCACGGTGTCGTCCTTCTGGGCGGCCCGGGCCAGGAACGTGCCGAGCGCGTACTTCACGTTGCGCAGCGTCGGCTTGCGGTCGGTGCGGTCGGTGAGCAGCAGGACGTTGTCCTTCTTGAAGCCGGCGGTGCCGACCAGGACACCGTAGACCGCCTCGGCGTCGGCGACCGAGTACTTCAGCGTCGGGATGCCGACGTTGTCGTACCGGCCGACGCCGATGACGACGGCATATTGCTCGCGGGCGGGCGCCGCCTCGGGGGCGGTCGGCGCCGCGGCCGCCCGGGCCAGCGTGACCGTGCGGACCTCCTGGCGTACGCCGCCACCGCTCTCGCGCGCGGTCACCACGAGCGTGTTGGCGCCCTCGCGCAGCGTCACCGACGTCTCGACCACGACCGAGGTCGTCGGCGGCGCCTCGGCCTTGCGGTGCACCTCGGTCCCGTTCAGCGTCACGCTGACGCTGGCGACGCCGCGGCTCGAGGTGACGACGGCGGCCACGACGCTCTGCGGGTCCGCCAGCCGGTCGCCGTCGGCCGGGTACCGGATGGCGATCGTCAGCGGGCTCGCCTTCTCGTAGAAGACGGTCCGCGTCTCCTGGCGGATCGCGCCGTCGCCGTCGGTGGCCGTCACCACGAGCAGGTTGGCGCCCTCGCGCAGCCTGAGCGGCGCGCCGAGCGACACCGCCGGACGCGGGGCCCGTTCCTCCGTCCGGGCCACCTCGAGGCCGTTCAGGGTGACCACGACGCGGGCGACGCCGCGGCCGCTCGAGACGACCCCGGCCAGCGCGATCGTGTCGCGGTCGAGCCGCGCCTGGTCGACGGGACCGGTGAGCGCGACGGTCGGCCCCGACGCCGGTGAGCGCGCGGTCTCCGGCCTGCCGGGGGCGGGCCGCGACGTCTCGGGCGGCGCGGTCGGCGCCAGCGCGGTGACGTCGGCCCCGCCCACCTCGAAGGTGAGCGCCGGCCTGCTCGACTGCGCCTTGACGACGCGCTGAACCTCGGGCGCGTACCACCAGGTCACCTCGAAGGCCGCCTGGCGGGCGGCCGGGCCGAAGCGCTGATACGGGCTGAGCGCGCCGAACTGACCGGGAATCTCCGGGTCGAACGTCGAGCGCACCCGGAGCGCGTCGAAGGCGCCGCGCGCGAGCGTCACCCGCTCGGCGGCCTCCACGCGCCACGTCGCGTAGACCTCGATGTCGGTCCCGCTGACGCGGACCATCGCGCGTCCGAAGCCGCGCTTGCCGACCTCGAGCGGCCACGCCACGGGCGGCGCTCCGTGCACCTCCACCGTGTCTCCCGCCCGCCTGGCGAAGGTGGGGAACAGGTCGCGCGTGAGCCGGATCTCCCGGTCATCGCCGGCGGTGAAGACGTAGACGCCCCTGTCGACGCGGACCAGCCGGTACGTCCCGTCGGTGAGCGTCCACGCGTCTCCGACCGCGTAGCTCGGACGCTCGACCACCGGCTTCTGCGCCAGCGCGAGCCCCGGGGCCAGCCACATCGCCACCAGGCCGGCGAGCGCCCACCCGCCCCACGCGGCACGCCAAGCGCGGACCGCGCCCCGATCACCGCGTCGGTGCGGACCACGAGGCGAAGGCGGCCGAACGCTCCGTGCTTTCACGTGGGCTCCCCTCGCGCAGGATGCCCCGCCGCCACACGACCGCGGCGGGTGCCCGATCAGCATAGGTGGGCGCGAGAGGATTGGTCAATCAAGTTCTGTGGTTCTACAATCCGCGCTGGGAGGCGACATGAAGATCGACCGCGCGCGGCTGGAGAGCACGATCGAGGAGCTGGGACGCATCGGCGCGACCGAGCGGGGCGGGCTGACCCGACTGGCCCTCACCGACGAGGATCGGCGGGGCCGCGACCTGATGGTGAGCTGGATGCGTCAGGCCGGGCTGCGGGTCACCGTGGACCAGATGGGAAACATCTTCGGCGAACGCCCCGGCCAGCCGGGTCAGCCGCCCGTGATGATGGGCTCTCACGTCGACTCCGTCCCCACCGGGGGCAAGTACGACGGCCAGCTCGGCGTGCTCTGCGCGCTGGAGACGATCCGGACCCTGAACGACGCGCGCGCGCGAACCCTCCACCCGGTCACGCTCGTCGTCTTCACCAACGAGGAGGGCGCGCGCTTCCAGCCGGCCATGATCGCCAGCGGCGTGATGGCCGGCAAGATCGCGCTGGAGGATGCCTACAGCGCCCGCGACAAGGACGGCTGCCGGCTCGTCGACGAGCTGGAGCGCATCGGATACCTCGGCTCAGAGCCGTGCGTGCCGCGCCCGCTGCGAGCCTATCTGGAGCTGCACATCGAGCAGGGGCCGCAGCTGGAGGAGGAGGGGCTGTCGGTGGGCGTCGTCGAGGGCATCGTGGCCATCGCCTGGTCCCGGCTGACGATCCACGGTGTACAGGATCACGCCGGCCCCACGCCCATGCGGATCCGTCACGACGCGCTGGTCGCCGCCGCCGAGGTCGTGGCCGGCGTCCGCGGCATCGCCCGCCGGCTCGGCGGCGACCTGGTCACGACGGTGGGCAACCTGACCGTCGCGCCGAACATCGTCAACGCCATCCCGGGCCGGGTCACGCTGTCCATCGACATGCGCGACCCCGACGACGCCACGCTCGATCGCGCGCTGCCGCTGCTCGACCGCGTGGTGGCCGAGGCGTGCGAGCGCGAAGGGGTGAGGCACGAGCTGGAACACTACTGGCGCGTGCCGTACACGCCCTTCGACCGGGAGGTGGTCGGCGCGGTCGAGCGCGCCGCCCGCGCGACCGGCGCCGGTCATCGCCGCATCCTGTCCGGCGCCGGCCACGATGCCCAGTACATGGCGGCCATGGGCCCGACCGGGATGATCTTCGTGCCGTCCCGCGGCGGCCGAAGCCACTGCGAGGAGGAGTTCACGCCCATGGACGACATCGAGCACGGCGCCAACACCCTGCTCGGGGCCGCCCTCGAGCTGGCCGGCCAGGCCGGCGTCAGCGCAGCATGAGGGTGAGCGTGAGCGCGACCGCGGCGTTGTTGGCCACGTGGGCGGCGATGGGCGGCAGCAGGCTGCCCGTGCGCTCGTAGACCCAGGCCCACAGCACGCCGGAGAGGAACACGCTGACGAAGCCGGCGGCGCCGTAGCCGTGGGCCAGGGCGAACACCAGCGCGCTCGCCGCCGCCGCCACCGGCCAGGCCAGTCGCGTGCGCAGCGTGCCGTACAGCAGGCCGCGGAAGATCAGCTCCTCGAAGACCGGGGCGAAGACGATCGAGCTCACGAGCGTCACGCCGACGGCGGCGCCCGAGCCCCAGGCGAGGTCGTCGTCGAACCACTCGGTCCAGTGCGAGCCGAGACCCCACGGCTCGCCGAGCGCGCCCAGCGCGACGTCGATCGCGACGCCGGCCGCCACGAGCGCGCCGGCGGCGCGCGCCCACGCCGGCCAGCCGCCGGCCCGCGGCCACAGCCCGAACGCGGCGACGAAGCCGAGCCCCGCCGGGGCCAGCAGGCCGCGCCACACCAGCAGGAGCAGCGGCAGGTACATGAGCGGCTGATCGAGCGCGTCGGCGACGATCGGCTGCTCCACGATCCAGCGGTTGCCGAGCAGGAGCAGGACGAGCACGAGGCCGGCGAGCGCGCCGCCGCGCACGAGCGTGGCCAGCCCGTCGCCGAGCGCCCACGGCGGCGGCAGCGGCGCCTCGGCCACCGCGGCGCGCGGACGCCCGCGCCGCCGCCACGCGCCCACCGTCACGGCCACACCCGCTCCGAGCAGCACGAGATCGAGCGCGGCCACGGCCCGGACGCGTCCCAGCATGCCCTGCGCCCGCTCCGCCTGCGAGACGCGGGCGGCCTCGGCCAGCGCCGGGGCGTCCAGCCGCGGCGCCAGGCGCAGCACCAGCGCGTCGGCGAACCAGCCCTCGCCCAGCTCGCCGAGCGTCTCGTCCAGCGCGTCGCGGTCGGTCTCCTGGCCATCGAGGTAGGCCGCGGCCACGACGGCGCCGTAGGTCGCCAGCGGCTCGTCGCGGCTCCCCCACTGCTCGACCAGGCGCTGCAGCCGGTCGCGGCGGCCGGTCTCGCCCAGTAGGATCGCCAGGCGAAGGTCCACGCCGGGCGCCAGCGACTCGCTCGCCAGCTCGTCGTACCAGTCAATGGCCTGGTCCGCCTCGGCGCTCGCGTCGGTCAGCGTCAGCTCGTAGAGTCGACGCTCCCAGCGCGGCGCCGCGGCCACCGCCACCTGAACGTCCATCGTGCGGCCGACCACCAGGGCCAGCGCGCGCTCCGGGTCGTCGAGGCCGGCCAGCCGGGATTCTCCCGTCCGCAGGTGCACGAGCAGCACGACGAGCAGCACCAGCACCAGGGCCGAGGCCACCGTGACGGCGCGGCCGAGCGGACGCCGGACAGACGGCGCCGGCCGGAGCGCCAGAGCCTCGGGTGAGGCGGGAGGCTCGGCGGGGGTGAGGTCCGTGGCGCCCGCTACTTATTCGGCCGGCGGCAGCGCGTCGCCCGTGACGTAGGGCACGGTGCGCGCGCGGGGGCGCACGCGGACGCTGGCGACGACCGGCAGGTGGTCGGAGGCGACGCGGGCCAGGCGGCTGCGGTGGACGTGGAACTCCTCGCCCTGCAGCTCGACGTCCCAGTAGATCCGGTCGAGCCGGAACAGCGGGAACACGGCCGGGTGCGTGCGCCGCATCCGCCGCATCGGCGACGAGAACTCGCGGCGCAGCCCGCGGGTCACCGGGCCGCGGTGCCATTCGTTGAAGTCGCCCAGCAACAGGCGCGGTCCCTCGCAGTCGGCGGCGCGGAGGAACGCGTGCAGCAGCTCGACCTGGGCGCGACGCTCGTGGAAGGCCAGCCCGAAGTGGCAGTTGAACACGTGCAGGGCGGCGCCGTCGACGCCGAGGTCGACGCGGAGGCAGCCCCGGGGCTCGCGGCCGCGCCACGACAGGTCGCAGCGCAGCGACGACAGCACCGGCAGCCGCGTGAGCACCGCGTTGCCGTAGGTGCCGCTGCCGAACGCGCGCGTCTCGCCCATGACGACGGTCATGCCGAGCGTCTCCGCCAGGTAGGCGGCCTGGTCGAGGTGGCCCGCCCCGTTGGCGCGCACTACCTCCTGCAGGCCGATGACGTCGGGATCGATCTCCCGGATCACGCGCGCGATGCGGTCGACGTCGCGGCGCCGGTCGAGCCCGACCCCGCGGTGGATGTTGTAGCTGGCGGCCACCAGGGACGTCACGCGGCGTCCTGGTAGCGCGCGAAGTGCGGGTACAGCTGCAGCGGGTGCGTGATCGGCTCGGCCAGGCTCACCCCGGGCGGCGTCACGATGAAGGTCTGCATCTCGTCGGCGGTGGGCCCGGCGTGCGCGCCGACCTCGGCGATGAACGAGACGTGGCCGGCCGGCGCCTCCAGACCGTACAGCACCAGGTCGCCCGCGCTCGGCATCGCCATGAGGTCGCGGATCCCGGCCTGCACGAGATCCAGGTCGGCCCGACCCGCGAAGGGACCCTGGCCGATCTCGTCCAGGCGATAGCGCTTGCCGCGCCAGACGCAGACCGGCCCCTCGTCGGTCCGGACCAGCACGAACCCCATGCCGCGGCTGCGCGCCACCTCGTCGATCAGGCCCGGGAAGCGCCCGTCGATCGTCTGGAGATGCAAAGGCTGGGGATCGTCGAGGAAGTAGACGAACGCGTTGGGACCGGCCGCGATGACGCGCACGTCGCCCTGCTGGCGGGCCTCCTTCACCTCGCCCAGCAGCCACGGGAAGTCGTGCTCGAGGTAGTTGATGAACCGCTGCACGACGCCGGGCACTCGCCCGCTCCGGATTGCCTTGATGCCGCTGGCCAGGCGGCGCCCGCCCGGTCGGCCGGGCGCCACCTCGTGGGCGCCGACCGGCGTGAGGAACTCCTCGAAGAGCAGGCGCTCGATGCGGCGGCCGCCGGTCAGGCGGTCGTAGGGCGTGCAGTGGGCCTGGCCGTGGTCGGACAGCAGGTAGATGTCGTAGCGGTGCTCGGCCACCCGGCGCGCCGCCCGCCACAGGTCCTGGATCGAGCGGTCGACCGCGCGCAGCGCGCGCAGCGCCCGACGGTGTCGCGGCCCCCAGGCGTGGGAGAAGATGTCGTAGTCGAGGTAGTTGACGTAGATGGCGGGCGTGCCGGCGTAGACGTCCCGGGCGGCCGACAGGGTGAACAGCTCGCGGATCCAGACCGACACGCCGATCTTCAGCGCGAGCAGCTTCCAGCCGCGGGGCGAGCCGACCGGGTCGGCCAGGAACGTCAGCAGCGCGCGGCTGATCGACAGCAGCGAGATCGCCAGGCTCTTGCAGATGACCCAGCCGAGCACGAGTGCGGCCGACAGCGCCCGCAGCACCCCGGTGCCGGACGGGCGCTTGAGCATCGCGAACGTGAGCAGGCTGTTGGCGGCGCCGCCGGTGAAGACGCAGCCGTAGGTGCTGCCTCCGGTGACGATGCCGCGGCGGCCGGCCGCCTGCGTCTCCTCCACGTGGGCGGCATCGCCGGCCCGCGGGAAGTACACGTCGGCGCGACGCCGCTTGTCGTGATAGTGGAAGCCGGGGATGTCGGGCCGCGCCCCGTACATCGCGGCCATCTGGAAGGCCGGCGTGGAGGTCGGCAGGCCGACCGACATCGGCCGCAGCCGGCAGCCGCCCTGCTGCAGCAGCCGCCGGACGAACGGCAGCCGGCCCTCGGCGAGGCCTTGCTCGAGCACGGCGCGCGAGAGTCCGTCGATCTGCACGATGAGCAGGCGGCGCCGGCCGGGGACGGGGGCGCGCCCGAGACGCAGACGGCGCACGAGCCGATCGAGCCACTGCTGCAGCTGCAACACGACGTCGTCCGGAGACATCCGCGCGTTCCATTGTACTATCGCCCCGCCATGACTCCCCCGATCGTCGCGGCGGTCCGCCGGTTCGTCGAGGACGAGGTGCGGCCGGTCGCCGACGCCCTCGAGCACGCCGACGCGTACCCGCACGCGCTCGTGGCGCGGATGCGCGCGCTGGGGCTGTTCGGCGCGCTCGTTCCCGCGGACTACGGCGGTCTCGGCCTCGACGTCACCACGTACGCGCGGGTCATCGAGGAGCTGTGCCGCGGCTGGATGTCGCTGGCGGGCGTCGTCAACAGCCACACCATGGCCGCGCTGATCGTGCTGCACCACGGCACCGAGCCGCAGCGGCGCCGCTTCCTGCCGCGGTTCGCCGCCGGCGAGATCCGGGGCGGGCTCTGCCTGACGGAGCCGCACGCCGGCTCCGACGTCCAGGCCATCCGCACGCGGGCGCGGCGGGTCGGCGAGCACTACGTGCTCGACGGCAGCAAGATGTTCATCACCAACGGCCGCGAGGGACACGCCTTCGCCCTGCTGGCCGTGACCGACCCGGCCGCCCGGCCGCGGCATCGCGGCATGTCGTGCTTCATCGTCGAGAAGGGCCACCCGGGGTTCCGCGTCGGGAAGTCGCTGGCCAAGCTCGGCTACAAGGGGGTCGACACGGTCGAGCTGCTGTTCGAGGGGTGCGAGGTGCCGGCCGACAACCTCGTCGGCGGCGTCGAGGGTCGTGGCTTCGCTCAGGTCATGAGCGGGCTGGAGGCCGGCCGCATCAACATCGCCGCGCGGTGCGTGGGCGTGGCGCAGGCGGCCTACGAGGCTGCGCTGGCCCCGGCGCGCGCGACCGGCCGGGCCGGGCCGGGGCTGGCCGACCTCGCCACCGGCGTCGCGGCGGCCCGCCTGATCACCTACTGGGCGGCCGGGATGAAGGACCGGCGCGAGCGCTGCGATCTCGAGGCCGGGATGGCCAAGCTGTTCGCCTCGGAGACGGCCTACTCGATGGCCGTCGGCGCCATGCGCGCGCTCGGGGAGGCAGGGATGCTGCTCCGCCACACGGTCGAGCGTCACTACCGCGACGCGCCGCTCATGATCATCGGCGAGGGGACCAACGAGATCCAGCGCACGCTCATCGCCCGGCAGCTCGTGCAGCGCCACGGCGAGCGGCCGGGCGCGCTCACCTCCCGCGAGGGAGAGCCGGCGGAGCGCCGGCAGATCGTCCTCGCCGTGCGACAGTTCGTGGACAAGTCGCTGATCCCGGTCGTCGCCGAGCACGAGGCGGCCGGCCGCTACCCGGCCGGCATCGTCCACGACCTCGCCGAGCTGGGGCTGCTGGGCGCCGTCGTCGATCAGGGCCGCGGCGGCCTCGGGCTCGACCTCGGCACCACCGCGATGCTCCTCGAGGAGGTCGCCCGCGGATGGACCACGGTCGCCGCCGTCGCGGCCGGCCACCTGGTGGCGGCCTGGGCGCTGGAGCGCTTCGCGGCGCCGGCCGAGCGCGAGGCGCGACTGCCGGCGCTGGCCCGAGGCGAACGGCTCGCCGCCACCGTGCTGGGCGGCGACGTGACGGCCCGCCACGAGGCGGGCGCGTGGCTCCTGCACGGCGCCACCGCGCTCGTGGACAACGCCCCCCGCGCCGACGCGTTCGTGCTGCGCGCCCGCGACGGCGATCGCCCGGTGCTGGCGCTGGTCGAGCGCGGCGCGCCCGGCCTGCGCGTCGGCGAGCCGGAGGCGACGGTCGGCGCCCGCGGCCTCGACCCCGGCGCCCTGCGGCTCGACGGCGTGCGAGCCGCCCTCGTGCTCCGCGGCGACGCGGCGGACGCGACCCAGGGCGCGGCGTGTGTCGCGACGGCGGCCGTCGCGGTCGGGCTGGCCCAGGCGGCCTTCGAGGCGGCGCTGCGCTACGCGCAGCAACGCACGACGTTCGGGCAGCCGCTCTGCCAGCACCAGGCCGTGCAGCTCAAGCTCGCCGACATGGCCACCGGGATCACCGCCGCCCGTCTGCTCACCGAGCACGCCGCCGCCGGCGACGCGGCGGCCGGCGCGATGGCGCGCCTGCTCGCCGCGCGGGTCGCCGCCGACGCCACGGTGGAGTCGATGCGCATCCACGGGGGCTACGGCTACGTGAGCGAGTTCCCGGTCGAGCGCTTCTACCGCGACGCCGCCCGCCTGCCCTTCGTCCCGCTCGACGACGACACCCTGCGCCGCGACGTCGCCGCGCGCCTGTGCGGCGCGGCATGATCGGCCCGCTGGCCACCGTCGCGCTCATCAGCGCGATCATGTTCACGACGTGGGCGCTCTACGTCACGCTGGTGGAGCACCCGGCCCGCCTGGAGAGCGGCAGCGGGCCCGCGCGCGCCCAGTTCCAGGCGAGCTACCGGCGCGCCGCCCCCTGGCAGGCGTCGTTCGCCCTGCTCGCGTGCGTCACCGGGGTCGCCACCGCTTATCTCTCCGGCCGCTGGCCGTGGCTGGTCGGCGCCGCCGCCGTCGGCGCCGTGGTGCCGTTCACGCTGATCGCCGTCCGGCCGACCAACCAGGCGCTCCTGGGCGCCACGCCGCTGCAGGACACCGAGACCCGGCTGCTGCTCGAGCGCTGGGGCCGGCTGCACACCGCCCGCACCCTGCTGGGCGCGGCCGGGGTGCTCGCGTTCCTGCTGGCCCTGGGGCAGCCCTGATGGCGTACGGCCGCTACTTCGAGGAGTTCACGGTCGGCGACGTGATGAAGCACTGGCCGGGGCGGACGATCAGCGAGGCGGACTGCACGTGGTTCGCCCTGCTCACGATGAACCAGCACCCGCTCCACAGTGACGCCCACTACGCGGCGACGCACACCCAGCACGGCCAGCGCGTGGTCCTGGGCCCGCTGGTCTTCTCGGTCGGCATCGGGATGACGGTGGCCGACGTCTCCGGCAAGGCCATCGCCAACCTCGAGATCGAGAAGATCGTCCACCTGGCGCCGACGTTCATCGGCGACACGCTCTACTCGGAGTCCACCGTGCTGGCCAGGCACGAGTCGCGCCGGGGCGACCGGGGCACCGTGAGCGTCGAGACGCGAGTGACGAACCAGCGCGGAGAGTGCGTGATGACGTTCCGCCGCACCGCGCTGGTCCCCATGAGGCACCACGCCACGCTCGGCGAGCGCGCCGGTGAGCCGGGCCGGTAAGCTGCCCGCGCCGCGGTCCCGGCGCGACCGGTCGCGGCCCGTCTCGCCCACGCCGGCGGCCGCGGTCCGGCCGATGCTGGACGGGTTGCGCGTCGTCGCCGTCTCGCAGTTCGGCGCCGGGCCGTTCGGCACCCAGCTGCTGGCCGACCTCGGCGCCGAGGTCGTCAAGATCGAGGACCCGGCGGTCGGCGGGGACGTGTCGCGGCAGGTCGGTCCCTACGCCGCGGACGGCGACTCCCTCTACTTCCAGTCGTTCAACCGGGGGAAGAAGTCGCTCGCGCTGGACCTCAAGCACCCCGACGGCCAGGCGGTGCTGCGCGACCTGGTCCGCGTGTCCCACGCCGTCTACAACAACCTGCGCGGCGACCTGCCGGCCAAGCTGAGCCTGACCTACGCGGCCCTGCGCGACGTCAACCCGGCGATCGTCTGCTGCTCGCTGTCGGGCTTCGGCGCCACCGGCCCGCGCGCCGCCGAGCCCGCCTTCGACTACCTGATCCAGGGGTATGCCGGGTGGATGTCGGTGACGGGTGAGCCCGACGGGCCGCCGGGCAAGTGCGGCGTGTCGGTCGTGGACTTCGCCGGGGGCTACGTCTCGATGGCCGCCCTGCTGGCCGGCCTGTGGGACGCCCAGCGCAGCGGGGTGGGCCGGGACCTCGACGTCTCGCTGCTCGACACGGCGGTGAGCATGCTCTCGTACTTCGCCATCTGGGCGCTGAACCGTGACTGGCACGCCGACCGTGTGGCCGACTCGGGGCATCAGTCGCTGGTGCCGGCGCAGAACTTTCCGACGGCCGACGGCTGGATCGTCGTCTTCTGCAACAAGGAGAAGTTCTGGCGCGCCCTCGTCGACGCGCTGGAGCTCCCCGAGCTTGGTGGGGACCCGCGCTTCGCCACCTTCCGCGACCGGCTCGCGCACAAGGCGGCGCTGCTGCCCGTCCTCGCCGCCCGCTTCCGCGAGCGCCCGACCGGGGCGTGGCTGGGGCGGCTGCGCGGACGGGTGCCCTGCGCGCCGGTCAACACGATCGCCCAGGCGCTGGACGACGAGCAGGTGCGGGCCCGGGGCATGATCCTCGAGGTTGCGCATCCCGGCTTCGGCCGGCTCCGCGAGGTCGCCTCGCCGGTGCGGACGGCCGGTCTCGCGGCCTCGCCGGCGCCCGCCCCCCGGCTGGGCCAGCATACCGACCAGATCCTGGGCGGCCTGCTCGGCTACGACATCCGACGCATCGCCGCCCTGCGCGCCTCGGGCGCGCTCGGACGCTCCGGCTAGCCGATACCATTCATGAATTCGCGCGGCCGGCCGAACGGGACACGCCGGCCGGCGTGTGGATGGGGTCCGGGTGACGTCGTCCGGAGCCGAGCGGAGCGTGGTCGGAGGAGCCCCATCCACCCGCCGGCCGCCGTGCCCCGTTCGGCCGTGCACGCCGGTTCGTGAACACTCCCTGACTAGCTCGTAGCCGCCCGCATCGAGCCGCTTCCGGGCCGCGGTAGAATCCCGGATATGACGGAGCGGACGCTGCCGACGCCCGACGTCGAGGAGGTCACCGGCACCGAGGCGGCCCCGCCGTGGATGACCATCCTGCACAACTGCGACTGCCACACCTTCGAGCAGGTCGTGAAGCAGCTGCAGAAGGCCATCGCCTGCAGCGAGGCCGAGGGCTGGGAGATCGCCTGGCAGGTCCACAACTCCGGCCGGGCCGTGGTCAAGGTCGGGCCGGAGACGGAGTGCGTGCGCGTCGGCAACATCCTGGCCTCGATCGGCCTGGTCGTCACCGTCGTCCAGTCCTGACCGGCTCCCGGTCCGGTTCGCCGGACCGCCGGAGCCCTCAGAGCACCGGTCCGATGATCCAGGGCGCGAACTCCTCCTCGCCCACGCCCGACAGCTCGCTCTTGGTGCGCTTGCCCGAGGCCACCGCGACGATCTCCTCGAAGATCTGCCGTCCCACCGTCGCCAGCGGCGTCCCCTCGAGGATCACGCCGCAGTTGACGTCCATGTCCTCTTCCAGGTGCCGGTACATCAGCGAGTTGGTGGCCAGCTTGATGGATGGCACCGGCTTGCAGCCGAACACCGATCCGCGGCCCGTCGTGAAGCAGATCACGTTGCACCCGCCGGCGACCAGGCCGGTGATGGACACCGGATCGTGGCCGGGCGTGTCCATGAACACGAAGCCGCGCGTGGTGATGGGCTCGCCGTACTGGAAGACGTCCATCATCGGCGTGGTCCCGCCCTTGGTGACGCCGCCCAGGGACTTCTCGAACACGGTGGTGATGCCCCCGGCCTTGTTGCCGGGCGCGGGGTTGTTGTCCATGGCCTCGATGCCGCGGCAGTACCACTCCCACCACTTGTAGCGGTCGACGAGCTTCTTGGCCACGCCCTCGTTGATCGCCCGGCGGATCAGCAGGTGCTCGGCGCCGTAGATCTCCGGCGTCTCCGCCAGCACGCCGGTGCCGCCGTGGCGCACGAGCTCGTCGACGGCCCAGCCGAGCGCGGGGTTCGCGGTGATCCCGGAGTTGCCGTCGGAGCCGCCGCAGTTGGTGGCCAGCGTGAGCTCCGACACCGGCTGCCGGCTCCGCCGGGCCTCGTTGGCGAGCGGGAGCAGCCGCGCCACCTCGGCGGCCGCCCGCTCGATCGTCTTGCGGATCCCCCCGGCCTCCTGGATGTTGACCAGGAACGGCTTGCGCTCCGGGTGGCCCGGCAGCGACATCTTCTGGCGGTCGATCATCACCGCGGCCTGGTTCACCTCGCACCCGAGCCCGATCACGATGTAGGCGGCGACGTTGGGGTGCTTGGCGTAGCCGGCCAGCACGCGCTGCAGGGCCAGGTGATCCTCGCCGAACAGCTTGGTGCCGCAGCCCGACTTGTGGGTGATCGCCAGGACGCCGTCCACGTTCGGAAAATCGCGCTGGACATCACGGAACTTGTCCTTGACGAACTGGCTCACGCTGGCCGAGCAGTTCACTCCGGAGATGATCGCGACGTAGTTCCGGGTCCCGACCCGTCCGTCCTCTCGCTGGTAGCCGTCGAAGTGCCGCACCTGCTCGGGCGGGTAGAAGCGCACGGGCGTGACGTCCACGCCGACCTCGTAGCGGTCGGCCGCCAGCTCGCCGATGTCCAGGTTGTGGCTGTGCACGTGGTCGCCGACCGCGATGTCCTGGGTGGCGAAGCCGATCACCTGCCCGTAGCGCCGGACGGGATCGCCGCGGCGCACGGCGCGGCGCGCGACCTTGTGCCCCGGCTTGACGTCGGCGCGGACCTCGATCCGGGCGGGCCCGTCCTCCAGGACCGTGCCGGCCGTCAGCTCCTTCTTGGCGATGGCGACGTCGTCCTCGGATCGCAGGACGATCGCGCGCTCGGTCAGGGCAAATGTCGCCATGGTCCATCCCTCTGCTGCCGCGAGATGCCCCACTATACCGCGCCGCGACGGTTCCCCCGACGGCCGGCGCCGGCCGTGCCGGGCGGAGCGGGCCGCCCCGCCTACATGGTCATCACGAGTCGCACCGCCGACGAGCAGACCGATGGAGCGTCGTCCCCGATCCGACCGCCGATCCGTCGCTCGCCAGTGTGGTATACAACGGCGTCGTCGACGAGACCGTCCGGGAGGACGACCGCATGGCGGGAGAGCCGCTGAAGCTCGAGACGTACACGCACGGACACGCGCCGGCCACCGTGCGTCAGCACGGGCGGCGGACGGTGGAGGAGGCGGCGGCGTTCATCCTGCCCGACCTGGCGCCGGGGCTGCAGGTGCTCGACGTGGGCTGCGGGCCGGGCAGCATCACGCGGGGCCTGGCCGAGCGCGTCGCGCCCGGCCGGGTGGTCGGCGTCGATCTGTCGCGGGAGACGCTGGCCGCGGCGCGGCAGGACGCGGCCGCGCGCGGCCTCGTCAACCTCCAGTACGAGGAGGCCAGCGTGTACGCGCTGCCGTTCGCCGACGCCACGTTCGACGTCGGCTACGCCCACCAGGTGTTCCAGCACCTGCGGGAGCCGGGGCGCGCGCTGGCGGAGGTCGTGCGCGTCCTGCGCCCCGGCGGCCTCGTCGGCGTGCGGGACGTCGACTGGGGCACCGTCTCGTACTGGCCGCTCGACCCCTGGATCGACCGCTTCGTCGAGACCCACATGCGGACCTGGTACCGCAACGGCGGCGAGCCGCGCATGGGACGGCAGCTGCGCGCCCTGTTCAACGGCGGCGGTCTCGCCGACGTCCAGGTCACCGCGGCCGTCTGGTGCTACGCCACGCCGGCGGAGACCGGCGAGTGGGGCGCCGCGTACGCCGACCGGCTGCTGACCTCGCCCATGGGCGAGCGGATGGTGGAGTACGGCTTCGCCAGCCGGGCCGACGTGGAGGCGATGGCCGCCGCGTTCCGCGCGTGGGCGGCCCATCCTGACGCGCTCTGGTCGTTCATCCACGTCCAGGCCCGCGGGCGGAAGCCCTCCTGAGCGTCGAGCAGCTTTCTTGCATCGCGCCCGACCGGCACGCTATCCTCGACGTGCCGGCAGCCGCCGGTGCGCTCGATGCCGCGGGAGGCTCGAGAGTGGGCGACGGTCAGGGACGCTCCGGAGCAGCCATGTTCGTCACGGTGCTCGGCTGGGCGCTGATCGGCCTGGCCGGTCTCGCGGTCCTCTGGATGCTGTTCGAGACCGCCGTGTTCACGGTCCTGCTCGCGATGCCCGACCCGGGCGCGCCCCCGCCGGACCGCACACCGCCGCACCTGTCGCTTCCGCTCCGGATGCTCCTCGGCCTGCTGGTGGGCTTCTCGGTGCTCGTCTTCGCGAGCGCCATCGCCTTCCTCAAGCGCAAGGCCTGGGCGCGGCGGACGTTCGTGACGTTGTTCGCGGTGGCCATCGCCGTGAACGCCGTCGCGCTGATCCTGCTCGTCGTGGGCGGCAGCCGGCCTTCCGTGCTCGAGCTCGGGACCGGCGAGCGCTTCGCGCCGGTGGCCCGCCTGATGGCGGTGCCGGCGGGGGCCGCGGTGGTGGCGCTGTCGATCCTGTTCGGCTGGCTCATCAGGCGGCTCACGTCGCCGGCCGTGCGGGCGCAGTTCGACGACCGCCAGGTCTTCTGAGCGCCCCGCTCAGCCGGGGGTCTTGATCCGCAGCACCGACGGCGGCGCCGTCTCCAGCTGCACGGTCGTGTGATCGATGCCGAAGCGCGCGTGCAGCAGCGCGTGCAGCGCCTCCAGCAGCCGCTCGCTCTCCCGCACGTCGTCCACCACGACGTGGGCGCTCATGGCCTCGCGTCCCGACGTCAGCGTCCACACGTGCAGGTCGTGGACGCGGCGGACGCCGGGCACCGCGCACATCGCGCTCTCGATCTCGCTCAGCTCGAGGTGGGGCGGCGTACCCTCCAGCAGGACGTTGACCGCCTGCGTCAGCAGCGCCCACGTGCGGGGCACGATGAGCAGCGCGATGAAGACGCCGGCCAGCGGATCGGCGCCGGCCCAGCCGGTGGCCAGCAGCACGCCGGCGGCCACCAGCGTGGCCAGCGAGCTGAGGGCGTCGCTCAGCACCTCGAGGTAGGCGGCCCGCACGTTGAGACTGGCCGCCGCCCCGCGGTGCAGCAGCCACGCGCACACGAGGTTGACGCCGAGACCGCCGGCGGCGACGAGCGCCATCGGACCGGCCAGCACCGCCGACGGCGACTCCCACCGGCGCCAGGCCTCGAGCAGGATCCCGCCGGCCACCGCCAGCAGGACCAGGGCGTTCACGAGGGCGGCCAGGATCTCCGCCCGGTAGTAGCCGTAGGTCTTGGCCGGCGTCGGCGGGCGCGCCGCGATCCAGGTGGCGAACAGCGCGAGCGCCAGCGCGCCGGCGTCGGTCAGCATGTGGCCGGCGTCGGCGAGGAGCGCGAGGCTGCCCGTCCAGAAGCCGGCCGCGAGCTCGACCAGCATGAACGCGCCGGTGAGGACGAGCGTCGCCGCCAGGACCGGGCGCGAGCGCGCCGCGGCCGTCGCGCGCTCGTGCGCGTGTCCGGCGTGCGTCGCCATCAGGCGGATCGTAGCAGGTTACAATCCGGCCATGCACACCGATCGGACCGTCACGCTGGGCGACCGGCGCTTCCACTACACCGAGTGGGGGGCGCCGACGTCGCCGGCCCTCGTCTTCCTGCACGGCATCACCGGGCATGCGCGGACCTGGGACGAGGAGGCGCGCCTGCTGGCCGGGCGCTATCGCGCGCTCGCCCTCGACCAGCGCGGGCACGGCGACACCGACCCCGCGCCGGACGGCGACTACTCCGACGGCGCGCTGCTCGGGGACCTGACGGCCTTCGTCGACGCGCTGGGGCTGCCACGCGTGACGCTCGTGGCTCTCTCGCTCGGCGGGCGCGTGGCGATCAACTTCGCCGGACGGCACCCCGGGCGCGTCGAGCGGCTGGTCGTCGTGGACATCGGCCCCGAGATCGCGCCGGCCGGCCGCGCCCGGGTCGGCACGCTCATGGCGACGGCGCCCGAGCGCTTCGCCTCGCTCGACGACGTCGTCGCTCACCTGCGCGCCAACGCCCCGCTCTACGCCGAGACCCTGCTCCGCCACCGGGCCCAGCACGCCGTGCGACCGCTGCCGGACGGCGGGTTCACCTGGAAGTACGACCGCGCGCTGCGCGACGCGATCCGCCAGGGACGGATGCGCGCACCGACCGACCTGTGGCCGCAGTGGCGTGCGATCACCTGCCCCACCCTCCTCGTGCGCGGGGCCATGTCCGACGTGCTCTCCGACGAGACCGCCAAGCGCATGGTCGACGAGCTGCCGGTGGCGCGTCTCGTCGTGGTGCCGGGCGCCGGCCACACGGTGCCCGGCGATCAGCCGGCGGCGTTCCAGTCGCTGCTGCGCGAGTTCCTGCTGTCGTGACCGCGAGCGCCGGCCCCGTCGCGCGGCGACGCCGCTGAGCGGCCGGTCGGTGCGGCCGCTCAGCGCGGGGTGAGCCGACGCAGGAAGTCCACGACCGGGCCGTTGCCGGGGTCGTCGACCCGGCGCTCGAGGGTGAGCGCCGGGCGCCGACCGGCCCGCGCCGGCTCGCCGATCGAGATGGTGCCCGCCACGTCCCAGGTGTCGTCGCGGGCGGCGGCCGCCGCGCCCTCGCCCACGGCCAGGAGAAACACCGCGGACTGTCGCACCCACGAGAGCGGCCTGATCTGGCGGAGTGCGTAGCGGATCTCGGCCTGGCGGGTCGCGAGCGCGGCGGCGCCGGAGGTCGGACAGCGGGCCGTGGCGCCGTCGGATCGGGCGCTGCTGTCGGGGGCGATGACCGCGTATCCTTCGCGGCTGAGCCGCTCGCCCCAGGCGACCGCCTCGGGGCCGGGCCCCCCGCAATCGTGGGCGTAGAGCACCGCGGGCACGCGGGTTCCGACCGGGATCCGGTCCAGGCTCGGCGCCGCGACGGCGAGACGGCGGCCGCCCGGGAGACGCTCCGGCTCGGCCACCACACCGCTCGGCAGCCAGATCCGCGCGGCCTGCCAGGTCCGCTCGAGCTGGGCCTCGCCGCCGGCCAGGAGCGTCGCGCAGCCGGCGGTGACGAGCGCGAGCGCGACGCCCGGTCGCCTCAGCGGTCGCGGAGCTTGCGCGCGGCCTCGGCGCGCATCTGCTGCATCGCGCGGGTCTCCTGGTCCGAGTAGCGCTCCTCGGTCCAGGGGTCGGCGTGCATGTGGTAGCCGTTCTGCTCCCAGAACCCGGGCGGATTGACGTCGAGGAACTCGAAGGCGCGCAGCCACTTGCTCGACTTCCACAGGTAGAGCCCGGGCAGGACCAGCCTCATGGGGCCACCGTGATCGGGCTCGAGGTCGCGGCCGTTGTGCCTGAGGGCCAGCACCACGTCGTCGTCGAGGAGATCCTCGATCGCCGTGTTGGTCGTGTAGTCCGGATCGGCGTGCTGCAGGATGAACCGCGCCCCGGCCAGCGGCCGGCAGGCCTCGATGACGGTGCGGGCGCGCACGCCCTCCCACACGTTGTCCAGCCGCGACCATCGCGTCACGCAGTGGATGTCGGACGTGACGGTCACGCGCGGCAGGCGGCCGAACTCCTCCCACGTCCACGACACCGGCCGCTCGACCAGGCCGAAGCAGCGAAAGGTCCAGCGGGCAGGATCGAAGCGGGGTGTCCGGCCGTAGGTGAGCACCGGCCACTTGCTCGTCAGCTGCTGGCCGGGCGGCACGCGCGCGGCCAGCGCGGGATCGATCTCCTTCGCCATGGCGGCCACTATAAACCCTCGCGGACGCCCCGAGCCCCGGACATATAATGGACGCACGGGCGCGAGTCGACGGCGCCCCGCCCGGAAGGAGCCCAGGTGGACGGCGAACGCAAGCTGGCGATGTTCATGGATTTCGAGAACATCGCCCGCGGGGTCAAGGAGGCGCAGTACAAGCAGTTCGAGCTCAAGCTGGTCCTGGAGCGGTTACTCGAGAAGGGCAAGATCATCGTCCGCCGCGCCTACGCCGACTGGAACCGCTTCACCGAGTACAAGCGCCCCTTCCACGAGTGGGCCATCGAGCTGATCGACGTCCCCCAGTCGCGGTACAGCGGCAAGAACTCGGCGGACATCCGGATGGTCGTCGACGCGCTCGACCTGGCCTACGGCAAGACCCACATCGACAGCTTCGTGCTGGTCTCGGGCGATTCCGACTTCTCGCCGCTGGTCTCCAAGCTGCGGGAGAACGACCGCTACGTGATCGGGCTCGGCGTCAAGTCGTCCTCGTCCGACCTGCTCGTCGCCAACTGCGACGAGTTCATCTTCTACGAGGACCTCATCCGCGACACGAAGAAGACGCGCCTGCTGAGCGGCATGCCCGAGAAGAAGGCCGAGGCCATGGCCCAGCTCATCGACGCCATCCAGGCCCTGGAGCGCGAGAACAAGGAGACGCTGTGGGGCTCGATGGTGAAGCAGACGATGATCCGCAAGAACCCCGCGTTCAACGAGTCCTACTACGGGTACTCCACCTTCAGCAAGCTCCTGGAGGAGGCCGCCAAGCAGAAGATCGTCACGCTGGAGCGCGACGAGAAGAGCGGCACCTACATCATCACCTCGCTCACTGAAGAAGGCGGCCGGGCCGCCTAGCCCGCGCCGGCCCTGCGAGGCGAACGGGACCCGGCGGGGCTGGCAGGTGGGTGGGGAGCCTCTGACCACGGCTCCGCTCGGCTCCGGACGACGCCGTCGAAGTTCCCAACCTCTCGGGCGGCGGAATCGTCGTCCTTGGAGGGAACGGGTCACCCGGCCCTCCACCCACCTGCCAGCCCCGCCGGGTCCCGTTCGCCCCGCAGGACTGCGTTCATGGTCGCTCGCCGTGAACTGCAGCTAGCGCGAGCTGTACCGTTCGATGCGGCCGTGGTCGCTGACGAAGGCGGTCAGGGCCCAGCTGACGACCGAGACGAGGAGCGCCCCCAGCACGGCCGCCAGCGCGCCGTCGACGTCGAAGCCGGGCACCAGCCACGCGGTCGCCGCCAGGCACAGGCCGTTGAGCACGAGCAGGAACAGGCCCAGCGTCAGGAGCGTGAGCGGCAGCGTGAGGATGACGAGCGCCGGCCGCACGAGCGCGTTGATGAGCCCGAGCACGACCCCGGCCAGCAGCGCCGGCGCGGCGCCGTCGAGATGGATGCCCGGGATCAGCGCGGCCGCCAGCGCGATCGTCGCCGCGTTGACGAGCGCCCGCACGATGAACCCCACCGCCCGACCGGATCAGCCGCCGTGCGGGCGAAGCACGTAGTCGACGGACAGCGCCCCGGCGCCGCCGATGATCACGGCCAGCGCCAGCGCGATCAGGACGAAGTTGTATTCCCAGCCGTTGGCCTGGCCGGGGCGGCTGGCCAGGAAGAACCCGTTCCTCCAGTGCACCTTCGCGATGGCCACCAGCATCACCGCGACGATGCCGACCGCGGCGGGTCGGGCCAGCACGCCCACGACCAGCGCCATTCCGCCGAAGCACTCGACGAGCGCCGCCAGCACGGTCGCCGCCGGCGGCACCTTCAGGTGCTGCTCGAACATCTGGACGGTCGCCTTCAGCCCGCCGCCGCCGAACCAGCCGAAGACCTTCTGGCCGCCGTGCGCGACGAAGACGATGCCCAGCGCGAGCCGGACCACCAGGCGCGACCACGAGGGATACGTCCCGAGCAGGAGATCCAGCGTGTTGTCCATGGTATTCTCCGCGTGGTGAACCGCGTTCGCGTCGCGTCGCTCCGCCGACCGCGAGTCTACACCGGTCAGACCGCGGGGTTCGTGGCGCTGCTGGCGATCCTGGCCGGTGTCGCCTGCGCGCAGACCGCCCCGCCCGAGTCGGGCGCCGACCCCGGCATGGTGAAGGGGCCCGCCGCCGCTCCGGTCATTATCGTGGAGTTCTCCGACTATCAGTGACCGTACTGCGCGCGCGTCCAGCGGTCGCTGGACCGGCTGCTGACGGAGTACGACGGCCGCGTGCGCCTCGTCTTCAAGGACCTCCCCTTGCCGTCGCACGCGCTGGCCCGTCCCGCGCACGAGGCGGCGCGCTGCGCCGGCGCCCAGGGGCGCTACTGGGCGTACCACGACCGCCTGTTCTCCGCCCAGCCGGCGTTCGAGCGCGACGATCTGATCCGCTACGCCGCCGAGGTGGGGCTGGCCCGCGAGCCGTTCGCCACGTGCCTGGACGAGCGGCGCTTCGCGTCGGCCGTGGAGGCCGACGTGGTCCAGGCGCGCGCGCTCGGCGTCAGGTCGACGCCGACGTTTCTCATCAACGGTCAGCCGATCGTCGGGGCCCAGCCGATCGAGACGTTCCGCGGCGTGATCGACCAGGCGCTGCGGGCGGCCGGTCGCTGATGCCGTTCGTGGCGGTGGCCCGTGCGACCGAGATCCCGGAGGGCCAGGGCGCGTTCGTCGAGCGCGACGGGCTGCCGCTGGCGCTGTTCAACGCGGGCGGCGGCCGCTTCTACGCCACCGGCGCCACGTGCCCCCACGAGGACGGGCCGCTCAGCGAGGGCTGGCTCGAGGGCGGCGCCGTCGTCTGTCCGTGGCACGGCTTCGACTTCGACCTGGCCTCCGGCCGCTGCAACGTCGACGAGGGCCTGGGCATCCCCGTCTACCCCGCGCGGGTCGTCGACGGGGTCGTCGAGGTCGATCTGCCGTGAGAAGCCGGTGTCGGAGAACCCGCGGGCACGAAACTTGTAGGTCGCCGAGGGGCAGTCGTGGGAGAGAGAGCGGTCAAGCACGTTCGCAAGTTCCTGGGGCAGCGCCTGCGCGCGCTGCGCAAGCAGCGCGCCCTGAGCCAGGAGCGCCTGGGCGAGCGGTCGGGGCTGAGCGGCAAGTTCATCGGCGAGGTGGAGCGCGGCGAGAAGTCGATCTCGATCGACAGCCTCTACCACGTCGCGGTCGCCCTGGAGATTCCCCTGCGTGAGCTCACCGACGTTCGCGCCGACAAGCCGGCCGGCGTACCGTCCGAAGAAGCCGAGCGGATCTTCGCCCTGGTGTCGGGGCGCCGCCGGCCCGAAGACCTGCGCAAGGCCTACAAGGTCTTGCAAGCGATGTTCGGGCGCTCGGCCTAGCCCCCTCGGGGTGGCCGTCCCCGGCCACCGACGTCCAGTCCCCGGCGAGGTACTCCCAGCATGATGACGGAACACGTGTGGCTCGGCTTCGGCCTGCTCGGACAGGCGTGCTTCTCGGCCCGCTTCCTGGTGCAGTGGATCGCCTCCGAGCGGCACAAGAAGAGCGTGGTGCCCGTGCACTTCTGGTACTTCTCGGTCGGCGGCGGGCTCATGCTGCTGGCCTACGCCGTCTACCGGCAAGACCCCGTGTTCATCCTCGGCCAGGGCGCCGGACTGTTCGTCTACGCGCGCAATCTCTACTTCATCCGGCGCGCGCCCGGCCCGCTGGCCCGTCACTCGGGATGATAGAATGACGCCACTTTTCCGCGAAGGAGACTCCACGTGCCGTCGACCCTGAACTGGAGCCAGGTCCAGACGCGCCCCACGCTGATGATCCCCGGTCCCACCGAGCTGCCGTGGCCGGTGATCCAGGCGCTGAACCAGCCGCCGTCCATCCAGTACGACCGCGGCTTCGACGAGACGGTGCTGGAGCCGACGACGCTGGCGCTGCGCGAGGTCTTCCAGACCAAGGGCGAGGTCATCATCATGCCCGGGTCGGGCCGCACCGCCCTGGAGGCCGGCGCGCTGTCGGTCATCGAGCCCGGCGACCGCGTGCTGGTCGTCGGCGCCGGCGTGTTCGGCGTCCTCATGCGGGAGATCATGGACCGGGTCGGTGCCGACATGACCGAGTTCCCCGTCGAGTGGGGCGGCCGCCTCGACCTCGAGCGGCTGGCCCACGAGGCCGGACGGCTGAAGCCCAAGGTCATCACGCTCGTGCACAACGAGACGTCGACCGGCACTACCTACCCGGCCGCCGAGGTCGGCCGCATCGCCCGCGCCCACGGCAGCCTGTTCCTGCTCGACACCGTCTCCTCGATCGCCGGCATCGACGTCCGCACCGACGAGTGGGGCGTGGACCTCAACATGACGGGCTCCCAGAAGTGTCTGGCCGCGCCGCTCGGCATGGGCCTGGTCGCGGTGAGCGCGCGCGCCTGGGAGGCGATGGAGCGACGGAAGAGCCCGGCCCGCTCCTACGCCTACGACCTGCTGCGCTGGCGGGAGCAGTGGGTGCCGGTCTCGCGCGGCGGCAAGGTCCCCGACGGCACGCCGCGGCGCCAGCCGGTGTCGATCCCCACCCACCTCACCGAGGCGATGCGCGTGGCGGTGCGGCTCATCCTCGAGGAGGGGCTGGAGCACCGCTTCCGCCGCCACGCGGTCGCGGCCGGCGCGTTGCGGTCCGGCGCCGCCGCCATGGGGCTCGAGATGTTTCCGGACCCCTCGATCCTGTCGAACACGGTGTCGTCGATCCGGGTCCCCAAGGGCATCGACACCGCGTCGGTGGTGAGCACCATGCGCGACCGCTACGGCATCCTCATCGGCACCGGTCTCGACAAGATCCGCACGAGCACGCTGCGCATCGGCACCATGGGCATCACCGCCAGCCCGCACTACGTGCTGCCGACGCTCTCGGCGCTGGAGCTGGCCCTGCGCGACCTCGGCTACAAGGCCGAGCCCGGGGCCGGCGTCGCTGCCGCCCAGGCCTCGTTCGCCAACGCCATCTGATGACTCGCGCGCGGCTCGGCCAGGCTGGGAGTCGGGACGCCGCCGCCGCGGGCGCGCCCGTGTGGCTCGCCTGTCGCCGTAACTCGCTCCGGGCCCGGCTCGCTCGAGCCCCCCATCCTCCGGAGGGGGCTGGGTCGGCGGCCAGTCGAAGCGAGTGCGGCTCGCTCGCCGGGCCCTACGCTCGAACGGCGACGACGGCTCGCCACGAGGGCGCGCCCGCGGCGGCGGCGTCCCGACTCCCAGCCTGGCCGAGCCACGGGCAAATCATCAGGTGACAGTCGTGCCCGACCCGCTCATCGCGGTCCCCGACGATTTCCCGAGCGTCTTCGAGGGCTCGGTGGCCCACGAGCGTGCTCGCAAGATCGGCGAGGTCGTGGTCGTCACCGCGCGGGGCGCCGACGACGAGCCCGAGCTGATCCGCCGCATCGGCCGCGCCCGGGTGGCGATCAACATCCGCGCCCACGCCCGGTTCAGCGACGGCGTCTTCGCCGCCTGCCGCGCGCTGAAGCTCGTGTCGGTCTGGGGAACCGGCACCGACAACATCGACCTCGACGCCGCCGGCCGGCGCGGCGTCACCGTGTGCAACACGCCCGGCGTCAACGCGTTCGCGGTGGCCGAGCACGCCATCGCGCTGATGCTGACCACCGGCCGCAAGATCCCGCGGATCGACCGCGAGATGCGCGGCGGCGCCTGGCCGCGCGAGATGCTCACCCAGTGCCTGGGCAAGACGCTCGGCGTGTTCGGCACCGGCACCATCGGCGCGCGCGTGATCGCGGTGGCCCGCGCGCTCGGCATGGAGGTCCTGGCCTGGAGCGCGCGCGGCGACGACGGCCACGTCCGCAGCCTGGGCGCCCGCCCCGCCGCCAAGGACGACATCCTGCGCGAGGCCGACTTCGTGTCGCTGCACCTGCGGCTGACCCCGGAGACGCGCGGCTTCCTCACGCGGCGCGAGTTCGCGCTCATGAAGAAGACCGCCATCCTGGTCAACACCGGCCGCGGTGCGCTGGTCGAGCGGGACGCGCTGCTGGACGCGCTGCGCCAGGGCCGCATCGCCGGCGCCGGCCTCGACGTCTTCCACGAGGAGCCGCTCAAGCCCGGCGATCCGATCCTGACGCTGCCCACCGTGGTCCTGTCGCCGCACAACGCCGGGCAGACGCCGGAGGTCATCCGCGACGGCCTGCTGCGGGCGGTGGCCAACGTCGAGAACTTCCTCAAGGGCGAGCCGACCGACGTGGTGGTGGCGCCCCTGAGGTAGCGCCGCTCAGCCGGCCCGCGGGTCGCGCGCCAGCACCGCCGCGATCGCGGCCTCGTCGGCGCGGACGCGGACGCCGGCCCGCTCCTCCTGCAGCAGCATGGGCGAGCGCGAGTCGCGATCGGCCCAGCCGCGGTTCAGCGCCTCGGTCATCTCCTCCAGCACGAGATTGGCGACGCGCATCGGCACCCGGTGCTCGCGCCCCAGGGCCACCGCGAGGCTGACGTCCTTGTGGGCCAGGCGCAGCGCGAAGCTCGGCGGATCGTAGGCGCCGAGCAGGAAGCCGTCCGCCAGCCGATCGAAGGTCCGCTGCCGTCCGGTGGCGCCGTAGCGGACCGCCTGCCACAGGTCGAGCGGCTCCACGCCGGCCTTGACGCCCAGCGTGAACACCTCGGCCAGCGCGGTCTGCACGCAGTACGTCGTCATGTTGTGGACGAGCTTGGCCACGGAGCCGGCGCCGATGGCGCCCACCCGGATGACCTGGTCGCCCATCGCGTCGAGCACCGGCTTGAAGCGCTGGAAGACCGCCTCGTCGCCGCCGACCCAGATGGCCAGCTTGCGGGTCCGGGCGCCGCGCGGGCCGCCGCTCACCGGCGCGTCCAGCACCGGGATGCCGCGCTCGGCGAACCGTGCGTGCAGGCGCCGCACGACCGTCGGCGAGTTCGTCGACAGGTCGAAGAACGCCTTGTCCTGGGTCAGCCCGGCCAGCAGCCCGTCGTCGGCCAGCGCCACCGCCTCCACCTCCGCCGGCCCGGGCAACGAGGTGAGTACCACGTCGCTCGCCTCGGCCACCTCCCTCGCCGTCTTCGCCCACGTGGCGCCGGCGGCCAGGTGCGCCGTCGCCGCCTCTGCCCGCACGTCGTGGACGACCAGCGCGTGGCCCGCCTTCTGGACGTTCGAGGCCATGCTGGCGCCCATGGTGCCCAGCCCGATGAACCCGACTCTCATGACAGCCTCCTTGGAAGGCGAGCAGTATGAGTCGCCCGGCGAGCTTGTCAAGGCGTGGAGTCGCTGACGTGGCAGCGTACACGCCGATTGACGTCCGCCCCGTTGGCCCTACCGTCCCGGATGGAACGCCGCCGGTTCCTACTGACCGCGCTGGTCGGTGCCGCGTCCACTTCGCTCGTCCCGTCTCGCGCCGACGGACAGCAGTCCGCGACGCCCCTGCCCAGGCGGGTCGCCTTCCTGTGCATCGGCTCGTGTACGAGTCTGCCTCACGTCGTGTTTCCGGGAGACCAGGCGTTCGTGAGTCGGCTTGCGCACGCGGGCTATGTCATTGGCCAGCACATCCAGATCGACTCGAGCGGGGTGAGCGTTGGTGCAGAACGGGTCCGCGAGCGCGCCATGCGGCTCACGGAGCGCCGGGCTGCCGTCATCGTGGCCGTCGGCAC
>Ga0075428_100000224_pt1 | contig 55088 bp, 63 predicted proteins | sample RhiMetdeltSRZDD2_FD_75291 | JGI IMG/M metagenome (GOLD analysis project Ga0075428, IMG submission 75291) | Populus rhizosphere microbial communities from Tennessee, USA - Rhizosphere MetaG P. deltoides SRZDD2 | ecosystem: Host-associated > Plants > Roots > Rhizosphere > Soil | place: USA... | reverse complement strand
GCCGCCGACACCAGCTTCGCGGTGTCACGGGCGTCCCCGTCCTCCGACAGGTACGAGATAAGGACATCGGCCCCTTCGCGCGCGAAAGCGATCGCGACCGCCCGGCCGATCCCACTGTCCCCGCCGGTGATGATCGCCGCCTTTCCCTCCAGGCGTCCGCTGCCCCGGTACGACTCTTCGCCGTGGTCGGGCTTGTCACGCATCGCGCCCAGGGTCCCGGGTGGCTGCTGTTGCGGCTCGGCCATCGGTATCAGCCTCCTGATGTGCTTGCCGGATCGAAGCTCACGACCGGGCCGACATCAATGCCAACGGATCCGCCGGCGCCTTCGGCCTGGCCGCCTCCATCTGCTGGCCGAGTTCGGCCAACCGGTTGCGGCCCAACGCCTCCCGCACCTGCGGGAACCACTCGTTCTCCTCCTCCTCGGCGTGGTGCTCCACGTTCTCGATCAAGACCTTGACCTTCGCGTCGAACGTCTCATCGCTCGGGTCGAGGGTCCCCAGCTCGGAGCACAGCCAGGCCACCACATGGTGTTCCTCCACCGACTCCAGCACATGGTCGTCGGTGTCGGGAACCTCGGCCCGCGCCGCCGGATAGAAGATCGTCTCCTCGATAAACGCATGCGTGATCAGCTCATGCAGAATCTGGTCCACCAGCTTGCGTTTGGCCGCGCTCGTCGCGTCCTTGTGGGTCTTCTCGAACTCGCGGAACAGCCGTTTGACATTCTTGTGGTCTTCCTTCAGCAGGACGATTCCGTCCATCAGGCACTCCCTTCGCGGGCACGTAAAGTTTTGTTTGTCCACAGTGGACTTACGACCCGTGTTCACGGCTCGTGCTTATCCTCGACGCCGTCAGCAGCAGGCCAAGCCCGCTCGAGCCGGGCCGGCTGTGCTTGACCCGATCAAGAAGCTTCACCAAAGCCTGGTGCCACGCGATATTGCTACCCGGCGCGCTACCCGGTAAACCCATTTCCGGCTCCAGGCCCAACTCAGGCGGGGTCGCGCACAAGGCGACATGCGCGCCGATAAGTTCGGCTGCTCGTTGCGGCGCCACAAGGTGCGGTGCGTGGCCGGTCACCGGTTGACGGCCAGCTTCGCCTTGGGCATGAGCTCTGCCAGCTCCCGGGCGTGACATACCGGAAGCGTCGTATCGTCCGCGCCCCAAAGGATCAACGTGGGCACCTCGATCTGGCCGGCCATGCGGAGCAAGGAAAATCGGGTGGGCAGGACGGTGCGGATCAGTGTGGCGGCCATGGACTGCCGCCGCGATGCGGGCCACGATTTCCGCTGCGGCGCCGGTGTTGTGGCGCACCGGAGGTGGGTGGGCCCGAATCCCGGCAGATCGACCGCGACGCAGGGCATGGCTTGGCCCAGCAGGGTCATCAGCGGTGACCACTGCCGGGCCGAACCGAAGTGGCCGTGCACCAGCACGGCTGGTGATCTGTCGCTGCCCGCGGCGCCTTGCTCGCGCACATGGATCGGTTGGCCGTCGATGCGCAGGAACCGTCCTTTGTGACCGGAGCGAACGGGCGCATACATTCGTTCTGAGTTCCCGCATCGCAAGGGGTGAAACATTTGGTGCGTTCGTGGGAGGTCGTGCTATCGGGAGACGTCGTCGATCGCGGTGAGAACGGCATCGGGGTTGCGGAAGGCGAGTGTCACGTGGCCGCCGTCAACGGGTCGCACCTGCGCCCGGGCCAAGTCGGCTGTGATGTCGGTGTACAGACGGAGTTTTGCGGCAATCTCCTGGCGGACCAAGTCCGGCGACTGTCCCATTGAGACGGCGTCCTGGAAGCCGTCGGTGCTCATCGAGCACAGGATGACAAGCGGGATGTCGGGCATCGGGCCGGTATCACGGACCTCGGCGTACAGGTCATCGAGCTTGCGGGCTTCACGCAGGCCAACCGTGAGCCAGTCAAGGCTGACGTGCCGCTCGACAAGCGCCGTTGCCAGATCCTCGGGCCAGTCGGCCATCTCGCGGCTGAACAGGTCGCGATAGAGCGCCTGATATCTGCGCACCATCGGGATACGGCCGAGCGCGGCCTTGGTGACACGGGTGCTGAGCATGATGTCGGTGACCGCGTTGAGGACCGCGAATGCCTTGTTGCTCTGCCGTTTAGCGGTCAGCTCAGCCGGCATGTAGGCGTCGTAGCTTTCGTGTGCGGGGTCGAGGAGTACCAGGCCCGTTGTCTGGTCGGGGAAACGGTTGGCGTAGTGGCGGGCATACAGGCCGCCCAGCGAGTGGCCCACGAGCACGGCTCGTTTGATGCCAAGCGTGGCAAGCAGTTGGTGAAGCTCATCGGTCACCGCCGCCGCGGTGCGGGGCAGCCGGACCTGCTCGCTGTATCCGGTGCCGGCTCGGTCGTACACAACGCTTGTCCGTCCCTCTCCGGCCCGCTGCCGCAGCGGCCAGTAATCAAGCCCGGTCAGGCCGGCGCCGGGAAGGAAGACCACCGCGGGGTCACCGGTCCCGCGGCGGTCGACGAACAAACGGAGGCCGGCCACGGGCACGAATGTCCCAAGGGGTGGCGTAAGGATCTCTTGCGCTCGCATCAGCTCGTGCATCCTTCCTGGGTACGCGGTTATTATGGTACCGACAGCAGCAATAATACCATAATTGGAAGTGATGAGTTGAACAGCCTCGACCTCCTGCTGCACCCGGTGCGGATCCGCATCGTGCATGCCTTCGCCGGCGACCGCATCCGCACGACGGCGGATCTGCAGGCCCGCCTGCCCGACATCCCGCACACCAGCCTCTACCGCCACGTCGGGCTGCTCGCGGCCGCGGGCGTGATCGAGGTCGTCGACGAGCAGCGCGTCCGCGGCACAGTCGAGCGCTGCTACCGGCTCAACCGCCGGCGCGCCACGGTCGACCAGGAAGCGGCCGAGAACATGCCGATCGAGGCGCACAGCCGCGCCTTCGCGGCCGCCATGGCGGCTCTTATCGCCGAGTTCGGCTCGTATCTCGATCACGGCGGTGCTGATCCCAGCCGTGACCTGGTCGGGTACCGTCAGATTCCGCTCTGGCTCACCCAGGCCGAGCTCACCGACCTCATCACCAAGATGCAGGCGCTGCTTGCCCGCGCGATCTCGCACAAGCCCACATCACGGCGGCGGCAGTACCTGTTGAGCCCCATCATTTTCCCGGTGGCCGAGCCGCTGTCGACCCAGCCGGACGGCGCCACCCGCTAGCGGCAACGCCGACTCAACGGTCAGCGGCCCGCCGGTTTCCGCGGAAGCCGGTACGGTCATCGTGGAGGCGATGGCGGACGGTTGGAGCTGACATGGGAGACGGGTTCCGCGAGCTGTCCAGGATCGTCCGTACCGATGCCTTCGGCGTCAGACTCGGCCGGGTCACCGTCGCCGCACCGGACGGCTCGGTGCGCACGCGAAGCTTTCTGCACTCGCCGGAGGTGGTGGCGATCGTCGCGGTGCACGAGGCGGATCTGTTGCTGGTCAACCAGTTCCGCGCGGCGGTGGGAGTTCATGTGCTCGCGTTGCCGATGGGCAAGGTAGCGCCAGGGCAGCAACTCGAAGACGCGGCCGCGGCGGAGCTTGCCGAGGAGACCGGTTTCACGCCAGGGCGAATCGAGCGCGTGTCCACTTTGCTGGCCTGTCCCGGCTGGATGGACCAGCTGATGCACGTCTTCCGGGCCGACGGCCTGACCGAACTCGCGGCCAGGCCGCCATCGGACGATCCGGACGACATCGAGGAGCAGGAGATGGCGGTCGTCCGGCTGCCGCTGTCGAGAGTGAGGGAAGCCGTCGAATCGGGAAGATTGCGGGATGCGCGATCGATCGCGGCCATCCATCTGGCGCTCGACTTCGGCCGGCTTGGGAAAGGGTGAGCCGCAGACTGAGGCTCCTTCGCCGGTGCCGGCAGCGGCAAGACAGCGAGGGGCGTTTCACCAAGGTTCGGCTTGCCGACGGTGCTGCGAGACTGATCTGCGACGTTGTAGCCTGCCAGCAACGGAAACGGTCCCTCGGCGTACGCGGGTGTTCCCCTCTGTGCGTGCCGGCAGTCACGCAGTTAGACACTTGTCGAACGCCTGACCAGTAAGAGCAGATTGATCATGCAACCTTCTTAGGTTTACCGTCCGGGACATCCACTGGCTGACCGGGTACTGGTACCGAGAAGGTGGCTAAGGAGGAAGCCGGAAACCGTTGGCACGAAACAGGAGTCGTGTTCGTGTCCGGGGTGGGGACTGAGCTGGACGCGGCCAACGTACGGCGAGCGTTCCGCCGAATCGCCAAGGCAGCAGGCTTGAACCCGCGCGCCTGGACACCACGCGAGCTACGGCACAGCTTCGTCTCGCTGCTCTCCGATGACGGGATGCGGCTGGAAGACATCGCCGAGCTATGCGGCCACGCTGGCACGAGGGTCACCCAGGCGGTCTACCGGCACCAACTCCGGCCCGTCCTGCTCACCGGCGCCGTCGCGATGGATCGGATTTTCGATCCCGAAGACGCTGAAGGAGAGGCTGAGGAGGAGCCAACGACGGAGGCTTAGTCACTCGGGCATGAAAAGAGGGTACATTCTTCGATGGAATGTGCCCTCTGAGCTGGTGGGCGATACTGGGTTTGAACCAGTGACCTCTTCCGTGTCAAGGAAGCGCGCTCCCACTGCGCCAATCGCCCGTGGTATTGGTCTTGTCCTTGCTGTGCGAGGTGGAGACGGGATTTGAACCCGTGTACACGGCTTTGCAGGCCGTTGCCTCGCCTCTCGGCCACTCCACCGTGGTGCGCCTTTTCGGCCTCCGAGCGGATGACGAGACTCGAACTCGCGACCCTCACCTTGGCAAGGTGATGCGCTACCAACTGCGCTACATCCGCATGGCCGGGCACCGGAGCGCCCGACAGCAGAGAACTTTAGCTGAGACCACCCCTGGGCGGCAAACCGGATCGGCTCGGGGGTGTCTCATGAGGGGTTGCGGGACAGGCCGGTACAGGCGTTGGCCTGGGCCAGCCGTTGCTGCATGGAGGTTAGCGCGGAGCCGGTGACCGGTCTGGCCTGGCCTGTGCCGCTGATCACGCCCGGGGTGAACACCCGGTTTGTCACCTTCCAGCCCCCGGCATCCGAAACGGTCACGCTCAACAACCCGGTGTCGGTGCTCTTCGACGGGCCGTACCAGAGGAAGTTTCCCAGGCCATAGTGCACATATGCGGACCCAAGGAACCCATCCCCCTGCGGCACGTGCGCGTGCGTCCCGACAATCACCTGGGCTCCCGCCTCGGCCAGCGCGCGGGCCGCGCTCTTCTGCTCCCCGTTGGGACAGTTGGACCCCTCGGTCCCCCAATGTAGATAGACGATGACCAGATCCGCCATCGCCCGAGCCTTCTTCACCGCCGCCAACGACAGACCCATATCGAATGCCATCGCTATCCCGGGTCGGTTGGCGGTGGGCTTCCACTGCTCCGACAGCTCGTGCACCTGCGACAGCGCGACGATCCCCACTCGAACGCCCTTGACCGTCGTCACATACGGCTCATACGCCTCAACCACGTTCCTGCCGGCGCCCACCACCGGCATCTTCGCCGCCGCGGCCGAGTCCAGCGTGTCAAGCAACCCGACCTGACCGTAGTCAAGCGTGTGATTATTGGCGATCGACACTACGTCGATCCCCGCCGCCTTGATCGCCGCGTATGTGCTCACGGGCGCCCGGAAGTGGTACGTCTTAGGCTGAGGCGACCCCCGCCCGGTCACCGCCGTCTCAAGGTTTACCATCGCGAAGTCCGCCGCCCGCAGTTGCTCGGCAAACGCCCCGAATGTCGTCTCCGGCCGGTCCAGCAGCGGCAGCGTGCGGCCGATGAAATGGACATCCCCACCAAACGCCAACGTCAGCGACGTGGCCGATGAGGCCACGGGCGACGGGGCCACCGACTTCGACGGCGACGGCAGCGAAGGCAGAACCAGCTCGGGCCGCGACGAACCGCACGCCGTCACCAACCCCAACGCGCACACGACCACCAGCCCACGGAGCGCTCTCACGCGCTGAGGGTAACCCGGTGGCAGCCGGCGCACGGCACCCGATAAGGTAATCAGAGCAAAACAATGCGGATGTAGCGCAGTTGGTAGCGCATCACCTTGCCAAGGTGAGGGTCGCGAGTTCGAGTCTCGTCATCCGCTCTTGATCTCGTGGACCTCGGCATCGGCATGGTGCCGGATCTTCTCGATGCACTCCATCGCCGCCGCCTTGGTCCGGTAGGCCTCGCCCACGCACACGATCTGTCCGTCCTCGGCCTTGAGCCGGAACCGCCACTGCCCCCGCACGTCGGTGTAGAGCTCAAACTTCCCCGCCATACCCAGGCATTATCCTCGGATCGAACGCGGGCCGATCACTTCCGCGCCAAGATCGGTCACTCGCCGGCGCAGCTCGCGATCGGCCGTCGCCACGACCACCCTCCGGTCGGGCGAGGCCGCGACCAGCTCCACGATGGCGTCATCGCCCGAACCCGGCGCAGCGTGAACCGGTACCCCCGGAATTGAATCAACCCCCCTCGCCGCACCCTCCACCACCAGCACCACATCGTAGTCTTTCGCTTGTGGCACAAGGGAATCCCGCAGCCGCTCAGCCGCACCCCGGCGGTCGCGCCACCAGCCGTCCGGCACCGAGCCCATCACATTCGCCGCATCGACGATCAAGAGTGGTTTCACAACATAAGCTTCATCCCCACATGGCTCGCCTCGAAGCCAAGCGACGCGTAAAACCTGTGCGCGTCGGTGCGCGACCGGTCGCTGGTCAGCTGGATGATCGCGCAACCGGCGGCGCGCGCTTCGTCGATGGCCCAGCCGATGAGCCACCGCCCGATGCCTCGGCCGCGCTGGTCACCTCGCACCCGCACCGCCTCGATCAGGGCACGGCTGCTGCCGCGCCGGCTCATCCCGGGGATGAGGGTGAGCTGCATAGTGGCGACGACCTCGCCTGCCCGCTCACCCACGACCAGCATCTGATTCGGGTCCAAAGATATTTTTTCAAAGGCCATTTTGTACCCGGAAAAGCCCGCATCGGTCTCGCGGGTGGCCCCGAGCGGATCGTCGGCGAGCATCGCCACGATGGCCGGAATGTCATCCGCCCTTGCCCGACGGACGATGGTGGCCTGTCGCTCGGCGGGTCTGGGCATGGCATCCCGCCGCGACTCGCCGCTTTCGCTCGCAAGATCACTCACAACCGTCACCCTACCAAGGCACTATGACACCCATGAGTGAGCAGCTTGACCGCCTGCAGGCGCTTTGCCTTGCCCTGCCTGAGGTTTCCGAGCGCCTCAGCCACGGCGAGCCCGCCTGGTTCATCCGCGGCAAGAAACAGTTCGTCACCCTCGCGGATCACCATCATGACGACCGCTTCGCCTTCTGGTGCGCGGCCCCGCCCGGCGCTCAGGAGGCCCTGGTCGCCTCCGATCCGCAGCGCTACTTCCGCCCGCCCTACGTCGGCCATCGCGGCTGGCTCGGCGTCTACCTCGACGTCCCGGTCGACTGGACCGAGATCGCCGAGATCGTCACCGACGCCTACCGGACCGTCGCGCCCGCCAAACTGTCCACCGCGCTTTCACCGCCGCGCCCCGATACCGCGCCTTGATTCGCACGCGCCAATATTGCTGTGGCCTTGCCTGAGCCGCCTACTCTGGGATCATGACTCGCATCTGGGCGGCCGTGGTCGCGGCAGTCACCACGGGGTTCCTGTCCACGTTCGCCTTGCCCGCCGCCGCCTGGGCCGACCAGCTGGGCGTCGTCGCGGAGCTGCAACGCCGCAGGCCACGTATCGGCTTCTTCGGCCTCACCGGCGTCCTGTGCTGCCTCGTGGTCGTGGCCGGTATCGTCGCGGTCGTTTTCCTGGTCAGTCGCCGGCGGCGCTAAGATCATCCGCCCGCGGGCACCGCCGCTCGCACCCGCACGAGCACGTGCTCCACGAGCGTGATCAGCACGTTCTTGACCGAGACCCGGTCGCGAGCGTCGCACAGCAGCACGGGGACGTGACCGTCGATGTCGAGCGCCTCGCGCACCTGCTTTTCGGTGTACGCCTGCTCGGAGTCGAAGCAGTTGACGGCGACCACGAAAGGCGTGCCGCGCTGCTCGAAGTAGTCGATGGCGGCGAAGGAATCCGCCAGACGCCGCGTATCCGCGATCACGACGGCCCCGAGCGCCCCGGTGGCCAGCTCATCCCAGAGGAACCAGAACCGGTTCTGGCCCGGGGTACCAAATAAATAGAGAACCAACGATGGACTGATCGTGATCCGGCCGAAGTCCATCGCCACCGTCGTGGTCAGTTTCTCATCGACGCCGGTGGTGTCGTCGGTGTCCATACCCGCGGTGGTGAGCACTTCCTCCGTGCGTAAGGGAGTGATTTCGCTGACCGCACCCACCATGGTGGTCTTGCCGGCGCCGAAGCCACCGGCAATCAGGATCTTGAGCGCCTGGGGCGGCGCGGCGTCAGAGCGCACGGAGTCCATGGATAACCGCCTGCAATGTGTCGATGTCTGGTAGGTCTTTTGTCGGGGGTGGGTCGTAGCGGGCGACCAGGCCGTCGGAGAGCAGGTCGCACAGCAGTACCCGCACCACGCCCAAGGGGAGGTCGACGCGGGCCGCCACCTCAGCGACCGGCCGGGGCTCCTGGGTGAGGGCGAGAATCGCCTGGTGTTCGGGGCTGGGAGTCTGGGCGGCGAGGCTGGAGATCGCCACCACGTGCGTGATCAGATCCAGGTTTTCGGTCTTCGGTTCGACGCGGCCGCCAGTCACCATGTACGGGCGCACGACCGGTCCGGCCTCGTGATCCCACCAGGCCGGTTCGTCGTCGGGGAGCTGCTCGACCCGGTCAGCGGCCATCTGTCCCCGGCCTGGACGGCGTGGCCAGGTGGCTGCCGACCCGGGTGGCCAGCATGGTCATCTCATAGGCGAGCACACCGAGGTCGCAGTCGGGCGCGGCCAGCACGGCCAGGCAGGAGCCGGAGCCGGCGGTGCTCACTAGCAGGAACGCCTCCTCCATCTCGACGATGGTCTGGCGCACCGAGCCGCCCTGGAAGCGCTGCCCCGCCCCCCTCGCCAGGCTGGAGAAGCCGGCCGCGACGGCGGCGAGGTGCTCGGCGTCGTCGCGCGGCAGGCCGGAGGAGGCGGCCGTGAGCATGCCGTCGACGGACAGCACCACAGCGCACCGCGCCTGCGGCACCCGGGTGAGCAGCTCGTCAAGGAGCCAGTCGGTCGCGTGTCGCGTCATCGTCGGTCCCACCGTGGGAGCTCCCTTCCTGCGGTTCTTGTGCTTTCGCCGCGTCGGCGTGGGCACGGCCCTTTTGTAACCCGGACTGGAACGCGGCCATTCGCGAGCGCACTTCGTCGGCACTGCGCTGTACCTGTTCCCGCGCCAGGTTCACCGTAACCGCACCTTCGTCGTCGGTTGCCACGGCGGCGGCCTTCGCCGGCTCGGCCTGCGGCGTGTCCTCCGGGACGGCCCGGCGCACCCGGCGCGGCAGACCATCCACAATCGACACCGTGGCCGCGTTCGCCTTGTCCTCGACGAAGGACTGCGCCGAAATCTCCTTCTTGGCCACCGGCACCGTCAGCGTCTGCGTGGCCTGCTCCCCGGTATCGGTGACGACCAGCTCGGCCGGGATCAGCACGACCGCGGTGACACCGCCGTAGGGGGAGGTCCGCAGCCGCACCGTGATGCCCTGGCGGGCGGCGAGCTTGGCCACGACCAGCAGGCCCAGACGGGCGCTGTGGGCCGGGTCGAACAGGGGCGGGTCGGCCAGGCGGTGGTTGGCCTCGGCCAGCTCCTGCTCGCTCATGCCCAGGCCCCGGTCCTCGATCTGCAGGGCGAGCCCGCTGCCGACCACCTCGGCGTGCACCCGCACCTGGGTGTGCGGCGGCGCGAACGACGTGGCATTCTCCAGCAGCTCGGCGAGCAGGTGGATGAGGTCGCCCACCGCGCGGCCGGCGACCCGCACCTCGGGCAGGCGCTCCAGCGACACCCGGACGTAGTCCTCGATCTCGGAGGTCGCGCCGCGCACCACGTCGACGACGGGGACCGGGTGGCGCCAGCCGCGCCCCGGCGCCGAGCCCGCCAGGATCACGAGCGCCTCGGCGTGGCGCCGCATGCGCGTGGCCATGTGGTCCAGCTTGAACAGATCCTCCAGCTCCTGCGGGCTGGTTGTGCGCCGCTCCATCCGGTCGAGCAGGGTCAGCTGCCGGTGCAGCAGGGCCTGGGAGCGGCGGGCGATGTTGAGGAAGACGTCGCTGATGCCCCGGCGCAGGGTCGCCTCGTCGACCGCGGCGCGGATAGCGGTGCGCTGCACGGCCTCGAAGGCGTGGCCCACCTGCCCGACCTCGTCGCTGCCGACCGCGACCAGCGACACGGCCAGCGCGGGATCGACGGCGTTGGCCGAGCTGATCGGTCCCGGCTGGCGCAACGCGGCGATGGCCCGGGGCAGCTGCTCGTTGGCGACGCTGAGGGCCGACACGCGAAGGCGGTCGAGGCGGCGGACCACCGAACGCCCGGTGCGCAGGGCGAGCACCAGCGCCAGCGCCGCGCAGAGCAGGCCGACCAGGCCGGCGATGAGGGGCCGGGAGAACGCCGCCACGCCGACCTCGTTGGCCACCTTGAGCGCGTCGGCGGCGGCCTTGTCCTCGGTGCGGTCGAGCTGGTTGAGGACGGTGTCGTTGCTCGCCCGCCAGATCGCGGGATCGATGGGTACCTTCTCCCCACCGGTCAGCTTGCCGAGCGACTCCTCCATCGCATAGAGGGTAGTGTATGCATCGCTGGTGACAATGGATTGGTACGCCGCCTTGTTCTCCGTCGTCAGCCGGGACATCGCCTCGTCCTGCTGCTGCCGGCGCGCGCCGATCGCCATCAGCACCTTGCTGCGCTCCGGCGCCGTGATCTTCTGATCGGAGATGGCGGCGGTGACGATGGCGTCCTCGCGGGCCAGCAGTTCACGGGCGCGGCTCATGCCGTAGATGGTGTGGGCGACGTCAGAAAGGTGGGCATCGGAGACATATGTCAAAGGGGCAAACATGACATAGGCGGCGTCGATGACATCGTTGTAGCGGGAAACCGTGGCGGAGGCGTCGGTCTTGGCGGAGTCGAAGTCGGCCCGGATCTGACTCAGACCGTCCATATTGGAGACGAAATTGTCGACCGTGACCACATGGCCGGCGGGTAGTGACTCGCGGCCGTTGTCGTCGGCGAAACGGTTCTTGAAACCCCGGTATGCCTCGTCCGTCTTGACCCGTTGATCAGCCAGCTCCGGCGCGGCCGGGGTGCCGTTGCCCGAGATGCGCCGTTCCTTCTGCAACTCCACCATGAGAACTTCGCCCAGGCTGGTGACGGCGTGGTCGTATTTGTTGGTTTCCAACAGGTTCAGCGCAGGTCCGACAGTCGCGGCGACCCCGAAGACGGCCAATCCGGTGATGGCTACTAGCGGCACCACTGCCAACGTCATAATCTTGGCGCGGATGCTCCAGCCACGACTTCTCACACTGACCACGTCCAAGGGTACGATGCGCCGCGCCGCAGGTCACTCCCCCCGGGTGAACAAGGTCGCGGAATGTTGTCTTGACTATCCCTCCGGCCGAGAAACCTAACGGTTTCGCCCGCACTTGTCCACCTGCGGGGTACCCCTTGACAATGCTTGACAAGCCAAGAAGCCCTGGTCCAGATTGAGCCGTGCTTGACACTGGAAGCCTTGTCGCGATCGCTTCCGCGGCGCTGTCGGTCATCGCCGCGCTCGTCGCCGGCTTTATGGCGCAACGGTCGAGCCGGTTGGAGCATCGGCTGCAGCTGGAGCGGCATCTGCAGGGCAAGGCCGAGCAGACCGAGAAGATAATCAGCAGGTACCGCGAACCGCTGCTCCTGGCGGCCAACAGCCTGCAGAGCAGGTTCCACAACGGCGTCGGCGGCGACTATCTGCACCGGTTCCTCCACTGTGGAGACCCCGAGGAGGAGCGGTATGCGCGCGATTTCACTGTTTACGCCATTGCTGAGTACCTGTGCTGGGTCGAGATAATCCGGCGCGATCTTCGGTTCCTCGACTTGGGTAGCGAGGAGCGCACGCGGGAGTTCAATCGCCACCTCGAGGGCGTGTCCCGGATTTTCCTTGACATACATGAACATTTGATGCCGCAGTTCCGGCTCTTCCGCGGGCAGCAGCGGGCCATCGGTGAGCTGATGATGGTGGACACGCCGGGCGGCAAGGACTGCATGACCTACCCCGAGTTCGCCTCCAAATTGGACAAAGACCCGGCGTTCGAGGCGTGGTTCAAGCGGCTGCGCCAGGACGTCGACTCGTTCCTGACGCAGGACTGGTACGGCAACATACGCCAGGTGCATGTGCAGTGGGCGCTGATTGATCTGATCGACTTTCTTGACCCGAACCGGATCCGGCTCACCCAGAGCCGGGAGAAGCTCGTCGAGACGGCTCAGGCGAATGTAATCAGCGCGGTCCCGAATTGAGTCATCGATCAGCCGAGAAAGATGGATCCGGCCGCGCTGACCTGGGGAGGTTGACGGGCGCGACCGGATCACTTAGATCACATCGCCTAATTGAGCCCTGGTCAAGTCATCCGGATGGTCGGCGGGGCCTGGCCGGTCAGTGGCCGGGCTAATGAGTTGTCACGTAATGCCAAGCATCGAGGCCTAAGCTGAACCTGAGCGTCAGGTAGGCGACGGCGCCGACGAAGACCAAGCCCGCGAGGCCGAACAGAATCCGGACAAACAGTGGCTGACGCCCCAGCCAGCGCGTCCACGCCCGCAGTTTGTCACGCGTGAAGCGCAACAGGTTCCGGGCCCAGACGAACTCGATGGCCAAGATGGTCAGGCCGAGGATGACAATCAGCCAACCCGGTCCGGGAAGCGGGATCAGCACGATGCCGACCGCCACCACGAGGGCGCCCCACGCCGCGATCAGGGTCTTCACCGCGAGGTCGCCCAGGGGGTTTGCCCGGATCACCTGGTAGGTAATTCGGACGCGGTCGGCGAATCGGGGAGGGACCGACCTCCGCGCCGGATCCTGACCCATCGGCACCTCCCTTTCAGGTCGCCCGTCACCTAAAACTGTCACCGGGCGTTACCGGAGTGTGTCGACGGGACTCGACGCACCGTACCAACCGATAGACACGGCCAAAGCGGGCATTCTACCTCTAGCACGTGCGTTGAGCTGCGCCTTTCCTGCGAACTTCCCACGTGAGGGTGAGATCGACGCATGGCGGAGCGTAAAGGGGAGGGTCACCGTGAGTATGGGAAGGACGGAGCGGGTGAGCTCCGTCGCACAGCCGGGGGGAGTACGTCCATGAGTGCCATTCGTCCAACGACCGTTGAGGTCGAGACGTCATTGCGCCTCGTCGCGCCCGACGCGACATCGCTGCCGGTGCGGGCCAGCCTGAGGTACGATCCGGCGGATCCGTATGCGGTACACGTCCTGTTTCACGCCGAATCAGCCGGGGGTGAGGCGGTCAGCTGGTCCTTTGCCCGCGAGTTGCTCGTGACCGGGCTCGACGAGCCGGCCGGCATCGGCGACGTGCGGGTCTGGCCGTGGGCCACGCCGCGCGGCGACTTCGTCGCGCTGGCCCTGTCGTCGCCGGACGGCAACGCGCTCTTCGAGGTTCCACGCAGCGTGCTCGTTCGGTTCCTCCGCCGCACCTACGTCGTCGTACCTCGCGGCCGCGAGACCGATCACCTGGACGTGGACGCCGCCGTCAACCGGTTGCTCGCCGGGCGATAACCCGCCCAGCCTTCTCGCCCGCAGCGTGATAGAGTCTAGATCCGTTGCGGGCGATTGGCGCAGCGGGAGCGCGCTTCCTTCACACGGAAGAGGTCACTGGTTCGATCCCAGTATCGCCCACCATCTATATCCCGCAGCTCAGAGCCTATCTTCTCGATCGCTCGCGACACCCATGCTGATCTCTGTGAGCGCTCCGGGGAGAAACCTGGGAGACGATCTTTCCACGTCATTCCAGCTCTCCCTTCCTCAGCAGGCGATCCAGCACGGCAACCGGTGAACCCGGCGCCATCTCTCGGCGGATGTCCAGGGCCGCCTCCCACAGTTCGGTCAGGCCCTCCATGAGCCGCTGGACCATCAACTGGGTGGCGTGGGAGTAACGCGCCTGCACCGACCCGTCGTCATGGCCCATCTGCTGATCCATGAGCTTGGCCGGGGTCCCCAGCTCCTCCATGAGGGTCTTGTAGGTGTGCCGCAGGCTGTGCGGGGTCAGGCCCGAGGCGATGGGCAGCCAGCAGGCATCCGCGCGTCCGGTGGCGTTGCGGCCCCGCACCGGCAGTCCCGGCCACGGATCGCCCAGCACCGGCACCGGACGGGCCACCAGCTTGCCCTTCTTGGGGAATCGACCGGTGGCAGCAGGATGAAACAGCCACGTGGCGAAGCCGTTGCGCCGCCAGTGCGCCGCCAGCTCACCAGTCCAGCCACCCCGCACGTAACCCAGCTCAACCATCGCGGAGGCGATCGCGGCCCGCGTGTTCTCCGCCACCTCCTCCGGATGATTCAGCGCCGCCGACGTGTGCGACAGCGAGACACCCGCCCGGCGCGCCACATCCGCCAGGGTTGCCCCGCCCTTACGCGGCGCTCCGTTGGATGGCCGATGCCCAGTGAACGCGTAGGTCTGGCTGTGGCATGGGCATGGCTTGGGCCGGGTTCGGGTGATGTGATCGCATACCAGACCGTTTAGCCAGTCCGGGGTGTGGATGTCACGGTACGAGTCGTCCTTGGGCGGGCAGCGGTGCAACACGCCGTTGTCCAGTTCGTACAGCTGCCACTCGATCCGGACGCTGGTCGGGCGGAAGTAGCAGCTTTCCAGGCCGACCAGCTCACCCCAGCGCATCCCGGTGAAGCCCTTGAGCAGGATGGCTACGAGCTCGTCATCACGACCCGACAGCAGTGCTGCCCGCTCAGCGATGAGCAGCACACCGAGAGCCGTGGTGATGGCCTTTTCCGGACCTCGGCGCCGGGATCTACCGGCACGCTTGCCCCGGTTGCGTCGCCGGGCCGCAGGGTTCGAGGTGATCAGCCCCTCCTCCTCCGCGTCGGCCAGGATCAGATGCAGGGTGGAGCGCCAGCTCTTGATGCTGGACTCGGCGTAGCCCGCCGCCCGTTCCCGCCGTTCCCAGGCGATGACATCCTCCCGACGCATGCCGGGCATGACGCTGCCTTCGAAGGCGGGTAGTAAGTGTTCCTCGATGTGATGGCGGTAGTTCTGCATCGTGGACAGTGCTAGGTCCTGCCGGGCGTACCAGATGTTGACGTATTCGCCGAACGTGATCCGCTCGACGGTATGGCGCCGGGTGCCGGCGCGCACGGTGGCCTCGGCGTCGTTGGCGGCGGTCTCGGCTTCGCGTTTGGTGCGGAAACGGATCGTGGTGCCAGCGTCGTCTTGGACCGTGCCGTACTTGCCCGGCGAGAGCTTGTAGCGTGCTCGCCAGTAGTCGCCGCGTTTTTCCGCGTATCCCATAGTGGTTGTCCCCCTTCCTTGTCGTGGTTAGGCCGCCGCCTGGTCCGGGACGGCAACGTTGCGGGAGCGGCGTGGCGTGCGTGCCCGCAGTTGGATCACGTTTTCGTTGTCTACGCCGCCACCGGACCGGCGAGCGAGCCGCCGAGGTTGCGGTGCCCGCGCAGGTGTGTCGCCGGGCCGGACCTCGAACAGCGCGATGATTTCGGCGACGTGCTCATCGGTGAATCGGTAGCTGCCACCGATCCAGCTGAACGGGATGCAGCGCTTGCGTGCCTGCTCCTTGACCCACCATTCCGAGCAGCGCAGCATCCGTGCCACCTCCGCCGGGAGGTGGAGCACGGGTGTTTGGCCGCTCATGGGGTGTGACCTCCTGTTTCGTGAAGGGTGTCAAGCTGGGTTGCATGTGTTCTTGCTAGAAGTCGGCGTTGGCCATCAGGTGACGGGCGAGTTGTTGCTGTTCTCTAGCGAGTGCTGAGGAGGTTTGGGCGAGCATCGCGTCGGCGGTGGTGTGCCAGCCGACACCGGCGAAGGTCAGCGTGTTGATGAGCAGCGTGGTGTGCTCGCCGTCGCGGTCAGCGTCGGCATCCTCCGCCGTGGGTGCGGTGTTTTCGTTGCGGCGGAAGGTGATGCGTGCTTCGCGCAGGACGCGGAAGCGGATCGAGTACCGTGCCGATTGGCTGAAGAAGTGGCCTCGGAAGCCGAGCATGTGTACCCACCGGCGAAGCCCCGCGTACGGGGCCGCTTCCTCCTCTGGTGCCTGGACGGTTCCGGCGAGCAGGAGCAGCAACAGCAGCCGCAGTTGTCGCCGTGCCTGCTCGTGTTGCGGTGCAGCGCATTTAAGGCACTGGGTGGTGCGGCATCGGGTACCACAGGCAGGACATACCCACGGGTTCACCGCACCGGAAGCCGGACGCCCGAGGGCGTTACCGGGCCGCCCGTGTAGCGGTTTCGGCGCCCTGTCGGCCACCTCGACCAGCTGGTCAATCGTCGTGTGCAGGCAGTCGAGCAGGGCCGGTTGCCGTTGGGTGTCGCCCTCGGGCAGGCGACCCAGCTCCAAACCGGTGGCGCCGATCGCCTTGAGAAGCCGGTTGTAGGCGGCGGCCAGTAGTTCAGTGCGGTGGGGTCGGCCGATGCGCCAGCACGCGGCGATCAGCCGCTGGACATGGTTGCCGGAGGCATCGCCGTAGTGGCCAATAGTGGCCTCAGTGATGCGGGCCGAGCTGTGCCCGGTCACCTCCGTGGACTTGGTGGCGTATTTGGCCAGGTAGCCGGCGAACCGGGTCACGTACTTGGCCACCAGAGCGTCGTCGATCTGGTCGTGGCCGGACAGTACGATGGGCAGGTTGTAGATCTGCTCACCCCACGCGATGCGCCAGCCGTTGACGTTGTCCGGGTGCGGCGGGGTGTCGAACGATTGCGACCGGGCCGCCGCCCTGATCGCCGCGTCGAGGTCATCGACGGTCAGCTCGGCCGGGGGCGGCACGATCGCGTCCGGATCGTCGAGGTCGCGCCCGTCCAGGCGGATCAGGGCATGGAAGTGGACCACCGCACGCTGTTGGAACTCAGCCGCCTTACCGCAGCTGGTTTGCGCCGCCGGTTTCGTGACCGGCTTACCGGACGCACTGACGCCCACGGTGACCGGGTCGATTCCCTTGGCCTGACACAGCTTTGCCAGTTCGCGGTCGATGGCTTGTTTGGTGCGCCGCCACAGTTCGGTGCAGTAGTGGTTCCACACGACGTGTGCGTCGTAGTCGTAGCAGTCCGGGCACAATGGTGTGCCGATGCGCCGATCAGGTTTACCGGAGCCCTTGTGGATGGCCTCGTGCCGGGCGAAGCAGAACGCCGGCCGCCCGTGCGGACACCGCGGGCTGTCGCGTCGGGGGTGGCAGATCTCGGGGCGGCAATCGCAGCGTGCCCGGTTGCCGCAGGTGTGCCGGGCCACCACCCGGTTGTGCACCGTGCCGAAGCTGGGGGCGGTCAGGGTGGCGAAGATGGCCGGATGCGCGGCGACGGTGTCCGGGACGCCCTTGCCGCCCGCCAGTCCCGCCCGGATGATCTGATACGCATCGCGTTGGTAGATCTTGGAGCAGGATGGGCAGACGCTGGCGCGTCGGTTGCCGCACCGTTTGTAGATCACCCCGTCGGGCAGGTCGGCGGTGTCCACTGTGGACAGGCGGTAGGTGAACGGGTCGGTGGCGGTTCCCGTACCGGTGCTGTGATAGGTGGTGATGGTGCCCGATAGCCGCATCGGGCGGGAACACTGCGCGGCTGAGCGGACGTGGTCGAGCCAGTCGGGGAAGTCGTCGCGTGCCGCCCGGGCCACGGCTTGACGGGTGGTGTCGCCGGAGCGGGCGAATAGCTTGAGCTGTAGTGGGTTCGGCTCGGGGCAGGGGGCCGTACCCGAAGCGGTTGCTTCGGGTACGACACGCAGCATCGAGACGGTCACCGGCTCGCCTTCACCGGTGTGCCGTTGACGGTTTGATTAGCGGTCGGGGTGTCGTCGATCGCCTGGAGCAGAAGCGCAGCCGTCTTGGTGTCCTTGTGGATCCGCACGGCGAGCTGTCCTGCCGTGATCCTGGTGCCGTGTTCGGCGTGGTACTGGCGTGCCACCTCGGTGGCCTCTGCCAGCAGGACCGGGTCCACCATCGGCAACGGTGGTTGGACAGCCTGCGTCGCGGTGACCGGAAGGTCTGTGGAGGAGGGTGTCAACCTTGGTGCCGGGGTGGTCGGGCTGCTGGTACGAGATCGGGTGGAACGCTCAGCCGTGCCGGGTACGGATGCCGGAATCGTGGCGGGGCTTGGGGTGCGGCGTGGGGTGATCCGTTCGGCCACCTCTGCCGGAGACGGGACCGATACACCGATCGGTGCCGTGGTTACCGATGTCAGGGCCGAGTCCAGCAGGGTCGCCGGGACGGCCGATGACGTGTCTACTGTGGATGGTTGGCTGATGGTAGGGACTGGTGTCGTTGGGATGATTGAGGTTTCGGCCGTGTCCACGTAGTAGGGTGGCACGGCCAGGTGGTTGGAATTGGTGTAGGTGTTGGTGTGGCCCAGTTCCCGGGCGATGGCCTCGACGGCTGCCTGGTGCTGTAGCCGTTTGATGTCCTTGTGCCCGAGCGCCTTAACCTTGGCCCGATGGGCTAACGCGTTGGCCGCTGTGGGCTTCACCTCTGGTGCTGGTGGGTGGACCGCCCAGGCACGGCGGGCCATCAGGGTGGACCAGGGTGCCCACAGCCAGCGTTCCCCGAACATCGGGATGCCGTTGCGGCGTGCCCTGGGCACGGTGTGCTGTGCGTCCATGAACTGGGTGAGCAGTTCGTGGAACATCCACGCCGAGGCCAGGGAAAGGAAACCGAGGTATATGCCTGCGGCACCGGTCCATTCGGCACGGCCGTGGTTGAAGTTGATCCACGCGGAGATCAGTGCCCCGACGTAGACGATGCGTTCGGAGCGTCCCGGGTGCCTGCCGCGTTTGACCGCGACGAACGCCCAGAATCCGAACGTGATGCTGATCCCGTCTAGGGACAGCGGGACGATCAGGCTGATCCACGAGTGCCAGCCCATGTCATGGCGAGCAAAGCTCGACAGGCCTACGAAGCTGATCCCCATCACCGCGCCGATCACCACGAGGGTCGGGATCAACGCGGCCACAAACAGGCGCCGCAGGATCTTCTCATCCCGTGCGGTCCGGTCGTGCTGTGCGTTGGCCCGCTTGGAGCGTGCCAGTAGCAGGAGCACCCCGCAGAACATGGCCACGGTGGCCACGCCCAAGGCAGCGGCGATCCAGGCTGGGACAACGGTTTCGGACAGTATCGTGTTCATCGCATGCCTCCGGTCAGGAAGCGGATGGTGAAGATGCCTGAGGCGTCGGCCAGGTTGGCGCAGCCGGTTGCCCCTGGGGAGTTGTCGCGGATGAACGCCACACAACGGTTAACGCCAGATGCCACCATCGCCTTGTTGCGGATTGGCCCGGCAGCATCGCCGTAGCGTTGCCAGTTAGCGGGAAACCGCTGCACAGGCACACCGCGACGGGCGCACCAGTCATCGGCGATCGCGTCTGCCCCGCGTGTACACGCACCGTGCACCACGGTCAGATACTGCGCGGTCGTGGCCAGCAACATTCCGTCCAGGACCGCGAACATCAGTTCGCTGTTGTCCCAGGTACGTGACCCGGTGACCAGCACCCGCACCGGTTTGATCAATAGGGTGGTCACTGTTGGCCGCCTTCCGCTTGATAAAGCACGGTGAGGAGGCCCTCGACCACGGTGGCAACCGACGTGAACAGGTAAGCCGGGGTCAATTTGACCACAACAAGTACGTCGGTTTCAGGGTCACTGTGAAGGTCGGGAAAGACGATTTCTACTTCGTTGGCAGTGACAACGCACCGGATGTCTTTGACGGTCACGGTAACGTCATCGTCGTAGTGCAGGTCGTTAGTAACCCGCGATGCCCACAGCAACATGTACAAGTCGCTGGCGACGCTGCGACGCGTACGATCGTCTACAAGGCTGAGAGCAGCGGCGTAGCGCCTATTCTCTGAGATGGTCATCGCCCGGTCACCTCCACCAGTTCGAGGCGATGTACTGGGCCTCGGCCAGGTCGGTGACTTCGATGCGAGTGCTCCCGTCGCAGAGCACACAGATGTAGGTCCGCGTTACCTGCACGCGGTCGCTGTCGGGGTAGCGCAGTACTTCCGTGTCCAACTGCGCCATCAGCTCGCCACAGCAGTACCGGTTATCCTTCGGACTGTCCACTGTGGACAGCGAAGGGTCCGGAACGGTGAAGCCCCACTGGGCGGCGACGCGGTCAATCTCGTCACGGTCGACGATTTCGACGTGGTGGCAGCACGGGTTATCCTCCTCGGCCGACGGCGGACGCGGCCCTGTGGCCAGCAAGCCTTCGATGGCCGCCGCGACCGCGCCGATCCGGTACGGCACAGCGATCTGGATCGTGACACTGTCGCCGTCACGGTCGGGGAACGTGAGGTACACGCCCTCCGCGCTGACGTGCGCCGTCACCCGACGCCCGCCGAGCGTGTCTTGTCTGGTGGCCACGATGGTGTGCCAGCCGTCGTAGTACAGGTGATCGACGACATCCCCGGTGCGGAGCTGTTCGTGAATCGACCCGGCGTACAGGTGACGCATCGTGGAGAACTGGTTACGGATGGTTTGGGACAGGTTTTCGGTCATGATTGGGTCACCTCCACGGCGACAGAAGCGCCCCGGGGTTCGGTGACCTCAATCCGCTTGGTGTGGTTACATTTCGGGCAGTGGTAGACATGCTCCAGGTACAACGGTTCGCCGGGGAAGAACCACGCTTCCGGGTCGCCCTCGGTCATCGGCTTGCCGCAGCACACCGGATTATCCGATGTGGACGGGGCGCAGCCGGTGTTGAGCAGGTGCAGGATGCCCTGCACCACCGTGGCCACTGCCGACGGTGTGTACGGCGCTGCCACCCTGACGAACTGGGTGTTGTCCTCATCGCCGTACGGGTCGTCGAAGGTGATGTCTACGCCGGTTTCGGCGAAGTACAGTTGCACCTCATCGACGATGATCGTGTGCCGGTCGTTGTAGTGCAGAGCGTTGCTGACCTCCGCGATACGCAGCAGGTCATAGACAATCTGGGCGTACATAGCCCGGTACTCGGTGTACTGCTTACAGACGATGGCCGACCGGCTGTCAAACAGATTCGACAGATCATCGGCCAGGTTGTCAAACAAGGGATTGGTCATGGCGCTCAGTCCTTTCCGTGCAGCGGGAACAGGGTTTGCTCCGTGTGGGCAGGACTGGCAGCCGGTCGGGCCGACCTCGCCGCAGCCACACGGTTGGTGCGGGCGGCTTTGAGGTCGAGCAGATCGGCGAGTTGGACGCCGGAAAGGCGGTCCAACGCTTTGGAATCCTCGCCACGCCTGCGCCGCAGCAGCGGGCGCACGGTGGCGTTGGTGGGGCAATCGGTTACCTGGTCGGGGTAGCGGTAGCCGCACCCCGGGCACGCCGAGACCGGCGGGGTTCCGGGATGGTGGTCGGCGAACACCTCGACCAGAGTTGCCGCTGTGATGTTCAGGCCCGCGTCGATCAGACGCCGGTCCAGGGCACCGCGGTCGGCGGCATCGCCGTAGCGGGCCATCGTGGCCTGCCGGGAAATCCCGAGCATGTCGGCGATCGCCTGCCAGCTGTGCGGCTTGGGTTTGGTGGCCCGAAGCCCCGCCACGGCCAGGCGCAGCGTCGCGTCCAGCTCGGTAGACAGCGTGGCCAGGCACCGCAGGGCTTCGATGTCCCCAACGGCCACCCGGTTGCCGTAGGCGCGCAGGATCCGGCGGGTGAACGCGTCGAACTCGGTGACCGTGTCCCGATACCGCTTGGCCCGCTTGGCCCGCACGGTCGGCTTCACCGTCGTCGTGACCGTGTCCTTGACGATGTCCGCAGTCTTGTCGCTCATGCCACACCGCCATCCATGCGGCGGTACATGTCAGCCACATTCCGCAAGACACGATCCAGTTCATCGGCCGGCGACTCGACGAAGTCACCATCGCACTCGTCGTCTGGGTCCTCGCCCAGCCACCCTTGCCGCTTTTCCTGAGGGCTGGTGTTGGCCAGCCACAGCAACAGGTCGGCGTGACATCGACGGTCACCGCCCTGGATGCCCAGCACCCGCGCCAGCTCGCTAGCGGAGGCGAGGAAGGCACGGTCCCACTCGTCGGCCGCGTCGTGAAGGACGCGGATGACCTCATCGGCCGTGCGGCCTTTGGTGTCGTTGAAGCTGTACGCGTAGCCCGCTTCCTCGATCAGCCAGTGAGGCTCCAGATACCGGTGCGCCTCCAGGTGCCAGTCCAGGTGCGAAAGGGCTTCCTGGAAGTCGTCGAAGCCCGGTTCGTCGTACTGATACGCCGGACACTCGACCGGCCCGCCGTAGCAGACCATGGCGATCGCCCCGACCACACACGCCGGCGGGGTGAACACCCGGGCGGAAAGTTCGTAGTGGCTGCCCTGAATCCAGCCGTAGCGGGCCAGATACCGGGCGGCGGCCCGCAACGTGGCTGCCGGGGTCACCCCAGGCGCGGCGGCCTTCAGAGCCGCGAACGTCCCAGATGCCGGGCGAACATCGGCTGCAACATCGGCCGTGACTTCGGCTGCAACTTCGGCTGCAACATCGGCTGTGCCAGCCGGTTTTTGGGTAGACTGCATCGCAACCGCTCCCTTCGAGGGTTGTGGTAGGCCGACAACACCAGCCGCTTTCTCAGGGCTTGGTCTGGTGTTGTCGGTTTGGCCTGGCGGCCACCGCACCCCGCCGAACCTGTTCGGCGGGCACGGAAACGGTCAGGTCAGGCCGACACCAACAACGCGGGTTTAAACCCGCTGTAGTAGGCGTCCATGAACTCCCCGCAGGTGGGCAAGGCGGTCAGCGGCCACGCGGCCACCAGCGCGCACGAGTAGCAGTCGAAGCCGTCATTGGCATCGGCGAATGGCGTGCGGGAAGCGAAGCGGCCCTCGGTGTGTGGCTGGTATTGCGAGCCTCGGTAGACCTCGAACCGGTTGGTGTCGAAGTCGAGCAGGTAGCCCCATTCGGTCCACACGCTGTCCAGCGGAACGTCGCTGGCGTCGATAGCGACCCCGGCTTGCAGGATCGCGCTGGGGCGGCCCTGGGTGTGGCGCAGCAGGCAATACCAGTCGGCGGTGCTCTGCTTGCTGACGTTCAGGTCCGTCCACCGCGCCAGCCGAGCAGCGTCGGCCGGGGTCGGGGTGTCATCGTGGCCGACCAGTCGCAGCGCCGCCGCCTTACGCCGGGCCGAGACGAGCCCGTCCGTTACAGCGCGGCGCCGCAGCCACGCCAGCACATACCTGCCCAGATATTGCGGGCGTGACTCGTCATGAACGTAGGTGATCTTCTCGGTGTTGTCGGTGACGAACCCGACGAAGCCTCTGTTTGCCATGGTCTTTGTCCAATCAACTCAGGCCGACTGGCCGGGTTTCGGGTTGGTCGTAGCCGAACGCGCGACGCACCACCTTGTACGTCAAGGCCATCAGATGCCGGCACATCCCCTGCGCCACCGGTTCACGCGGGTCCAGGCACAGCACCACCCGCAGCTCCATCCGGTTGACCCGGTCGGGGCCGCGATGCCTGGTGGCCACGAACCGGCCCACGTCGGTCTCCCAGATCTCCGGGATCGACACATGTTCACCGGCGGGCATCGTCTCGGCGGTGCAACGATGCCCGCCCGCGCACCACACCGGGTGCCCGGCCACATCCTCCACCTCGGGCACGGGCGCACCCGGGCCGGTAATCGCCAAGCGTGCCATCACAAATCCCTCTCCCTCGCGCTCGCGCGCAGCATTGCCGCGTGCCGGGCGATGCGGGCACAATCGGCATCGGTCAGGTAGGCGGTTTTGACCAGTTGCGGGATGCCGCCCTCGGCGATGAGCAGACCCGCGCCCTGATTGGTAGGGGAGATGGTGTTGGCCGACCAGCCCTTGGCGGCCCAGCCATGCCCCAGCACGATGTCCGAGGACGAATCGGTGGTGCAGCGGCCGGCGAAGCGCCACGCGAACAGATCCCGCAGGCTGGTCGGGATGATGTCGGACGAGGGGCGTTGGGTGGCGGCGGCCACGATGATCCCCACCGCCCGACCCCGGGCCACCAGATCCCGCAGCAGCATGGAGAACAGTTCCTGATGCTTCTTGTCCCCCGCCGTGGCCGAGAAGTAGGCGATCTCATCGATGGCCAACAGGATCGCGGTGAACACGTCACCGGGCATGGTCTTGCGCCGCTCGCAGTCGACCAGGTAGGCGTAACGGTTGTTCATCACAGTTTGCAGCCGGATCAGGGTCCGGATGGCCCGCTCGTGATCGGGGCCGATGAACACGTCGGCACAGGAGCGCCACTGGCCCAGCTCCACCTGTTTTCCGTCGAGCAGCACCAGACGGCAATCGGCCGACAGCGCTGCGTGCGCCACGATCAGGTTCAACAGGGCCGACTTACCCGCCCCGGGCTCGCCGCCGATCAGAATATTTCGGAAGATCAGCAGTAGCAGGACCCGGAGGCCGGACTCGTTGAGGCCCAAATCCACCGGATCGAAAATCGACAACCCGGAGTAGGCCCGCAGCGCGGCATCACGCTGTGGCGCGGCCAAGGTAGACACCGACATCACAGGCCTCCCTTAGGCCATCGCTGCAACCGGGCGGGTGGAACTGGCCGCGTCCCACGACTCATCCGGCGCCGCCTCCGGCACGTGACCGTTGCGGGAACGGGTCATCCGGTTGACCTTCGCCATGGCGAACTGCAACGACGGGCCAACATCGTCCACGTTCAGCCCGTACGCGGAACGCTTCTGTCCGTCGTCGGTCTCCCATTTCGACTGGCGCAGACGGCCAGTCACGATCACCCGCGTACCTCTGGCCAGAGACTCGGCCGCGTGTTCGGCCAGATCCCGCCACGCCGTACACATCAAAAACAGCGTCTCCCCGTCTTTCCACTGACCCGACCCCTGGTCGAGCACCCTCGGTGTACTGGCGACCGTGAACTTGCACATCGCCGCGCCCGAAGGCAGGAACCGCAAATCCGGGTCATCGGTCAAGTTGCCGACCACCGTCACCGTTGGCTCATTCGCCACGAAAACCCACTCCTTCGAAAACTTGTTGGTAGGACGCCGTTCTGGCGGCCACCGCACCGGCCGAACACCACGTCGGTCGGCACGGAGGCGGTCAGCCACGACCGTTGCGTTGCTGCGGAGCGGGTTCGGGGACCTCATTCAGATCCAGGCCCAGCGGCGGCATCCCCGGCGAGACTGGCGTCGGGTCATCCAGCGGCCCAAACCGTGTAGCGAGCGGGGAGACCACCACGCCCGTGAGCGGGTCACGGCGGGTCACGTCGATGCGGATCAGGGCTGCGTACCGGGTCGAGGCTCGTACCACCCGCACCTCACCGGCCCAGCACGCCACCGCCATCGGACCGGTCTTGCCGTCCAAATCGGACAGGTCCAGGCCGGGGCGAAGCCACACCCACACCCGCTCACCCGCCGGCGTCGTGCGCGCCCACAGCATCAACGGCAGACTTGCAGGCCGCGCCCGGGTGGTCGCCCGAATGAACTCGGCGAAACACAACCGAAGCCGGTGACGGACGATCACACACCACGCCCACGCCACCACCCGACGCCGCACCGGACCCACCAACCCAACCGATGCGGCCACCAACGCCAGCACCACCAGGGCAAGCCACAGCGCCACCTGCGACAACCCAAGCATCGACGTGACCAGCAGACCCAACACGGTGATCTCCAGAGCCCACCACCACAACGCCCGCAACACCGGCCACGCCCGCACCACCGTCGCCACAACCAGCCCACACGCCGTACCGGCGATCGCGGCCAGCAACACCACCGCGACGATCGAGGGCACCAGCGGAAGGTCGAACAGCTGGCGCCTCGACCACAGCACCGCCAACACCACCAGACCCGTGACCACAGCGGTCACGAAAAACGCGATCCGAGCCCGATGCGCATACCACCGCGCCATCGACGGCTCCACCACCGAGATCACACCCGGCGCACGATCGCCGAACAACCCTGCCTTCACGTCCTTACCCCCTGACTTCGACTTATGCGCACCCAGAATACCAACTCAACTGGTATTCGGATGTGCCAAGTTTGACTGGCGGAAACGATCTCTAGTTCCGGCAACTTTCGGGATGGCCGGGAGACGCCTTTCTTGCTGCTACGACTATCCCGTACACCTGATCTAATGCACAGGTGTCACTATGGGGACGCCTAGCGGATCCATGGGGACGTGCCGTTGTCCCCTACCGTGTCACTATGGATGTCAAGAAATACTGAGCGCATGGAGGATGAGCTGACGCGTGACGATGACCGGCCCGCTTGGGCACAGCGGATCAGAGCCGAACGTACGGCTCACGGTTGGTCCCAGGCCGATGCCGTGCGGGCGCTCCAAGCCAATGCGGACGTCACGCTGCCGGAGCAGTCGAGTTTGGTCAGGAACTGGAAGCGTTGGGAAGCAGGCGATACAGAGCCTGATGACTTCTACAAGGCCCTCATCGCCAAGACGTTCGGCACGGTTACCGCCGCATTCTTTCCTCGTCGCCGTAGCACCGACGATGACCTGCTTCGCGAAACCGGAATGGAAACCCTTGAAATCATCTCGCGGCTGCGTGCTTCTGATGTTTCTCAGCCGACACTGGACGCCCTCCGCGTTACTGCCGACCAACTTTGCTGCGAGTACCCCTTCATGGATTCCGCTCAGCTTCAGGTCGAAGGCCGTGCATGGCTACGCCGCATCACGGGTCTTCTAGACCGTCGTCTCACGTTGGCACAGCACCGCGAGATATTGACGCTCGCTGGATGGGTTGCGCTCCTAGTTGGTTGTGTGGAGTACGACATGGGCCAACGCGGCCAGGCTGAGGCGACACGCAAGGCCGCGCTGACGCTCGGTCAGGAGGCTGATAACGCGGATGTCATCGGGTGGGCGCACGAGATGCGAGCCTGGTATGCCTTGACACAGGGCGACTACCGATCGGCGATCGCGGCGGCAAAGGCCGGCGAGGACGCCGCGCCAGGTCGAACGGTGTCCGTCCAACTTGCAGGCCAACGCGCCAAGGCGTGGGCACGGATCGGCGACCGGCGGCAAGTAGAGCTGGCCCTGGAGCAGGGGAGAGCCCTGCTAGAAAGCCTCCCTTATCCCGAGGACCTTAACCATCACTTCGTCGTGGACCCGGCCAAGTTCGACTTTTATGCGATGGACGGATACCGACTCGTTGGCGAGAACCGGTTCGCGGAGGTTTACGCCACCGAAGTAATCAGATCGTCTACCGAGCCGGATGGTACGGAATCTAAACCAATGCGGGCGGCCGAGGCTAAGCTGACGCTTGGCGTGCTGGCGGCGCGAGCTGGCGACCTCGAAGGCGCGATCGCCTACGGCGAGCAAGCCCTTTCCGGTCAACGTAAGTCGCTCCCATCGCTACTCATGGTTTCAAGCGAGCTAACCGACATGCTACGACGGCGCTTCGCAGATGCGCCCCAGGCGCTTGAGTTCATCGACCGGGTACGCGCAATCGGTGCAGGAGCGACCACTTAACCGGCGTGGGCTACGAGTCTGCTTCCTCCTCCGAGGAGCGTGCGGGTCTGCCGCCGACACCCGGCCGTGGGCGGCTCGCATGCCACTCGATGATCTGCTTCGGCCGCCAGGCATGCGTACGCCCAATCGTTTGGGAAGGCGGGGGCATCTGCCCACGCTTGCGGTAATTGGTAACGGTCGCGGCTTGCACGCGCAGGTATGCGGCCACGTCGGCAGTGGTCCACCACTCCGCTTTTGGGTCAGGCCCCGATGTCACAGACCCATTGTGCAGCATGGTCGGCGGGCCGTCCTGACCTGACGCTAGTCCAGATCAAAGACCGCTTTCAGTCCTATCGCCACATCCGCCATCTCCTCGTTGGAGGCCGTTGCGACATGTTCTACGAACCTATTTGCCAGCAGACGGCCCGTGTCTGAGAGATCGGCGTACGCACCCTGAACCGGAGGGGCAATGAGCGTGCGCGTTGGTGGCGCTTGCTCATACAGAGGCGCCGCGAGGAAGCCCGGGGAGATAGCCGCAAGAGCGTCCGACTGGACGATCAGCACAAGTCGTTGCATGGCAACGGTTTGAACGCGCCAGACCTCGCCGCGCTTCACCGGCGACTCGCAGCCCGGTCAGCCTCCAACGTCGCCGCCCAGTCGTCGACCTCAGCCCTTGGCGGCCACCCAGCCGCAGCCAAGGCCAGCGCGTCACGCCGAACCACCTCCAGACGCAGACCGCGAGCAGCCAGACCGGAAACGGTCTCGCCAGCAACCACGTGCCGCTTTGCCGCCTCGATCAGCTCATCCGGAATGTTCACCGTAACCTTCGCCATAACAATCACCGTACACTACGCCATACGATCAGCCAACGTCGCCCCTACGCGCTGTGACGATTTTCTGTACGTGTTCAAGGCGGGCCGCGAGCGGCCCGCTCCCACGGCCCTAGGCCCGACGCGCCTTGCCGCTTCGCTCCCGGCGCGTCGGCCCGGACCGTGGAGAAGACGGCGGCGGGCAGGATGAAGCTCGGCGTCCGTCAAGTCGGTGCGGACGCCGAGCCTGGGGCGGAGATCCAGCGCTAGGCCTCTTTCATGGCTCAGTGGGGACGGGTTGATCGTCGCAAGTTAGGTGCGACATCGAACCCTCCGGGGGACTTAGCATGTTCATCGGTTTGGTTTGGACAACGGTGCCATTACCAAGGACCACCACTGCCCGCACAGTACTCGGTCCGCGCCGGTGGTGGGCTTCGTCAGCAATCGACCTGATAGGACCCCACGCAAACGCGAAGTCCCTACGCTGGGCGACGTCGATCTGCTGGCACAGGTCACCACCGGAGACTGGCATTCCAAACCAGGTAAGCCGGTGGCGGTCTCGCCAGGACCAAGGCTTCCACCAGCGCCAATTCCGGCCACGGAACACATGCATGGTCTCGAAACGAGCGGATGAGACGTAGATCGGTAGGCGGCCGGTGCCCGACACCCTGAGAACAACGACGGGCGAAACGGTGTCGGTGGGCCGCAAGGCGTTTGCTACCACGGCGCTTGGTACGCCAGTAAACTGTCCGCCTTCATACATGGCACCTGGGTAGATCGCGCAACTCGCCGCAGGGCCGCCCTCGCGCCATTGCACGTTCTGGCGGCGAAGGGTGATCAACGAGATGAGCAACGCCACCGTGGCGATCAATGTTGATAGCGCCTCGGAACTCGTTAGGTGCTGCCGAACCCAATCAAGCACTTTCTCAGGGTAAGGCCAACGGTCCACATTCCCCCGGCCCAGGGACACCGCACGCGGCACACCGGTGCCTCCGGGACAGCTGACGACGGTCGTGGCAAGTACAGGTCGCCTCGTCGACACGGCCGGGCCTATTCGGCCCGAGGAAAATCCGGAGAAGCAAAACCCCTTCAACCCGACGAGCGAACACCTCGCCCCTCCGGGTCGATCGGGTATCCCCTGCAACATCAGGGCAGACCACCAGCACGCGGCTACCGTCGCAAGAGCGGAAAAGCGCCCCTCGCCGGGGAGGCCGACCCCTAGGGGCCGAGAAGATCGCCTCCGGCGGCCAAGGGCTCCGCCCATTGGATCTGGACGCTCCGGGATGCAGGCCGTGTGCCAATGGCCACCCGGCGCGCACCAGAGGCTGCCAGACCACGCCTGCCCGGTCCAGGTCGTACGTCCGGTAGGGCGCTCCACCTGGACCGGGCAGGCGTGACCCGACAGGGCGAAGCCTGCGCGACGGGAAGCCAGAGGCCAAGCAGGGGACCAGCGCCGGACTCTCGTGCTAGGAGAAAACTGGGAGACGATCTCCGTAATCACGATGACCAGCACCCCTTTGGACCAACGCAGACCGACAGCGTGACCAGCCGATATTGCGAGATGCCCATGTGCCGAGGCGGAGTTGACCTTGTTCACACGGAAGAGGTCACTGGTTCGATCCCAGTATCGCCCACGAGCTCAGAGGGCACATCCCATCGAAGGATGTGCCCTCTCTTTGTGCCCGCGTGACCAGCTTCCGCCGTACTCCCTCCCCGGTCAGCAGCGGCAGCCGCACTGCGAGTGCCCATCCTTGCCTCCGACTCCCATTCGGATTTGATCATTCGATTCTGAAGCCCACGGCCGGAGATGACGATCCATCAGGCTGTGAAATACTTATGTTCTTAGATGAATGAAGGAGGCGAAATGAGGCGTCGTACCACGCTGGTTGCCCTCGCCGCTATCGCGGGCATGGCCATGGCGCTATCCAACGCCGCGGGGACCGCAGTCGCTGGGCCGGCTCCCGCATCACCGTCCTCGGTACCCCCGGTCGGGGACTGGCCCATCGGCGCGATCACCAGCCCGCTCAACAACAACCCCACCTACACCGCACCGGCCACCATCCCGATCTCCGCGTTCGCCGCCACCGCACCCGGCAGCACGGTCACCAAAGTGGAGTTCTGGGCCTACCAATGGGTCAACCAGCAACTGCAGCGTCACCTCATCAGCATCGACACCACCGCCCCGTACTCGGCCGTCTGGAGCAACGTAGCCCCGGGCAGCTACCAGCTGATCCTGTTCGTCGAAGACAGCGCCGGGCGCCGCGCGTACGCCGCCCCCGCCGTCGCACTCACCGTCGTGCCCTAAAAGGACCGTATGGTGGCTGTGTGCGCTCGGCGAATGATCTTCGGCCGCGGTGACCGCCCAGTTTCGTGGTCGGCGGGCGCGTGCTTTGCTACGCGCTCGCCGATGGATCCGGACACGATCTCCAAGGCCGAGCTTGGTGAGGATCCGCTTCGCCCATGAAGAGCTCCTGCCCGAACTCCGCGTTGGACAGCCCGCGCCGGCGAGCGTGCACCTAGGTCTCGACCAGGCGCCGGGTGACCGTGGGCGCGAAAAGCGTGTCTCCACTGTGGACAGACCGGATCGCGTCGGCGATCTCGTTGGGTGTCAAGGTCGAACGTGGTCGGCACGATCACCCGAGCCGACGGTCGCCGCTGGAGCACGAGCGGGGTCCCGAGGATGCCGTCACCTCCCGGCCTTGGGTGTGGTGATCGGGCTCGCGCCGGCCGCCGTCTGAAGGTAGCTCGCGAAATCTGGGTCGTGGCCGACCGGGCGTTCGTCGTATGGTCGCTGGGTGGACCAGCGCTTGTTGTCGTTCGTCAATGCGTTGCGACCGGCGGAGATGGTGCTGCGGGATTACGTGCGCCCCTTGTTGACCGCGGAGACCCTGCGCGAGATCGCCTCGCTGGACTACGGCGAAGAGGTCGAGGAGCACCAGCAAGCCATCAAGGAGCTGCTGGTGGTCAAGCGGCTGCCGCAAGAGGTGTGGTGGCCGCCGCGCGAGGTGCTCGAGCTGGCGAGCTATGGCAAGCCAAATGATCCACAGGGGCATGCCGCGCGGCTGTTCGCGTGCCTGGTGATAATCCGGGCTGAGGACGGGCCTCAGCCGGCAGGCACGATGGCGGCGCTGGTCGAGTCGGCGGTCGCGCTCGGTCCGGACGCGACCGAGGATGCCGTGCGCTTCCTGGCGTGGTGCCGGCTACACGAGCCGGGTGACTGGCGCGACGAAATCGCGGCGCTGCCTTTCCTGACGCTCGGGTTGCTGCTGGCCTACCTGCTGTCGCCGCTGCGGAAGGATCCAGAGATCGTGGCCGGCCTGACCGCTGTCGCGGTTGAGGAGCTGGAGGCGGCGCTGGCCGACGAGCAGGAGTGGTGGCCGAACCAGCCACCGACAAAAGCGCTCAAGAAGATGGCAGGCGGCGGGGACAACTATCGAGTCTGGTGCGCGCTCGTCGCCTGCTGCGCCAAGGTCGAGGCGATCGAACCGTTGCGGCGGTGGTTCGGCACCGGTGTGTCCCAGCATCCGGGACAGGGCTAACACGCCGATGATGTGCCCGGCCATACCCGAGATGAGATCCGTCTGGCCGTCCGCTGACGCGAATCGCGTACCGACGTGCGGCTGCCAGAGCGTCAGGCGACTCCCGCCGGCTTGGTCCGGGGCAGCAGCACCGCGGCGATCAGTCCCCCTATCGAAATCACGGCGAGCACCACCATCGCGAGCCCATATGAGCGCTCCGGCGTCGCCGTGATCCCGGCGACGATCACCGTCCCGGCCACCGCCGTGCCCAGGCACGACCCGAGATTGGACACGCTGCGCGACAGCCCGGATATCTCGCCCTGCAGCTCGTCGCCGAAGCTCGACTGTACGACGTTGACCGACGGGGTCAGCATCAGCCCGAGCCCGAGCCCGATGAGCAGCAGCCCGGGCGCGAAGGCCCACGCCGTGGGGGTGCCGATCACGAGGGCGAGAAGGGTCCCGATTCCCGCGATGGTGACGACAAAGCCGACGATGATCAGTGTCCGTTGTGGACGGCGCTTGGCAAGGCGCTCCGCGGCGAGCGAGGACACCAGCAGACCCACCGTGGTCGCCGTGAAGATGACGCCGGTCTGGATCGCGTCGTACCCGCGGACCACCTGCAGGAAGGCCGAGACCACGAACGACACCCCGATGAGCAGCAGCCACTGGGTGTTCTGGGTGACGAGGCCGAGGTTGGAGGTCCGGTTTCGGAACAACTCGGTCGACAGCAACGCCTCGCGCCCCGCGCGCTCCTTGGCCCGCGTGGAAAGGAAGAAAGCGGTCAGGAACGCCAGACCGGCCAGGAGCAGGAAGACCGTCCAGCGCAAGTCGTTGTCGGCGGCCAGAATGCCCATCACGATGAACACCAGGCCGACTGCCGAAAGGATCGCGCCGCCGGTGTCGAAGGGGTGGCTGGGATCGGCCGGGAGCGGGTCGGGGACCCGGCGGCTCAGCCAGATGATGACCGCGATCACCAGAGCCTGGAAGACGAACGCCGCCCGCCAGCTGATCGCCGCCGTGATGAGGCCGCCCAGCAGCGGCCCGGCCGCCGCGCCGATGCCGCCCGCCGCGCTGATCGCCCCGAACGCGCGGGCGCGGGCCATGACGCTGGTGAACAGAAGCGTCGTGAGGATGTAAACCGGCGGGATGAGCAACGCCGTCCCTACACCCTCAAAGATCGAGTTGCCGAGGATCAGCACGCCCAGCCCGGGTGACACGGCGCTGAGCAGAGCCCCGACGCCATAGAGGGCAAGGCCCGCCCTGAAGCACCGCTTGCGGCCGAACTTGTCGGTCAGCTTGCCGCCCGGGATCATCAACGCCGCCATCACCAGCAGAAAAATGGTGATCGCCACCTGCACGCCCTGCACCGTCGTGTCAAGATCGTGACTGATATCGTTGATCATCACGTTCATATTGGAGCCGGCGAAGCTGCAGATGAACTGGGCCAGTGCCAGCGGCATCAGCGCCCTACGCGAATCCACCACTAAAACATCATATTTCGTGACAATCAGTGGCATGGGCGATGCGGAGGAAGGCACCGAGCCGGACAAGGAACGGCAGATCAGCGTCCGTACGTCGCGTATGGAGGCCTTCAGCGACGCCGTGTTCGCCATCGCCATCACCCTGCTCGTGCTCGAGGTCGGCGTGCCCGAGAACTCCGGCCACCACCTGCTCAGGGACATTCTGGACCAGTGGCCCGCCTACCTGGCCTACCTCGTCAGCTTCGCTTCGATCGGGGCGGTCTGGTCGGCGCACGTCGTCATCACCGAGTACCTCGGACGGGTGACCACCACACTCACCCGTCTGAACCTGCTCCTTCTGATGGTGGTCGCCTTCCTGCCGTACCCGACAGAACTCCTGGCCAACTACATAGACCGGGAGACCGAGGAGCGCGTCGCGGTAACCTTCTACGGCGGCTGCCTTGTCGCCTGTGCACTGCTGGTGTCGGTCATCTGGCGATACGCCATCCGGGCCGGGCTGGTGCGAGGCGATGCCGCCCGGGAGGACATCCGCACGCTGTCCGGGCGCCTGACCCCGAGCCTCGCCGGCTACCTGGCGATGATCGGCCTCGGCCTGTTCTTCCCCCTCCTCGCGGTGATGGGCTACCTCGTGCTCGCGGTGATCATTATGGTGCCGTTGCGGGAGCTTCGCCGCCGCACGACTACCAAGTCAGGGCGGCGAGCAAGGAGAACAGGCCCGTGATGAACTCGATCGCCACAACGATGCCGAAAATAGCGGCGGTCATCGCGGCATCGAGCAGGAACGCTGCGAGCGGATTAAAACCAATATGTGGTACCGGAGAGCGGCCCTTTCCAGCGTGAAGCCGGTGCATGGCGCGGCGGCTTTCGCGGTTGGGGGGCAGCGCTGGTGGTGCCGCCCCCCAACCTCTTCCGAGGGTGTAATGCTCTATAGGCGTCCGGCTCCCGCCCCGGCCGGCACCGAGGTCGGGACCGTGGACGGGTTGTCCACGGTGTAGGCGTAGAAGGAGCGCGGATCGGCGACCGAGCCGTTCACCTCGCACGTGCCGGAGCCGGTGAAGATATTGTTGCGCTGCACGAGCCGGCCCGGGCCGCTGTCGGCGTAGCCGCTGGCGGAGAAGCACGGGAACGGTACGTTGGCGAAGTAGTTGCCCTCCAGCAGGACACCACCATCCTGAGTGGACGCCACGCCGTAAAGCTCGTTGGCGAGGAAGTAGTTGTTGTAGACGTGCACCGGGTCCCCCCAGCGCACCCGCGGGTGCCGCTGGCGGCTGGTATTGAAGAAGTTGTGGTGGATGGTCACCTTGAGGTGGCCGATGTCCTCACCGCCACTGCCGTCCGAGTGCCCGATGAGCATGGTCTTGTCGGTGTGGTCGAAGTGGTTCCAGGAGACGGTGACGTACTCCGCCCCGCGCACGATGTCGATGGACCCGTCGATGGGAGCGCGGAAGGTGTTGTGGTCGACCCAGATGTGGTGCGAGTTCTGCCCGACGTTGACCGCGTCATCCTCGGCGTTGGTGAAGGTAAGGTTGCGGATGATCACGTTGAACGAACGGTAGAAATCGAATCCGCCGCCGTTGATGGTGGCGCCGGGCGCACCGATGATTGTCTTATTAGGACGGACGCCCTGCTTGCTGGTGATGTTGATGGTGCCACGCACCTCGATCACCATCGGTCCGATGGTGTCGATCGCGGTGAGCAGCTCGTCGGTGGTGTCGACCACCACCGTCGGGCCACCTACGCCGCCGGTGGTTCCGTTCTGCCCCAAGGCATTGACACTGGCGAAGCCGTCGGGTTGGCCGGGTCCTGGTGGGCTGCCCGTGGGCGAGGGAGAACTCGACGGCGACGCCGACGGCGACGGGGATGCCGACGGGGACGGCGGCCTGGAGGTGGACGGCGACGGTGACGGTGAAGTCGGCGCACCGCTGGTGACGATGACATCATCGAAGTTGGCCGCGGCGTTGAACGTAGCCACCCCCACCTGACCCGAAGCAAACTGGGAATCATTGGCCACCAACGCAGTCCCGTTGTTCACCGACCCCCGCAGCGTCGTGCCCGACACCTCAAGACTCAACGAATACCAGGCGTTCAGCGTGAAGGTCACCGCACCGGTAGCCAACGTCGTCGACGAACCACCCACCAACTTCTTGAGCTCAACGGTATTGTTGCTACGCAACGCCAGATAGTAGTAGCTGGTGTTGGACTGGACCCGGGCGAGCACGGCGGCGAACCGGTTGGCACCATTGACCGCCGTGGGTTTCACCCGAGTGGTGACGGTGTAGTTGGTCCAGCTGACGGTCCCAGCACGAGCACGGGCGTCAGAGCTGGTACCCGACTGGCGCAAGACCTGTGTGCCATCAGAGACCACAGCCCACGTGCCACCCGAACTCGTCCAACCAACCGAGTTACCATCCTCAAAATCATCACTGAAAAGCGTGGCCGCGGTTGCCGGTGAGGCTACGGCGATCGCTACGGCGGCCACCGCGGCAGCGAGGGTGGCCGCGGCGCCCGGCGCCAGCACCCTACGCGGGATCGTCCACATACGACGCATCCTTTCGGATATCGAAACATGGAGCTTGAGAAGTGGACTATCAGCATAGGGAAAGCGCTTTCCGCCGTACAAGGGAAAGCGTTTGCAGGTTTGTTGCAGGATTTCGACCGTGGACCCACCTACATCCCCGCAACATCATGATCGTTTGATCTAGCATTTTCCCCGAAAATGTTGCCTCCCAACGCCTCGAGGCAGCATTTTCGGGGAAAATGCTAGATCGCAACGCGGCCAGGCAACGCGGCCAGGCAACGCGGCCGGGCAACGCGGCCGGGCAACGCGGCCGGGCAACGCGGCCGGGCAACGCGGCCAGGCAACGCGGCCAGGCAACGCGGAGCGGGAAGGGCGGGCGCTAAAGGTCAGACGGCGCCGGAGGACGAGGAGGCGTGGGCCTGGCGTATCCCGCGGGCCACCGTGCGCATCGCCTGCGCCAGCGAAATCGCCTCCAGGCCGGAGAATACCGGCGCGGGCAGCTCGAAAGCGTACGAGTCCGGACGGAAGCTGAAAACCCCGGTGGTGGGCTGGATCCGGCCCACGAGCCGCTCCCCGGCATAGAACTCGAACCGGCGATCCGACCACATGCTCACCTGCCGCACCCGCAACGGCCGTCCGGCCACGGTCAGTTCGGCCCCGTTGAACGGCCGGAACGCGCCCGGCTTCAGATCCAGCACGGTCCGCCCGCTCGGTACGGCCAGCACGATGTACCGCCGGCGGAAGATGCCCTGGGGACGGCACTCCGCGGCCACGGCCCCGCTCGCGTCGAGCACGCTGAACCGCTGCGTCCAGGTCGACCACTGGATGTAACCGGCGACCCGGCCGTCGGCGAGCAGCGCGGGCGAGCGCGAGTTCAGGAACTCCTTGTCCGGCATGAACAGGGTGCCGCTGAAGGGCGCTACAAGGTCCACATCGCTATTGAACCCTATAGGGTCAAGCTTATGACCTACTTGCGTGATACAGGAGCGAACAGCGCCGAGTTCCGCGCCCGCGATGAGGTCGAGAGCCTGACCTTCCAGAACTCCGGCACGCATGTGCGTTTCGTGGCGCCCGGCAGCGCGACCCGGGGCCAGTACGGGCTGTTCGAGTGGAACATGCAGCCGCGCACGGCCGGCGCCGACGCCCATTTTCACAAGACCTTCTCCGAGTCGTTCTTTGTCTTATCGGGTACCGTCGAATTCTTCAACGGGCAGGCCTGGGTGAAGGGTGGCCCGGGCGACTTCCTCTATGTCCCGATGGGTGGCGTGCACGGCTTCCGGGCCCTGTCCGACGAACCCTCGTCGATGCTGATCCTGTTCGCGCCGGGGCCGCCGCGCGAATGGTACTTCCGCGAGCTGGCCGAGATCCGCGAGTCCGGTCGGAGCCTGTCCGACGAGGAGTGGACCGAGTTCCTGGCCCGGCACGACCAGTACTCGGTCCCCTCGTAGCCGGCTTCCCGGGTAACGGCGGCGTTTGGGGTCTGTGCCGCCGCCGCGGAGGCAACCCTCTGGGAAGCACAACCCCACGCTGTCACCGCACGCTGAAGCGAAGCTGATGTGAGCCACTACAGTGACGGCAGCTGCCGGGCACCCTCGGTGACGGCCAGCGGGGTGAGCGCCGATCGTCCGGAGACGAGCGTGAGACAGGTGGGTGATCCGGGCAGCAGCGGGCGCACCTGGGCGGCGTCGCGGGCACCGTCGAGCACGATCACCATCCGCTTCCCGGCGAGCGCGCTGCGGTACAACATAATTCTTGAATTGAGCCCCGGCGGGATGTGCTCGGGCGCAAACCCAAGCGCCTCAAGGAATCCACGCAGCGCCTCGGCGGGATCGACGCCGCTGAGGTCGACCCTCAACCGGCCGTCCGGGAATCTGTCGGATAGACGACCGGCCCACCGCCCGGCCGTGACGGCCGACCCGGCGATCCATATCCCGCCTTGGGGGAGGTCGTCCGCCGGCGCGTGCAGCGACGCGTCCTGCCGCAGGATCGCCCACTCCAGCTCCCGCAGGCTGGGGTTGGGTTCCACGCCCAGCTCCTCGGCGAGGGCCCGGCGCAGCCGGTGGTAAACCGCGAGCGCGTCGGCCTGGCGGTTGCTGCGGTACAGGGCCAGCATCAGCTGGGCGTGCAGCTGTTCGTCGAACGGCTGCTCCTTGGTCAGCACCTCCAGCTCGGGCACGAGCGCGTTGTGCTCGCCCAGCTCCAGGCGGGCCGTGATGCCCCCGCGCATTGCGGTCCAGCGCACGCTGTCGAGCCGGCCCGCCTGCTCCTCGAACCAGGGCAGCCCGGCCAGATCGGCCAGGGACGGCCCGTGCCACAGCGCCAGCGCCTCGCCCAGCGTAGCCCGCACCCGCGCCGGATCGCGCTGCCGCAGCCCTTGGCGCACAAGCTCTTCGGCCTCGAGCGCGTCGACGGTCACGTGCTCCGGTTCCAGCCGGTACCCCGGGCGCCGCGCCGTGATCGCCCCGAGCCCGCCCATCATCCGCCGCAGGTAGGAGATGTGGCTCTGCAACGTGTTGACGGCACGGCAAGGCGCGCCGTCGTCACCCCACACGACGCCGATCAGCCGGTCGGTGGTGACCACCTCGCCGGCGTGCAGGGCGAGCGCGGCCAGCACGGCCTTGCGACGCAGGCCGGACACCGAGGCGGCACGGCCGTCGATGCACAGGTCGATGGAGCCGAGAAGCCTTACGGACAACCGCATCCGGTCATCATGACCAGGCGAACGGCTTGGCCGCAGTCGGTCTTGCGACATCGTGTCTGTCAATGACGCGCCCATCGATGTCGTTGTGGCTACAGTGGACCGGTGCGGGTGCGGCTTCTCGGCCCCGTCGGTCTGGAGGTCGACGGGGTGGTGCGACCGGTGGCGGGCCTGCGGCGCCAGGCCCTTCTCGCCGTGCTTGCCCTGCACGGCGGCCAACCGGTCAGCGCCGGCATGCTGCTGGAGGTGGTGTGGGAGGGCGATCCACCGGCGACGGCGATGAACTCGTTGCAGAGCCACCTGTCCTACCTGCGGCGGGAATACGCGCTGCACGACCGGCTGCTGTCCCGGCGCCCCGGGTACCTGCTGGACATTCCCGCCGACGAGGTCGACGCGCTGCTGGCCGAGCGCCTCATCCGCGAAGCGCGGCTCTGCGGCGACCCGGCCGAGGCGGCCGAGAAACTGGTGGCGGCGCTGGGACTGTGGGGCGGGCGGGCGCTGGAGGGCACCGACGGTCTGTCCTGGCTTCGGGATCAGGCGCAGCGCCTGGAGGATCTGCGGATCGCGGCGGTGCGCGAGCTCGCCGAGGCGCGGCTGAGCCTGGGTGAGCATGAGGGTCTGGTCCCCCAGCTGCGGCGGCTCGCCGACCGGTACCCCCTTGACGAAGACATGCACCGGCAGCTCATCCTCGCCCTCTATCACGCCGGGCGGCGCGAGGAGGCGCTGGAGACCTTCCGTGCCCTGCGCACCCGCCTCGACGCCGAGTTGGGGATCGCGCCGAGCCCGACGCTGCGGCGGCTGGAGGAGACGCTGCTGCGCCCGGACAGCCCGCCCACCGCCGGGGCGCTGGTGCCCGCGCAGCTGCCGCCGGCGATCACCGGGTTCGCCGGGCGGGAGCCGGAACTGGCTCGCCTCAACGGTTTTCTGGCCAACGGGGCGGGCACGGTGACGCTTTCGGGCGCCCCCGGGGTGGGCAAAACCGCGCTGGCGGTGCACTGGGCGCACGCCGTCGCGTCGATGTTCCCCGACGGCCAGCTCTATGTGGACTTGCGGGGGTTCAGCCCGGGCGGACCGGCGGTGGACCCCTCCGAGGCGTTGCGCGGGTTTTTAGAAGCTTTGGGGGTACCCTCGCGGCGCATACCGTCGGGATTGAACGATCAAGCGGGGGCCTACCGCGATCTGGTCTGCGGCCGCAGGATCCTTGTCGTGCTTGACAACGCGCGCGACCTGGAGCAGGTGCGGCCCCTGCTGCCCGAGGCCCCCGGCTGCGTGACCGTCATCACCAGCCGTCACCGGTTGTACCCCATGGGCTTCGCCGGCCAGCTGATCAGCCTTGACTTGCTCGGCCCGGAGTCGGCGCGGGAGTTGCTGGTGGCCCGCCTGGGTTCCCGCCGCGTCGGCGCCGAGCCCGCCGCCGTCGACGAACTCATCGCGCGCTGCGCCGGCCTGCCGCTGGCCCTGGCGATCGTCGGCGCGCGCGCCGCCACGCAGCCCCGGGCGCGGCTGTCGTCATTCGCCGAGGAGATGGGAGTGTCCGGGGGCGCGCTCGACCTGCTCGACGGCGGCGACGCGCTGTCCAATGTGCGGGCGGTCTTCTCGGCGTCGCTGCGAGCGCTCAGCCCCGGCGCAGCAGAGTTGTTCTGCCGCTTGGGTTTGCACCCCGGACCGGAGATCTCGGCCGGCGCGGCGGCCAGCCTGGCCGCGGTGCCGCTGCCGCGGGCGCGAGAGCTCATGGGCGAACTGGCAAGGGCCAACCTGCTGATGCCCCGGGGCTCCGCTTCGCCAAGATCCCGCAATTTGCCTGGCAATAGACCGGGTGAGCCCACCCGCCCCGGGCTTTTGCCGGGCAAATTGCGGGATCTTGAGGCACCAGGCGGGCTTTTGCCAGGCAACTTCCGGGATCATGGGCGGCATGCGATGCACGATCTGCTGCGGGCCTTCGCCGCCGAGCGCGTGACGGCGCGCGCCGCCGCGCTGCAAGGATTGTGCGACCACTACCTGCACACCGCCCACCGCGCCGCGATCCTGCTCGGCGCCGACCACCCGATCGGGCTGGAACCGCCCGCGCCCGGTGTGCACGTCGAGCAGCTTGCCGACTATGACGCGGCGATGCGGTGGCTGGCCGCGGAACGGCAGAGCATCGTGGCGGTCGCCGCGCAGGCCCTCGAGGCGGGGCTGGACACCCAGGCATGGCAGATTGCCTGGTCGATGCGGGTTTACCTTACGTACCAAGGGCTGTGGCACCAGCAGGAGGCGGTGCAGCGCACCGCGCTGGCCGCGGCGCTTCGCCTGGGCGACCCCTATGCGCTCGCCCACGCCCGGCGCGGTCTGGCCTATGCCGATGCAGCCTTGGGCCGTCATGCCGACGCCCGCGCCCACATCGAGGCCGCCGTCGCCTCCTTCGCCGAGGCGGGCCACCCGGCCGAGCAGGCCTTGGCGTTGCTGAGCCTATCGCGGCTGCTCGACGGCGACCGCGCCACCGCCGCCGCGCTGCCGGCGGCGCAACGCGCATTGGAGATTTACCGCGAGGCGGGTTACCGGGAAGGCACCGCCTATGCACTCAACGCCGTCGGCTGGTGCCACGGAAGGCTTGGCGCCCACGAGGAGGCGCTTGTCCACTGTGGACAGGCGCTGGAGCTCCACCGCGAGCTGGGCAACGAGGAGGGCGAGTCGTTCACCCTGGACAGCCTCGGATACAACCACCATCACCTGGGAGCGTTTGCCGAGGCGGTGGCGGACTTCACCGCCGCGCTCGAGCTTTTCCGGCGCCGGGGCGACCTTTCGAGCGAGGCCGAGACCAGCGACCGGCTCGGCGACAGCCTGCACGCCCTCGGCGAGGGTGACCGGGCGCGCGAGGCGTGGCGCCACGCCCTCGACATCGTGGAGCAGCTGCCCGAGCTGAACCACCCGGCGCCGGAGAGCCTGCGTGCCAAGATGGCCGGGCCTATGATCGCGGGATGACTAGGTTCTTGCTCGAGGTCCAGATGGATGCCTGGGACAGCGCCAACACGGAGCAGGAGCTGGGCCGGATCCTGCGCTACTGGGGTGGCAACCTCAAGTACTACCAGCTCGTGCCCGGCGACGAGGCCGAAATCACCGACTCGGAGTACAAGCCGGTCGGCAGGTGGCGCATCGTCGCCGAGACTGACGGCCAATAGGATTCCTATTGGCCGAGCTTGCCTTCCTGCAACGACGACACGGCGTCATCGACGCTCTGCGCGGCGTCGGCGAAACCGCCGCCGGCCTCGATCAGGCTGTCCGCCTCAAAGCCGGTGGCCTCGCTGACCTTGTCCTTCGCGCCATCGACCAGATCGCCGGCGGCTTCCTTGATCTTGTCAAACAGACCCATCGTTCACCTCATGGTGGGGGTAGCTGTAAACGGTCGCCGTCGATTGTGGACGAGAAGCTGAAACGGCGCTGACGCGACCCTCCAATTTGGCACCGCGGCCCGGACGTTCCACCATAACGGGATGTCTATTCGTCATTCCCGGACGATCCATGCGATCGCCACCCTGGCGCTGGCCGGCGCGGCCGGCGCCGTCGTCACCCCAGCGCCCGCCGCCGCCGTGGCGCTGCCGGGTGGAAAGGCGAACTACGTGGTGAGCCTCGGCCATCTCGCCAACAATTTCCGGGGCAACTGGGTCAGGCTCGGCACCTACGAGTTCAGCTCCTCCGGCACGGTGACGGCGCGCATGTGGGTGTGGTCGCAGGGCAACCCGGTCGCCCGGGTCGGCACCGGCACCACCCCGGACAGCTCCTGCTCCACCCTGGCCGGCTCGTCGAGCAGTCGCGTGCGCACCTGCCAGATCCTCACCGCGGGCGGCTTCACCGCCGCCGCGGGCGAGACCCGCACCGGCACGTTCTCCGTCTCGGCCGATGTCGTCAGCATCCACTGGAACGTCAGCAGCGGGGTGTGGACCGACGAGTGGTATGTGCGGCCGTCACCGGATGGGCTGATGACTCGGCTGGACTTCAAGTACAACACCAAAGCCCTTTACGGGTACGGCTACGGCAGCAATGCGGCGCTGTCGACCCGGCGCGCGATGAGCACCGTCAAGGGGTTCACCGGCACGCTGCGGCTCGACCACGTCGGCTGGTCGGGCGACAGCGTCGGCACCTCCTTCGGGCAGGTCTTCAACCACACCGCGTTCTCCACCTGCACCACCACCACGTGGTGCCTGACGTATTTGCAACCGTCGTCGACGGGCGCGTGCCAGGCCACCGGCGGTTGCCCCCACTACGGTGGTGGCACGGACGCCAACGTCAGCTCGATCCAGTACTTCATCCAGAAGCTGTCCAACACCGACCGCCGGGACACGCTGTGGCACTGGTGCACCTGCCTGGCGATGGAGCGCGGCGAGTTCTGCTACACGGGCAACTCCCACGTCAAGCCGATGATGCAGATCATCGACGACACCGGGGCATTCCGAGGTTGGGTGGGCGTGGAGGCGTCCTTCTACAACAGCTCGTCGCCGGATCCGCGCCGCTCCGACATGATCTCGGTGTTCCGGTTCACCGACTTCAGATAGGCATACACGTCTGTCATTGTCACTGATACGGTAGCCGGTGCCGGAATGGCCCTGTGTGTGGAGGCGCTGTGACAACCGATCTCGGCCTCAGTTTGGGAGTGCGCTGGGCACTGCAACGAGGTGGGCCGCGCGACGGCTCTGGGACACGCAACACGCGGCAACGCTCGTGAACAATCTGCGGATCGTTCCACGGGTCGACAATCTCTCGGAGGCCCTCACGCGGCTCGAGCCGGAGCGGGTCAAGGTGCTCGCCGACTACCTACGCTCGCCGGAGTTCGAATGCCAAGTCGCACACCTGCTCATCTCCCGGTTCTATGTGACGGCTGACCTGCCGTCGCTGGTGCGCGATGAGGTCAACACCGCGCTTCGGCTCCGGGGCATCCCGGACCGCAGCCGCATGGAAATCACCGATTCGATTATCACCTCCATGGAGGCGGCCTGCGAACAGGTTCGCATGCAGGCACGCCACTCCGGATTGACACTCGGCGAGATGCCGCTGCTGACTCACCTCGCGTCGATGGCGGCGCGCAACGCCGAGGTCATGCGATCGGTAGCGTCCCTGGCCCAGATCGAGGTGCGCGCGGCCACCATGCGCGGGCAGGTGGGCGCCGCCTTCGGCCGGGTCCGGTTGCCGCACGTGGCACTCAACCGAACGCTCTCCTGGGACGATCTCTACGTGCCGCCGCGACTGGTTTCGCACGCCAGCGGCGAGCGCATCACGGACCTGACGGAGCTGGTTCAGCTGGGGCGGACATCGGTGGTGCTGGGGGATCCGGGCGCGGGCAAGTCAACCTTGGTGGCGCGGCTCGCCCATCTGCTCGCCACGGACGACAACGAACAGCGCGTGCCCTTCGTCCTCGCGCTGAGAACGCTGTCCTCCCAATTCAAGCGAGGGCTTAGGCCGATCAAGGACTATCTCAAGGGCGTGGCGAGTGTCCGACACAATGTCGAATTCGATGACCACGAAGTCGAGTATCTTCTGCTGCACGGCCGGGCCATAGTCATCCTGGATGGGCTGGACGAGGTGGTGGATCTGGCGTTGCGGGGTAGCATCATCGAGCTGATCGAGAGTTTCTCCAACCTCTATCCCCTGGTCACCATCCTGGTGACCAGCCGCCGGGTCGGCTACTCGCGGCAGCAGCCGCCTATGAGCGCCGACGCTCTCGCGGCATCGCCGGCGGTCGCTTTCGACTCGCGCGAGTTCCCGATTGTCGAGGTGCTGCACTTCGACCACGAACAGGTCGGGCACTATGTCGCGAAGTGGTTCGCGCTCGACGACCGCGACAACGAGCAGCACTCGCTGGGAGCCGCCTTCCTGCGGGAGAGCAGGTCGGTGGCGGATCTGCGGTCAAACCCACTGCTGCTGTCCTTGCTGTGCGCGACATACTCCAGCGAGCAGGCTATACCCCGCAATCGGGCGCTGCTCTATGAGCACTGCGCGCTGATGGTCTTCAACAAGTGGGACTCCATCCGCGGGATCCAGGTGCCCGAGGCGTTTCACGGCCGCCTGCGGGGTGCCGTCAAGTACCTGGCCTGGGAGATGTTCAACGCTGGCCGGCAGACCGACCTTCCCCGCCGGAAGGTGCTCGAACTGGTGTCGCGTTTATCTCATCCACCGCCGGATCGACCCGGATGAGGCGCGCGAGGTGGCCGAGTCCTTCCTGGAGTTCTGCATCGGGCGGGCCTGGGTGCTGACCGAGATCGGCACGACCGAGACCCAACCCATCTACGGGTTCACCCACCCGACCTTCCTCGAGTTCTACGCCGCTGACTATCTGGTCAGCAGCTACGACTCGATCGAGACCATCTGGCGGATCCTTGGCTCCAAGGTCGCCCAGGCTGAGTGGGAAATGGTCGGCCAGATCGGGCTCCAGCTCATCGAGCAGAGGGTCGACAACGGAGCCGACCGCATGCTCAATCACACGCTCGACATGAGCAGCGAGGTGGGTTCCCGGGCCGGGGCGCGGCAGGGCACTGTCCCTGGCCGCGAGCCTGTGCGCGCTGATCGACCGGGCGGAGCTGGAGTCCAGCCGGTACTGGAAGGGTCTGGCCGATGGGCTCCGGGTGCTGTTCTCCGATGTACCGCTGGTGCAGGCGGCGGAGTACACCATGCCCACGCTTCCGTTCTCGCTGAGCCCATCCCAGCTTGCACTGATCTTCCGGCACCTGGGGACGGCGCCGTTCTACCGGTACCTCCTCGTCGCCCGTTCGCTCATCAAGCCGGTCGCGCTCGCCATCCATCCGGAGGTCGACGGGGTGCGGGGTGACTCGGTGCTCGCCGACACGTTCGGCCAGTGCCTGCTCGAGAAGTCGTTGCCGTGGCTGGAGGACAAGGCGTGGGATGAGCAGCACTCCGACGAGAGCATCAGCATCACGCTCGCGAGCCTGGCCAAGGATGAGGTGACCGGCAAGGACGCGCTCGCTCGCCTGCTGGTGTCGGCGCTGCCCTACCTGGAGATCGCGGCGCGGCGAGGCTGCCATGGTGACTTGGGTTCGGCGGCCGAGCTTTTCATCCGCGCGAGATCGGCCACCGGGCGGATCTCGGTCGTGACTCGATACCGGCTCGAGGAGGGCCTCAGGTCGACTCTGGCGGGTATGCCGTCGGAGTATGCGGTGCTGCTTCATGGCTGGGCTGAAAGGCAGTTGAACGTACTCGCGTGACGGCGGGTCTCAGTCCGTCCACTGTGGAGGGTCGGTTCCCCAGAGGCGGGCGGGGGCCGGCCACGCCGTGGGGCCGAAGGGCGGCTGGGCATAGGTATCCCCGTCCATCTCGACCAGCGTGGGTTGAGCCGGGGCGCCGTTTTCAAGGAGCCATTGGGCGGTACGGGCCAGCGACGCCTCGACATAGGCGCCGCGCCCGCCGCGCAGGATCGCCGCGGCGAGCAGGTAGCCGGTGCCGTGATCCAGGGCTTGGGCGGGAAGGGCTCCCGGCTTCCCGGCGGAGCCCTCGATGACGGCGATACCCGTGGCGGCCTGGACGAGGCTGTCGAAGCCGCGGTGCCGCGCCCATGGACCTGTTGTGCCCCAAGCGGAAAGGCGGGCGATGCCCAGGCGCGGGTGGGACTGGGCGAGCTGGGCGGGCTCGAAGCCGTACTTGTCCAGGGCGGAAGGGCGGTAGCCCGTGACGATGACGTCGGCCGCGGAGAGCAGGTCGGCAAAGGTGGCGCGGTCGGCGGCGTGCGAGAAGTCGAGCAGGGTGCTGCGCTTGCCCACGCCGGTGTCGAGATGCTGGCCCTCCAGCTCGGGAAGCGCGGGGCCGTCGACGCGCAGCACGTCGGCGCCGAGCAGGGCCAGGGTCCGGGTGGCGACCGGGCCGGCGATGACCCGGGTCAGGTCCAGCACCCGAGGGCGCGGCGGGAGCGGTTGGTCGCCGCGGGTGAAGCGCACCAAGGGTTGCGCGGCGACGGCAACGGCTTGCGGGTGGGCGGCCCACTCGTCGGGAGTGCGTACCGCGACGGCGAGGCCGCCCATCGCGCTGACCCGCTCTTCCACCTCCAGCGCGGGAAGGGAGGCGATCGCGGTGGCCAGGTCGGGGCCGAGGGCGGCGTGCAGGCGCGAAAGGTGGTGCGGGTAGTTGCCGTGGGTGCGCACCCAACCGTCGGCCGCCTCGAAGAACGCCGACGAGGGGGCGAACGCGGTGAACGAGCGGCCGCCGACCCGAAGGTGGCGCTCGCTGGTGAAGGCCGTGGTCACGCGACGCATGTCGATGGTGACCTCACCGGGGTCGCCGCGGAACTCGGCGGCCGCCAGCGCGCAGGCGGCGACGCACGCCCCGGCCAGCTCACTTACCGGCAGGCGGGCGGGCATTCGAGGTACCAAGGAAAGAAATCGCGGATCGGCGGAAACCGGCCCACCGCCAACAGCCTTCCAAGCCTGCTGCCACACAGGCACATTATGGCCATAATGACAAGTATGAATACACGCGCCCACTACGGTTTCGATCTACCGTCCGCGGCGCTCGCCCTGGCCGTCACGGCGGTCTGCCTCCTCGTCCTCACCGTGGCCGTCGCGATCGGCGTCGATGGCTGGTGGTGGCTGTTCCCCCTGGCCTACGCGCTCGCCTTCGCGTTCAGCTGCGCCAGCCTGGTCTACACGGCCAGGCGCGGCCGGTTCGCGGTCTGGCGCCGGCTGCTGGAGGGCATGCGGCTGACGGGGCGCGAGCGGATCGTGGATCTCGGGTGCGGCCGAGGAGCGGTGCTCATCCTGGCGGCGCGAAAGGTGCCGCTGGGCCACGCCATCGGCGTCGACCGCGAGAACCGTCTGCGCCGGACGGTCGGCAACGCGGAGGCCGAACAGGTCAAGGTCGACCTGCTCCCCGCGGACCTGAAGAACCTGGAGAACCTGCCCATCGACAGCGCCAGCATCGACCTCGTCGTGAGCAGCCTCGCGCTGCACCACATCGCCGAGGAGGCCGAGCGGGCCAGGGTGATCACGGAAGCGGTCCGCATCCTGCGCCCCGGCGGCCGGGTGGTCATCGCCGACCTGCGTCACGTCCCCGCATACGCGGCGCAGCTGACCGAGATGAGGCTGAAGAACGTCATCATCACCGATCTGGGTTGGCGCTTCTGGCACGGCGGCCCGTGGGCGCACACGCGCGCCGTCTCCGCCACCCGCTGAAAGCCTTCCTGTGCCGGCCTCGATCAGGGGCCGGCGAAGGATGGCACAACCGCCAGGACCCGCCCGGCGATCTCCTCGTCGCCGCGCACCTGATGGTCGAGGGCCGAGACGCTGAGCCGGTCGGCGGCGAGCAGGCAGAAATCGAGCGTGTCCATGGTCAGCTCGACGGTCGGCCGACCCAGATCCCACACCCCACCGGCGGGACCGGTCAGGACGAACCTGGCCTGGGTGACCAGCGAGGAGAGCAGCCGCATCGCCAGATTCGCCATGGCGTGCAAGTGTTTCGGCGGCGGGCTGTGCCGCGGCAGGCCCACGGCGGCGGCGATGTCGCGGGAATGGATCCACGTCTCGAAGGCGCGGCCGGTCGCATGGTCCTTGCCCGGCAAGCGAATCGGGCCGACCTGAAGCACCTCGTCGCCCAGCGGCACCCGGGCGATCGCCATCGCCTGATCGAACCAGGCCCGCCTGACCTCGGCCGCCGGCGGGGCCTCGGCGATCATCCGCTGGGTGCGGGCGAGCAGGTCCTCGCCCGGCACCGGCGGCGGGGCCTGGAGCCCGAGCGAGTGGGCGAGCAGGCCGTCGGTCGCGGTCAGGTGCACCAGGACGTGGGCCACGGTCCAGTCGTAGATGACGATCCGGTCGTACTGGGCGGGCACCAGCTCGCGCATCAACGCGTCGAGCGCGGAAACCGAAGCGCCGAAAGGGTTGTCGGGCGCGGGCGGCCGTTGCGCGAAGGCCGCCTCCAGGGTGCGCCGGCGCAGGCTCACGGCCGCGCCCCTTCCGCGCTCTCCCGGCGCGGGCCCGCCGCCATGCGGCGCAGGGCCAGCCGCGGCCGCGACTTCGCCGTGCCTTCGGGGATGCCGAGCAGCGCTGCGACCGGGCGGTGGCTGCGCCCGCGGTGGTAGGCGAGCACGACCACCTCTCGCAGCGCCACCGGTAGCGCGGCCACCTCGGCCCGCACCCGTTGGGCCAGCAACGCGGACATAACCTCATCTTCCACGCCTTCGCGGCCGAAGGAAATGAGACGATGCTGACGCTGTTTACGACGAACTACGTCGATGGCCCGGCGACGAGCCATAGTGGCCAGCCAGCCGCGCAGGGTTCCCCTACTCGGATCGAAGGCGAGTGGCCTGCGCCACAGAGCAACAAAGACATCCTGGGTGACATCCTCGGCCAGGGCGGCAACTGATTAATGCTGTCGGATCGATGGCAGAGCTTGCTTTGGTGCGCGACCACACCATCTATTCGTCTGTCGTCGGGTCGCGCGCCTATGGTCTGGCCGGTCCGGATTCCGACACCGACCGCCGCGGCGTCTTCGTCGCGCCGACAGAGTTGTTCTGGAGCCTCGACAAACCGCCCACCCACCTCGACGGGCCGGCCGAGGAACAGTTCTCCTGGGAGCTCGAACGCTGCTGCGAGCTTGCCCTGCAAGCCAACCCGACCGTGCTCGAATGCCTGATCGTCTGATCTCGCATTTTCGGGGAAAGTGCTGCCTCCCAACGACTTGAGGCAGCATTTCTTGGGAAAATGCTCAGTCAAACGATCATGACAGTGCTGTCCCGCTTTCTTCGAGCGAGAAGTTGATCGATGCCCGCACGGGCGACCTGGTTGCTTGCGTAACGTCAGGCCATGGGGTCGGCTCTGCGCGAGATGCTGCCTTACGCGATCGGGTTGCTCGTCGCGCCACTGCCGATCGTTGCGGTCGTCGTGCTGACCGGCGGCCGCGAGGGTACACGAAAGGGAATTATCTTCTGCGTCACGTGGTGGCTTGTCTCTTTCGTGGTGGTGCTCGCGCTGGCGCTCTTCGCGGGCGCCCCGGTGCGGCCGGCGGACGCGGCCCCGGCGTGGGAGAGCGCCATAAAGATCATCTTAGGGCTGGTGCTGCTGGTCTGGGCGATCAGGCACTTCATCGAGATGCGGCGCGGCCCACGGCATACGTTGCGGGGGCTGGAAGGCCTCGGTGAGCTGCCGCCGGATCGGCTCGCGGCAACGGCCGCGCGGCTGCTGCTGATCGATCCGCTGCGGCTGAGCATGCTGATCGCGGCGGCGCTCGAACTCGGCTCGCACCAGCTCTCGGCGGCCGATGACGCCGTCCCGGCGGGGATGTTCGCGCTCATCGGCACGCTCACGGTGATCCTTCCGATGTTCGCCCGGCCCTCAACGCAATGGTTGTTGCGCCACAACGACTTGCTGGTCTTCCTCACCTCGCTGGGCTTCGGGGCCGCCCTGCTCGTCAACGGCCTGCGGCAACTCTAGTGACAGCAGCACCCGCTCGCCGCTGAGCATCAGAGCGGCCCGCCATCCGGGCGGCATCGCGCTCATCCACGCCGAGAGTCTGGTGAGGTTGGCGACCGAGGCCGGGTAGCTGTACGTGATCACGCCTCTTATTTTGGGGCAAATCACGGTAAAAGACACCGAGGAGTGCCACAGTTAGAGGATGAACGAACGTGCCCCTCTGGGCAGGCTCGCGCTGGGTGCCACCGTACTGGCCGGGCAGAGGTTGAGACTGCTTGGCAAGCCGGTGCCCGAGACCCTCGCCGTCCTCGTCGGGGTGGCGGAGCGGGGCCGCGACACCGCCCGCCACGCGCTGCGCCGGGCCGAGGACACCGCCAAGAAAGCCCGCGACACAGCTAAGAATGTGTCGCCCCGGCCGCCCAAACGCGTGCGGGAGTTCCTCGACGAGGCTCGCAGCCGCGGCACCAAGACCATCCGGGTCGGCCAGCTCGAGGCCAAGGGCTGGTTCGCGCGGACCATGGACGACTCGATCCGCTGGGCCGAGCGCAACGTCATCCCGCGGGTCGTCGACGACATGACCCCGCACATCGTCAAGAACGTCGTGCCCAAGGTCATCAGCGGCGTCATGCCGCAGATCCGCACCCAGGTGGTCCCGATGATCATCGAGGATCTCTCCAAAGACGAGCGGATCCGCCGGCTCATCGCGGAGCAGAGCCACGGCATCGTCACCGAGGCGACCGAGGAGCTGCAGGAGAACTCGGCCCGGGCCGACGACCGGCTTGAGGACTCGTTCCGTAAGCTGTTCAAGGCCTGAGAGGTGCCCGGCTCAGACTATGCGGGGCTGGTCACCCGCATGGCCGCCCTCATCGTCGACGCCGTGGTGCTCACTCTCGTCGTCCCGATCATGGCCAACGGACCGCCCTCCATGTGGGCGGCGATCACGGGCGAGGCGCCCGGATGGCTCAAAAGCTTGTGCCAGATAGCCGCGGCGCTGCTGCCGATCCTCTACTTTGGACTGTTGTGGTGGGGTACCGGGCAGACGCTGGGCGGCTTGGTCTTCGGCACCATGGTTCGCCGCCAGGACGGCGAGCACCTCGGCCCAATCCGATCCCTGCTGCGCGCCGCGGTCGGGCTGCTGCTGCCGATCGTTTGGCTGGCCGGCATGGTCTTCGTGCTGTGGGACCCCCGCCGCCGCGCGCTGCACGACCGGCTCTTCGGCACCGTGGTACTGCGCAAGGTACGCCGGGTCTAGCTTTTGCGAACTCCGGACAATTTATGTGAAAATGCCAGAGTATGGGGGCATGACTGAAGCAATGCTGCCCGACGAAGGGCGCTCACCCGTCCGCCAGGTCGCCCGGGACGTCGGCAAGTGGTGGTGGGTCTTCCTGATCACGGGCATCCTCTGGATGGTCCTGTCGCTGATCATCCTGCGGTTCAATACCGCCTCGATCGTGACGATCGGCATCCTGGTCGGTTGCGTCGTCATCGCCGCCGGGATCAACGAGTTCATCGCGGGCAGCCTCAGCGAGTCCGGCTGGCGCTTGCTGCACTACGTGCTCGGCGCCCTGTTCCTGGTGGTCGGCGTGATCGCGCTGTTCTCACCGGCCGACACCTTCTGGGCCATGGCCGCGCTCATCGGCTGGTTCCTGCTCTTCAAGGGCACCTTCGACATCATCATCTCGTTCATGACCAAGAACGAGAACGAGATGTGGTGGCTGACCCTGATCGTCGGCATCCTCGAACTGATGCTCGCCTTCTGGGCGGCCGGCGGCTTCGGCAACAAGGTCGTGCTGCTGCTCATCTGGGCCGCCGCGGCGTGCCTAGCGCGGGGCGTCACCGAGTTCGTCCGCGCTTTCGCGCTGCGCAAGGTGTACAAGGCCGGCGAGCAGATGACCGGCGGGCCCACGCCAGTGATGGGCTAGGCATCCGGCAATGGCTCCAGCAACCGCCACGGCCAGCGATCCCGAGCCGTCGGGAACCGCCGCAGGTACTCACCGTCAAGCTCGATGAGCCGCTCCCGGAACGCCTTGCGCTGGCTTGCCTCGCAATGGCGTTCCACGGCGCGCTCCATGCGGTGAAGATCGGCCAACTCCCGGCGCAGCTGCGCGTCATCGAGCCAAGCCACGGGGATCGGGCTCGTGGGGTGCGTATAGTCCATGGTCACTTCTTCCACGGGTCCACCAGGACCGAGCGTGGTACCCAGCCCGTGGGCACCCAAAACAGACCGACGAAGAAATTTTCTATCAGTAATTCCGGAACCCGCTGTTCCGGAGGGTGATGATCGCGATGTCGTCCCGGGGCGGCTCGGGCGAGAAGTCGAGGACGGTCTTGCGCAGGCGGGCGGCGACCACGTCGGCGGTGTGCCCGGCCAGCTCCGACAGCGCGTCGACCAGCCGCTCGGAACCGAAGAAGTTGTCGCCCCGGCGCCGCTCCGTCACCCCGTCGGTGAAGAACACCAACGTCTCCCCGGAGTGGACGGTCACCTCGATGGTGGGTGAGTCGAGGACCTCGAACAGGCCGATCGCGGTACCACACAAGCCCACCGGAGCAACGGAGCCGTCGCCGCGAATCAGCAGCGGCTGGTCGTGACCGGCGAGGTTGAGCGCCAGCCGGAGCACGCCGGCCTCGTCGCGATGCACGACGGCGACCGCCAGCGTGCAGTACTGTCCGCCGCGCTGATAAAGGATGCTGTTGAGGGTGTCGAGGATGGACACCAGCGGCCGCCCGTCGCGCACGAGCACGCGCAGCAGCTCTCGCATGGAGCCGGTGACGTTGGCCGCCTGGGCGCCCTTGCCCGACACGTCCCCGACCACCACCAACCATCGATTTTTATCGATCTGCAGCAGGTCGTAGAAGTCCCCGCCCACTTCCACGTCGTCGCCGATGGGCACATACTCCGCGCCCAGCTCCACCCCCTCGATCGTGGGCAGCTTCGGCGGCAGCAGCGACTGCTGCAGCTCGTGGGCGATGCGGCGGCGTTCGTGATGGGTGCGCGCGTTGTCGATGGCCAGGGCCGCCCGGCGGGCCAGGTCCTGTATCACCGCCCGCTCCTCGGCGTCGTGCAGCTGGGAACCGTGACCGCCGATGGCGAGCGAGCCGATCCGCTGGTCACGCGCGACAAGCGGCACCGTGAACGCGTTGTCCATCCCGCCCACCGATCCCCCCTCCCGCAACCCCTCGGCGAGCAGCTCGGACAGCCTCGGCAGCATCTCCTCGTCGACGTGGGCGGACGAGGCCAGGTGGGTCTCCCCCGCCCAGTCGATGATGTGGACCGCGCACCAGGAGCCGAGGCGCGGCACGATCAACCGGGGGATGAGCGCCACGGTCAGCTGCGGGTCGAGCGACTGGGCCAGCAGCTCGCTCGCCTCGGCGAGGAATGTCAGCCAGGTCTGGCGGCGCAGCTCGGCCTCGCGCAGCCGCTCGCTCTCCAGCATCAGCCCGATGCGTTGCGCCACAAGGGCCGCGAGCGGCCGTACATGCTTGGTGTCGGTGACCGCGAGCACCAGCTCACCCGACCAGGGCCAGCCCACCGGCAGCGGGATATGCAGGGCGTCGGGCACGACCGTGGGGTCGACGCTGTAGCGGGCGATCACCCGGTGAGGGCTGTCGATGCCATGGCTGAGGGTGATCACCGCTCCGGCCGCCAGGATCCGCAGCCCCAGGCAATCGAGCAACCGCCCGGCGAACTCCTCGACCTGGTTGTCGCCGTGCAGCGGCGCCTCGATCTCCAGCAGCGCTTCGACCGCGGCCAGCCCACTGCCGGGCGCGCTGGCGTGAGCGAGGTCCTTGCCGGGCAGGTCGAGCCGGAACCAAACGGCCTTTCCGCCCCGGCGGTGCGTGATCCCCCAGCGGTGGCAGAAGCGCTGCACCAGGGCCAGACCCAGCCCGCCCTCGGGGGACAGCTCCCTGGCGGTGGGCACGTTGATGACGCCGGGGCTGTCATCCTCGACCGTGACGATGACACCGTCGCGATCGGTGATCACCTCAAGCTCGACATTGCCACCAGCGTGCATCACCACGTTCGTGACGAGTTCGGTCGTGAGTAACATCGCTTCGTTAAGCAGATCAGCTAGGTGCGAGCCCTCCAGCGCCGAGCGGACAAGCGCCCGAGCCGCCGCAGGGGCCTTCTCATCGGCGACCCGCCGCAGCCGCCTGACTTGAGAGATTCGGACGATGTCTACTGCCACACCCGCCAGTCTGCAATGAACCCGAAGCGTGTTTCCAGCTGACCCGCTCGCGTTCGCGGGTCGTTGCGGCAATGATGAGGTGTCGGCCACTCGGAACGGGAGGACCACATGACCGCTCCAGTCGGGCCGGATGCGCTCCTGGACAGCCTTGCTGACGCTTTACGCGAGGTGCGTGCCGGCAATTTCAAGGTGCGGCTGCCCCGCGGCAGCGGCCCAGTTGGCGCCGTGGCCGAGGCGTTCAACGAGCTCGTCGCCTTGCAACAGCGGCGAAATCGGGAGCTGCTGCGCATCTGCCGGGTCGTCGGCCAAGAGGGCCGCATGACCGAGCGGCTCGACGAGGACCATTTCGAGGGTGAGTGGGCCGAGTCCTCGCGTGCGATCAACAGCCTCATCGACGATCTTGGTCGGCCCACGACCGACCTCGCCCGGGTGATCGTGGCCGTCGCCGAGGGCGATCTCTCGCAACACATGTCGCTGCAGATCGAGGGCAGGCCGCTGCGGGGCGAGTTTCTCACCATCGGCCGCACGGTCAACCGGATGGTGGACCAGCTGTCCAGCTTCGCCGACGAGGTGACCCGGGTGGCCCGCGAGGTGGGCACCGAAGGAAAGCTCGGCGGCCAGGCCGATGTGCGCGGTGTGGCGGGCACCTGGCGCGACCTCACCGACAGCGTGAACCTGATGGCCTCCAACCTCACCGGCCAGGTGCGCTCGATCTCCCAAGTGACCACGGCGATCGCCCACGGCGACCTGTCGCAAAAGATCACGGTGTCGGCCAAGGGCGAGGTCGCGGAGCTGGCCCACACGATCAACTCGCTCACCGACACCCTGCGGCTCTTCGCCGAGCAGGTGACCCGGGTGGCCCGCGAGGTGGGCACCGAAGGAAGGCTCGGTGGCCAGGCCGAGGTGCCCAACGTCGCCGGCACCTGGAAGGACCTGACCGAGGCCGTGAACTACATGGCCTCCAACCTCACCGGCCAGGTCCGCAACATCGC
>Ga0075428_100000221_pt1 | contig 55397 bp, 32 predicted proteins | sample RhiMetdeltSRZDD2_FD_75291 | JGI IMG/M metagenome (GOLD analysis project Ga0075428, IMG submission 75291) | Populus rhizosphere microbial communities from Tennessee, USA - Rhizosphere MetaG P. deltoides SRZDD2 | ecosystem: Host-associated > Plants > Roots > Rhizosphere > Soil | place: USA... | reverse complement strand
TCGGCCTGAGCGGACTGCAACTGCCGCAACCACTCCACGGTGTCGCGTCCACTCTCGACACTCACCCGTACCGGTAGCGTGTTGATGAAGATACCGATGATGCCGTCCGCGCCGGGCAGATCGGCCGGGCGGCCGGAGACCGTGGCGCCGAAGCACACGTCGGCCGATCCGCTGTAGCGCGACAGCAGCAACGCCCACGCGCCCTGCACGATCGCGTTGTGGGTCAGGCCGTGCCGGCGCGCGAACGCGTCCAGCCGGGCCGACTGCTCCTCATCCAGCTGCCACGGCAGCCACCGCGCCGAGGCGGTCTCGCCCGGCCGGGCCGGCGCCCGGTCATACGGCAGCGGCGTGGGCTCCTCGAAACCGGCCAGCGCGTGCCGCCAGAACTGCTCGGCCTGCGCCAGGTCGCGCTCGGCCAGCCAGCCCAGGTACCGCGCGAACTCGGCCCGAGCGGGCAGGCCAACCGGTTGCCCGGCAACGAGGGCGGCATGCGCGGCGAACACATCGGACAGCACGGCGAACACGCTCCAGCCGTCGAGCAGCACGTGGTGGAAAGTCCACAGCACCCTCACCTCGTCGCCGGAAAGCCGGGCCAACAGCACGCGCATAAGCGGAGGCCGATCCAGCTCCAGCCCGGCGGCGCGGTCATCGGCGACGGTTCGCGACCACTCCCGCTCACGGTCCACTTCGGACAGAGCGGTCCAGTCCAGGTATGTGACTGGCAGCTCGGCTCGGCGGCTGACCACTTGGAGCGGTTCGGGTACCCCATCCCAGACCAAACCCGAACGCAGCACCGGACTTGCGTCGAGGACGTGCTGCCAGGCCGCGCCCAGCACCCGCGGGTCGCTCACCCCGCCCAGGACGAACGCCACCTGCTCCAGATAGGACCCGTGGGACAGACTGTGGAACACCATGCCGGCCTGCATCGGGGTCAGCGGGTAGATGTCGGCCACCGCGCGGCCGTCGCCGGCCAGCCGGTCGACCGCCGCCTGGTCCAGCCGCGCCAACGGGAAGTCCGACGGGCTGCGCCCGCCCGCACCCGGCCGGGCGCACAACTCGATGATGGCCTGCAGCGCCTCAACCATCCGCGCGGCCAAGGCCTGAACCGTCTCCGGCCGGTGTACTCCGTGCGAGTAACTCCAGTCGAACCGCAACCGCCCACCCTCGACCCGGCCCACCACGTCGAGCAGGTGGGTGCGGGTCTCTTGCGGGCTCATGTCCGAGTCGAGCCCCTGCCCGCTACCGGCGTCCAGCCGGCCCAAATAGTTGAAGCTGACGGCGGGCGTGGGCGCGTGGGCCAGCTCCGGCGCGGCGGCCAGGTAACGCAGGGCACCGTAGCCGAGCCCGCGTCCGGGGATGCCGCGCAACTGTTCCTTGACCGCCAAAAGGACGCGGCCCCAATCGCTTTCGGTCGGGATCCGCAACGCCACCGGGAAGATGGTGGTGAACCAGCCCACGGTGCGCGACAGATCCACCTCGCCGAACAGGTCTTCCCGGCCGTGGCCCTCCAGGTCCAGCAGGACCCGGTCCCGCCCGGTCCAGGCGGCCAGCGTCCGGCCCAACGCGGTCAGCAGGACGTCGTTGACCTGGGTCCGGAACACGTCCGGAACGTCGTGCAGCAGCGCCCGGGTCGCCTGCTCGTCCAGCTCCACGCTGACCGAACGCGCCGCGGCCACACTGGTGTCGCCGATGCCGTCCACCGGAATCGATGGGTGCACCGCGCTCATCACCGCCCGCCAGTAGGGCAGCTCGGCGTCGAACCCGCCCGCTCCGGCGTGCTCGCTCAACCGCAGCGCCCACTGCCGGAACGAGGTGCTCTTCGCGCCGAGGTCCACCGGGTCGCCGGCCACGATCTGCCGGTAAGCGGCGTCCAAGTCCTCCAACAGGATCCGCCACGACACCGCGTCCACCACGAGGTGGTGAAGGCTGATGCGCATCCCGCCGTCGACCCGTTCGGTCCTCAGCAGCGGAGCGTCCACATCGGACACGCCGGCGACCGGCGGAATGTGCTGGCGCCAGCCCGAAGGCGTGCGCTCGAACCGCATCCGCAGCGTGTCGTGCTGGGCGACCAGCGCCGCCAACGCCTTCTCCAGCGCGGTGAAATCGGTATCAGGAGCCAATTCCAGGGTCACCGACTGGTCGAACCGCTGCGGGCACACCTTCACGGTTTCGAAGAACCAGTGCTGCACCGGGGTCAGCGGCACCTCGCCGGCCACCACATCCTGATCGGCCACCGGCGCCGCGAGTTCGGTCGCCAACGCCGCCAGCGATGCCACGCTCTGATGCGCGAACACATCCCTCGGGGTGAGCCCGAATCCGGCCCGCCGAGCCCGGGACACCACCTGGATGCTCAGGATCGAGTCACCGCCGAGGGAGAAGAAGTTGTCCTCGACGCCCACCGCCGGCACACCCAGCACTTCGGCCCAGATCTGCGCCAGTGCCCGCTCGGCATCGGTGCGCGGTGCCACAAAGCCCTCCACCGCGCTTTGCGGATCCGGGGCGGGCAACGCCCGCCGGTCGAGCTTGCCGTTGACGCTGAGCGGCAAGGCATCCAGCACCACGAACGCTGACGGCACCATGTAGTCGGGCAGGGCGGCGGCCGCACGCTCGCGCAGCCGCGCCACCTCCACTGTGGTACCGGGCGCGGCCACGAGGTACCCGACGAGGCGCTTGACCCCGGGCTGGTCCTGCCGCACCACCACGGCGACGTCGGCCACCGCCGGGTCACCCGAGAGCACCGCCTCGATCTCGCCCAGCTCGACCCGGAAACCCCGGATCTTCACCTGCTCATCGGCACGGCCGACGAACTCCACCACCCCATCGGGCGACCAGCGCACCACGTCGCCGGTGCGATACATGCGCTCACCGGGGGCGCCGAACGGGTCGGCCACGAACTTGTCCGCGGTCAGCCCGGGCCGGTTGAGGTAACCACGGGACAGGCCCGCCCCGGCGATGTGCAGCTCACCCGGCACGCCGGGCGGGACCGGCCGCAGGTAGCCATCGAGGATGTAGAGGCGCATGTTGTCCAGCGGGCGACCGATGGGCACCACATCCGGTACCAAAGAATCCATGCGGAAAGCAGAAGCGAAAGTCGTTGTCTCCGTTGGTCCGTAGCCGTCCACGACGATAAGACCCGGGCAGGCATCCAGCATCCGGCGTACCGACGCGGAGGACACGACGTCGCCACCGGTCCACACCTCGCGGACGCCGGCCAGGCAGTCCGGCGCGTCCTGCGCGACGACGCGGAACAGCCCGGAGGTCAGCCACAGCCCGGTCACGCCGTGCTCGGAAACGGTGCCGCGCAACACTTCCACGTCGAGATCGCCGGGCGGGGCGACCACCACGCGGCCGCCGTTTAGCAGCGGCACCCACAGCTCGTAGGTCGAAGCGTCGAAGGCCAGCGGCGAATGCAGCAGCACGCGCTCGTGCGCGCCGCCCTCGAACCGGCGGTCCCGGCTCAACGCCACCACATCGCGGTGGCGCACGGCCACACCCTTAGGCGTGCCAGTCGACCCCGAGGTGTACTCGGCGTAGACCAGGTTGTCCGGGTGCAGCGCCACCGCGGGCGCGTCCGCCGGTTCGCTGTCAAGCGATCCGTCGGCGTACAGCACCACCAGCTTTCCACGATGCACGTCGTGGGCGACATCCTGGAAGGCGCGGTCGATCAGCAGCACCGAGGCGCCGGCCTCGGCCATCACCAGCCGCATCCGCTCGGCCGGGGCGCGCAAATCCAGCGGCAGGTAGGCGCCGCCCGCCTTGACCACCGCGAGCACGGCGACCACCTGGTGCACCGAGCGCTCCATGAGGATGCCGACCCGATCCTCCGGACGAACCCCGAGGCGGATCAGCCGGTGCGACAACCGGTTTGCCCGCTCGTCAAGCTCCACATAGGATAGTGCCACGCCATCTGCCACCACGGCCGGTTCGTCCGGGTGCGCGCGCACGTGCTCGGCGAACATGCCCGCCACCGTCCCGGTGCGCAGCGGCCTGTTCGTATCGTTCCACCGCACGAGTACGTTCTGCTGCTCGTCGCGGGTCAGCAGACCGAACTCACGCAGCCGACGCCGCGCATCCCCGGCGGAGATCCCGGCCAGCAACATCTCCAGGTGCCGGCCCAGACGCTCCACAGTGGACGGTTCGAACAGCGCCGGGTCGAAGTCGAGGGTCACGGCGAGCCGCTGCCCCGGATAGACCACAGCGGTCAGCGGATAGTTGGTCGGCTGAAGGTCACGGACCTCTTTCATTTTCATTCCGTGTACCGCGATCGCCTGCTCGTCGAACGGATAGTTCTCGAATACCAGCAGGCTGTCGAACAACCCGGTGCCGCCGGCAAGGTCGCTGTGAGCCTGGACCGCCGCCAGCGACACGAAGTCGTGCCCGCGAGCCTCGGTCTGCCGCTCCTGCAAGCCGAGCAGCCACGGCAGCAGACTCTGTTCCCCGTGAGTGTCCACTCGCGACGGTATCGTGTTGATGAACATTCCGACCATCGACTCGACGCCGGGCAGGTCGGCCGGGCGGCCGGAGACGGTGGTGCCAAAGACGACATCACGCTCGCCGCTGTGGTGCGACAGCACCAGACCCCACGCCCCCTGCACCACCGTGTTGAGGGTCAACCCGTTGCGCTGCACGAACTCTCGCAGCCGGGTCGAGTCCTGTTCGGACAGCACCACCCGGACGAAGTCGCTGGACTGCGCGCGGTGCGACTCGACCGGCGGCCGGTCGAACGGCAACGGCGTCGGCTCTTCGAACCCGGCCAGCTCCTCGCGCCAGAAGGCTTGCGCCTGGTCGTAGTCGCGCCCGGCCAGCCAGGCCAGATAGTCGCGGAACGGGCGCCGGGCGATCGGCCGGGCGGCACCGGCGTACTCCGCGCACACCTCGCCGAAGACCGCCGCCGCGCTCCACCCGTCGAGCAGCACGTGGTGGAAGGTCCAGATCAGCAGCACCTCGTCGGCTTCGCTGGGGAGCGTGGCGATGGTCAGGCGCATCAACGGGGCCTGAGCGAGGTCCAGACCTTCTTCGCGGTCCATTTGCAGCAGCTCGTCCAACCGTTCCCGCTGTCCCTGGACAGGCAGGTCCGTCCAGTCGTGATGGTCAACGCGGACGGTGGCTTCACGCTGGACCACCTGCAGGGGGTGATCCACGCCGTCCCACACGATCCGGGTGCGCAGCACGGGCGTGCGGTCCACCACGCGCTGCCAGGCTCGCCCCAGCGCCCGAGGGTCAGCGACCCCGGACAGCCGCAGCTGCAACTGGTTGAAGTAGGCCGCCGACGAGCTATTTATCAGGCTGTGGAACAGCATTCCGGACTGCAAGGCGGTCAGCGGGTACACATCCTCGACCTCACGGCCGTTGCCCACCAGGAGATCCACGCCGGCCTGGTCCAAGCCGGCCAGCGGGAAGTCCGACGGGGTCCGTCCACCGGCCGAAGATTGTCCACAATGGACGCTGATTTCGCGTAGCGCGTCGAGCATCGCGTCGGCTAGCGCCTGGACGGTCGCCGGCTGATGCAGCTGCTCGCAGTAGTACCAGGTGAGCTCTAGGCGGCCGTTTTCCACCGCGCCAACCACATCGAGCAGATGCACCCGCCGGGTGTGCGGGTCGGCGTCGCCTTCCAACCCGCCCGGCACTGCGGCCAGCAGTCCACCCGTGGACCAGTCGAACTGGCCGAGGTAGTTGAAGCTGATCTGCGGCTGCGCGCTCGGCTGCACGCTGCGGCGCAGATAGACCAGGGCGCCGTAGCCCAGGCCGCGGTGCGGGACGTCGTGCAGCGTCTGCTTGACCGATTTGAGTACCGCACCCCAGTCGCCGGTTGGAGTGTGCAGGGCGACCGGGAACATGGTGGTGAACCAGCCGACGGTCCGGGACACGTCGACGCCGTCGAGCACGTCCTCGCGCCCGTGGCCTTCCAGGTCGACCAGCACCCGATCGCGGCCGGTCCAGTCGGCCAGCACCCGGCCGAGCGCACTGAGCAACACGTCGTTGATCTGCGTGCGATAAGCCGCGGGCACCTGCTGCAGCAACGCCTCGGTCTCGCTCTCATCGAGCCGCACGATGACCGACCGCATCCCGCCAACGGTGTTCGCGGCCGCGTTCGCGTCGACCGGCAGGGCGGCCGAAGCCGACTCCAGCACCTGTGTCCAATAGCCGCACTCGTCATCAAGGCCGCCGCCCGAAACGTGTTCAATCAGCTTCCAGGCCCAGTCGCGCAGCGAGGTTGTCTTGGCGCCCAGGTCGATTCGCTCCCCGGCGCTCGCCTGCCGGTAAGCCGTCTCCAAGTCATCAAGCAGAATGCGCCACGACACGCCATCCACGACGAGATGGTGCGCGGTCATCAGCAGTGCCGACCGGCCACCGCCCAAGTCAAGCAGCACCGCCCGCAGCAGCGGCCCGGCGGCCAAGTCGACCCCGGCGTTGGCCGCGCGAGCGGCCTCACGCACCGCCGCCGGAAGTTGGTCGGCGAACACAGTGGACAGATCCCGGCGCCGCAGCACCGACACCGGCTGCACCGCAGCGTTGCGTTGCCGCCACACGCCATCGGTGTGCTCGAAGCGCATCCGCAGGGCATCGTGGTGTACCAGCAAAGCGTCCAGGGCACGCCGCAGCGCCGCCTCGTCCGGCGGGCCGGACAGCTCGGCCACGACGTACTGGTGGAAATGCCCGGGGCGGGCCGGACGGCCATCGAAGAACCAGTGCTGGATCGGGGTAAGCGGCACCAACCCGGTCACCGGCCCCTGATCGGCCGCCACCGGCAGCGCCACCTCGGCCACGTTCACGGCCAACGCGGCAACCGTCGGATGGGTGAACAGGTCGCGCGGGGTCAGGCCAAGGCCGGCCTGCCGCGCCCGGGACACGATCTGCAGGCTCAGGATCGAGTCACCGCCGAGTTCAAAGAAGTTGTCCTCCACCCCGACCCGGGGCAGCTTGAGCACCTCGGCCCAGATCGTGGAAAGCGCGCTCTCCGCGGCGGTGCGCGGGGCGACATAGCCGGCCGTGGTGGCGGCGGTCCAGTCCGGGGCGGGCAGGGCCCGGCGGTCGGGCTTGCCGTTGGCGTTGAGCGGCAACGCTTTCAGCGCCACGAACGCGGACGGCACCATATAGTCGGGCAGGCTCGCGCCCAGGAACTCTCGCAGCGACGAGGCATCCGGCAAACCCGCACCGGCGACCGGGACCAGATAGGCGACCAACCGTTTGGGACCCGACTCCTCCGCCCGCGCAACCACCAACGCCTCGGCGATCCGCTCGTGGCCGACCAGGGTGTCCTCGATCTCACCGAGTTCGATGCGGAACCCGCGCACCTTCACCTGATCGTCGGTACGCCCGACGAAAACAACCTCACCATCCGGCGTCCATCGCACCACATCCCCGGTGCGATACATCCGCTCCCCACGGGACCCGGGCCCACCGAACGGATCAGCCACAAACCGCTGCGCCGTAAGCCCGGCACGACCCAGATAGCCTCGCGCCAATCCGGCCCCGGCGATACACAACTCGCCGGGCACCCCGACTGGAACCGGCCGCAAATGACCGTCCACTATGTACACCCGCATGTTGTCCAACGGCCGCCCGATCGGCACCGCATCCGGCACCTCGTCAGCCGAGAACATCCCGCGCTGGGTGGTGTAAGTCGTGCATTCCGTTGGCCCGTAGACGTTGACCACTTGCAACCCGGGGCAGGCGGCGGCGACCCGCCGCAGCGCGGGCGCGGGAACCACGTCGCCGCCGGTCCACACCTCGTGGGCGCCGGCCAGCGCGTCGGGCGCCTCCTGGGCGATGACCCGGAACAGGCCGATCGTCAGGAAGATTCCGGTGACCCCGTGCTCGCCGATCATGCGCCGGATCACGCCGGCGTCCACGTCACCCGGCGGAGCCAGCACGACCTCGTCGCCGTTGAGCAGCGGCACCCACACCTCATAGGTCGAGGCGTCGAAGGCCAGCGGCGAGTGGGCCAGCACGCACCTGTGCCCGCCACCGCGGAAGCGCCTATCCGCCGCGAACTCCACGATGTCGCGCTGCCGCACCACCACACCCTTGGGCAGGCCGGTCGACCCGGAAGTGAACATCACGTAGGCGACATTTTCCGGATCAGCCTTGGAAACCACCGGAGTGGCACTGTCGGTCACGTCGTCGACGACCACCACCACCGGTCCGTCGAAAACCTCGGCGGCCGTGGCGGCCCAAACCCGATCGGTCAGCAGCGCCACCGCCGAAGTCAGCTCCCCGACCAGCCGCATCCGGGCCACCGGGGCGCGAGTGTCAAGCGGCACATAGCCTCCACCGGCCATCAGCACCGCCAGCTCGGCGACGACCACCTCGACCGAGCGGTCCATCAGGACCGTGACCAGCCGCTCCGGGCCGACCCCGAGCCCGATGAGGTGATCGGCCAGCCGCCGCGCGCGCACCCGCAACTGTGCATAGGTCACGGTCTGTTCATCCGAGCGCAGCGCCACGGCCTGCGGGGTACGCGCGGCCTGCTGCGAAAAGGCCTCGGCCACAGACATATGTGGTACCGGGTAAGCGGTGTCATTGAACCCGGACACCACCAGTTCCCGCTCGGCCGGGGTCAACCAGGGCACGGCCGAAAGCGGTTGACCCGCCCCCTCGGCGAACCCGGACAGCAACAGCACCAGACGCGACGCCATGCGCTCCACAGTGGACACGTCGAACAGCGCCGGGTCATAACCCAGCTGCAAAGCCAGTTCCCGCCCCGGCACCGCCAGCACGCTCAGCGCATAGTTGGTGGTCTCCACCGCCGTCAGGTCACGCAAGGCAAGGCCGTGCGCGGCCGCCGCCGCGTCGTTGATCGGGTAGTTCTCGAACACGACGAGGCTGTCGAACAGACCCACCCCGGCCGGCAGGCCGGAAAGCGCCTGAAGTCTGGTCAGCGGCAGGAAGTCGTAGTCGCGGGCTTGTGACTGGGCCGCCTGCAGGTCGCGCAGCCACCCGACCAGTTCCTGTCCATCGTGGACGTTCACCCGGCTGGGTACCGTATTGATGAAAATGCCGACAATCGACTCCGCCGCGGGCAGTTCTTCGGGGCGGCCGGACACGGTCACGCCGAAGCACACGTCGGTGGTCGCGTTGTAGCGGGAAAGCAGCAAGGCCCACGCGCCTTGCACTACGGTGTTGACGGTCAACCCGTGGCGCTGAGCGAAGTCGCGCAGGCGGGCGAACGGTTCGGCGGGCAGGCCGGCGCGGACGGTCGCGTGCGACTCGGCCCGGTGCGCGCCGAACGGCTGGCGGTCGTAGGGCAGCGGGGTGAGATCGTCCAAAGTGGACAGCGCTTGCCGCCAGTGCTCCTCGGCCTCGCGCGGATCCTTCGCCGCCAGCCAGCGCGGGTAGTTCACGAACGGCGGCCGGGACGCAAGCGATGGCTGCCTTCCCGCCGACAGGGCCGCGTGCGCGGCGAAGACGTCGCCCAGCACGGCGAACACGCTCCAGCCGTCGAGCAGCACGTGGTGGAAGGTCCAGACCACCTGCACCTCGTCGCCGGAGAGCCGGGCCAGCACCAGCCGCAACAGCGGCGCACGGCTCAGGTCCAGGCCCCGCTCGCGGTCCTCGGCCAGCAACTGTTGCAGGGCACCGGCCCGGTCCACATCGGACAATGCCGTCCAGTCGAGGTAGCGCACGGGTACCCGAATCCGCCTATGCACCACCTGAAGCGCGGGCAGCGCCACCCTCGACCGCAGCACCGGGGTGCGGTCCACCACGTGCTGCCAGGCCTCGCCCAGCACCCGCGGGTCGGGCACGCCCCGCAGCACGAAGGCCGCCTGCTGGAAGTAGGCACCCCGCTCGCCCTCGGACAGGCCGTGGAACACCATGCCCGCCTGCATCGGGGTCAGCGGATAGATGTCTTCCACCTCGCCGCCGTCGCGACCATCGTCGCCACCACTGACGAGCAAGTCCACCCCGGCCTGATCCAAACCGGCCAGCGGGAAGTCGGACGGCGTCCGGCCGCCCGCCCCCGGCGACGCGCAGTGTTCCACAATCTCCTGTAGCACCAGATTCACCCGATCGGCCAGCGTCTGCACCGTCGCCTCCCGGTGGACGCCGTCGGAGTAGGTCCAGTCGAAACGCAGCCGGTCGTGCTCCAGGCGCGCCACCAGATCGAGCGGGTGGCTGCGGCGTTCTTCGGGGCTCTCGAGCAACTCCAGTCCGGTTACCACACCGGCGATTAGCGCACCACCGGTCACCGGCCGGTCCACCGCGCCGACGTAGTTGAACCTGATCCGCGGGTCGGGCGTCGCGGCCAACTCCGGATCGCTTGCCAGGTAACGCAATGCGCCGTAGCCGATGCCGCGATGCGGAACGGCTCGCAGCTGTTCCTTGACCGCCTTGAGCGCCCCGCCCCAGTCACCGCCCGGGACCTCAACGGCCACCGGATACATGGTGGTGAACCAGCCGACCGTGCGGGACAGGTCGATCCCGTCGAAAAGCTCCTCGCGGCCATGCCCTTCCAGGTCCAGCAGGACCCGCCCGCGACCGGTCCACTCACCCAGGACGCGGCCCACCGCCGCCAGCAACACGTCGTTGATCTGCGTGCGGTACACCGGGGGCACGTCCTGCAACAGCGCCCGGGTCACCTCGGCGTCCAGCCGCACCGTCACCGAACGCGCCCGCGAAACGGTGTCTTCGCCGCCGTCGAACGGCAGCGAAGCATCCACCCCGGCCGTCGCGTCGTGCCAGTAGGAAAGCTCGCCGTCGAACCCGCCGCCGGCCGTGTGCGCGGTCAGCCGCTGCGCCCACCTCTGGAACGAGGTCGTCTTGGGCCCCAGGTTCACCGGCTGCCCGGCGGCCGCCTGGCGGTAGGCGGTGTCCAGATCCTCCAGCAGGATCCGCCAGGACACCGCATCGACCGCAAGGTGGTGCGCGGTAAGGCAAAGCCGGCCTTCGGTGAGGATCGCGCGCAGCAGCGCACCGCCGCCGAGGTCGAACTGCGCCCCGGGCACATCCAAAACCACCGGCTCCACCGCGCCGGTCTGCTGCTCCCAGCCGGAATCGCCTTGCTCGTAACGCATCCGCAAGGCGTCGTGATGCCGCACGACCGCCCGCAACGCGGTACGCAACGCATCGGTGTCTACATCGGACACCAGCTCGACCGTGAGTGACTGGGCGAAGTGTTGCGGGCATTGCGGATGGCTCGCGAAGAACCACCGCTGGATCGGGGTCAACGGCACAGCACCGGTCACCGGCTCGGCCGGCTCGACGATTTGGCTTCCTTCGGTGCGCGCATGCAACGCCAGCGACTCCACCGACTGGTGCAGGAAAACATCCCTTGAGGTCAAGGAGATTCCGGCCTGGCGGGCTCGCGACACCACCTGGATGCTCAGGATCGAGTCGCCGCCGAGGGAGAAGAAGTTGTCGTCCAACCCGACCCGCGGTACGCCTAGCACTTGCTCCCAGATCTCGGCCAGGGCGGCCTGGACGCCGGTGCGCGGCGCCCGGTAGCCACCCGCGCCCGCGGCCGACCAATCCGGTGCCGGCAGCGCTTGCCGGTCGAGCTTGCCGTTGGGGTTCAACGGCAGCGCGTCGAGGGTGACGAACGCCGACGGCACCATGTAGTCGGGCAGCGATGCGCCCAGAAAACCGCGTAGCTCATCGCTTTGCGGCACGGCCGCGCCCTGAGCCGGTACCAGATAAGAAATCAAACGCTTGTGGCCGGCATCTTCGCGTACCACCGCGACCGCCTCGGCCACACCCTCGTGGCGCAACAGCGCCGTCTCGACCTCGCCCAGCTCGATGCGGAAGCCGCGCACCTTCACCTGATGGTCGGCGCGCCCGAGATACTCCAGCTCGGCGTCGCCGGTCCACCGCACGATGTCGCCCGTGCGGTACATGCGGGCCCCGGGCTCGCCGAACGGGTCGGCCAGGAACCGCTCGGCGGTGAGCCCGGGGCGGTTCAGGTAGCCGCGCGCCAGGCCGCGGCCGCCGATATAAAGCTCGCCCAGCACCCCGGCGGGCACCGGCCGCAGCGCCGGATCGAGCACATAGGTCCGGGTGTTGGTGATCGGCCGGCCGATCGGCGGCGTTCGATCACTGTCGGATCCGTCGGAGTACCAGGCGGTGGCGTAGACGGTCGCCTCGGTCGGGCCGTAGATGTTGGCGATGCGGCTGTCCGGCAACGCATTGCGGATGTCGCGCACCGCCCGCACCGGCAGCGCCTCGCCGGCGAGCACCACGTGTTCGGCCGTCCCGGCGGCTAGCCCGCCCACCAGCACCTGGGCGAAGGCGGACGGGACCGCACTGATCAAGCTGGCCCGCCAAGCACCGGTCCGCTCGCCCAACGCCAACACGTCACGGACCACCTCGATGCCGCCGCCGATCATCAAGGGGCAGAAGATCTCGAAGACGGACACGTCAAAGTTGAGCGAAGTGGAAGCGACCACATTGGACAGTCCGTTGTGGCCGAAGTCACGAGCCGCCCAGGCCACCAGATCCGCGACGCTGCGGTGTTCAACAACCACTCCCTTGGGACGCCCGGTGGATCCGGAGGTGTAGATGGCGTAGGCCGGATGGGTAGGCAGCAAAGGCCTCACCCGGTCGGCGTCGGTCAGATCCGCCGTCGACCAAGCGGAGGTGTCAGCCGAGTCGGCAGCATCTGTGGGATCGCCGGTGTTCAAGTAGAGCCGCGGCACGTTGGGCACCTCGGGCAGACGTTGCGAGACGCCGGCGGTGGTCAGTAGCAGCGCGGGTGCGGCGTCGGCGAGCATGAAGGCGATCCGCTCGGCCGGGTAGGCCGGATCGATCGGCAGGTAGGCCGCGCCGGCCTTGAGCACGGCGAGCAACGCGACGATCAGGTCGGCCGTGCGGGGCAGGGCCAGCGCGACGAAGCGTTCCGGCCCGGCGCCCCGCTCGACGAGCAGCCGCGCCAACCGGTTGGCCTGCTGGTTAAGCTCCAGATAGGACAGTGAGACTTCGCCCCATGTGACCGCCACGGCGTGCGGGGTCCGGGCGACCTGCGCCTGGAAAAGCTCGGGCAGAACCGTCTCGGGCACGTCCAGGGCGGTGTCGTTCCACTCCTCCAGCAGCATATGCCGTTCGGCCTCGTCCAGCAGCGACAGCTCGGCCAGCGGCCGGCCGGGGGCGGTCACCGCCGCCGACATCAGCCGGTGCAGGTGCTCGGCCATCCGTTCGATGGTGGCCGGGTCGAACAGGTCGGTGTTGTACTCGATGACCATGTTCAGCGCGTCCCCGCGCGGCAGAAACTCCACCACCAGATCGAACCGGGCGGCCGGGCGCGGCAGGTCGTATTCGGCTATCCGCAAGCCGTCGCGCTCGCGCGGGCGCACGATCGCGTTCTGCAACACGATGAGTGCCTGTACCAGCGGGGTCCGGCTGGGGTCGCGCTCGGGCTGAAGCTCCTCGACGAGCCGGTCGAAGGGCACCGCGTCGTGGGCGAACGCGTCGAACACCGTCTCACGCACGCGGCCCAGGAACCCGGCGAACGTGTCGTCACTGTCCACTGTGGAACGCAGCACGACGGTGTTGATGAAAAAGCCGACCAGATGCTCGAGCTCGGTGCGGTTGCGGCCGGACGTCACGGTGCCGATCGCGATGTCATTCTGATTGGTGTACCGCGACAGCAGCACCTGCAGCGCGGCGGTCAGCGTCATGAACAGGGTGGCCCCGTGCTCCTGGCCGAGCCTGCTGAGTGCGTCGACGAGCGGGGCGGGAAGGTCGCGGCGGTGCACGGCACCGGCGGTGGTGCGCAGATGGGGCCTTGGCCGGTCGGTCGGCAGCTCCAGCACCGGGGTGCCGTCCAGCTTGCCGCGCCAGTACTCCAGATGGCTTTCCAGGGCGGGACCGGCGAGCCGTTCTCGTTGCCAGACGGCGAAGTCCGGGTACTGGATGGGCAATTCGGGGAGATCGGCGGAGGCGTACAGCTCCACCAGTTCGTCCACGAGCAGCCCGACCGACCAGCCGTCGGTGATGATGTGGTGCTGGCTGAGCAGCAGGATGTGGTCCTCATCGGACCGGCGGAGCAGCAGCGCCCGGGTCAGCGGCCCGGTCCGCAGGTCGAATGGCTGCCGCAGCCGCTCCCGCAGGAGCAGCTCGACAAGGTCGTCGTTGCCGTCTGATGTGGACAGATCGGTGATGTGTAGCGGGATTTCGCCCTGCGGAGCAACGATTTGCACGCCCCGACCATCGACGGTGGCGAACGTGGTCCGCAGCGACTCGTGCCGGCGCACCAGAGCCGCCAGCGCCGCCCGCAAGGCGGTTTCGTCGAGCGGGCCGGACAGGTGCAGGCCGATGCCGGTGTTGTACTCCACCCCACCGCCGGTCAGGTCGTCGAGGAACCACAGCCGTTGCTGCGCCGAGGAAAGCGGAAGTTCCCTCCCGCGGGCGGCGACCGGGATGCGTTCGCTGTCCATGGTTTGGCGGGGAAGCGTCGCAGCCAGCGCGGCCACGGTCGGCGCCTCGAAGAGGGCGCGCATGGGCAGCTCCACGCCGAAGGCGTCGCGGACGCGGGACAGCACCTGGAAGGTCAGGATCGAGTCGCCGCCCAGGGTGAAGAAATCGTCATCGACGCCGACCTGGGCGGCGCCGAGCACCTCGGCCCAGATGGCGGCAAGGGTGTTCTCTGCCTGGTTGCGCGGCGCGACGTAATCGGTTTGGTCGGCCGCGAATTCGGGCTCGGGCAGGGCCTGGCGATCCAGCTTTCCGTTGGGGCTCAAGGGAAGCACGTCGAGGATCACGAACGCCGCGGGCACCATGTAGTCGGGTAGGGTCGCCTTCAGCAACTCGCGCAGCTCAGCCGTTTCCGGTGCGTGAGAGACCGGCACCAGGTAGGCCACCAGTCGTTTGACGCCGGGCTGGTCCTCCCGCGCCACGACAACGGCTTCGGCGATGCCGGGATGGCCGGTGAGCACGGCCTCGATCTCGCCGGGTTCGATCCGGAAGCCCCGGATCTTGACCTGGTGGTCGGCTCGGCCCACGAACTCCAACTGCCCGTCGCCGCGCCAGCGCACCAGATCACCGGTGCGGTACATGCGTGCGCCGGGCGCCCCGAACTGCGCCCCGAACGGATTGGCCACAAACCGTTGCGCGGTCAGACCCGCACGGTTCAGGTACCCACGGGCCACACCGATCCCGGCCACGTACAACTCACCCACCGCACCCACCGCCACCGGCCGCAATCCAGCATCGAGCACAAAGACGCGGGTGTTGGCGATCGGCCGGCCGATCGGCGGCGTACCCTCGTCGGCGGCCAACGGTTGGCTCCAGGTCGACACGACCGTGCACTCAGTCGGACCATAAGAGTTGATCAGACGTCGGTCCGGGGCCCACCGTCGCACCAACTCCGCGGTACAGGCCTCGCCGCCCACGATCACCCCACGAAACCGCGGCAGCCCTTCGTGTGGCACGGTGGCCAACGCGGCCGGCGGGATCAGCGCGTGCGTCACCCGCTGCCCGGCAAGAACGTGCGCCAGATGCTCGCCCAGCAGCGGCCCGGGTGGTGGGACCACCAACGCCGCGCCGGCCGGCAGCGACATGCACAGCTCCAAAATGGACGCGTCGAAGCTGGGCGAGGAGAACTGCAACACCCGGTCGTCTTCACCCACCGCGTAATGGTCGATCTCGGCGGCCGAGAAACTGGCCAGACCCCGGTGGGCGACCATCACCCCCTTGGGACGACCGGTCGAACCCGAGGTGTAGATGACATACGCCGGATGCTCCAGATCGAAGTCCACATCGGACAGGCGACCGGTGGGAAGGCCTTCCGCCTCTGCTTCCAGGACCATCAGCTCTGGACCGGTGAGCACCAACACGGGCCGGCAGTCGCTGAGCATGAAGGCGATCCGGTCGGCCGGATAGTCCGGGTCCACCGGCAGGAACGCCGCCCCCGCCTTGGCCACGGCCAGCTGGGCCACCACGATCTCCACCGAGCGCGGAAGCACTAGCGCCACCACGCGTTCCGGCCCGGCGCCGCGGGCGATCAGTGCGCGGGCGAGCTGGTTGGCCCGGCGGTCGAGTCCGGCGAAGCTGACCCGGCCGCCGTCGAAAACGAGGGCGGGACGGTCCGGGTGGCGATCGACCGCCGCCTCGAACAGCGCGGCCAGCCCGGCGGGAGGCACGTCGCGGGCGGTGTCGTTGAAGTCGTGGAGCACCTGGCGGCGCTCGGCCGCGGAGAGGATGTCCACGCCCCCGAGCAACGCGGCCGGATCGGCGGCGAAGGCCCGCAACACCTCGACGAGGTGACCCGTGAACCGGAGCGCTTCGATGTCGCCGCAGCGGTGGACGACCGAGAGTTGATCGTCCACATCAGACAGTTGGACGGCGATGTCGGTCTGCGGCGGCATCGCCGCCCCATGCGGAAGGACGGCCACCCGGGCCAAGCCGACGCCGCCGCAATGCCGGGCCACTTCCTCAAACGGCGTGCCGTCGCGCGTCTCGGCTTCGGCGGCTGTATCGCGTACCAGGGAAAGAAAATCCTGAATCGCCATGGCATCGTCCACGCGCGAGCGCACCAGCACGAGGTTGGTGGACGCTGATGGCTGCCGCGCCATCGTGGCGACCACGACATCCCCGGCCCCGCTGTAGCGGGCCAGCACCACCTGCACAGCGCCAAGGAGAGTGGCCGGCTCGGCGGGGACGTCGATGCGCCGGCGTGCCTCGCTCAACTCAACGCCACGCCGCCCGAACGGAAGTTCGGGCGGCACGGCCCCCTCCAGGCGGGCCTTCCAATAGCTGAGCGCCTCGTCCGATCCGGACGGGTTGGCTAACGGACGGGCAGGCATCTCCTGGATCACCATGATGTTCGGACCTTTCCGGGGCGCACGCGGCTAGGGATGGGGTAAGGGAGGGGAGGCAGGCGCTCAGGCGATCCGCCGCTGCCGGGATTCGCGTACGGTCTGCGGGCGGGGCCGTGCGATGCGGCCGCCGAGCTGGATCCCGTTGACCCGATGGCTGACCGGGTCGTCGGTGAAGCACCCGGCCAGCACCTGGGCGCCGGAGTGCGGATCGCGTACCGAGAAGCTGAGATCCTCATAGACGGTGAGCGCGGTGAACGGCTGCCCGTCCACGGACAGGTAGGCGGTGACGTCGCGGACGTTGACGACGAACTCCACATCGCCGTTGGCGTAGGTGCCGGCGCAGCCGTGCGGTGGCGGCACCGGGCGGCCGGTGGGCAACCAGGGTGGCCGCTGCCCGATCGGGACCTGGCGGCTGCGGTCAAGCTCGGTGAGTAGATCCCGCCACATGGCGGCGCCGGTGTTGGCGTTGCTGGTGAACGCGACGATCCAGCCGCCGGCCGGGTCGATGCGCAGATAGCAGGAGGTGCCGTCGGCGTTGCCGTCGTGGCCGGCCCACGTGGTCCGCGCGTCCGAGGTATCCCCGTCGTGGAACAGCGCCAGCCCGCAACCCCACCCGTCGGCCAGACCGAACGGGACCGTGGCCGCGATGTCGCGGCGCATCAGGGCGGTGTGGCCCGCTGGAAGCAGACCGGTGTTGCCGCTGTCGAGATGCAGGCGGCCCAGCGCAACGAGGTCGGTGGCGCTGACCGCGAGGGCGCCGGTCGGTGCCTCCGCCGCCGTCAGCTGCTGTGGTACCGCGCGGGTGCGCCCGGCCGCGAGGTTGACCGAATGGCCGCTGGCCTTGGGGCGCATGCCCTTGCCCTCGGAAGGTCCCACGAAAGCCGGGGTGATGCCCAGGGGGCGCAGCAGGATCGACTCCATCGCCTCCTGCCAGCTCATTCCGGTGATTGTTTCGATCAGCCGGCCCACGACGATATAACCCATGTTCGAGTACGAGAACCCGGTACCGCAGGGAAGGACGAGGTTGCCGCGGTGGCAGTGATCCTTGACGTAGCGGCGAAGCGAGACCGACGAGGCGTCGTCGACCTCGGGGCCGGAGACGAACCCGCTGGTGTGGCTGAGCAACTGGGCGAGCGTGATGTCGTCGCCCAGACCGTTGAGCTCGGGCAGGTGCTCCCCGACCGGCGCGTCAAGCTCCAGATCGCCGTCGGCGACGAGGATCATCGCGACGGTGGCGGTGAACGCCTTGGTGATGGAGCCGACTGGAAATGCGGTGTCGCGCCGCACTTTCTGACCTGTGCGGTGCTCGGCCTCACCGACCTCGAACGCGATCGTCTCGCCGTCGTGGTGGATCGCCAGCTGCGCCCCGGGCACCCCGTGGCGCCGGGCCAGGGCGGAAAGCCGGGCCGCGAGCAGCGGACGAACATTGTGGGTTTCCGGCGCGGACCGCATGGGTACCGCATGATCGCCGCCCGCGAGCACAACCCTTGCCGCGTCTGCTTTTAACACGCTTCGCCGCTGGAATTCGTCCGTCATCGGGGCACTCTCTTCAGCCAAGTAGATTTACATTTTCTGCACGATCAACCGATTGACATCTTTCTTTCCGTCGACATGCGGCGTCTAGTGACATCTGTCATCGAGACCTGTTGCAGAACGCACAAAAATTGCTGCGGCAGAAGAGGTTTCAGGCCTGAAAACGGCGAAGGAACAGCCCTGATGCCTTGGTTAGGCGGTCAGGGCCGCGATGTGCCGGGGCAGTTGTGCCCATATTTCCGGCGTGTAGAAATGACCGCCCGGCAGCTTGTCAAAGCGGTAGTCGCCGGCGGCGAGCGCGCGCCAGCCGCCCTCGTCCGTTACCTGAGGGTCATCGACCCCGGACAGCACCTGCAGCGGCGCCCGCACCATCCGGCCGGGGGTGAACTCGTAGGAGTCCGAGGCCCGCCTGTCGGCCCGGAACAACTCCAGCGTCAAGGCACGCAGACCCGGGTCCGCGATGATCAGCTCGGAGAGCTGCCCCACCCGCCGCATCCAGTCCAGCACCTGCTCGTCCGAAGCGCCCAGCGTCGGCGGCGCCAGCCGCTCCTGCGCCGCCCGGCTCGGCGGGCTGCTGGCCGACACGATCAGTGCCCGCGGCGCCGGCCACCCGTCGCGCTCGGCGGCCGCCGCCACCTCGAACGCGACCCACGCGCCCATGCTGTGTCCAAATAGGACATACGGCCGGTGGGCGAGCGAACGGACCAACGCCAGCACGTCATCCATCAGTCCGGTCCAAGTCGACATGGCAGGCTCGGCGATCCGCCGCTCCCGGCCCGGATAACACACCAGCGCCAGGTCGACATCCTCGGCCAGCGCACCGGCCCACGGCCTGAACGAGGTCGTGCCACCGCCGCAGAAGCTTAAGCACACCAGCACCCGCGTCGCCATCGGGCGCGGCGCAGGCCAGACAACGCCAGTCGTAAAGCTCGCCACCACGCGAACAGCTTGCCACCGGCAACGCCTCGATGGCGAATCCCGCAGGCCGGATGCCTTACCAGACGGCCACCGGCGCCGCCTGCTCGACGGTGATGGGGATGCTGGAGTGGTAGTGCTCGGGAATCTCCGCCCGCGCCTGCACCACCTGCGTCGTGCCGACAATGACGCCCGAACCGTCATGCGCGCTGCCGACCGTGTTGATCTGGATGCCCCGGCCGCGCCAGAAGTTGGTGTCGTCGCTGATGCGGTTCTGCAACTCGGTCAACGCGACCTGGGAGAAGCGGGAGTCGCGGATGACGATGCACTGGGTGCCGGCCACGCGGCGGATCACCTCGTCGTACCGGGTCGAGGACTCGGACGCGGGCACGCGGTAGACGATGGCGTAACCGGCCTCGGGTACCACCTCCACGCCGGCATACACGTCCTTAAACGTGTCGTAGCCGGCGGTCTGGATCTCGTTGAGCGCCTCGCTCATCCCGGGCGGATCGGGCCACATCATGACACCCGCGGTGACGACCGGCGAGGGCGATACCAGGGTGCACCCTTGCGGTTCTTGCGCTTCCTGCCGGGCACCCGGCCCGGTCCCGGCGCAGCCGCCGGCGACAACGACCGCCGCGGCCCCGCACACCAGCCACAGTTTCGGTTTCATGTGTGGGTAGACGCTTGGCCGGCGGCCGTGGTTGCGCCGCCGTTGCGCCCCTAGAACCGGGTCGACGTCGACGCCGAGCGCCACTGAGGGCGCAAGGTGACGCAGGTGATGGCCAGCAGCGGGCCCAGCAGTATCAGCGTGACAATCCACAAGGGGGTCAATCCGATGCCGGCGGCGGTCAGCCAAAGGGCGATCAAGCAAACGATCAGCCCTGTCCGCCGGGGCCGGAACGTGCGCAGCGCCCGGTCCAATCCCGGATCGCTTGCCCGAAGCGCTGCCTCGATCTCGTCGAGCCGACGTCGTTCATGCTCACTCGGCATCTTCATCGCATCACGTCCACTGCTGTCTGGGCACGGTGTACTGGTGCCGTGAATACCCACCGCGGCGGGCGCGCATGCGGGTCGTTTCCCAGATCATCGCTGGATGTGCCGGACCGGTTGGTGGGCGTCACGCAGCAGGGTGAGCTGTTGATCGCGGTCGATGTTGGACAGCATGCCGAGCCGGCGCAGCAGGATCCCTTCGCGCACTCCCCAGCCGAGCACGTCAAGCTGTTTCAGGCCAAGAGTTTTCATGACGGTGTCGGCGATGATGGCCCCGGCCAGGATCTGGCGGGACCGAGCGGTGGCGATCCCTTTGAGCGTAGCCCGCTGCGCGGGGCTGAGTTTGGCCAACCGGGAAATCTGGTCGTGCAACTGCTGGCGGGTCAGGCGGCGGCGGATCTGAAGGCCCCGCTTCCAGGGCGCGGCACCGGTAAGCCGGGCAAGCTGTTTGAACGTCTTGGAAGTGGCGACCGCGGGTGTTCCCGCGTCCACCTTCAGCCTGTCCCGCACCGCCGACAGCGCGTGGGCCACGTGTTCGCGAGCCGCGGCCACATCGCTGTTTCGCGCCGGATGCTGCGGCAGCATGGCCCGTGTGAGCTGGCCCGCGCCGACCGGCACGGACACCGCCCAGTCCGGGTCTTCGTCACGGCCGTAGGCGATCTCGGTAGAGCCGCCGCCGATGTCGATCACCATGAACGGGCCGACCGACCAGCCCAGCCAGCGATGCGCGGCCAGAAACGTCAGGCGCGCCTCGTCTTCGCCGGACAGGACACACAGATCGATGCCCGATGCCTTGTGCACGTGGTCGTGTATTTCGGCGGCGTTGACGGCCTGCCGCAGGGTGGCGGTGGCCAGGACGATCAGTTCGTCGACTCGCTGGCGGCGAGCGGCGTCGCCGGCTTGGCGAACAGCATCGGTGAGCCGGTCGAGCCCGCCGCGGGTGAGGCAGCCTCGCTCATCGATGGCCTCAGCCAGGTAGGTCGGTGACTTGTGGCGGTACACCGGCAGCGGCGGGCCGCCTGGATACGCATCGATGATTCTCAGGTGCGCCGAATTGGAGCCGACGTCCAGCACACCGATGCGTATCGGTCGACCGTCCTGTTGGTACATCTCAGGCGTCAGCCTTGCTTTTCGCTTGGCGGGCCGTTACCGGCCGCGGCCACCAGGTGCTTGGCGTCCAATCCAAGCGCCTCCAGGGCGGCGGCCTCGAGCTGTTCGAGTTCCTCCGTGTGCTTGCCGGCGGTGGCTTCATCCAAACTGGCCGCCACCGACTCGATGACGTGCCGCGCCTGCCGCGGATCACGCTGGGCGAGTTCGGAGACGGCACCGACCAACTGCTCGGCAACGTCCAGACCGGATTCGCTGTTCACAGCCACTGTGTTCCCATGGCTTGCCTTCTTTATGCCTTCTCGGCGGTACCTGTGCCAAGCGCCGCCGCGCCCGAATCTGTCCTAATAGGACTTTGGTTGGCCAACCTTCGCGGCGGCCCGCACCGGACCCGCGAGGTGACCGCGTCGGCTGCGGTTAGATCTTGGAGGATTATGGTCGCCAGAACGACCATAATCCTCCAAGATCTAACCGGTCCCCTTGCCCGACGCGGAGATATGTCCGGTATCGGCCCTGCCGCGCCCGGAATCCAGAAACGGGGCAACGCCGCGCACCACCAAAGGCCCCCACCCAGTGACAAACTGCCCGTGACCGTGGCCGCTCAGGAGGTCCAGGTCTCCGCCTACCCCGACGCCTACGCCAAGCACGAGAACCGCGCCACCCAGATCGTGGACGCCCTGCACAAGTAACGCCCACCTACGATGGCGGGGTGAACGAGGAGATGACGGGTCTTGGGCGGGCCGACCTCCATATGCACACCAACCTGGGCGACGGCTGGATCAGCCCGGCGCGGCTGATCCAGACGGCGACGCTGCGGCAACTGACGGTGATCGCGGTGACCGACCACGACCACGTCGAGGGCGCGCGGCGGGTCGAGGAACTGTTGGCCCAGCAGAACTCCCCGCTCCGGATGATCACCGGGGTGGAGGTGTCGACCCGCCAAGGTCACCTCCTGGGCCTGTTCGTCAAGAAGGCGCCCAGGCCGCTGCGCCCGGTGGAGGAGAGCATCGACGCCATCAAGGAGCAGGGCGGACTGGTGGTCGTGCCGCATCCGTTCGGCCGGCTGGTACCGAGCCTGAGCCGCCGCCGGATCGACTCACTTCTACAGGCCGGATACGAGATCGACGCGGTGGAGACGTACAACCCCAGCCCGGCCAACGCCTCCCAGCGCGCCGCCGTGCTCGACGCCAACCGGGAGTGGGCCCTGGCCACGGTCGGCTCCAGCGACGCGCACTTCTGGCAGCATGTCGGCGCCGGCTACACGCGCTTTGCCGGAGCCACGCCCGACGATCTGCGCCGGGCCATCCTCGACCGCGCGGTCTCAGCCGGTGGGCAGGACCGGCGGCCGGCCCGTCTCAACCCGGCCGCCTATGTCGCACAATGCGCGTGGAGCTGGTTTGTGGACCCACCGCGCCGCATGCTACGACGGCGGCGCGAGATCCGTCTCGAGCGGGCCGCTCACGAACGCTGATCCGGCCAGAAGCGGCGGAACATGAACCACTGCGTCGGGCACTGGCGGACCACCTCCTCCTGGCAGGCGAACATGTACTGCGTCAGCCGCTGCAGTTCGTGCATCCGCTCCTCGCTGCCCCGCACCGGGCGGGGCACGATCGGCGGGAACGCCCGAAGGTAGTAGCCACCGTTGGGTGCGTACCAGACATACCCGGGCATGATGGACGCGCCCGACTTGACGGCCAGCGCCGCCGAGCCGATGGGCACATAAGTCCGGTGGCCGAAGAACGTCACCTCCACGCCCTGCTGACTGGTGACCGGCCGGTCGATGACGATGGCCACCGCCCTTCTGGCTTCGAGTTCCCGAATCACGCGGCGGGCGGCGCTGGACACCGGGATGACCTCGATGCCCTTGTCCCGCCGGTGACCCTGCAGCAAGCCGTTGAGCCGCGGGTCCTTGAAGGTGTCCGCGATCGCAGATAGTGGCACGTGGCGCGCGGCGATGGCACCGGCCAGATCCCAACTGCCGAAGTGCCCTGTGGTCATGATCACACCTTTGCCGGGCGCCATCGCCAACTTGATGCTTTCCTGCCAGGTCATGCCCTCGGTCAGGTCCTCGGTGCGGGCGGCCACCTCGAGCATGTCCAGGTACGGCAGGCAGATCAGGGACGCGGCGGTCCGGCCGTAGTTGCTCCAGGAGCTCAGGGCCGCGCGTTTGACGCGGGTGTCCGAGACCGGCAGCCCCAGGACTTTTGCCATGTTCTCCTGCGTGGCCAAGCGCTTGGAGCGCCACCCCAGGTAGCTGGCCCAGGTGACGGTCGAGGCGATGCCATACCTGACCCGAAGCGGCGTCTTACCCGCAACGGCGATGCCCGATCGTACGAGCCAATATACGGATGACACCGTGTGGTCTCCCTAGGTCTGGGGGTTCCATCATCAAAGACGAACGGCGAACCATACAGTGCCGGTGACAAAAATCTTTGTGACCCGGTGGTTAACCTTGATCACCACCCCGCCCCCCAACAGGCCCGATCCTATCAAGGATCATCACTGGACGGCGCGTTCGAGAGGGGAGGTGCGGGCCAGATCGATGATGCCGCACACGGCCAGCGTAGTGGCGGCGAAGACCACCGGGCCCGCTGGAATCGGCTCGCCCAGCAGCAGGGCGCCCAAGGCGACAGCGGTGATCGGATCGGAGATCAGCAGCGCCGCGAACGAGACACCGAAATGCCCGGCCGCATACGCGCGTTGCAGGATCATCAGCGCCGGCAGGGCCAGCGCGGGCGCGCCCAGCGAGTACCACCACGGCAGGTCGCTGGCGAGGATGGCACGGACGAGGGTCGCCGTCGAGCCCAGCAAAACACCGGCGGTGATGGCGAGGGCGGCCGCGCGGAACGCGGGCGAGGAGATGACCCGCACCGCGGCCCCGAACAGCAGCACGGCAGCGGCCGCGGTGGCCAGGACGATGCCCACCACCGTCAGGGTCAGCCGGATCTCGCCGGACGGACGAGGTACCCACCAAATCAAGAGAAGGAGCCCGGCAGCGACCGCGACCGCCCCCACAAGCTCTCTGCCCCGCACCTTGCGTCCCCTCAGCGCCGCGGCGATGGGCAGCGCGAAAAGCAGGCTGGTCACGCCCATCGGCTGCACGACGATGAGCGGACCGAACGCGAGCGCGAGGATGTGCAAGCCGCCGCCGGCGAGGATGACCGCGCTGCTGACCACCCAACGTGGCCGCCTCACCAGGTCTCGCAGCCGCGGCCGCGCTTCGCGCGCCGCCTCGAACTGCTGCAGCGCCGCACCGAGCGCGAAGAACAGCGCTGCCCCGAGGGCCACAACGGCGGACAGCAGATTCATGCCGCGCAAGGTAGCACCCGCAGCTGTCAACGCGCGCAACCCTCCACCGCTGTCTAGCCGTTTAACCACACAGACCGGGCAATCAGTTGGTTGACTGTCTAAACCGGACCATGACCATCTAGTTGCTCCAGGGCCGTGATCGTTGCGCTCCTGGATGTAGATCCCTCGGGTTTTTCTACACCCACAAACGCAACGATCACCAAGGCGCCGCGTAATGCGCGTGTCGAGCATCGTGCAGGCCAACCGGCCGGGGAGTCAGTCGAACGAGACGTCGACGTTCATCAGGTTCTCCGCGCCTCTGATGCCCTGGTAGTAGGCGACGCATCCGTCGCTGCCCGCGACGTGGATGCCGTACGCGGTGTTGTTGGCGTAGACCGGCCCGCCGCTGTCGCCACCCAAGCTGCAGTAGCTCGTCCGGGCCAGATTGTTGATGGTTTCCCCGGTGCTGTAGGTGACGGTGACCCCGAGCTCCTTGACCCGCCCGCAGCTGGTGCGATCGGAGCTGACGCCGGACTTGCAGATGCGCATGTTCAGCGAGCTGGTGCCGTCGGCCAGGATCGGATACTCGTTGTCGTAGACCGTGCCGGCGACGCCGTCGTTGCCGGTCGAGGACAGGACATAGACCCAGGCCCGCGCGCTCCATCCGGGCTCGTTGGTGACCCGGATGATGCCCGCGTCGCCGTCCGCCCCGAGCACGAAGTTGTGCCTGGGACCGATGTCGTGCTGGCTGCCGGTGGAGAACTGGGTCCAGTAGGTGGTGCTGGCCGAGCCGTCGAGACAGTGGCCCGCGGTGAAGGCGTACAGAAGGTTGTCGGTTCGGCTGCGCGCGAGGAATCCGAGGGTGCATCCCACCGGACCGACCCGCACTCCGGCCCGCAAAGGCGGGTCGCAGTATGGGAATGAGCAAGCCTCTGGCGTGACCCGATCGGTGACCGTGTAGGTCACCAGCATCGAGCCGAACCGCCGCTTCGCCTCGGTCACCACATCGGCCTGGGCGGCCGTCAAGTCCTCGGGTCGTGGCGGCAATCCAAGCCTGACAACGCTTTTATCGGGTACGTAACCAGCCTGCAGCGGGAACGGCGTTGCCTTGTTGACCCGCACCAACTGCCGCCCGATCCAGTCGTTGGCCGAGACCAGGGCGCTGAGGCTGTGCCGCACCGCGACGACGTCGGTCGCGTCGCCGAGCCCGTGCGCCGTGGCCACGGCGCCGACCGTGCTGGCCACGGCTTGCACACCAACACCATCCACGACCCCTACCTTGATCCGGTCGTCGTCCAGGCCGATCCACAAGCCGCCGAACCGGTCCGGCCCGAGGGCCGACGCGAGCGCACCCTCCACATCGGACGCTTTTTGCTGCCAGCCCATCCGCCGTTTGGCTTCGCCGGCACCGATGCCGCGCTCCTTCGCCAACGCCAGGACGGCCGGGTCCGTGATCGGTTGACTGCCCTTGTCGCGTCCCGCATTCGCCGGTCCGCCGGCGGCCGGCCCGGCCGTGTTGGCCACGACCATGACGGCGATCGCGGCCAGCGTCAGGGTATCGACGATCCTGTGTCTGGTACTCCATGTGGAATTGAATGTCCTCATATTCTCAGCAGAAGACATCGTGGTTGTGGGCATGTTGCGGCGACCTTGTGGCGCAGATCAATCGCCGTTCACTGGCGGGCGGCCGTGGCGATGGTGTCAATCGTGCGCAGGATCTCATCGGCCGGTACCGGCTCGTGACGCTTGGCGCGTTCACTGTTGAGCCGCGGAAGCAACACCAGCCGATCGACACCCATCGCGGCGTACTGTTCAATCACGCGGCCGTCGAAGCGATCAACCGGCGTCACGGTCAGTTCGAGCCGCCCCAACGCTTCCGGTCGCTCATAGCGATCGAGATCGGCTTGAATCCGGTGGATTTCTTCGCGAGCCTCACTCACGTCCAGTCCAAAGAGGTACATGCCGTTGCCCGCCGTGACGGCGCGGCGCCGGGCCGGGGCGCTGTGGCCGCCGATGATGATGGGCGGACCCGCGGGTTGGACCGGTCTCGGGAAGGCGTTGACCGCCGAGAATTCAATGTGTTCCCCCGTCCACAACGACTCCAGACCGGCGGCCTCCGCGTGGAGGCCAACGCGTACCGCGGCCTGCGGATCCGCGCAGGTTCCGTAGTTCATGGCGAACAGTCCGAACTTCATCGTGAGCCTCCGACTTGGGCGATGGCGCGGGCCGATCGACAGGAACACTGTCCAGAACGCGGCGACGCTGGTCAACCGGTTAGTTGGATGGCGGTGGTGAGCAGGCCGTTCGCGTCGCGGAGACCAGGGACATCTACCGGGGCGAGGCGAGGCCCGGTCGGCGAGGCTACAGGTTGACACGACAAGGGAGGTCACACGATGTCTGGCACAAGCGACCAAATGCCTCACGGGACAGCCATCCGCCCCTTCTACGTCGACATTTCGCCCGAGGAACTGGCCGATCTTGGCCGGCGTATCGCCACGACACGCTGGCCCGAGCGCGAGACCGTCCCGAACGAGACACAGGGCGTACAGCTCGCGACGATTCAGGAACTCGCGCGCTACTGGGGTAACGGATACGACTTCGATCGGGTACAGGAGAGGCTGGACGCGTTCCCACACTTCATGACCGAGATCGACGGACTTGACATCCACTTCATCCATGTCCGCTCGAAGCACCCGGATGCCATGCCGGCCATCATCACGCACGGCTGGCCGGGGTCCGTGGTCGAGTTGCTCAACATCATCGGCCCGCTCACCGACCCCACCGCGCACGGCGGCCGCGCCGAAGACGCCTTCGATGTGGTGATTCCGTCGATGCCTGGATACGGGTTCTCGGCCAAGCCGACCACCTCCGGCTGGGACCCGGTCCACATCGCGCGGGCGTGGATCGCCCTGATGAGACGTCTCGGATACCCCCGCTTCGTGGCCCAAGGCGGCGACTGGGGGGCGCAGATCACGGATGTCATCGGTCGGGAAGCCCCGCCGGAGCTGGCCGGGATCCACTCCAACATGCCCGGCACCGTCCCGCCGGAGCTCGCCCAATCGTTGGCCGGCGGCGCACCGGCCCCAACCGGCCTGTCGGAGGATGAACGACGCGCGTACGAGCAACTGCTTGTCGTTTACACCAAGGGAATCGGTTACGCCACCGAGATGTCGTTGCGTCCGCAAACCCTGTATGGCATCGCGGACTCGCCCGTCGGCCTCGCGGCCTGGATGCTCGACCACGATGCGGGCAGCTACGACGACATGGCCGCCGCCTTCGACGGCCACCCGGTCGGCAACCTCACCCGCGACGAGATCCTCGACAACATCACGCTCACCTGGCTGACCAACACAGGGATCTCCTCGGGGCGCCTCTACTGGGAGAACAAACTGAACTTCTTCGATGTCAAGGGCGCCACCGTGCCGACCGCGGTCAGCGTCTTCCCTAAAGAGCTCTACCAGGCGCCGCAGAGCTGGGCCGAGCGGGCCTACCCGAATCTCGTCTACTTCCACGAAGTCGACAGCGGCAACCACTTCGCCGCTTGGCAGGAGCCGCGGCTGTTCTCCGAGGAGGTTCGGGCCGGATTCCGGCCGATGCGCCAGTCAATGCTCCAGCGGGTGCTCTAACCCTTGCTCTATTAGTCGGTGCGGAGGCCGACCAATGGGCCGGTCGGCGCTTCGCGGCTCGTGTCCGGTTGTGGGCTTTGCGGGCACAGCAGAACCAGTGAGAGGGCCAGCCCGGCCAGCGCGGTGATCCGCGTGGGCGCGCCCGGTCCGATGAGATGCGCCCCGTGCCGCCAGATCTGGTAGGCGCAGGCGATGGCGATCGTCGCGCCTACCACGGTCAGCGAGGTGCTGGCCCATCGTGGCATCGGGCCGGGCAGGGCGGGAAAAGCGATGCTTTCAAACCGCTGGAACCAGGCGACGGTCGCGGCCAGCAGGAGCGCGCAGGCCAACAGCCACAAGGGCCGGCTCAGCCACCAGCCGGGCCCGCGGCCGGGCAGCAGACGCTGCGGTGCCAGCAGGGCCATACCGACCAGTGCGATCATGGCAGGGATGTGCCACAGGTAGATGGTCATGATGGGTCGGTTGGCCAGAAGGAGAAGGCGTTGCCAACGTATCGTGCGCAGCCGTTGACCCGCCCAACGGCCCACCCAGACGATCACAGCGAATTGGGCGCACGCGAGAAGTACCAGCATCAGTGTTGGCGGGGCGAAGTTCGACACCGGCATGTCCCTAAGGCCGATCATCGCCGGCGGGTAGGGACCGGCCGTCACCGCCAGCAGGCTGATCGCCGCCGACAGGGCCGCCACGGCCAGCAGGACACCCGCGCGTGTATCGCGAAACAGCCCGCTGGCGTAGACGATGCCGAGCTGGTGCGCGAACAACCACACCAGAGCCAGATTGATCACACTGAAATCAGTGCCACGGAACCGTAAGGCGTCCACAACGAACACCGCGACCGCCAGCAACCCGGGCACGAGCAACCCGAACCGTTCGTGGGCCACCACCATCAGCGGGGCCAGCGCCGTCACGAACAGGTACACCGCCACAAACCACAGTGGTTTGGTGGCGGCCATGCTTATGGCCTCGCCGACGTTGGCGGCGCCCAGCACCGTGGCCAGAAGCGAAGCCACCGCCACGATCGCGACCAGCGCCGCCAGCGGGGCGATCAGCCGGCGGGCCCGCAGGCCGAGAAACTCCGCGTAGGATCGCCGGCGCTCGCGCATCTTGCCCACTATCGCGGCGTTGGCGACCCCGCCGGCCAGGAAGACCACCGGCATGATCTGCAGGATCCAGCTCGCGACCCAGGCCCCCCGGCCACCCAGGGAGATCTCCATGGTCACCGTGCTTCCCTGGACGAGGACAACCGGTCCCAGCCAGTGGGTCAGCACAACGATCGCCACTGATCCCGCCCGCAACATGTCTATGTACAAGTCGCGGGAAGACGTCACCGTCGGCATGGGATAGACCCTAGATGATTCATTCGGCAACCGAGATCGGTGCACATAGCGCCGGTGCCTCTCGAAACCGCCGAATGTGGTACGGATGGGGCATGGTCTAGCCCAGAGCGTCGCGCAGCCCCTGGCGGGTGCGCACGCCGACCTTGCGGAAGATGTTCTGCAGGTGGTTGTCGACGGTACGGACCGACACCACCAGCGAGTCGGCGATCGCCTGGCTGGTCATGCCGTTGGCGGCCAGCATGGCTATCTCACGTTCCCGCTTGGTGAGGTTGGTCGCGGCCGCCGAGGCAACGACCAGCAGGTCCGGTGTCCGCACGCCGCCCAGGCGCGCCGCGATCTGCCGTCCCGCCCCGGTGACGTTGGCCGCCTTGCGGATGTCGCCGCCGTACCTTGCCTGGGCCGCCGCGACGGCGTATGCCTCAGCGGCCAGCAGATCCGCGCCAAGCTCGGCGAAACCTTCGGCCACGCCAAGCAACCGGTCGACATCGGCTTCCACGAGCGCTTCCAGATGCGCCAACCGCAGCGCCGGCAGCGGACCTTGCACCGGCACCGGTAGGTCGCGGGCAAGGTCGAGGCCCGCCTGACGGCGACCGTAGCGGGCAACCGAATGCGCGGCGGTCAAGGCGATCGACGCGTTGGCCGGTGCGGCGCGGCCATAAGCGTCCTCGAACAATGCCATCGCGGCGGCCGGATCGCCCTCGGCGAACGCCAGCAGGGCGGCGGCGATCTGGGCGGAACCGGCCGGATGCCACGGTACGTTGCCCGGGTTCTCGGCGAGCGCGGCTTGCGCCTCCCGCGCCCGGCTCACCTGACCGAGCATGGCGTGCGCCTCGACCAACGCGCTGTAGGCCAGGGCCCGCTGCGCGCCGCCACTGACCTCCGGCGCCTCCGCGACCAGCCGCCCGAGCGGCAGGATCGCGCCGGCCGGGTCGCCGCGCTCCAACTCGACGCGCGCCACCAGGTTGAGCCACACAGCAAGCAGAAAGTCGGAGCCGTGCTCCTCGGCCATGCGCAGGCCCCGCGCCGCCCATTGCCGCGCTTCGGTCAAACGGCCGGAGTACATCAGGGCGTACCCGCGCTGTACGGCCGCCATCTGCCAGTGCGGCGCGAGGCGGTCGTCATCGCCTTCCGTGAGGTCACCGCGCCGCTCCAGTTCCCGCGCAAGCGTCAGCGCCTCCTCGGCCCGGCCGTCAAGCGCGAGCATGACCACCGCGAACGTTTGCGCTTCGTGCCGCTCATCCTGATCGTCGCTGCGCAGCAACGGATCGATCAGGGCCAGGCCGGCCCGGGTGCGCCCGGCGAGGTTGGTGGTGAACGCCCGCCGCGCCACAAGATGCGCCTTGGCCCGCGGGCTTCGCACCGCCTGCTCCGCCCGCCGCAACTCAGCTATCGCCTGGTCGTGGCGGCCGAGCCGAGCCAGGATCTCGTTGGTCATCGACGCCGTGGTCATCGTCTGCTCATCGGAATTCGCATCGGAATTCGCATCGGAATTCGTGTGGGCGCTCATCTGCCGCAGCACTTCCAATGACGATTGGTACCGCTGCTGCCGCGCCAGTGTCGTCGCGTAAAGCAGCCCGGTCTCAAAATCGGGACGCTGCCGCCACAACTGCCGGGCGAACAACGTGGCCTGCTCCGGGTCGAGCGCCCGGTGGGTGAGCCGCGCCGCCCGCAACAGGTTGTCGACCGCCACCGGGCGGCCGATCTCCAGGCACCAGGCGGCGGCCTGCAACGCCAGCGCCTCACTGCCGCCGGACTGCTCGCACGCCACGTCGACGAGCCGCTCAAGCAGCTGCCGCCGTCGCAGCGGGCCGAGCATGGCCAGCGCCGCCTCGGCATACAGGCGATGGCCGGCGGTCACCACGTGGCGGTCGAGCCGGCCCAAGCGCGAATTCGACACCTGGATCAGACCGCTGCGCTCCGCGTCGCTCACCTGCGCGTGGTCGACCACGCGCAGCAGCATCTGCAGCGGAAGGGGTTCGGCGATCGCGATGACGTCCAACGCCTCCCGTCCACTGTGGACAGAGACTTGAAGGTTCGCCGCGACCACCTCATCCAGCCGCCGCGACGCGGGCAACGGCGCGACGGCGCGGGCGAGACCCCCGGAAACGACCAGCGCTTTGCCGGCCGCCGCCTCGCTCACCAGTTCACGCAGCGCAAGCGGCAGCCCTTGCGACCGGGCGTGCAGCTCCGCCGTGACCGCCGCGACCACCGGGGCACCCACCAAGGCCTCGATGAGCCGGGCCGACTCGGCCGGTGCGAACGGCTTCAGATCGATCCGGGTAAGATGGCCGTCCTTCCACAGGCTGGAAACCGTTGGCGGGATGGGGAAATCGCTGGCCGCGATGACCAGCGCCCGGACCTGGCGGGTGCTGACCAGGATGTGCAGCAGCGTCTGGGTGGTCGCGTCGAGCCAGTGCGCGTCATCGACCACGAGCACCGGGCGCACCCGCCGGCCGGTCAACCGGGCCCGCGCCTCGGCGATGCCCCGCTCCGGTGCGGCGGTGATGTCCGGAAACACCGCCAACACCGGGGCGAGCGGAATGCCTTGCGCCGCTGCGGTTCCGGCCAGGTGCACCACCGTTCGCCGATCCAGTCCCGACACCGCCTCCCGGGCCAGCCGGGTCTTGCCCACCCCGGACGCGCCGACCAGCAGCACACCCGAGCCGTCCGTCCGATCCGCCAGCGCATCGCCGATCAACCCGCGCTCGGCCTCACGAGCTATCAACGGCCATCGTTCCACGGCCCGAGAATCAGCCCACCGGCCACCGCACGTCAACCGGAATTTGGTGGTTCTTATGTCACGACGAGAGTACTCATTCCTCCTCCCGTGACCGAGAATCGAAGTGATCGATCCATCTAGCGCTATCAGTGCCAGTCTGAGAATCAACCCTTGACATTGATCAATGTCGCTGCCTTAATGAGGAGTCAGCACAATCCGGGAGGTGCCGTGATGAGACTTCAGACCGCACTGTTCGCCGGCGCCGTGGCAATTGTGAACATCACTGCGACACCGGCACCGGCGGCGGCCGAGACTGTAACCGTCTACACCTGCGACTGGATCGCCGCTCACCCGGCCGCCGCCGCGCAGGCCCACGTCACCTGTGATGCCGCCGTGTTCCAGGCGGCGGTTTCGTCGCCGGCGATCGAGGCACCGATCACGCCCGACGCGGAGGGCTGTCAATGGTTGCCCAGCTCCGTCGGCCGGGTCGGCCAGGGCGTGTTCGCCTGGTCGGCGTTCGAGTATGCGAACCGGTGGACCTATGTCGGGTTCTATGGCCAGCCCATCTACACCTGGTACCTGCAGAGGACAGATCACTCGAACTACACGAGCGGCATTGTCGGCGACAACAGTGAGCATCTTGCCGGGGTGCCGGCCAACGTCTACCGGTGGGGCGCGCAGAACCACAGCGGCGTACCACAACAATGGCGCGTCTGCTATTGGGTCGCCTGACGCCTCAAGACATCGTCCAATGTGGAGCTGACTTCGCGTAGCACTTCCTCGCGGGCGCTGTGCAGGAAGAAATGCTCACCGGGGAACATGCACCGCCGGATCGGTGCGGTGGTGAGTTCGGCCCAGGCCTCGAGATGCTCAGGGCCAACGCTGCCGTCATCCACCCCGCCGAACACACTGAACTCACAATCCAGCGGCGCATCCGGCCGGTACTTGTAGCCGGCGGCAAGGCGGAAATCGGCCCGCAGCTGGCGGGCGAAGATGAGCATCAGCTCGGTGTTCTCCAGCACTCGCGCCGGCGCCGCGCTCGAGTCACGCACGTGCTCGACCAGCTCCGCGTCTGACAGGCCGGAGAAGTCAGCGTCCCGCGGGCACTGGGGCGCGCGGGCGCCGGAGACGAAAGTGTGCGCCGGCAAAGCCATCTCCAGGCGCCGTAACCGCCGGGCGAACTCCCAGCCGACCAGGGCGCCCAGGCTGTGCCCGAAGAAGGCGAAGGGTTTTCCGGTGTACCGGGTGAAGGCCCGCTCCAACTCGTCCAGGATCGGCGCCAGCTCGGTCACGGGCTCCTCGGCGAAGCGGTCCTCCCGGCCGGAAAGCTGGATCGCGTAAACCTCGATCTCCTCCGGCAGGGCCCTCCACGGCCGGAAGGCCGAGGCCGCTCCCCCGGCGTAGGGGAAGCAGAACAGTCTCATCGTGGCGTGGGGGCGGTCGGTCAGCCGCTGGACGATCGTCATCGAATCGCCATCTGGGTGAGCCACTCCGCGTGTTTGCCGGACCGGCCGCGTACCAAGGAATGATAAAGATCAGCCAGATGGCGGGTGACCGGCCCCGGGGAACCATGGCCCACCGTCAACCCATCGACGGCGACCACCGGCACGATTTCCCAAGCCGTGCCCATGAAGAAAACCTCATCGGCCAGGTAAAGCTCGGTCCGGTCGACCTCGCGCTCCTGGACCTCCCAGCCCTCCTCGCGCAGCAGCTCGACCATGGTCGCCCGGGTGATGCCGTCGAGCACGCCGCTGGTCAGCGATGGCGTGACCACGGTGTCGCCCAGCACCAAGGCCAGGCAGGCGCCGGCGCCCTCGCTGACCTTGTGCCGCTCGTTCAACATGATCGGCAGATCGTGACCGTTCTCCTTCGCCTCCAGCAACGCCATCCGACCATTGTGATAGTTGGAGAATGCCTTGACCCGAGGCGGCATCGACGCCTCGGTGATGCGCTGCCAGGAGCTGACCGCGGCGCGGGCGCCGCGAAGGTCGGCAAGTTCGGTGTGGCACGGCCAGCTGTCCACCACCACCTCGCAGGTGGAGCCGGCCGGCACCATCTGCTCCCGGATCATCCCGCTGGGAAAGGCCCACGGCCGGATGTACACATCATGCCGGAAACCGTTGGCGGCCAGCAGATCGCCGACCGCGGCGCGCAACTGGGCCAGGGTGTATGGCAGGCTCAGCCGGCAGATCCGGGCCGAGCGGTGCAGCCGGCGCAGGTGGTCGTCGAGCCGGAACACCAGCAGACGCTCGCCATCGTCGGACAGGTATGCCTTGATGCCTTCGAAGACCGCGGCGACCGAGGCGTGGCCCACCGCGTTGACGTGGACGACGGCCTGCGGCCAGGCCACGATCTCGCCATTGCGCCAGATCCAGGGAGCCGGTTCGAAGCCTTCACCGGCGAAGCCCATCTTCTCGCTCACGGCCCGCCCAATCTCTCCAATGTGGACACGTTGAGGTGGCTCAGGGAGGCGACAACCAGGTCGGCGTGGTGCGCCACCGGGCCGGAGCGCGGCCCCGGCACAGCCACGCAACGCACTCCCGCCGCCCGCGCGGCCGTGACCCCGGCGAGGGAGTCCTCCAGCGCCACGGCCTCGGCCGGATCCAGACCGAGCTTTTCCAACACAATGTTGTACCCGTCCGGGGCGGGCTTGGGCAAGCTAACATCCTGGCCGCACACGATCACCGCGAACTCGTCGACGATGCCCAGCCGGGTTAGGTGCCCCCCGACCCAGTCCCGTGAAGAGCTTGACACCACAGCGATCCGCAGCCCCCGCCGGGTAGCCTCGCGGATCAGCTCCCACGCGCCCGGCCGCAGCGGCTGCCGGTGCGCCAGCGCCGTTTTGCGCTCACGCCTGGCCCGCCACAGCTGTTCGCCCGGAGGGTGGGCGAGCCGGGCCGACAGATCCGCTTGCCCCAGCGATTCCCCGTCGCGGTGCCCTACCATCGCCGGCCACAGCTCGTCCGGGAACTCCAGGCCGAACCGTCGATACAGCTCGACCCACGACCGCCACGCCGCCTGCTCGGTGTCGCAGAGCAACCCGTCGAAGTCGAACAGGATTCCCTTGAGCGAGGCCATGGCGTCATCACCTGAGGCTTCCCGCGGTTCCGAGCACGCTCGCCAGGTAGTCGCCGCCGAACCGGCCGGCCGGGTCGATCTCGTCGCGAACCCGTTGAAACAACGACCACTCCGGGTACAGCGGGGCCAGATCCTCGGCCGTGGCCGAGTGCGCCTTGCCCCAGTGGGGCCGGGCGCTGAAATCCCTGAGCGTGTCCTCGACTGTCCTAAGCAGACTCCGGAAGCGAGCCGACCGCGGCACGGTGAGGTTGATGTACCCGGTCGGCCGGCCGTAGGCCGGACTGAGTGGCGCGTCCTCGGCCGCACCGACGCGGATCAGCAAGGCGTATGGCGAGAACAGCCCGGCCCGGCGGAAGCTGGATCGCAACGCGCGCATGGCCTCCGGCACCAGGTGCAGCGGAAGCGCATGCTCCAGCGGCAGGAACTTCACCGGTTGCGGGAACGTGCTGGCGCGGTGGTTGGCGTCGACGTATCGTGGCGAGGATCGCCGAACCCGGCCCCACCACCGGCTCAACACCGGCACCGCGCCGGGGCGGACGGCGCCGGCCAGCCCGGTGAGGCCGCCCCAACACTCGTCCAATGTGGAGGCATACCGGTGGTAGCCGGCCAGCCGCGTGGGCCACCAGGAGGTCACCTGCTTTTCGCGCACCGTCAGCGTTTCCGTCCACGGCCGCCACGACAGGCTCACCTGATCGGCGGCGCCGACGATGGCGTCGAACTCGTGCAGCATCGCGTCGAAGGAGACGCTACGACCGCTGACGGCGACGTTGAACGCGGGCACGCAACGGAGACTGATCGATGTCACGATCCCCAGCGCCCCCAACGATGTCTTGGCGCAGCGGAAAAGATCCGAGCCGGGCCTGAGGTCGACGGCCCGACCCTCGGCGGTGATCATCCGTAATCCGGTGACAAAGGAGGAGAGCGGTCCGAAAGCCAGGCCCGTGCCGTGGTTGCCGGTGGCGATGGCCCCGCCGACGGTCTGCTCGGCCAGCGTGCCCACATTGGACAGTGCCAGCCCGGCCCGATGCAACTCTTCGTTGAGCCGGCCCAGCGAGGTGCCCGCGCGGATGGTCACCTCCTTGGTCGCGGTGCTTATGTTCAGCACCCCAGTGAACCGACGCATGTCGATCTGGACACCGCGCGTGGTGGCCAGGGCGTTGAAGGAGTGACCCGATCCGGCGGCGCGAACCGGTACCCCCGAAAGATTTTCAAGGGCATCGACAATCTCCTCCTCCCGCGTGGGAAGGATGCGCCGCATCGGCGTGCAGTCATGGGAACGGGCCCAGTTGCGCCAAGCCGGTTTCATGGCACCGCCACCTCCGATCCGGCCAGCTGCCGGCGGAACCGGCGGATCCCGTCCTGCCAATGCGGCATCTCCCAACCCAGGCCGCGCAGCCGGTCGGTGTTGAGGGTGGAGTCGCGCGGCCGGCGGCCCACGAAGGGAAACGCATCGAGCGCCACCGGCTCCAAAAGTCGCCCCGGCGCGGAGGCGAGGGCATAGGTGAGGACCGTGTGCCAGCTGGCCGAGCCGGCGCCGCACACATGAAGCACCCCGGTCACCGGCTCCGGCCGGGAAAGCAGGAAAACCATGGCCGCGGCCAGATCCGGCAGGTACGTGGGCCGGCTGTACTGGTCGGCGATGAGCGTGGTGCGCTCGCCGAGCTGCGCGCGGCGCAGCGTGCCGAGCACGATGTCGACGCGTTCGTCGGAGCCGCCGAACAACCACGACGTCCGGATGATCAGATGGTCGGGCACGGCCCCGGCGATCCGCTCGCCCGCGAGCTTGGTCAAACCATAGACGCTCAACGGATTCGGCAGATCGTCCTCCCGGTAACCGCCGGGCGGGGTGTCTCCGCCGTCGAAAACGTAATCGCTGGAAATATAGACAAGCTTGGCCCCGACCCGGCGACAGACCCGGGCCATGTTGCGGGTGCCGGCGATGTTGACCCGCAGTGCCTCGGCGGGAGCCGTCTCGCAGTCATCGACCACCGCGTTCGCCGCGGCGTGCACCACGATATCCGGGGCGAAACCGTTGACAGAACGGGTCACCGCCGCCTCGTTGGCGATGTCGAAGTCATGCCGCGAGACCCCGTGCAGCACCCATCGCGACGTGGTCGGGTGCGTGCGCAGCGCCTCGGTCAACGCCGTACCAAGCAGGCCATCCGCGCCCGTGAGGTAAATCCGCACGGCGGCCTACAGGTGCCCGAACTCGACGAGCAGCTCCTGCAGCGTGGCGCCGGAGCTGATCCGCTCGCGGATGAGCTTCTCCTTGTCGATCTGGCGCTTCGTCCCCTCCAGCACCAGGGACGCGTCCTCGGAAGGCACCACCGCGATGCCGTTCTCGTCGGCCACAAGGATGTCCCCCGGGTTGATCACCTGACCGTCGATGATGACCGGAACGTTGACCTGAACGGGTTCGGTCCGGTCGTGCACCGCCGTCGGCGAAGGGCGGGGAACCGTGCTCCTGTACCACACCGGAAAGTCCAGATCGCGGATCTCGTCGACATCGCGGATGGCGCCGTCGACAATCCCCGCCGCCACACCGGCTTTGAGCGACAGGGTGGACATCAGGCCGCCCCACATGGCGGTGCGTTTGGTCTCGTGGCAGGCGACCACCACGATGTCGCCCGGTTGGGCCCGGGCCAGCACCGGCATGCAGTCGACCAGATCGTCGATCGACAGGTTGACCGTCAGGGCGGGCCCGGCCACCTTGTGGGAGGGGAGCACCGGAAGCAGGCCACCGATCGCCCCCACCCGCCGCCGCGCGTCGGTCACCAGACAGCTTGGGCTATAGCTTTTGAGCACATCCTGGAACGCGGCCATCAGTTCGGGCGCGGGCCGGGCGAAGTCATTGTAGACAGTCTGCATCTTGCTGTTCCCCACTTCTTGGAAGGCTGGATATCTGCTCGACCAGGCCGGCCAGGCTTGCGGCGTCCAAGCCGTGGGCCGCAAGCACTTCGTCGGCGCCACCGCACCGCGGCACCTCACCGATGCCGATGCCGATGAACCGGGGCGCCCGCGGCAGGGCCAGCTCGTGCAGCGTGCGCGCCACGAGGTCGGCGCTGCCGCCGATCCGGTAATGGTTTTCCGCGACGATGAGCACGTCACAGTCGGCGGCTATCTCCCGCAGCCACAAGGGATCGAGCCGGTTGAGCCAGGGAAGGCCGACGACGGTCAGCTCGATGCCGCGCGCCGCCAACCGTTGCGCGGCTTGCAGCGCCTGGCCGAGGACGACCGGCCCCGACCCGATCAGCGTGATCCTGCCGTCGCCGCGCCGCACAACGTGCCCGCGGCCCACCTGAAGCGGTTGCGCCGCAATCGCTTCCACCGCCGGATCGACGGGGACGCTGGTCAGGCGCAGATAGACGCTGTCGGTGGTGGACTGGCAGAACCGGACGGCGCGGCGCGTCTGGTCGCTGTTGCCTGGCTCGAGCACCACCAGACCCGGGATCGCCGCCACCGCACTGACATCGCGCACGGCCTGATGCGAGTGGCCGGGCCCGGCCGGAAGCAGCCCCGCCAGCGAACCCACATAGACGACCTTGCGGCCCTCGGTGGCGTTGTTGTAGATCTGCTCGTTGGCCCGCGCGTGAAGGAAGCAGGAGAATGAGTGGGCGAAGGGCAGCAGGCCACCGGCGGCCAGGCCACCGGCCATCGACACCATGTCCTGCTCGGCGATGCCGCACTCGACGAACTGGTCGCCGAGCGCCCCGGCGAGGGGAATCAATCCGGTGTCCAGCACCAGATCGGCGTCCAGAGCCATCACGCGCGGGTCGGTGCGGGCCAGCTCCAGCAGTTCCCGGCCGTAGACCTCCACCAGCCGGACACCTTGGGCTGCTTGGGTTTTCGGCGCCACGTGAGTGGACAGCTGCAGCGAGTCCAGGCCGGCGTGGCGCAGTACCTGGCCGATGAGTTCGGCGTGTGCGGCCCTGTAATCCTCCGGGCCCGGCGCTCCACTGTGGAACATGTAGCGCCACTGCCCCGCCGGCATCGAGGTGGCGGCGAACGCGGTGCAGCCGTGGCCCTTGACCGTATCGGCGATGATCACCGCCGGTTGCCCCGCGAACCGTCGCCACCGTTGCGTCATCACGCGGCGCAGGTCGGCGAAGTCGTGCCCGTCGCAGCGCAAGACTCCCCAGCCGAAGCTGTGAAACTTGCCGGCCAGGTCCCCGAGGTCGCTCACGTCGGCCACCCAGGTGTCGGACTGAAGCTTGTTGTGGTCAACGATGACGGTCAGCTCGCTCATGCGGTGCTTGACCGCGCCGGCCAGCGCCTCCCAGTTCTGCCCCTCCTGCAGTTCCCCGTCGCCGGTCAGCACGAAGACCCGCCGCCGGCGGCCCAGCCGCCGATCGGCCAGCACCAGCCCTTTGGCCTTGGAGATGCCCATGCCCAGGGAGCCGGTGTTGAACGGCATGTGAGGGGTCCGCACATCCGGGTGCCCGGGCAGCCCGCCGAGGCGGCGCAGCCGGTGAACGAGGTCGGGTTCCAGCTGTCCCAAGCCGATCAGCGCGGCGTAAAGGCTTGGCACGTCGTGTCCTTTGGACGAGAAGTACACGTCGCCGCCGGCGTCGAACGGCCGGTGCATCTGTTCCAGCAGCAGGAAGGTCACGATGTCGGCCGCGCTGAAGCTGGACCCCACGTGCCCGGAGCCCGCTCGCATCACCATGTACAGCGTGTTGACGCGGACCATGCCGGCGAAGGCTTTCAGGCGCTCGTCCGGGTCGGTGATCCCGGCGCATACGCGGGTGAACTCCTCGACGGCGAGGTACTCCAGCTCGTCGGCTTCTACCAGCATGTGAACCCCCCGTCGACGACCAGCTCGTGGCCGGTCACATAGCTGCTCAGCGGCGAGGCGAGAAACAGCAGCGGTCCGGTCAACTCGTATGCCTCGGCCATGCGCCGCATGGGTACCCGATCGGCGTACTTTTCCCGGAACCGCGCATCCTGCCCGCCCCGCACCCCACCGGGCGACAGCGTGTTGACCCGCACCCCGGCCGGCGCCCAAAGCACCGCCAGGTATCGGGTCAGCGCGGCCACACCCGCTTTGGACATCCCGTAGGCGGGCGCCTTGAGGAAAGGCGGATCGATCGGCAGGTGCGTGTAAAGCTGCGGTGCCGGCGCGACACCGGCGTAGATCGAACCGATGTTGATGATGCTGCCGCGGCCGCGGTCCGCCATCGCGGAGCCGAACGCCTGGCACATCCGCAGCGCCCCGATCGCGTTGACGTCAAGGATCGCCCCCGACAGATCATCGGGAATGTCACGAAACAGCCAGCTCGCTTTGTCGGCCACGGGCGGCGAGTCGATGCCGGCGTTGTTGACCAGAATGGACGGTCCACCGGTGTGCTCGACGCACGCCGCGAGCGACCGGTCCACTGACGACCGGTCGGTCACATCGGTGCGGTGATAGCGAAACCGCCCGCCCGCGCCGCCGGTGAACTCGTCGTCCGGGCAGGTCTCGGCGGTGTCCACGCCGAACACGTCGGCCCCGGCGGCCATCAGGGCCCAGGTCCACACCCGACCCAGCCGGCCCAGAACGCCGGTCACGACGGCGGTTTCACCGCTCAGATCGATCGAAACCATGGCACCCCCGTCAACGTCCACCTAGGCCTCCAGGACGTCCAGGCGGAGGTCCTCCTCGGCCTGCAACGCGATGCGCAACCGCCGTCCCAGTACCAGCCCCACCTCGCTGGGTTTGAGCCCGTCGCCGGGCGACTTGCGGACGATGTCATGCTCGGTCAAGCTGTGCCCGGCCGGAAGTGCCCGCGCCGCCACCAGTTTCTTGCCCATCTTCTGGATCGCCGGTATCTCACCGGGCAGCATCACCTTGTGCGGCGACCCCAGCGAGGAGTTGGTGCGCCGCAACCCGTCCACAAGGTCGGTCAGCTGCTGCGGGTCAAGGGAGAACTGGTGGTCGGTCCCCTTGCCGGCGCGGTCGAGGGTGAAGTGCTTCTCGATGACGCGGGCACCGAGCGTGTAGGCAATCCAGCTCAGCTGCGGGCCCAGGTCGTGCCCGGAGAACCCGATGGTGACGCTGGGGAACTGCTGCCGGAAGGTGGTAATCACCGACAGGTTCAGGTCGGCCGGCGCGGCCGGGTACATCGCCGTGCATTGCAACAGGGCGAGGCCGGCGTTGAGCGGCAGGATGCGATCGCACGCCCGCCGCACATCGTCGATGCCCGCGCCGCCCGTGCTGACGATGAGGGTCCGGGCCGCCTTCGCCGCGTACTCCAGCAACGGCGGGTTGGTCACGTCCGCGGAGGCGATCTTTATGGTGTCGATTCCAAGCTCGGTAAGGAAATCGACGCTCTGCTCGTCGAACGCGGTGGCGAACAGGTCCACCCCCTCCGTCTTGGCGACGTCGATGAGATGCTTGTACTCGGCGCGGCCGAACTCAAGGGCGGCGCGGTGCAGCCCGTAGGTGGGGCCGTAACTGTTGGGCCCGGTGTAGGGCGAGTGATACATCGCGCCGGTGAAAAGGCGTTCGTTGTCCCGTTTCTGAAGCTTCACCGCGTCCGCGCCGGCGGCCGCCGCGCGGCGCACCAGTTCCTCCGCCACGTCAAGCCGCCCACCGTGGTTGTGCCCGATCTCAGCGATGACATAAGCGTCCGTATCGTCGGCCACCCGGCGACCGGAGATCACTAGCTCACGCACTTCTACTACCTATCCTCGATCGATTGGCAAATTCGTTGTGCGACACCACGAACCGTGGGGGAGGCGTACAGCTCGGCGATGCCCATGTCGACACCGAACGTCCGCTCGACTTGTGCCAGTAACTCGATCGCGGTTAGCGAACTGCCGCCAAGCGCAAAGAAGTCCTCATCGGTTTCCCCGCCGATGTCCCGCTGCAGGATGTGCGACCAGATCGCCGCCACCGCAGCGGTTACCCCCGATTCGTTCACTATCTCCTACCGAAGAGCTTTGCTGGGTTGGTACCGTTCGCCGCGCAGTGCGTTTCGATCAATCTTGCTGTTGGCCGTGAGCGGCAGCTCCGGCATGAAGCAGTAGATGCTGGGGACCATGTGGTCGGGCAGCTTGCTGCGCAGGTGCGCGCTGAGCTCCGCCTCGGTCAGGTCCTCGTGACCGGCCACCACATAGGCCACCAGCCGACGGTCGCCGGGCCGGTCCTCGCGGGCCACGACGGCACACTCCCGCACCCGCGGGTGGTGGGCCAGCACCGCATCGACCTCCGCCAGCTCGACCCGCAACCCACGAATCTTGGTCTGGTTGTCGGCCCGGCCGATGAAGTACAGGTTGCCGTCGCGTCCCCGCCGGACCAGGTCGCCGGTGCGGTACAAACGAGCGCCGGGCTTGGTGGAGAAGGGATCCGGCAGGAACGCGGCCGCCGTCAACCCGGGACGGCCGACGTATCCACGCGCCACCAACCCGCCCAGGAACAGCTCGCCGGTCTGGCCGGCCGGAACCGGTTGCAGCGCTTCGTCGAGCACGTGCAATGAGCGCTGCCCCACCACGTCCCCGATCGGCACCCCGAGATCCGGGTCGATCGCGGTGACGTTGTGGACGTTAGGTGTGATGACCGTCTCGGTCGGACCGTAGGCGTTGACGACCGGCACCGCTGTCTTCTCCTGCCACAGTTGAACTGCGCGCGGTGACATGCGATCGCCACCGACCATCACCTTACGCAGAGCCAGGACCGGCCACTGTCGCCACTCCAAGGAATTGGCGATGATATGCCAATATCCGGTGGACAGGTGGGCGACCGTCACCTGCTCCCGCTCGAAGAGCCTGAGCATCTGGGCCACGCTCATCGTCTCGTCGCAGAAGACCACGGTGGCGCCCAGCGCCAGCACGCTGAGCACCTGCTCGATCGCGGTGTCGGCGTTGACCGGAGAGAACTGGAGGCAGCGATCCTCTTGGCGCAGCCCGAATCCGGCAATGATGGCGTCGAGGTGCTCGCTGAGCGGGCCCGCGGTCAGGCAGACCCCTTTGGGGCGGCCGGTCGTGCCGGAGGTGTAGACCACGCACGCCGCCTGACTGTCCACAGTGTCCGCTGCGTTCTCAGCGTTCTCGGCGCCGGTGGTCGTGCCCGGCATGTCGTCGGGCCATCGCCAGTCCAGGCGGTTAACCTGGCTGGGGAACGCCTCCACCCCGGTGCCCCGGAAGATCAGGTCGGCGCCGCTGTCGGCCACCACAAAGGACTTCCAGTCCCGGGGCGCGCCTGACTGCAGGGGAAGGTAGACACCGCCGGCCTTCAGCGCCGCGATCAGCGCGACCGCCGCCTCCAGCTTGCGGGTCACGTCGACCGCGACCACCCGCTCAGGGCCGATGCCGGATTGGCGAAAAGTCGCCGCCAGCCGGTCGGTGACGGTGTGAAGCTGGGTATAGCTGAGCCGGTGATGCTCATCTATCAAGGCTGGGTGTTCCGGCCGAACACGGACATTGCCCTCGATCTTCGCACGAATAGACGGCATCAAAGATATACCTCCCCCGCTGGGCACAGCTGCCTGTGCGTCGCAGAGTTTAGAGCCGTTTCACGGACTTGGCCACCCTCTCGATACTTGCGCGATCGCGCACTTGCGGCACCCTTGGATCGTCGTGCAGGATTCGTTCCACGGGGAGGACACGGGGAGGGTCGATGGAGGCCGCGATCGCGATCATCGGTATGGCCGGTCGCTTTCCGGGTGCGGATTGCCTGGACACGCTGTGGGTCAATCTGTGCGACGGGATCGATTCGACGGCCACGCCGCTGGCCGGATTGGATCGGTTCGACGCCGACTTCTTCGGTTACACCCGGCGCGAGGCCGAGATCATGGATCCGCAACACCGGCTTTTCCTTGAGACAGCTTGGGAGGCGCTGGAGCACGCCGGCTACGACATCGACCGGTGTCGCCGGAGCATCGGCGTCTTCGGCGGCGCCAGCACGACCGCCTACCTGAGCAACATATTGAGCAATTTGGACGGTGGCGCGTCGATCCGCGACGCCAATCTGGGTCTGGGCAACGAGTTGTCGTTCCTGACCACCCGGGTGTCATACAAGCTCGATCTGCAAGGTCCGAGCTTTCCGGTGCAGGCCGCCGGTTCCGGCTCGCTGGTGGCGATTCACTTGGCCAGCCAGAGCCTGCTCAACTTCGAGTGCGACACCGCCCTGGCCGGTGGGGTGGCGTTCAAGGCGGCGCCGGAGTCCGGCGATGCCACATTCACCAACGGCGTCGGAGTCGTGGTGCTCAAGCGCTTTCCCGACGCCACCAGGGACCGGGACACGATCTACGCCGTCATCCGGGGCTCGGCGGTCAACCACGACGGCGAGACCACACCCAGCGCGCGGCGGCGGGCCGCCGTCATCGCCGAGGCCCAGGCGCAGGGCGGCGTCGATGCCCGATCCATCTCGTATGTCGAGTTGCATGACGCCGGCCCGATCGAAATGCGGGCGCTGGCACAGGTTTTCGACCGCCGCGCCGCACCGGTCGCGATGGGATCGGTGCGGCCCAACGTGGGCAACCTCGACGCCGCCGCCGGCGTCGCCGGACTGCTGAAAACCGTTCTGGCGCTGCGCCACCACACCATCCCGCCCACATTGTCCACTCACGACCGTCTGGATTGGACGAGCGGCAATGGGCCGCGGCGCGCCGGGGTCAACGCCTTCGGCAGCGGCGGCACCAATGTGCACCTCGTGCTGGAGGAGGGCCCGCCGACCCCGACCGCCTCGCCCACGCGGCCCAGCCAGCTTTTGCTGCTTTCCGCACGCAACCCGCAAGCGCTGGACCAGATGACCGAGCGCCTGAGCGCCTTCCTGCGCTGGGAGCGGCCGTCACTGGCCGACACCGCCTACACGCTGGCGGTGGGGCGCCGCCAGTTCGCCCACCGGCGCGCCATCATCGCCACCGACATCCTTGACGCCGCTTCGGCTTTGGAGCAGCCCGACCCCGGCGCGACACACGACGGCACGGCCGGCTCCCCGCCGCCCGCGGTGGCATTCTCCTTTCCCGATGGGGATTTTCCGACCGCCGACTCGTGGCCGCCGCCCGAAAGCGAGCCGGTATTCCGCGCGGCCGCCCAAAGCTGCCTTGAGCTTCAGCCGGATCAGGCGCACCGACCCGAACTGCGGCGCTTCGCGACGCAATATGCCTTGGCCCAACTATGGTTGTCGTGGGGCGTCAAACCGGGCTCAACGTCCGGGCAGGGCGTGGGCGAGCTGGTCGCCGCGGTGGTGGCGCGGGAGCTGACCCTGGAGAGCGCCATCGACCTGGTGGTGGCGCCAACCCCGCGCCAGGCAAGGCCACCAGTCACCACAGCTTTAAACATTTCTATGGTACCGGGTGAGCCGCTCGCCGATCCGCAACTGACCCTCGCCCGGCTGTGGGTCGCCGGTGTCGAGGTGGACTGGGCCGCATACTTCTCCGGCGAGCAGCGCCGGCGCATCGCGTTGCCGACCTACCCGTTCCAGCGGCAACGCTACTGGCTGCCACGGCGCGAGGCGCCCCCGCCGCAGCCGCATCGACCACCCGACCACGAGTTGATCCGCACCGACGACCACGCGGTCTACGTGGCCCGGCTCGCACCCGGCGAAGCGAGCCACGACGACACCTACCTGGAGCTGGCCCGCACCGCGGGAAGCCGCTACTTCGACCAGCCGGTGACCATCCTGGACGGTACCGAGATTCTCGCCGAACTCACCACCGACACCGAAGAAGTCACGACCGTGCACGTCGTGATGACCGCCACCGCTCCGGACCGCGCCACGTTCAAAGTGGTCGCAAGATCCAGCAATTTGCCTGGCAAGTCACGCTCCCACGGCTCCGCGGAAGGTCTATTGCCTGGCAAATTGCCGGATCTTGAGGCCAGCCACGACGATGGTGGCGGGTGGATTTTGCATGTTCGGGGCGAGCTGGCCGTCGAGACTGCACCGCAAGATATTGAGCTTTCACATGCGCAGCAAGGGTTCTGGCTCATGCACCGGCTCGACGGGGCGGGCATGGAGCTTCACCTTCCCGTGTGGCAGTTCGTCGAGCGTCAGGTGGACGGGCCCACGCTGGAGCGTGCCGTCAACTATCTGATCGCTCGGCACGACGCGCTGCGCACGGTCATCCGGGCGACCGCCGCCGGCCCGCGGCAGTCCGCGCTGGAGCGGCACACCATCGAGGTACCGCTGGTGGACCTGCGCGACCGGGCCGATCCGCAGGCCGAGGCGCAAGCGCTTATCACGCAAGACAATGCACGCCCGTTCGACCTGGGCCGGCCGCTCATCCGGGCCGGGCTCTACCGTCTGGCCGACGAGAAAGCCTGCATCTATCTCAACACACACCATATCGTCGCCGACGGGATCAGCGCCGGGCTGCTTTTGCGGGAGCTGCAGGCCGTCTATGAGGCGATGGCGACCGGTCAGACGCCTTCCCTGCCTCACCTGCCGCAGACCTTCCTCGGCCACGTCCGGGCCGAGCATCGCTGGCTGGAAAGCGAAGAGGCGCAACGCATGCGGGCCTACTGGACGCGGGAGCTGCGGGAGCCGCTGCCGCGGCTGGAGCTGGCCGATCTCGCCCGCCCGCCCGGTGGGGCCACCGGATTCCACGACTTCGGCATCGATTCGCCGACGGCGCAACGGCTACGGGCCTGCGCGCAACAGCTTCGGGTCACCATGAACACCTTGCTGCTGAGCGCCTATCTGGCCGCTCTGCACCTGATGACCGGCGCGAGCGACCTTATCGTGGGGCTGCCGTTCGGCGGGCGCGGCACCAAGGATCTGGAGGGTGTGTTCGGCCTGTTCGTCAACACCCTGTCGATCCGGGCCGAGGTGGGGCCGGCGACCGTCTTCGCCGACCTGGCCCAGCGGGTCGGAGAGAAAAGCGTTGCGGCATACCACAACAGCCGGTTCCCGTTCGGGCTGCTGGTGGAGCAGCTCAATCCCCGGCGGGAGTCCGGGCGCAACCCGGTCTTCTCCACCGCGTTCCAGTACGCGGACTTCCTTCCCCCGACCTACCAGACCGCCGGCCTCGACGCCGGGCTGTATGGCCAGCCCGGCCCGGACGGCATCGAGATGAGGCTCAGCTACAGCACGGCTCGGCTCAGCGAGAGCCGGGTGCGGGCGCTCGTCACCGCGTTCCTTCAAGTGATCGATGAGGCGGCGACCGACCGGGGGGTGGTGGTCGGTTCACTCGGGCGTCCGGCGCCGGCACAGCCCGCCCAAAGGCAGAGCCTTCAGGCACGACTCTCGGCGAGGAGAAACACCTAAACCATGGCTGACATCGGGATGACCCCGCTCGAGCGAGACATCGCGCGGGCGTGGGCGGAAAGCATCGGCCGGGATGAGATCGGCGCGGAGGCGGACTTCTTCGCCCTGGGCGGCAACTCGTTGCACGCCGCCACGATCATCGACAACCTCCAGCAGCGCCTTGACCTTTCCATCCCGCCGCACCTGCTGTTCGAGTCGCCGACGGTCACCGGCTTCGCCCGGCGGATCGAGCTGCTGCAGGCCTCGACGCTGACCGGGCTCGAGTCCATCGAGCGCCGGCAGCGACCCGGCGCCTATTGGGCGCCCGCGTCGTTTGCCCAACGGGGACTGTGGACCATCGACCGGATGCACGGCCAAAGCGCCGCCTACAGTATCCCGGTCGCCTTCGAGGTGCAGGGCACGATCGACGCCGACGCGCTGCGCGCCGCGCTCGACTGGCTGACCCAGCGCCACGACAGCCTGCGCACCTGCTTCGAGGTGGTGGACGGGCAGATCGAACAGGTCGTGGTGTCGCGAGTGGACACACCCTTGACGTGTATCGACCTTGGGGGCCTGGGCGTCGACGAGCGGGAGGAAGCGGCGGTCGGCCACCTCATCGAGGCGGCCCAGCGACCCTTCGACCTGTCCCAGCCGCCGCTGCTGCGCATGGACCTGCTCCTGCTCGACGAACAGTCCAGTGTGCTGTTTTTCAACATGCATCACATCATCACCGACGGCCGGTCCACTGAGATTCTTGTCACCGAGTTTCTTGAGGCGTACCAGGCGTTTGCGGCCGGCCGCCCACCGGAGCTGCCGGAGCCGCCGATCCGGTACGCCGACTTCAGCGATTGGCAGTACGGCCAGGTGGACAACACTCTGGCCGCCGAGCAGACGCGGTACTGGCGCCAGGCGCTGGAGCAGCCGCCACCGCCGCTGGACTTCCCGACCGACCGGCCCCGCGGCGCGGGCCGGACAAGCGCCGGCACCACGGCATCGGCGGAGCTGCCGGCCGAGGTCACGCAGCAGGTGCGCGAACTGGCGCAGGCACAGGGCTGCACCGTGTTCAACGTGATGCTCGCCGGCATGAGTGTGCTGCTTTCGCGGTACACCGGCCAGACCGACATCGTCATCGGGACCCCGGTGCTCAACCGCCGCCAGCCCGAAGCGCAACGCGTGCTCGGACTTTTCGTCAACACCCTGGCGCTGCGGGCCGACCTCGGCGGCGACCCGGGCTTCCTCGACCTGCTCGAGCGGGTGCGGCGGGTGACGATCGGCGCGTTCAAACACCAGGAACTGCCGCTGGACAGGGTGGTCAACGAGGTCCGCCCGACCCGCGACGGCCAGCAGCCGCTCTTCCAGGTGATGCTGGCCTACCAGTACGACCAGCCGCTGCCCGCGATTCCCGGGCTGAGCCTGACCCGGCTGGAGCTCGACAGCGCCACGTCGCGCTTTGACCTCACCCTGATCGTCACCGAACGGCCCGACGGCCTCCGGCTCGCCCTCGAGTACAACACCGACCTGTTCCTGCCGGACACGATCGACCGGTTGCTGCGCCACCTTTCCATGCTCGTGACCGCGGCCACACACGACCCGCGGCAACGTGTGTCCCAGATGGCGATGCTCGACGCCGACGAGGCCGGCCGGATCACCGCATGGTCGCACCCGCCGGCCATCTCCGGTCCCGTGCACTGCCTGCACCGGCTCTTCGAGGAAACCGCGGCCCGCCAACCGCACGCGGTCGCGATCGTCGATGGCGGCGAGCAGATCAGCTACCGCGAGCTCGACCTGATGGCCAACCGGGTGGCGCAACGCTTGCGGCAGCTGGAAATCTCGGCGGACCGGCCGGTGGGTCTGCTCACCCACCGCTCGGCCGGCATGTACGCCGGCATGCTGGGCATCATGAAGGCGGGCGGCGCCTACCTTCCCATCGACCCCGGGGCGCCGGCCGACCGGATCGCCTACCTGATCCAGGATGCCCACCTGTCAACGGTGCTGGCCGACACCGGCAATATCGAGCGCCTTGACGGGCTCGATGTCACCGCCGTCGATGTCGACGAGGCGGCCCGCGCCGCAACGGATCCGCCGCCGCACCCCAGCCCCAACAACATCGACATGTTGGCATACGTGATCTACACCTCGGGTTCGACCGGCAAGCCCAAAGGCGTCGAGGTCAGCCACTCGCAGATTTACACGTTCATTTCCTGGCTGCATCGTCACCTGCCGCTCGGCCCCGGTGACCGGGTCGTCCAGTACCTCAGTTACTTCTGGGACGGCTCGGTCATGGAGATCTGGCACACCCTCACCAGCGGTGCGGCCCTGGTGGTGGCGCCGCTGGACGTGGTGCTCGACCCGTTGGGGCTGCCCAAGTTCATCGCCGACCACGCCGTGAACCAGATCCTGCTCACCCCGACCCAGATGCAGGCCGCGCTGGAAGGCAACATGGCCATGCCCACGTTGCGCCGGCTTGTCTTCGGGGGTGAACGACTTACCCCGGAGCTTGTCGAAAGCTGCTGGGCCGTGCTGCCGCCGGAGGGCGCGATCTGGAATGTGTACGGCCCGACCGAATGCGCCGTGGTGGCGACCACCGCGGTGATGCGGCGTGGCGACCCGACCACCACTGTCCCCATTGGACAACCGCTCGAGGGCGTCACTTGCCTGGTGTTCGACGAGCACCGCAACCTGCAGCCCATCGGGGTGCCGGGCGAGCTGTGGATCGGTGGCCCGGGCGTGGCCAGGGGCTACCTGGGCCGGCCCGCGCTTACGGCGCAACAGTTCCAGCCGAACCCGCGACAACCGGGCGGACGGCTGTATCGAAGCGGTGACATCGCTCGTTGGGACTCCGGTGGCCGGCTGCACTTCATCGGCCGCCGCGACCACCAGGTCAAGATCCGCGGGGTCCGGGTCGAGCTGGGCGAGATCGAGGCGACCCTGCGCGAGCATCCGTCGGTGCGCGAAGCCGTGGTGGTGCTGGACGCGACCCGCCTGATCGCCTATCTGGTCCCGGCCGACGGCCATGCCCCGGCCGACCCGGCCGACAGAGACCTCCGAGCCCATGCTGTCCGAAGCCTTCCCGGACACATGGTCCCTTCCGACTACGTCACCGTGCCGCGGGTACCAAGGACTGCCGGCGGAAAACTCGACCGCGACGCGCTGCCCAAGCCTCAGCCGCCGGCCGAGGCCGCGTCTGAAGTCAGGACTGCCCGGACACCGTTGGAGCAAACCATCTCGGGGATCTGGGCCGAGGTCTTCGGCGTGGATCAGATCGACGTCGGCACGGACTTCTATGCCCTGGGCGGCAACTCACTGCTGGTGGTCGATGTCGTGACCAGGCTGCGCGAGGAGCTCGGCCTGGAGATTCCCATGACGTTCATGTTCCCGGCCCCGACCGTCATCGATCTCGCCCTGCGGATCGAGTTGCTGCGATGGAATTACCACCAGCAGCAGACCGTGGCCGCGGCGGCCGCGGCGGCCTCGGACGTCGCGGACGCCGCCCTCCCGGACGATATCGAGGAGGGCACGCTATGAGGGGCGGAAAATGGTGGCCGTAAAGCCATGAGCATCGTCGAATTGCTGGCGCACCTTCGATCCCGGGACATCACCGTCTGGGCGGAGGGCGACAGTCTGCGTTATCGCGCACCCACCGGCGCCTTGGACGAAACGCTGCGGACACGCATCCGCGAGCAGCGCGGCCAGCTTCTGGAGTTCCTGCGGGAAGCCGACGTCGCCGACCACTCCACGCTGTATGTCCCGATGCGCGACGGAGTCCGGCTCGCCGCCGACATCTTCCGGCCCAAGCGCGCCGGCCTGGCGGTCGCCGACCCGCTGCCGGTGGTCTGGTCGCTCGAACGTTACCAACGTTCCGAACTCGCGGCGGGGCTGTTGATGACCCGGCTTGACACCCAACCGTGGCTCAAGGATCTGGTCCGCAACGACTACGTCGTGGCCGTCGTCGATGCCCGCGGCTCCGGGGCATCCGGTGGGGTGCGCGGCGACGAGTTCAGTGACGAGGAGGTGCGCGACTGCTACGAACTGACCGAGTGGTTCGCCGGGCAGCCTTGGTGCGACGGCAACATCGGCATGTACGGCGCGTCTTATCAGGGCATCGTGCAGTATCTGGCCGCCGGTCTGGCGCCGCCCCATCTGAAAGCCATCTTTGCCGAGATGGCCATGTTCGACTTGTACCACTTCCTTTACCCGGGCGGCGTTTTCCGTGACGACTTCCCCCGGCGGTGGAGCGCACTGGTGCGCGAACTCGACACCGAACGCGTGGCCGCGCCGGTCGCGGCGGACACCGGCTACGCCCGCGAGGTGCTGGACCTTCATCGCTCCAATGTGGATGTTTTCGGCCGGGCCGGCGCCTTCCCGCTGCGCGATTCGGCGGATCCGCACACCGGCCTGCGGCCCCACATCGACCGCACGCCGTCATCGGCGATCGCCGCCATCAACGCCTCCGGCATCCCCGTGTTTCACCTCGGAGGGTGGTATGACATGTGGAGCCGGGACACGGTGCTGTGGTTCACCAACCTGACCGTGCCGCAGCGTTTGGTGATGGGCGCCTGGTCGCACTCCAGCCGCGGCGGCATCGACCTGGTCGCCGAGCATGTGCGCTGGTATGACCACTGGCTCAAAGGCATCGACACGGGCGTCATGGCCGAGCCGCCGGTGCGGTACTTCGCCATGAGCGCCTCGCCCGGTCAGGAGTGGCGCACCAGCCCGACCTGGCCACCGCCGCAAATTGTTGATAGTGATTACTTCCTGTACCGAGGCGGGTTGTCACCCGACCCGATGTCCGAAGTGGACGGAGCCGACGAGTACATCGTCGACTACTCCGCCACCTCCGGCACCACCACCCGGTGGAGCAACGGTGTCGGCAGCCTGTTCCGCTACGACCTTTCCCCCAACGATCGCAAGGCCCTGACCTACACCACACCACCGCTGGAGCACGACCTGGAAGTCACCGGCCATCCGATAGTGCATCTGTGGGTTTCCTCCACTCATAGCGATGGGGATTTCTTTGTGTACCTTGAAGAAGTCGACGAGGCCGGCGAGTCGCACTATGTGACCGAAGGATCGATCCGCGCCTCGCATCGCGCGCTGGGCCGGGCGCCCTACCGCAACCTCGGCCTTCCCTACCACCCCAGCACGGGCGACCTCATTGACGCCCTGCCCGACCACCCGGTGGAACTGGTCATCGACCTGCACCCGACCTCAAACATCTTCGTGCGCGGCCGGTGCGTGCGGCTCGCCATCACCTGCCGCGACCGCGACAACGCGCACACCCCCATAGTCGATCCCCCGCCCGTGGTGCGGATCCATCACGGCGCCAACCATCCCTCCCGCCTCGTACTCCCTGTCATGCCCTCACTCCAAGGATCTGCTTGACATGACTGACATCCGTGCGTTGCACAAGCCGGTGAGCCGTCCCGACGCCACGACGATCGCCTACGGCATCGGCCACGCGGGCGCCGGCGCCTCGGTCTGGAACCCGGTGGCCGAGTCGGTTGGCGAAAGCGTGGAGATACGCGCACTTCGGTTGCCCGCCCGCGAAAACCGGATCACCACACCGGCCCACCCCAGCGTGGACCAGGCCGCGGCCGAGATAGCCCGGGTGGTCACCGATGATGCCAAGGAACATGGCAAGCCGGCCCTGGTCATCGGATCCTGCTCCGGGGTGCTGCTCGCACTGGCCGCCCTCGATATCATGGGCGACGCGCCGTTCGTGCGAGCGTCGGTATTCCTGCGCCCGCCCACCGAAGAACAGATGGGGCACACCGACGCGGCTCGGGTCACGTCGCTGGACCTGCCGTCGCTCAACGAGTGGCTCCGCAAGCATCAACTCACCCCGGCGGCGGTACTGGACAACGACACCATGTTCAAGTTTTTCGAGCCGGTGGTGCGCGCCGATTTCGCGATGGTGCACGGATATCGGTATCGTGGCCGGGTTTTGCCCTACCCCACCTACGTCATCCCCACCGCCGACGCCTGGCTCACCGCCGCGACGAACGTGGTGCGTGAGGACGCCGGCATCGCCGGTGACCCGTTGACCGAGCATCCGCACGAGCTCGCCGGTGCCATCACCGAGATCGCCGAGGCCTTACATGACTGACGTATCCCATGCCCACGTCTTCCACTCCTGGTCGGCGCAGGCCGGCGTTGACCCGATGGTGGTGGCCGGCGGCGAAGGCGCCTGGTTCTGGGACGAGAACGGCCGGCGGTACCTGGATTTCTCCTCCCAGCTGGTCAACCTCAACCTCGGGCACCAGCACCCACGCATCGTCGCGGCGATCCAGCAACAGGCGACCCGGCTGTGCACCATCTCCCCGGGCTTCGCCAACGACACCCGCGGCCGGGCCGCCCGGCTCATCAGCCAAGTAGCGCCGGGCGAACTGCGCCACGTCTTTTTCACCAACGGTGGCGCGGATGCCGTCGAGCACGCCATCCGCATGGCAAGGCTCACCACCGGGCGGCACAAGGTTTTGACGCAGTACCGCTCCTATCACGGCGCGACGGCGGGCGCGATCACGTTGACCGGCGATCCGCGCCGCTGGGCCAGCGAGCCCTCGATGCCCGGCGTGGTGCGCTTTATCGGCCCGTACCCGTACCGGTCCGCGTTCTACTCCGCCACACCCGAGCAGGAGTGCGCCCGAGCCTTGGCCCACCTCGACGAGGTGCTCATGTTCGAGTCGCCGGAGGCGGTCGCCGCGATCCTGGTGGAAACCGTCGTTGGGACCAACGGAATCCTGGTGCCGCCGGAAGGTTACCTGACCGGGCTGCGCGAGCGCTGCGACCGGCACGGCATCCTGCTCATCTGCGACGAGGTGATGAGCGGGTTCGGGCGCTGCGGGCAATGGTTCGCGGTGGACCGCTGGGATGTGGTACCGGATCTGATCACCTTTGCCAAGGGGGTCAACTCCGGATACGTCCCGCTGGGCGGGGTCATCATCGGCCCGCGCGTCTACGAGGCGTTCGCCACCCGGGCCTACCCGGGCGGCCTGACCTACTCGGGCCACCCGCTGGCGTGCGCGGCGGCGGTCGCCGCCATCGAGACCATGCGCGAGGAGGACATCGTAGGCCGCGCCCGCCGGATCGGTGAGGAGATCATCGGGCCGCGGCTGGCGAAAATCCAGGATCGGCATCCCAGCGTGGGAGAGGTCCGCGGGCTGGGCATGTTCTGGGCCATCGAACTGGTGCGTGACCGCGCGACCCGGGAAATGTTCGTGCCGTTCAACGCTTCCGGGGCCGCGGCGGCGCCGATGAACGTCTTGGCGGCGGCGTGCAAAGAACGCGGCCTGTGGCCCTTCGTCCACTTCAACCGCGTCCACGTGGTACCGCCGCTGGTCACCCGGGAAGAGGACCTCCATCGCGGCTTGGACATCCTCGACGAGGTCCTCGACCTCGCCGACCGCCACTTCGCCTGACCCCACGCGGCCTTACTATGTGTCAGCATGTGTCAAGGTCCCCGCCTCCCTGGCGTGTCGCGGCCGGTTGCCCATCTCGCGCCGGAGAAAACCCTCCACACCTTCGACGAGGTGTACAGAACTCTCGCCACGAAAACACACGCCCACCCAACGCCCACATCGCTCACCACCACGCGATGATCCCAGCCGGACTTTATACCGGCCTCAGCCGCCCACGCGCTCGACACAGACGCGTCGAGCGCGGGCCAAAGTCCGCCTCCGCGCGTGTCGCGGCCGGTTGCCCATCTCGCGCCGGAGAAAACCCTCCACACCTTCGACGAGGTGTGCAGAACTCTCGCCACGAAAATATGTGGCCTACCCCGCCCGACACGCGCGGCGACCCAACACGGCGGCGAGGGTTAGGCAGCCGGGGGGTTAGGCAGCCGGGGGGTTAGGCAGCCGGGGGGTTAGGCAGCCGGGGGGTTAG
>Ga0075428_100000219_pt1 | contig 55414 bp, 48 predicted proteins | sample RhiMetdeltSRZDD2_FD_75291 | JGI IMG/M metagenome (GOLD analysis project Ga0075428, IMG submission 75291) | Populus rhizosphere microbial communities from Tennessee, USA - Rhizosphere MetaG P. deltoides SRZDD2 | ecosystem: Host-associated > Plants > Roots > Rhizosphere > Soil | place: USA... | reverse complement strand
GCGGACCGTCCTGCTGATCGACGAGATCCACCGTTTCAACAAGGCCCAACAGGACGCGCTGCTGCCGCACGTCGAGGACGGCACGATCACGCTCATCGGCGCGACGACCGAGAACCCCTACTTCGAGGTGAACTCGGCGCTCCTGTCACGACTCCGCGTGTGGCGCCTCGAACCGCTGACGGACGACGATGTGGCCAAGATCGTCAAGCGGGCGCTCGAGGACACGGACCGCGGGCTGGCCGGCAACCTCGGGCCCAAAGGCGGCGTCTCGCTGACCGACGACGCCTTCGAGCATCTCGTTTCGATCTCGGGCGGCGACGCGCGGACCGCGCTGAATGTGCTCGAAGGCGCCGCGGCGCTCGCCGAGGCCGCCGACGAGCGCGACAAGAAGGGTCACGTCTCCCCCACCCTCGCCGACGTCGAGTCCGCCGCTCAGCAGAAGGTTCTGCAGTACGACCGTGCCGGCGACGGCCACTACGACACCGTCTCGGCGTTCATCAAGAGCCTTCGCGGGAACGATCCGGACGGCGCCCTGTACTGGCTGGCTTCGATGATCGCGGCCGGCGAGGACCCGCGATTCATCGCCCGGCGGCTGATCATCTCGGCCTCTGAGGATGTCGGAAACGCGGACCCGCGGGCGCTCCAGGTTGCCGTCGCCGCGGCCCAGGCGCTCGACCACGTCGGCCTGCCCGAGGCCCAATACGCCCTCGCCCAGGCGACGTCGTATCTCGCGACCGCGCCGAAGTCGAACCGCTCGGGCAGCGCCTACTGGGCCGCCGCCGCGGACGTCCAGGAACACGGCTCGCTGCCGGTGCCGCTGCATCTACGGACCGCCGGCGTGCCGGCGATGAAGCACTACGGCATCGGCGTTGGCTACAAGTACCCGCACGAGTTCGAAGGCGCAGACGTCGAGCAGCAGTACCTGCCCGACGAGCTTGCCGCCCGCCGCTACTACCTGCCGACCGACCAGGGCTACGAGGCCACGATCTCCGAGCGGATGGGTCGCCGCGCCGCGGGACGCGAGGAGGCTCGGGAGAAGGGCCGAACCCCGAAGGACCCGAACCCGGCACCGACCGTGAAGATGCGGACCGGCGACAACGTCCTTCGAACGCGCGAAGAAAACCGCAAGAAGCTCGCCGAGACGCAGAAACGCGACGCGAGCAGCTGATCTGACGCCGCGCAACCCGGCTCAGGCCTGCGTGTGCGAGGATTCGGCGGCCCGCCACCGCAGACCGGAGAGCCCGCCGTGACCCGCTTCGAACCGAACCTCCGCATCCCCGGCCCGACCGCGCTGCCGCCGAGCGTCCGCGAGGTCGGCGGCCGGCAGATGATCAACCACCGCGGTCCGGAGTTCGCGGCGATGCTCGGGCGGATCACCGAAGGCATGAAGCCGTACTTCGGCACGAGCGGCGACCCGGTCATCATCTCCACGGCGGGGACAGGCGGGCTCGAGGCGGCTGTCGTCAATACGCTCTCGCCGGGCGACCGCGTGCTCGGCGTCTCGATCGGGGCGTTCGGCAACCGGTTCGCGAAGATCGCTGGTGCGTACGGCGCGGATGTCGAGATGGTCTCGGCCGAGTGGGGCTGGGCGGCGGAGCCGGCGGAGGTCGAGGAGCGGCTCGGTGGCGGCAGCTTCAAAGCCGTGCTGCTGACCCACAACGAGACGTCGACCGGCGTGATGAACCCGATCCCGGAGCTCGCGGCAGCGATCCGGCGGGCGGCCCCGGACGCGCTCATCCTCGTGGACTCGGTCTCGGCGCTGGGCGCGGTGCCATTCGAGCTCGATGCCTGGGGCATTGACGTTGCGGTGACCGCGTCCCAGAAGGCCTGGATGGCGGCGCCCGGGCTGGCGATGGTCGCCGCCTCGCCGCGAGCGTGGGCCGCGATGGAGACGGCAAAGATGCCGCGCTTCTATCTCGACCTGCGAAAGGCCCGCGAGTCGGCCGCGATCGGCGAGACGCCCTGGACCCCGGCGATCGCCGTCGCGTACCAGGTTGATGAGGGGCTTCGGCTGATGGCTGCCGAAGGCCAGGCGAGCGTCTTCGCGCGCCATCGCGCCGCCGCGGCGGCAACCCAGGCCGGCCTCGCCGAGCTTGGTTTCGACCTCTACGCCGACCGGGCCCATGCATCGACGACCGTGACCTGCGTGAACATCCCGGCCGACGTCGACTGGAAGTCGCTCAACGCCGCGGTCAAGCGCCGCAGCGTCATCCTCGCCGGCGGCCAGGACAAGCTCGCGGGCAAAGTCTTCCGCGTCGGCCATCTCGGCTCGGTGACCGTCGAGGAGATCCTCGGCACCGTGGCGGCGCTCGAGGACGTCTCGATCGAGCTTGGGCGTTCGATCACGCCCGGTGCGGCGGTTGCAGCGGCCCAGCGAGCGGCGGTCGAAGCTTTCGGCGCCGCAACCACGGCAGCGGTCCCGGCCTGACGGCCGGCGTCGCGCGCGAACCCAGCCGGATGCGGATCCTCGTCGCGGAGCCCATCGCCGACGAGGGCATCGACGTCCTTCGCGCCCGCCACGACGTCGACGTCCGGACCGGGCTGTCGCCCGACGAGCTCCGAGCCGCGATCCCCGACTACGACGGGCTCCTGGTCCGCAGCCAGGTCAAGGTCGACGCGCCGCTGATCGAGGCCGGCGCGAAGCTCGTCGTCGTCGGCCGCGCCGGGGTCGGCGTGGACAACGTCGATCTCGATGCGGCGACCCGCGCCGGCGTCACGGTCGTCAACGCCCCGACCGGCAATACGATCGCCGCCGCAGAGCACACACTCGCGCTCCTCCTCGGGCTTGCGCGCCGAGTCGCGGCGGCCGATGCCTCGGTCCGCCACGGTGAGTGGAAACGGGCGCCGTTCGAGGGCGTCGAGCTTCGCGGCAAGACGCTCGGGCTGATCGGCCTCGGCAAGATCGGGAACGCGATCGCGGACCGGGCGCGGGCGCTCGAGATGACGGTCCTCGGCCACGACCCGTATGTCACGCCCGAGCAGGCGTCGCTCCACGGCGTCGAGCTCGTCGACCTCGATGCACTCCTCGCTCGCAGCGACGTCGTCAGCGTCCATGTCCCGCTGACCCGGGCGACGAAGGGCCTCATCGGCCGCTCCACGATCGCGAAGATGAAGCGCGGCGCGTTCGTCCTCAACGTGGCCCGAGGCGGGATCGTCGACGAAGCGGCGCTCGCGGAAGGTCTCCGCAGCGGCCAGATCGGCGGCGCAGCGATCGACGTTTTTGAGACCGAGCCGCCGACGGGCTCGCCGCTCCTCGACGCGCCGAACACGATCCTGACGCCGCACCTTGGCGCCTCGACCGCCGAAGCCCAGGTCGCCGTGGCCGTCGAGGTCGCCGGCGGCGTGCTCGACGTGCTCGATGGCCGGCCAGCCCGTTCGGCCGTCAATGCCCCGATCGTGAGCGCCGAGGCGGCCGGAGCGATCGCGCCGTTCCTGCCGCTCGCCGAGACGCTCGGCCGGTTCTTCGCCCAGTTCGCCCGATCCGCGACGAAGACGATTACGTTCGAAGTGGCGGGCACGCCCGCGGATGCGGACCCCGCCCCGCTGACCGCCTCGATGCTCCGAGGGCTCCTCCAGGCGACGACCGAGGAGCGCGTCAACCTCGTGAATGCCGGCCTCCTCGCCAGGGCCCGCGGCATCACCGTCGTCGAGCGGCGGACCCGGGATGCCGGCGCCTATTCCGCGCTCGTCACCGTCTCCGGCGACATCGGCGGGAACCGCGTCCGGGTCGGCGGCACGATCAATGCCGGGGAGGAGCGGCTCGTCCGCCTCAACGACTACCGGCTCGACATGGAGCCCTCGGCGGTGATGCTGATCACCCGCCACAACGACCGGCCGGGCATGATCGGGCGGGTCGGGCGGATTCTCGGCGACGCCGACGTGAACATCAGCGCGATGCACGTCGCCCGATCGGGGCCGCGCGAGGATGCGCTGATGATCCTGGCGCTCGACGAGGACGTGCCCGAGGCCGTCCTCGAGTCGATCCGAACCCACGAGGCCCTCGCCGACCTGTGGCTCATCCACCTCGGCGGGGACCACGAACGAGCACACGACCACTGAGCGCCGCGACCGACCAGCCGAACGACCAGCCGGACCGCGAGCCGATGATCCCCGACGGCCTCGACGCGACGATCGTGCTGCTCCGACACGGCGAGTCGCAGTGGATCGTCGAGGGCCGCTTCCAGGGCCACGCCGACTCGCCCCTCACCGACCTCGGACGCCGCCAGATGGCCGCCGCGGCCGCGCGTCTCGCCGACCCGGGTCGCCCACCGAGCCTTCCGATCCCGCCCGGGCCGCCCGCGACGATCGTCCACTCGCCGCTCTCGCGCACGACAGCCGCGGCGGAGGTCGCCGCGGAGGCGCTCGCCGCCGTCCATGGCGACGCAGGACCGCAGCCACGTCCCGACCGCGGTTTGCTCGAAACCGGCCAGGGCGAGTGGGAGGGCCTGACCGGCGCGGAGATCGCGAACCGCTGGCCGGACGTCCTCTCGGGCTGGCGGCGCGATCCGCTGAGCGCCTGGGCGCCAGGCGGCGAGTCCCTGCCCGAGGTGGACGCGCGAGTCCGGGCGATGCTCAGCCCGATCCTGGCGGACCTCGCCCGCGGCCGGCCGCGGGGCAGCCACGATCGTTCACAGGTCCTCGGCTACCGCGACCTCGATGTCGACATCCCGTGGGCGCTCCTCGTCGGCCACGACGGCGTCTTCAAGGTGCTGCTGCTCGCGCTCCTCGACCTGCCGCTGACCCGCTTCTGGGCGTTCCCGTTCGCGCTCGGCGGGATCACGATCGTCGAGCTCCGCGGCGGCCGAGGCCGGCTGCGGGCCCACAATCTCGTCGACCATCTCGCGGAGCTCGAGTCCGAAGCGGCGCGCCCAGCCGGCGCGCTCTGAGCGCGACCCTGAGCTAGATCGCGCGCGGGCCTTTCGGCTTGCGGCGCCGGCGTCGGAACGCAAGTCGCAGCAGGCCGACTCGGAGGGCCCGGCTCGCCTCCGCGATCGCACGCTTTCGGTCGTCGCCGAGGATCCGCTGGCCGTACGCGACCTCGACCTTCCCTCGGGCGACGGTCTGAAGCTCAGGCCGGACCTGGGGCACCTCGTCGGCGAGCGCGCCGGCGTATTCGAAGACCGTCTGCGCCGGTCGCGGCCCGAACCCGAAGCGCCGTGCGACCGAGAGGACGCCGCGCCACGCAACGTCGGGCTCCATCGGCCGCCGCGGTCCGCGCCGCCAGGCGATGTACGCCAGACCGGCCATCGAGATGATCAGCAGGATTCCGATCGCGATGTACGGCCCGGGACCAGTAAGTCGGCCACCCCCACCGCCGCCGGTGCTGCCCGGCGACCGCGACGGTCCAAAGTCGTCGTCGCTGTTCGCGGGTAGTGGGGTCAATGATGGCCCGGGCGTCCGTGACGGCACCGGGCTGCCTAGCGGGATTTCCTCCTCGAGCGAGAAGCCGCCGCCCGTCGGGTCGAAGTCGACCCAGCCGATGTCCGGGAAGTAGACCTCGACCCAGGCATGGGCACCTGAGTTGCGGACGACCTCGTGGCCCGAGGGGTCGCGCGTGCCCGGAAGCCAGCCCTGGACGTAGCGCGTCGGGACGTCCAGCGCTCGTAACAGGATCGCCATCGTTGCCGCGTAGTACTGGCAGTAGCCCTGCTTGAAGCGCGCGAAGCACTCGACCATCGAGATGTCGTCGCAGGCCAGCCCGCGGACATCCGGCTTGTAGTCGAACTCGCCACTGTCCTTGAGGAGGTGCTCGACGAAGACGGCCTGCTCGTACGGGGTCTTGTCGCCGACCTCCGCCTTGATGCGCTCGAGGAGCGCCTGGCCGTCCTGTTCGAGCGAGTGCTGCGGGACACCGAGGTACAGGCTCCGGATGCTCGAGGGGTAGTTCTCGCCCGCCGCTTTCAGCCGGTTGATGGTCAGGCCGTTCTCCTCGTCCCCGAACACGGGCACGAGGGCGGTGACGGTGTAGGCCTGCGGCAGATTCTGGAATCTGAGCGCCGTGAACCAGCGTGATCCGGTCGTGAGCTCGATCCGGGTCGGCTGGTCGACCTTCTGGACCGTCTGTGGGCTCAGGACGAGATTCTCGCGATACGTGTCGAGATGGATCTCGACGGTCACCGCGCGGCGCCCGGGCAGCAGTGCCGGGTCCTCGGGCGTGGTCGCGAGGACGTCACGGCCGGCCGTTCGGTCGCCGCCCGAGGTCGGACCCCACTCCCAGCCGTTCAGGACGAAGTCGGAGTACGTCGCAGCACGCCACCGGAACTGCTTGTCGCCTTCGTCCCGCGGGACGTCGACGGTGAACGCGATCTCGTCGTTCGAGAACCAGACGCCCGTCGTCTGGGCGGTCGACCCGAAGGACACGATGCCGCCGCCGCTCTCGCCGCCGGAGGGCAGGATCTTGCGCAGCCAGTCGAGCGCCGAGATGACCCGCTGCGGGACGCCCTCCCAGAAGGACTGGAGCGGGCTCGACGACGCCGTGGCGGTGAGCGTCAGCGAACCGACGATCGCGGCCGCGATGAAGGCCGAGCCGCCGCGCAGGTAGAGGCTCGTGACGGCGGATGGGTCGCCGATCCGGCGGCGGATCCAGGTCGCCTTCTCCTCGAACGCGTGCGAACGGCTGAGGAGCATCAGCCCGCCGATGCTCGCGAGGACCATGAGGTGGAGCTGCGGCTTCGTCGTGATCGACATGTTCGCGATCAGGACGAGGCCCACAGCGATGACCGCGTCGAGCGGACGGCGGTGGCCGAACACGGCATAGGCCGCGTACTGCGCCGTGCCCCAGATGAGGCCCCCGATCCCGATCACGTAGTGGCCCCATTGACGCGTGAACGGGAGGTCAAGGATCGCGAGGTCGTACCACGCCTGGTATGCGGCGTCTGCCGCGGCCACGTAGCGCTGCCCGAGCGCGGCCGGCCCGAGGCCGCTCACCGCATCGCCGAGCAGGAGGTCACCGGAGATCAGCGGCAGGACGAGCGCCGCGAACGCGGCGCCGACGAGGTGGGTCGTCCAGCGGCCCCAGCCGGCCTTTGCGCCGGCGAAGCCGATCGCAAGTCCGAGGAGTGCCATGTTCGGCAGGTAGTCGGTGCGGTCGCCGTTGCCGCCGATCCAGGCGGGTTCGTCAACGGCCCAGGCCATGGCCACGAGGAGCGTGGCCAGCGCGAGGACCGTCAGCCAGCCCTCGGCCGGAGCCTTCGGCACGCGCGCCAGTCGCTCTCGGATGCGCGCCGGGATCGGGAGCTCGATCGAGAGTTCGGAGGCGCTCATGCGACGAGCATCTCCGCGAGCGGCCGCTCCGGGATGACCGTGTGGACCGGAACCTCATATTCCGCGAGCGCGTGCCGGATCGCGCGGGTTTCCTGGGCTCGCCGCGACTCGATCTCCGAATCCGGGTCCTGCGGCCCCAGCCCCCGGCGACGCAGCTCCTCATCGCGCGCATACCGGTCATACGAGGCGGGATCGGGCTGGACGACGACGCAGCCGACGCCGCGGGCCCGGAGCGTCGCGAGCGGCTTGACCCAGCCGCGATCGAGCGAGGAGGTGATGATGACGGCGGTCATGCCGCGTCGGATCCGGCTGACCGTGCCGACGAGCGCCTCGGACAGCGGCTGTGTCCCGTCCCCTTCGACCGCCGCGAGCAGCTGCATGACCTTCAGGTGCTGCCGGCCGCCACGGTCCGGCGGCAGCTGGGTCAGCCGATGCATGTTCACGGTCATGCCGACGGCACGGTTCTCGAGAATCGCTTTGTCGGCGACGGAAGCGGCGACGCGGACGGCCGCCTCGACGGTTGACTCGACCCCGCGCCCGGCCTGCACCGCCCGATCGAGGTCGAGGATGATCCAGGCGTCCGCGGTCTGCTCGAGGTCGAACTCCTTGACCTGGATGTCGCCGTGGCGCGCCGTCGACTTCCAGTGGATTCGATTGAAAGCGTCGCCCGGGGCCCAGGGCCGAACCGTGACCGCGAGCGGCGTCGACTGCAGCGTGCGCTCGGGCGTCGAGTGGCTGCCGTCGATCGCGGCGGCGGGCAGCTTCCAGAGGGGCAGCGGCTCGATCCGCGGATAGACGACGACCGGCACGCCCGTCCCGACGGACGCCGAGGCTTCGAACAGGCCGAACGGATCGCCGGTCCGGATCTGGAGCGGCTCGATGCGGAAGTGGCCGCGCCGGGTCAGCGGCGTCCGGACGAGCCACGAGCGCTCGGTCCGTGGCCCGAGCGAGATGGCCCGGCCGGGCAGGCCCGCCGGGAGGCTCGTCGGGTTGTGGATCTCGAGCCACAGCTTCGGGATCCGGCTCGTGTTCCGGAGCGTGTAAGTGACGCGAATCCGGTCGCCGACGTGGCCGGACAGCTGATCGACGGCATACCCGGCCTCGAGATCCGAGAGGCCGAGACGCGTCAGGACATACGAGCCGCCGACGACGAGCACCGCGAGGTAGACGAGGTAGAAGAGGAACGCCCAGCCGGTCGAGAACGCGGCGACGAGAAGGATGAGCGCGAAGAGTGCGAGCTGGAGCCGGCGAAGCACAGTGGGTCTCTCGTCCTCGTTGGTTCAGACGGCGATCAGGCCTCGCTTGCCGGCGCCTTGGCGACGACCTCGCGCGGGCCGCCGGTCGTCTGCCCGGAGCCAGTCGGAGTGACGTTCTCCACCGGCGTCGCATCGAGCAGCTCGTGGACGACCTGGGCCGGCTGGACGTCGTGGATCGACGAGCTCGTCTTGATGATGAGCCGGTGGGCCAGACAGGGCTCGGCGAGAGCCTTGACGTCGTCGGGAATGACGTAGTCGCGGCCGAGCAGGCCGGCGAGCGCCTGGCCGGCGCGGTAGAGCGCGATCGAGCCACGGGGCGATGCGCCGAGGTAGACGTCAGGGTGGTTCCGCGTGCCGACGACGAGCCGGACGATGTAGTCGGAAACGGTCGGGTCGACATAGACCTCGCGGACCATTTCCTGCATCTCGCGCAGTTCGTCGCCCGAGATGACCTCGCCGACGTCGTCGATCGGGTGCGTGCGCTTCTGCTCGTCGAGGATGACGATCTCATCGACGAGCTGCGGGTAGCCGAGCTTGAGCCGGAGCATGAAGCGGTCCAGCTGCGCTTCGGGGAGCGCGAACGTGCCCTCGTATTCGATCGGGTTCTGCGTCGCGATGACGAGGAACGGATCGGGCATCGGCCAGGTCGTGCCGTCGACCGTCGCCTGGCGCTCCTCCATGCACTCGAGGAGCGACGATTGCGTCTTCGGGGTCGCGCGGTTGATCTCGTCCGCCAGCACGACCTGGCTCATGATCGGGCCGGGCCGGAACTCGAACTCGCGCGTCTTCTGGTTATAGATCGAGAGTCCGGTCACGTCCGACGGCAGCAGGTCCGGCGTGAACTGGATGCGCCGGAACGTGCAGCCGAGACTTCGGGCGATCGCCTTCGCGAGGACGGTCTTGCCCGTGCCCGGGACGTCCTCGATGAGCAGATGGCCGCGACACAGCAGCGCCACGAGTGCGAGGCGCACCTCGCGATGCTTGCCGACGATCACGCGCTCGACGTTCGCGATGACGCGATCGCCAGATTCCTGGATCCTGGTCAACGGGCTCCCTCCCTCGGCGTCTGGTCGCGATGTCGGGCGACGCGGGACGCAGGCTCGCCGGATGGTACGCCGAGGACGACCGAAAGGTTCGCCGCGTGACGGCCGACAGCGCGCCGAATCGGCACCTCAGGCGCTCGGACGGTTCTCCTCCGCCGCGACCGCCGCGCCGACGATGCCCGCGTCGTTCTTCAGTTGGGCGGGGACAACCGGGACCTTCGTCGTGAACATCGGAATGAACTGCGCCGCGCGTTTCGAGATCCCGCCACCGATGATGAAGAGGTCCGGCCAGATCAGCTTCTCGTAGGTCCGCAGCACCTCGTCGACGCGCTTCGCCCAGGCGCTCAGGGACAGCGACTTCGTCGTCCGCACGGCCGCTGATGCTCGCGCTTCGGCCTCCCGGCCGCGCACCTCGATGTGGCCGAACTCGAGGTTCGGAACGAGCCGCCCGTCGACGAAGATCGCGGTCCCGATCCCGGTCCCGAGCGTGACGATCATCACGGTGCCCGCCTGGTCGCGGCCGGCGCCGTAGCGCATCTCGGCGATGCCGGCAGCATCAGCGTCATTCAGGACGACGACCGGCCGATCGAGGCGCGCGGTGAGAAGCGTCACCGCGTCGACCTCGATCCACGAGGGATCGATGTTCGCGGCCGTCCGGACGATCCCGCGCTGGACGGCGGCGGGGACGGTCACGCCGATGGCGCCAGGTGTCTTGAACCGGCCAACGACCTCGGCGATGGTCTCGATGACGGCATCCGGCGTGGCCGGCTTGGGCGTGGGCACGCGGAGTCGCTGGGCGCTGAGCGCGCCTTGCTCGAGATCGACGGGCGCGCCTTTGATGCCGCTGCCGCCGACGTCGACGCCGATCCGCTGTGTCACCCCAGCATCATGCCGCCTTCCGAGCCGTGACGAGCGCCCAGATCGTGAGCAACGCCCCGATCCCGCCGACGACGGCGAGGAACAGCTGGCCGCCCTGGTAGGCCGCGATCGCGGCGCTGGCGAGCAGGACGACCAGTACGATGGCGAGAATCCCGGTCGCGACGCGGGCCGGCGTCAGCCTCACAGGCCAAGCGCCATGCGCATGAGATCGCCGGCGATCGGTGCGGCTCGAGCACCACCACGGCCACCGTGCTCGACGACCACCGCGATGGCGATCGTCGGATTGTCGGCCGGGGCGAAGCCGATGAACCATGAATGCGGCTCCGTCCCGCCGCCGATCTCGGCGGTCCCCGACTTGCCCGCGACCTGGATGCCTGCGATCTGGGCGCCGCTCGTGAACTGGCGTCCGAGCTCGCCTTCGACGGCCCGGATCATCGCGGCAGTCACCTCGGCCGCGGTCTGCGAGGACATCGCCCGGCGCCAGACCTCGGCGTTCACGGTCGTCGTCCCGTCGCGGCCGACAAAGGCATCGACGAGACGCGGCTGCATGATGGTGCCGCCGTTGGCGACGGCGGCAGCGACGAGCGCCATCTGGAGCGGCGTCACGAACGTCTCGCCCTGGCCGAACCCCGCGGTCGCGAGCTCGACGGCATCGCGGAACCCACCGCCGAACTCACCGCCACCGCCCGTCACCTGCGAAGAGCTGGTCGACAGTGGGAACAGCAACGGCTTCCCGAACCCGAGATCCTCGGCGCGCGCGTCGAGCGCCTCGCCGCCGGTCTTCAAGGCCGTCAAGGCGAAGTAGACGTTGCACGACACCTCGACCGCCTCGGGGAAGGTCAAGGCCCGCGAGCCGGTCTGCGTGTGGTGACCGTCGTGGATCGTGTAGCCGGAGATCGTCAGGCCCTTCGTCTCGGCAGCGGGCTGCTCCGCGTAGGACGTGTCCGGGTTGATCGCACCCGACTCGAGGGCCGCGATCGCGGTCACGATCTTGAACACGGAGCCCGGCACGTACAGGCCCTGCGTCGCCCGCGGCAGGAGGGGCTGGGATGGGTCGTTCTGGAGCGCCTCGAACGTCGCCTTTGACGTCGCCGGGTTCGAGATGGCCGTCGCGTCGTAGATCGGCGTCGAGGCGAGCGCGATGATGGCCCCGGTCTGCGGGTTGAGCATGACCACGGCGCCCGTGTCGGCGCCGAGGAGCTTGACGGCCCGCTCCTGGATCGCCAGGGACAGCGTCGTCTGGACGGTCTGCGGGTCCGACGGCAGACCCTGGAACTTGCGCAGGAGGCCGCGCAGCGGATCGGCCGGGACGACGCCGCTGATCTGGGCGTCGTACGCGCGCTCGAGGCCGGCCGAGCCGTACAGCCGCGACGCATAGCCGATGACACCCGAGACCGAACGCGACGCATAGACCCGGTACGGCTCGCCGTTGGCGTCGCGTTTGCTGGTCGCGAGCGTCCCGCCGTCGCGGTCGAGGATCACGCCACGGACGACCTGGCGCGAGGCTGCGATGACCGCGATGTCGTCCGGGGACGCGGCCAGATCCTGCGAGCGGAGGACCTGCCAGTAGCCCGCGCCGGCCGCGATCGCACCGAACGCCAGCGACAGCGCGACCCCGAGCCCGGTCAGCGTTCGTCCGATCGAGCGGCCCGGCCGTCGCCGGGCGGCGGCCGTCACGAGGTATTCCGGCGCGGCGCCGGCGGTGCGCCAACGCCGCGATCGGACAGCGCCAGGAGGACCCCGACGATCAGGCCGTTCGCCAGGAGCGACGAGCCGCCGTACGAGATGAACGGCAGCGTGATGCCGGTCAACGGGATGAGCTTCAGGTTGCCCGCGGCGATGATGAACGCCTGGACGCCGACGACGAGCGACAGGCCGGCGGCGAGGATCGCCCGATACTCGTCCGGCGCCGAGGCAGCGATCCGGAGCCCGCGCTCGATGAGGACGAGGTAGAGGCCGAGGACCGCGAGGACGCCGATCAGCCCCAGCTCCTCGCCGAGCGCCGCGAACGGAAAGTCGGTATGGATCTCGGGGATGCCGCCGGGCAGGCTCGTGCCGATCGTCGGCAGACCGCCTCCGAGGCCGGACCCGAGGATGCCGCCACGCGCGAACGCGTGGAGCGCCTGCACGACCTGGTAGCCCGCCTCCTGGGCACGCGAGAACGGATCGAGCCAGATGTCGACGCGCGTTCGGACGTGCCCGAACGCGGCGTAGAGCAGCCCGCCGCCAGCGATGAACGCGGCGATCCCGAGGACGACGTAGCCCCACCGCGCGGTGGCCACGTAGAGGAGCAGCAGGAACACGGCGAAGAGCAGGAGCGCCGCGCCGAGATCGCGCTGGACGATGACGACGCCGAGCGCGATCGCCCACATCGCGACCATCGGCACGAGATACGGGACGGGCGGCAGCCGGAACGGCCCCACCCGGGTCGACTGCTCAACGAGGAGCGGCCGATTCTCCGACAGGTAGCCGGCGAGGAAGACCACCAGGATGACCTTGAGGAGCTCGGTCGGCTGGCCGCTGAATGGGCCGATCTGGAGCGTGAGGCGCTGGCCGTTGACCTCGCGCCCGAGGACGAACGTCAGGAGCAGCAGGCCGACGCCGACCGCCGCCCACGTGTACTTGTAGCGCCGCAGCCAGGCGTCGCCGCGGATCGCCACGCCTGCCGCCGTCATCGCGGCGAGGCCGAGAACGAGCCACACGAGCTGCGTCTGCGCGAGGCCGCCAAGCCTGCCCGCGAGGTCCTGCGGCAGCCGTTCCATCAGCAGCAGGCTCAGGCCGCCGAGCAGGCCGATCGTCGGCAGCAGGATCTGGTCGGTGCGACGGCCGACGACGACGAGCGCGAGGTGAGCGCCGAGCAGCGCGAGCAGGTAGATGGCGAGGAGCTCCGGCCGCGACGCAGCGATCAGCCCGTCGAGCGATGGCGGTGGCTGGCCCGCCGCCAGCGTCGCCGCCTGGACGTTGAGCGTGGTCCCGAGCGTGAGGCTGCCGACCCAGAGCGTCAGCCCGACGAGGCCGAGCAGGCTCAGCTCGCGCCATCGTGGCCGGGGACGCAGGTACGGCCGCAGCCGGGCCCAGAGCAGGGCCGAGGCCTCTGGCGGCGACATCGGCCGCGCGGTCATCCTCCGGGTCGCTCGAGGCGGAGCCGCACGCCGCCGATCGTCACCTCGTCCCCGAAGCTCACCGGCGCGACGCCGGCCACGGGCTCGCCGTTGAGGAATGTCCCGTTCGTGCTGCCGAGGTCCTCGAGGAACCAGCCGCGGCCGCGAAACGTGATGAGAGCGTGCTCGCCCGAGACGAACGAGTCGTCGAGGACGATCGTGTTGTTCACGTCACGCCCGAGCGTCGTGACGGCGTCGGCCGGGAACACCGTTCCGACCGGCGGTTCGCCCGGCGAGGCGATGACGACGAGGCGCCCCAGCGCCGAGGTTGGCTCACGCGCGGCCGCGCGCAGGTCGCGCAGGAGAACGCGAACGACGGCCCCGAGGAAGACGTAGAGCAGTCCCAGGAACGCAAGCCGCAGGATCCAGATCGCGATGACGACCGGGTCCATCGGTCAGCCCAGCGCCCGGTTTGGTGCCATCGGTTCGTCGGCAGCTCCAGGGGGCGCGTCGTCCTCAACCGGCGGCGCGGCGGCGAGCTGATCCTCGGCCACGGCCTCGACGACGATGACGGTCTCCCCGACCTCGATCCGGTCACCCTCGCCGAGCGCCACTTCCGAGACGCGCACGCCGTTCACGCGCGAGCCGTTCAGCGAGTCGAGGTCCGTGAACACGAGCGCGCGATGGCGGACGTTGATCCGGGCATGGTGCCGGGACACCCGTCCGTCGGACAGCACGATGCCGTTCTCGGGTGCCCGCCCGATCGAGACGCGCCGGCCGTCGACCGGAACCCGGCGCGTCGAACCGTCCACGGCAATGACCTCGAGGATGGCAACGGGCGCCTCGATCCGAGGCGCCTCATAGACCCGCGTCGCGCCATCGGCCGGTGCATCTCCCTCCAGCACCGCCGCACCGAACTCGGCGCCGACGCGGACGTCACCCGATTCGATCGACGGGTCCGCGCGCAGCGTGACCCGGGGCCGTCCCGTCACCGCGTAGCCATGGGCTCTGGCGAACGCCAGCGCGCCGTCGGCGAGCTCGGCAGCGACGGCCGCGGCGACGCCTTCGAAGGCGGCGAGATCCGTCGGGTTGAGGTGGACTTCGAGCTGGTCCGGGACCACCGTCCGGCCACCGACCGTGCGCCGCTCGCCTTCGATCGCGCGTTCGACGCGCCGCAGCACCTGGATCGGCTGGAGGCGGAGTCGAAAGAGCTTCGCGCTCGGCCGTTCGAACAGCCGCTCGAGGGCGCGCTCGATCGCAGCCAGCCGACGCATCGCCGCGAGCCTAGCAGAGCCTTGCGCCGCGGCTGCGCACCGACGGGACCCGGTACGGACGCCGGGCGCCGTCGGTACCGTCCGCGCAGCGGGACCACTGGAAGTCACGGGCTATACTCTCGATCCGCTCGGGGGCGGCTGGATCGTCCCCGCGCGATCCGCGCACACAGGGGCCCGATGACCGAGATCCTCACCGAATCGTTCTGCGAGCGTTGTGGCACGCGCTACACGTTCGAGACGGTTGCGCCGCGTCAGAAGAAGCTGGGTGGCCTCAAGACGCTCGGCCGCGGCCTGAAGACGTTCGTCCTGTCCGATGACACCTCGCTGGACGAAGCATTCGCGACCGCCCGCTCCGACGAGGAGCGCGAGCTGGCCGGGCACCAGCTCGACGCGTTCCACAAGACGTTCAACTTCTGCATGAACTGCCGGCAGTACACGTGCGCGAACTGCTGGAATCCCATCGAGGCGCGCTGCCTCAGCTGTGCCCCTCGGGCAGACCAGGTCATCGGCGAGGCGCCGCTGCAGCTCGCGACCGCAGGCGGAGGGGTGGCTGCGCCGGAGCTCGCGGAGCCGGCCTGGCCGGTCGAGTTCGACGCCGCCGAGCCCGAGGTGCCCGTCCTCGACGCCGCCGACCTCCTCGGCCGGCTCGACGCCACCGAGGTCGAACCCGCCGCGGCATGGCCCGAGCACATCCACGAGCCCGAGCCGGAGCACGTTCACGAGCCCGAGCCGGAGCACGTTTACGCACTCGATGCCGAGCACACCCACGAAATCGACGCCGAGCACGTCCACGAGCCCGAGGCGGAGCACGACGCCGCGGCCGCAACGAACGGCCTCGAGCCAGATCTCCAGGGGTTGCTCGCCGCCTCCGCCGAGCTGGCGGCCGCGAGCCAGGCCGCACCTGCCGCGCCGGCCGCCGAAGAGGAATCGCCCGCCGCCGCGCTCTTCGAGGCGGCCGCGGAGGAAGCCGCCGAGGCTGCCGCGGACGCCGCCGTCGAAGCGGCCGAGCAGGCTGCCGCGGAAGCTGCAGCGGAAGCCGCAGCTCAAGCCGCTGCCGAAGCTGCATTTCAAGCCGCTGCCGATACTGCCGCACGCGCCGCCGCGGAAGCTGCCGCTCAAGCCGCCGCACAAGCCGCAGCGGCCCCGCCCTCGGTCGAGGCCCGCGCCCGCGACGCAGCGGCTGCGACAGGTGCGCTGCTCGGTCGGTTCCGCCCGGGTCAGAATCTCGACGCGGAGATCGCCGCCTACGAGCGGAGCCTGGCCGACGAAACAGCGGAGGTACCCGAGCCCGCAGCCGCCGAGCCCGCAGCCGCCGAGCCGGAGCTCGTCGCGGTCGAGCCGGAGCCAGAGATGGCCGCACCGGTTTCCGAACCAGCCGCGGAGCCGGTCGTCGCCGCGGAGCCTGCGCCGGAGCCAGTCGCCGCGGAGCCTGCACCGGAGCCAGTCGCGATAGAGCCGACCCCGGAGCCGGAACCAGTCTCGGCTGCCGACGCGCCCGAACCGGAAGCGCCGGCGACACGCCGCGACATCGTCGAGCAGCCCGCGTGGCCGCGACCCGAGATGCCGGAGGCGGCCCCGGAGGTCGAGCCGGCCTGGCCGGTCGGGCCGCGTTGGCCGACCGCAGTCCCGGCCCGTCCCGAGGCTGCGCCGCCCCCGCCACCGCAGGCCGTCGCCCCGCCATTCCCGCCACCGGCCGCCGCCAACCCGGCGCCCGCGGCCGAGGCCGATCCTCTCGCGTTCCTCACCGCCCGCCGCGCCGGCGAGGCGATGTGGGCAGCGTCGGCGCAGGACGTCGTCGCAGCGGCAGCCCGCCCGGGCGAGAACATCCCGGCCGCGGTTCGGTCGTGCGTCAGCTGCGGGCTGTCACTGTCCGCGACGGCACGCTTCTGCCGTCGCTGCGGCACGCGTCAGGAAGAGGTCTGACCGCCCGATCCCGCTGACCGGCGCCGATCGGCACGGTCACCAACCCACGCTGCCCCGACCAGCAGCGCCTGGAACGTGGCACCGAACCAGGCCAGAGCGATGAACACGGCCGCCAGCGACCCGAGGACTGCGGCTGCGCCGACCAGGCGCGGCGCGATCACGACGAACAATCGCGTGGCGATCGCCAGGACGACCCCGACGACCGCGGCCGGGGCCAGGACGTCCCGCCACGTCGGCTTGCCCGGCGGGACGTAGCGGTAGACCGCGGCGAGGCCGACGACGCCAAGCGCCGGTCCGGCCAGGCTGAGCGCGACGCTCACCACGGGACTGAACAGCCGGCCGGCCGGTCCGTTCGTCGCGCCTTCGACGATCGAGGCCAGCCCGGCCAGGATCGCCAGCGCAATGACCGCCGCGACCAGCAGCAGGACGCTCGCCACGCCGAGCAGCTGGCGTTGCAGCGCGCCGCGCCGAGCCTCGCCCCCGAACACGAGCCCGACGGCGCCCTCGAGCGCAATCGTGAACCGGCTCGCGCCCCACGCGAACCCGAGGAGTCCGAGGATCGTGATCGACGCCGACAGGTTCTCGAGCTCAGCGGTCACCGGTCCAAGGAGCTCGAGCAGTGGCGGGAAGGCACGCCCGGCGATCCCGATGAAGGCCGCTCGATCGGCGCCTGAACCGAGCAACTGGCTCGACACGCCGATGGCGAGGACGACGGCCGGGACAATCGCGAAGAGCGCGTTGTAGGCCAGGCCGCTCGCGAGCAACGGGCCACCGGCGGCCGTGTAGCGGCCGTACACCCGCCGCAGCGTGGAGCTGCCAACCGCATCGACGACCCGCCGCAGCAGCTCAGCCCGCGCCGCGCGCCGGTTCGGGTCCCGTGCGTCGCTCATCAGCGTCAGCCGGGCAGGTCCTCGAACAGGCCGGCCTGGAGATCGTCGACGCGAACGCGCCGGCGCGGGCTGACCAGCGCCTTGACCTCACCGCGCCGGACGAAGCGCCGGCCGCCGAGCTTGATGCTTTGGAGCTTGCCGGAGCGCGCCCATGCGCCGATCGTGGACGGCTGGAAGCGGACGTTCGTCTCGGCCAGGATCTCGGCGGCCTCGGCGAGGCTGATCCAGTCGCTCGCGGCCGGCATCAGTCGCCACCCGCCGAGCTCGACGTGGACGCTTTCGAGCTGCTCTTGGAAGAAGACGAGGACGACGACGACTCGGAGCCACCGCTCGACGACGACCCCGAATCGGCCGTCGCCGGCTTCGATTCGGTCGAGCTTTTGGCCGGGCTCGAGGTCGCCCTGCGGTCCTTCTTGGCCCAGCCCGAACCCTTGAACACGACCGACGGCGCATTGAAGCCCTTCGTCATCCGGCCCTCGGCGCCACACGACGGGCAGAAGCGCGGGCCCTCGGCGTGGATCCCGTGGATGACCTCGAGAACATGCCCGCACGCGCCGCAGACGTAGTCATAGACAGGCATCGGGCGTCGGCGGACGGGCTCAGCTGCGCGCCAGGCGCATGCCGCATTTCGGACAGTAGAAGGCCCGCTCGTGCGCCGAGTTGAAGCCGCAGTGAGCGCACGCGACGCCGCCGCGACCGGCGGCCTGGGCCGGTCGGACGACCGACGTGAGGCCCATCGAATTCGGGCTCGCCAGGATGTTCGTCAGAATGCCGCCGAGGATCTTCGCACCGATCCGATCCGTGTCGCCGCGGACCCCCCGGCCGCCCCAGCCGACCACAGCGCGGGCGATCATGTCGCCGGTCGCCTCGTCCCAGTGGCTCGCGATGCCGCCGATGATTGCGTTGTACTCGGGATATCCGGACGTGTCGATCTCTCCGTCGAGGAGCGTGACGGCGAACGTGTCGAATGCGAGGTCGACGGCGTCGATGACCTCGAGCACCTGGAGCGCGTGGCGCGTGACGGGCGAGTTCATGTGGTGCGCGTTCAGCCACTGCATCGCCTCGGATGGCCGCACGATCGTCGGCGTCGCCTGGCTGTACTCGAGTGGCAGGGGCTCGACGATCTCGACTTCCGTCTTCGCCAGGCCATCGAGCATGCGCGGCATCTCGACGAGCACCGTGTGGCCGCCGTTCATCCGGACGCCTTCGCTGCTCTTGCCCGAATACGAGAGCCGGAGCTGATGCTCCTGGCCGACGGCTTCCTCCGGCAGGATCACGTTGTTCTGCGGCGGCGGCACGGGCGCAGCCGCTGCTGGCTCGGACCCGCGGCGCTTCAGAAAGTCAAGCGGCACGAACGTCTCCCCGGTCGATGAACGGTGGGTTCGTATCCTAGCAGCGCCCGCCCGAGCCTCCGGCCTGCCCGATCCGCGGCCAACCAGGGTCAGGACGGTTCGAGGAAGGCGATGAGTCCCTCGAGCGGCTTGAGCGTCAGCCGGCCACGGCTCGATGGCAAGCGAGACGGCTCGAGAAGCGTCCCGACGACACTCCGTACCGGCCGCTCGAACGCGACCTCGACCTCGGCCGGGGCGTCCGCGACATTGAGCAGAACGACCGCCTCGTCGCCTCCGGCTCGACGTCGCCAGCCGAGGACGCTCGTCGGCTCCTGGGATTGCCATTCAAACGTTCCGCTGTTCAGGGCCGCGGAGTCGCGGCGGGCCGCAAGCAGCCGTCGATAGCAGGCCAGGACCGAGCCGGGGTCGAGCAGCTGGTCCGCGACGTTCCGGCTGCCAATGTCCGGCGCGAACCGGAGCCACGGCCGCGTCGAGCCGAAGCCCGCGTCGGGCTCGCCGGTCCAGGCCATCGGCGTCCGGCAGCGCGAGCGGTCCCACCAACCAGGAAGCTGCGCGGCGGGCGGGTCGACGCTCTCGCTGGGCGCGATGTCCACGTCGCGCGCGCCAATCTCCTCGCCGTAGTACAGGAACGGCGTCCCGCGAAGCGCCAGCAGCAGCAGCGCTGACGCCCGCGCGACGGCGTCAACGTCGCTGATCCCGGCGGTCTCGGCGAGACGGCTTGCATGACGCTCCCGATCGTGGTTCGAGAAGACGAGCGTCGGCCAGCGCTCGGGCCCGAAGGCGGCCTCCCGATGATCGATCGCCGCCCTCAGCGCGGAGGCGGACCAGGCCGACTCGAGCAGCTCCCAGTCGAAGACGAGGTGGTGGCCGGAGGTGAGCTCAGCCGCCCGATCGGTTGGGCCATCGAACAGCTCGCCCACCGTCATCCGCCCCGGGTACGCGTCAACAACGTCCCGGAAACGCTGGAGCAGGCCCCCGAGATCCGGGTGGTCGCGGTCGTTGACGTGGAGCTGATCGGACCAGCCGGAGCCGTCCGGGCGCGGCGGATTCGAGCGAAGGGCCGGGTCCTTGAGGAAGACATTGAAGACGTCGAGCCGGAAACCGTCGACGCCGCGCTCGAGCCAGCCACGGACGACATCGAGCTGGGCTGCTTCAACGCCCGCTCCGCGCCAGTTGAGCTCCGGTTGTTCGACGAGGAACGTGTGGAAGTAGGCCTGCTTGCGAACATCGTCCCACTGCCAGCCCGGGCCGCCGAAGAACGAACGCCAGTTGTTCGGCGGCTGGCGCTCGCCGCTGGCGTCGGGCGGGCCCATGTCGCGCCACAGGTAGAAGTCGCCATACGGACCGCCGGGAGCCTGTCGCGACGCCTCGAACCAGCGATGCTCATTTGACGTGTGGTTGAGCACGAGATCGAGGATCACCCGGATGCCGCGGCGGTGCGCCTCGGCGACGAGCCGGTCGAAGTCGGCCTCGCGGCCGAATCGCGGATCGACGGCCGCGTGGTCGCTGATGTCGTAGCCGCCGTCGTGCCACGGTGAGCGATAGAACGGCGACAACCAGATGGCGTCGATACCCAGGCCGTCCGGACCGAGGTGGTCGAGGTGGTCGATGATCCCCTGGAGGTCGCCATCGCCGTCGCCATTGGCGTCGGCGAAGCTGCGTGGGTAGATCTGGTAGACGACGCCGGAGCGCCACCACTCCGTGTCCGCGACGCGCGCCCTCATGCGGCCTCGATACCATCGCGGCGATGCGACCAGGCTTTCTGTGGGGCGCGGCGACGTCCGCCTACCAGATCGAGGGTGCGGTCAACGCCGATGGCCGCGGCGAGTCGATCTGGGATCGCTTCTGCCACACGCCCGGAGCCATCGAGGGCGGCGCCACCGGCGACATCGCCTGCGACCACTACCACCGCTGGCCCGGCGACCTCGACCTGATGGCCGAAATCGGGCTGACCGCATACCGCTTCTCCGTCTCGTGGCCGCGGATCCAGCCCGAAGGCCGCGGCCGGCTCAACGCGCCGGGCCTCGACTTCTACTCGCGGCTCGTTGACGGTCTTCTGTCGCGCGGGATCGCGCCGGTCGTCAACCTCTACCACTGGGACCTGCCGCAGGCCCTCGAGGATCGCGTGCGTGGCTGGACGGGTCGCGAGACCGCCGAGCGGTTCGCGGACTTCGCGGAGGCCGTATTCCGGCGGCTCGGCGACCGGGTCTCGTGGTGGCTGACGCTGAACGAGCCGTGGGTACAGGCGTTCCTGGGTTACCACCAGGGCATCCATGCGCCCGGCGTTCGTGACCTTGGCGCGGCGGTCCGGGCGTCGCATCACCTGTTGCTCGGACACGGCCTGGCCGTGGAGGCCTATCGCTCCCTCAGCCTCGGCGGCCAGATCGGGCTGGCGCTCGATCTGCAGGTTTCGAGCCCGGCCACCGACAGCGATGAGGACCGGCGCGCGGCGACGCTCTCGGACGGCGCCACGAACCGCTGGTTCCTCGACGCGCTGCTGCGCGGTGCGTATCCCAGCGACGTTGCCGAGCTGTTCGCTGCCCACGGCGCCGACATCGGTTCGGTCGTCCGGCCGGGCGACCTCGCCACGATCGCCCGGCCCATCGACTTCCTCGGCATGAACTACTACTTCCGGCGAACCGTCAGCGCGGCAGACACCGGGCTCGGCTGGACGGAGGATCCGGCCGCGCCGCGCACCTCGACGGGCGTCACGGAGATGGGCTGGGGCATCGACCCCGATGCCTTCCTCGAACAGCTGCTCCGGCTCCATGCCGACTACCCGGGCATGCCAATCCTCGTGACCGAGAACGGCATCGGCCTTCGTGACGACGTCGGGCCGGATGGGTCGGTCGACGATCGGCGTCGGATCGACTACCTGCGAGATCACGTGGCCCGCGTCCGGCAGGCGATCGATGCCGGCGTGGACGTCCGCGGCTACTTCGTGTGGACGCTGCTCGACAACTTCGAATGGTCGTTCGGCTACCGGCCGCGGTTCGGGCTCGTCCACGTCGACTTCGCGACCCAACGCCGGACGCCGAAGGCGAGCGCGGGCTGGTATGCGAAGCTCATCCGGTCCGCCGGAGCCCTCGACTGACCAGACTCCGAGGCCCATCTGCGTGCTCCCGCCGCCGGCCGACGTCGCGTTCGTCGGCCGACCTCAGCCCTTGACGGCGCCGGCGCTGATGCCTCGCACGAAGTAGCGCTGCAGTCCGAGGAACACCGCGAGCGGCAGCGCCATCTGGATGACCGCGCCCGCGGTCAGGACCTGCCAGCCCCCACCTAGCGACGTCGTCTGCTGGGCGAGCAGGACCGTGAGCGGCTTGTTCGCGCTCTGGCCCATGTACTGCAGCGCGATCAGCAGGTCGTTCCAGACCCCGAGGAAGACGAAGATCAGGTTCGCCGCGATGGCCGGGACGCTCATCGGGATGACGATCCGCCAGAACTTCGTGATGTGGTTCGCACCGTCAATGTCCGCCGACTCGAAGACCTCCCTGGGCAGGCTGCCGATGTAGCTCCGCAACAGGTAGGTCTGGAACGGCAGGCCGTAGCCGGCGTGGGCCAGCCAGACGGCGAGGAACGTCCCGGACAGGCCCGTCGCGGCGAACAGCTTCAGGACCGGAATGAAGGTCATCTGCACGGGCACAACCATCAGCGCGACGATGACGACAAAGAACAGGTCCTTGCCCGGGAACTTCATCCAGGCAAAGGCATAGCCGGCGAAGCACGAGATCACGACCTGGAGGACGGTCGCCGGAAGCGTGATCAGGAGGCTGTTCACGAACGACGTCCCGAACCCGGATGTCGCGATGATCGTCTTGTAGCTCTCCAGCGTGAATCCGGCGGGCGGGAACAGGGCCGTCCACCAGCCCTCCGCCTTCATGTCGTGGAGGGTCCGGAAGGAGTTCACGAGCAGGCCGAGCGTCGGGATCAGCCAGATGGCCACGACGATCCCGACCGTGACGTGGAGGGGCACCTTCCGCAGGAGCCAACGGGCCTGGCGGACGAGCGATTGGCCGGCGGGTCGCGCGGGATCCCGGGCGAGCGCGGTCATCGGACCTCCTCCTGTTCTCGGAATCGGCGGATGTTGAGCAACAGGATTGGGGTCACCGCGACGAGCAGCACGACGCCGACAGCCGCGGCACGTCCGTAGTCGGAGTTCGCGATGCGGGCGAACAGCTGGCGGGCGATGACGTCGGTGCCGTAGGCGCCATTCGTGAGCGTGTACACGACATCGAAGACCTTCAGGGCGGTGATGATCATCGTCGTCGCGATGACGGTCAGCGTGGGCATGAGCAGCGGGATGATGATTCCGCGCAGGACCTGGAGCTCGTTCGCCCCGTCGACCCGCGCCGCCTCGAGCAGCTCGGAATTGATGCCCTTCAGCGCCGCAGAGATGATCACCATTGCGAAGCCGGTCGACGTCCACACGCCGACGGCGATCAATGCAAAGTTGTTCGTCGTCGTGTTGATCAGCCAGGCGATCGGCTCGAAGCCGAAGGTGCCGATGATCGCGTTCAGCGTCCCGGTCTGGGCGTGGCTGGCAGGCTGGAATTCGAACATGAACTTCCAGATGATCGACGCGGCGACGGCGCTGATCGGGAGCGGCAGGAAGACCGCGATCTTCGCGGCCGACTCATAGCGGACGCGATCGAAGATGACCGAGATCAGCAGGCCGAACGTCACGACGAATCCGGTGAAGAACACGAGCCAGAGCACGTTGTTCTTCAGTGAGGCCAGCGTGTCCGGGTTCGTGAAGAAGAAGCGGTAGTTGTCGAATCCGACCCAGGCGCCCTTGGCGTTCTGGAAGCTGATGAAGATCGTGTTGATCGTCGGCAGCACCATGAACACCGTGGCGAACGCGACCGCCGGGAAGACCCAGACATAGGGCCGCATTCGCAGGGCAAGCCGCTTCGGTAGCCGGCTCAGGATCCACTCGCCGAGCTGGATATAGCCGACCAGCACGATCGGCATGACGACCACCGCGAGGATCGCGCTCAGGATCCGTTGGTCCATCCCGTCTCTCCCTCAACTGGACCCGGAAAGTTGCGGTCGGGGCGAGACCGCTGTCGTCGCCCCGACCACCTGCGTCGCTGAGGTTCCTGCTCCTACTGCGTGTAGCTCGCCGCCTGGACGGTGTCCAGGTTCGCGAGGATCGCGTCGAGCTGAGAGGGATCGTTCGTGTAATCGAGCAGTGACTTCCAATACGCGTGCTGCATGTCAGCAGGCATGTAGTCGCCGGCTGTCAGCAGAATGTTCTTGGCACCCTGCAGGATCGTCGCGGCGTTGCCGCCGAGGAGGTCCGGGTATGTCGTGATGTTCTTGCTGGCAGCGAGCGTGCCGCCCTGGTCCACCCAGAGCTGCTGCGCCTGGTCCGTCACCATGTAGTTCATCAACGCGCGCGCCTGGGGCGTGTCGTTGTACATGACGAAGGTGTCGAAGAAGCCTTCGACGTTGCCAGAGAACTCGTCGTTGAACTTCGGGTGCGGGAAGAAGTTGAAGTCTTCGCCGGCCTTGACGCTCGGGTCGTTCTGGGTGAAGAAGCTCGGAATGAACGTCGCCTGCTCCATGAACGTGCAGCCGGCCGGGTCAGTAAAGAGACCGTCACCGGCATTGCCGAAGAACGTGGACAGGACGTAGTTCGTGCCGCCGTAGACCTTGTCGTTGGCGACCATCTCGCCGAACGTCTCGTAGGCCTGCTTGATCTCGGGCGAGGTCCACTTGTGGCGGCCCTCGTACCAATCGACGTAGACCGTCTCGCCAGACTGGCGCATGACGATGTTCGCGAGGTCGTCCGAGGCCGGCCAGCCAGAGGCATCACCGGATTCGAACGCCGCGCAGAACGGCTTGGTGTCGCCTGATGTCGAGACGCCGACCATGTCTTCCCACGTCTCAGGCGCATCGCCCGTGTAGACCTTCGGGTTGTACCAGATCAGGCCCTTGAGCTGCGACTTGACCATCAGCAGGTAATGCTTGCCGTCGATGAACCCGTAGTTCGGATCCTCGAACAGCAGGCCAGGCAGGGTACTGGCCGTATACGCCGTCATGTCGAGGTAGTCCTCGAGGGGCTTCATGATGCCCTTCGAGGCCCACTCCGCGTAGCGCTGCGGGTTCGGCGGGTTCGCGATGTCGGGCAGGCTCGTGCCGGCCTCGACGTTGTTGCTCAGCTGCAGGTCCTGATCACGGATCGTCAGGAGGTTGACCTGGATGCCGGTCTGTTCGATGAACGGCGCCAGGACGGCCTGGTAGGCCGAAAGCTCCGTGCCGCCCCAGGCGGTCCAGACATTGAGCTGACCGCCGATCTGCCCGCCGGACTCGGCGGGCGTCGATGCGCCGGGCTCCTGGCTGGTCGCGGGCGGACTGCTGGTAGCACCGCCACACGCCGCGAACAGCAGGGCGGCAATCGCGAGGAACGCGGCAGCCTTACGCCAGCCCCCAGTCGAGAAACGCGTCACCGATCGAGCCTCCTCTCTGTGGTCCGGAAAAGGGGCGCCGGTAACCAACGCGCGGATCGGCCCTGCTCCCCAGCCGGCCTTACCGGGACGGCTGACCCGTCCTAGTGACACGTGTTATAGCCACGGGCCCCGCAGGCGTCAAGGGAGTTGTCCACATCGTCGGTCAGCGTGCATGAAATCGCCGCTCCGAGCGCCGAAATTGACCGTTCTCTTCGGCGTTGACACGTGCCATCATGGACACGTGCGAAAGCGCTCCGCGACCAGCCATGATGTCGCTCGCCTGGCCGGTGTCTCGCGGGCCACGGTGTCCCTCGTCCTCAACCGGAAGCCCGGCGCGACGATCAGCGAATCGACGCGGACGCGGGTGCTCGAGGCAGCCCGCAAGCTCGACTACCACATCAACGCAGCGGGCCGCTCGCTGCGCAGCCAGCGCACGGGCACGGTCGGGCTGATCGTCCGCCGACCGCACGGCCTGAGCAGTGACGCGTTCCTGCCGCGCGTCCTCGAGGGCATCGGCTCGGTCCTCGGTCCGGCCGGCCGGCGGCTGCTCATCGAGCCGCTGGACCCGGATCACCCGATCTCGTACATGAGCCTCGTGCGCGAGGGCCATGTCGACGGCCTGATCTTCTCCGACGCACGCGCCGACGACGTCAGCCTCGGTGCGCTCCATGACGACGGCGTCCCGATCGTCCTGTGGGGCCAGCTGCCGAAGAGCGACCTGCCGTTCGTCGACATCGACAACGCGGCGGCGGCGCAGATCGCCGTCGAGCACCTGATCGGCCTCGGGCATCGCCGGATTGCCTGCATCACGAACGCTCACCTCGGACAGGAGCGGCGCGCGGCCGGCGAGCGGCTGCGCGGCTATCGGATCGCGTTGACCGCGCATGGGCTCCCGGTCGACGAATCGCTCGTCCGGTACGGCGATTACGAGGAGCAGAGCGGCTTCGAGGCGATGCGCTCGCTGTTGACGGGCGACGCGCGGCCGAGCGCGGTCTTCGTGGCCAGCGACGAGGTCGCGCTCGGCGCGCTGCGGGCGATCCGTGAAGCCGGCCTCCACGTCCCGCAGGACCTCGCGATCGTGGGCTTCGACGACATCCCGATCTCGCGCCTCGTCATGCCGGCGCTGACGACGATCCGGCTGCCGGCGCGTCAGATCGGCGTGGTCGCGGCGACGATGCTGACCGAGACGCTCGACGGCGGACGGCGCCCGGACTCGGTGCTCCTCGAGACCGAGCTCATCGTCCGCGAATCCTCGGGCGGCCCGGTCGCGGCGATCGCGGAACCGGTCGCAGCCGCGCAGCTGGTCGCCGAGGCGACGACCTGACGATTCCCGCGATGGACGACGAGACCGAGCTGCCGGCCGACCCGAACGGCGAGGCGCCCCAGGACCCAGCGCGCAGCCTTCGCAGCCGCGTCGCCGACGGCGCGGAGGCGGTTGCCGAGGCTGTCGCCGATGCGGGCGGCGCGCTCGCCGAGCGCCTGCGACCGGCCGCCGAGCACGTCATTGCCGCCGTCGATCATGCGCGGGAACCCCGGCCGGCCAATCGGCCGGTCAAGGGCCGCCGGAAACGCGCCAGGACGCCGCTCCCAAATCTCTTCGAGGTCCACCCCGAGGCCCGGTCGGCACCGACTCGCGAGGTCGGCCTGATCGCGCTCCCGGTCGACGAGATCATCGGCACGGCCGTCGACGGGCCGTCCCAGCGCGGCCTCGACTTCCTGCCCCTGCCGGCCTTGAAGTCCCTGAACTGGGAGGCGCGCTGGCAACGGATCCGCGCCGCGACCGACAGGCTCTCGATCCTGCCACCGATCGAGGTCGTGAAGACGGCCGAGGGCTACTGGGTCGTGGACGGCCACAACCGCGTGGCCGCCGCGAGGGCGACCGGCCAGGTCGCGATCGACGCGGTCGTTCGTTCGGTTCGGCTGCCGGGCGAGCCGAGCGTCCGCCCAACCGGCTCGCTCGCGCCGCTGCTCGAGGGGTCCGGCGAGCTCCGCGCCGCCGCGAGCGGGCGCTTCTCGCCGGGCGCGGGGCTCGACACGGTCGTTGACGATCACGAGCACGAGCCGCCGTCCGGCGATCCGGAGCCGCCCGCCACCGGATCGGAAGCCCCGGAGTCGGACACGTGACCCGCCGTCTCGCGGTCCCGTGGCCCGACGGCCGGGCCTTCCTCGGCCGTGGCGGCCGGCCGATCCGGCTGCTCGCCGCGTCGGACGAGCGCGACCCGACCCTCGAGGTCGCGGCGAATCGCGCGGCCCTCGAACCCGTCGACCTCGTCATCGGCTGCGGCGACCTGTCGCCCGACTGGCTTGGCTTCCTCGGCGACGCGTTCGTCGCGCCGCTCGTCTTCGTGCGCGGCAACCACGACAACGGTGGACCGTGGCCTGCGCCGCGGGAGGTGCCGCTGCCGGCGTCCGGCATCGATGACCAGTCGCTGCCCGGGTTCGAGATCGTGGCGCTGCCATGGCCGACGTTCGACCTCGGCAAGGCGCGACGTGACGAGCGCGCGGCCTGGCGACAGGTCGCGGGCATCGGGCCGGCGCGGCTGCTCCGTGGTGCCAGGGACGTCATCGTCGTCAGCCACGTCCCGCCGCGCGGCGCCGGCGATACGCCGGACGATCCGTACCATGTCGGCTTCGCCGCCTATGCCTTCGCGCAACGGCGGCTTCAACCGCGGCTCTGGCTGCACGGCCACACGAGCCTCGCCGCCCAGCCGTCGTGGCGCGTCCAGCACGGCCCGACGACGGTCGTCAACGCCACCGGCTCCGTCCTCGTGGAGCTGACGCCCGGGCCGATACAGTGAGCCCCGAGATCGGGCGGACTGCCGCCCGGCGACCCACGAACTGGAGGTTGAGCACCCGATGACCGGCGCGGCGCCCACTCGTGTTGGCTTCATCGGCGTCGGCGTGATGGCGCGCTTCCACCTCCGGGAGATCCTGCGCGGCGACGATACGGACGTCGTCGCGGTGTGCGAGCCCTCGCCTGCCGCCTACGCCGCGGCGGCTGAGGTCTTCGACCAGCATGGTCGACCGCTGCCGCCCAACGAGCCCGACTGGCGGGCCTTCCTCTCGCGCTTCGCGGGACAGCTCGACGCGGTCTTCATCATCACGCCCCACGTTCACCACTTCGCCCAGGCCCAGGCCAGCCTCGAGGCCGGGCTCGACGTCCTGCTCGAGAAGCCGATGGTCATGACCGCCGATGAAGCGAGCGCGCTCATCGAGACCCGGGATCGAACCGGGCGGCTGCTCGTCGTGGCCTTCCCCGGCAGCCTGTCACCACAGATCCGGGAAGCCGCCCGGCGGCTCCGTTCCGGCGAGCTCGGGCCGATCCTCAATGTCAGCGCCGTGACCTGGCAGAACTGGGCGACCGTGACCGCGGACACCTGGCGCCAGCAGCCGGAGCTGTCAGGCGGCGGCTTCCTCTTCGACACCGGGGCGCACATGCTCAACACCGTCGCGGACCTGGCCGGCGAGGACTTCACCGAGGTCGCCGCATGGCTGGAGAATGACGGCCGAGCCGTGGACATCCGAGCCGTCGTCATCGGCCGCCTCGCCTCCGGCGCGCTCGTCACCCTGAACGCCTGCGGCAACGCGATCCCGTCGTGCCACTCGGACATTCGCGTGTTCACCTCGAGGGCGATCCTGCGAACGGGCATCTGGGGCGAGCGTCTCGAGCTCCAGCGCGCCGGGAGCGGCAGCCTGCGCAAGGTCCGGTCCGTCGCCCCGATGCCGGTCTGGGAGCAGTTCCTGAACGTCCGATCGGGGCGGACGCCGAACCCCAGCCCGCCCGAGGTCGGGCTGCGGATGGCTCGCCTGTGGGACGCGATCCGCGACTCGAGCGCGCGCGGCGGAGGGGTCGTCACGCTGCCCCCGACAGGCGCGGTGGGGATGCCTTCGCGGGCGCCGGCGCTGGCCGGAACGCGATGACGCGGGTCACGGTCTGGAACGAGTACCGCCAGGAACGCAGCGATCCGGTCGTCGGCGCGACCTACCCGGCCGGCATCCACGGCGCGATCGGCGACGGCCTGCGCGAGGCCGGCTTCGAGGTGACGACCGCGACGCTCGACGACCCGGGCCAGGGCCTTTCCGAGGCGACCCTCGCCAACACCGATGTCCTGACCTGGTGGGGCCACCAGGCCCACGCCGAGGTCGAGGACGCGACCGTCGAGCGCGTCCAGCGGCGCGTGCTCGAAGGAATGGGACTCATCGTCCTCCACTCCGGGCACCACTCGAAGATCTTTCGCCGGCTGATGGGCACGACCTGCGATCTGAAGTGGCGCGAATCGGGCGAGCGCGAGCGACTCTGGGTCATCGACCCGGCGCATCCCATCGCCGAGGGCCTCGGCGAGTCGTTCGTCCTCGACGAGGAGGAGATGTACGGCGAGCACTTCGACATTCCCGCGCCGGACCGGGTCGTGCTCGTCAGCTGGTTCCAGGGCGGCGAGGTCTTCCGGAGCGGCTGCTGCTTCGAGCGCGGGAACGGCCGGATCTTCTATTTCCGGCCTGGCCACGAGACGCACCCGACGTACTTCCAGCCGATGGTCCGGCGCGTGATCACGAACGCCGCCGCCTGGGCGGCCGGGCCGCGAGGCGTCAGGCAGACGCTCGGCAACCCGAAACCCCACGAACCGCCGGGCGCGCCCTAGCCGACCTCGACCCAGCGAGCCTCGCGGCTGCTCTGCAGGGCCGCCTCGACGAACCGCACCGCGCGAACGCCATCTCCGAGCGTCGGGTAGTCAGCTGAGCCGTCGGCGGCTGGCGCTCGACCGGCGGCGATCGCCGCGTAGAACGGGCGCAGCAGGTCCCGGAGCGCCTCGGACCAGCCCTCCGGATGTCCGGCCGGCAGCGAGGGCACGCCGCGCTCGACCGGGACGGCGTCGCGCTGCAAGGTCTGCGCCGAGTCGCGGCTGGCGAGCCACAGCTGCTCGGGCGTCTCCTGGTGCCAGGCGATGGTTCGGTCGGCGCCGGTCACCTCGAGCGAGAGCGAGTTCTTGTGGCCATGGCTCACCTGGCTCACGACACACGAGCCACGGGCGCCGCCGACGAACCGGACGAGGATCGTCGCGGCGTCCTCGGTCGTGATCGCGACCGGCTCGCCGCCCGGCCCGGCGGCCGCGAACGTCTCGACGCCGGGCCCGGGTCGGTTCCTCGTGTCGATGAAGCGGCTGAAGTCCGCGAAGACGGCCGAGACCCGCTCGCCAGAGACGAACTCGGCCGTGTCGAACCAGTGCGAGCCAATGTCCGCGACCGCGCGCGACGCGCCGCCTTCGGCCTCGATCACCCGCCAGTTGAAGTCGCTCTCGTACGCCAGCCAGTCCTGGAGGTAGGCGCCGTGGATGAGGCGCGCGGCGCCGAGCTCGCCGCCGGCGACGAGCGCGCGCGCGCGGCGGACCATCGGGTAGCCGCGGTACGTGAACGCGACGAGGCCGTGAAGGCCACGCCGACGGGCCTCGGCGGCGAGCCGCTCCCCGGAGTCGCCGTCGAGCGCGACCGGCTTCTCGATGACGACGTGCTTGCCCGCCCCGAGCGCCGCGAGGCCGATCTCGACGTGGCTGCGGTTCGGCGTGCAGACGTGGACGACGTCGATGTCGTCCGCGAGCGCGTCGGCAAGATCGGTCGAGTGACGGGCGACGCCGAGGGCATCGGCTCGGGCCGCCGTTCGCTCCCGATTCGTGCCGACGATGAGGACGACGTCGGCGTCGCCGGTCCGGCGGGCGGCATCGATGTGGTGGGGCCCGACGAACCCGGTCCCGACGACCGCGACTCGAAGGCTCACGTCCACCAGGCGTCCGCGATCCGCGGTCCGGTCGGCATGATCGAACGCAGGAACGCGACACCCTTCTCGAACCCGTCGTCGATGCCGAGGAGCGCGTCCTCGTGCTCGATCGACAGCGCGCCGTCGTAGCCGGCGAGGCTCAGGGCCGAGACGATCCGCCGCCAGTCGAGCTCGCTGTGGCCGTAGCCCACGGTTCGGAAGATCCAGCTCCGATGGCCGATGTCCGTGAAGGGGACGGTATCGAGGACGCCGTTGACCGCGGCGCCTGGCAGGAGCGCGGTGTCCTTGGCGTGGACATGGAAGATCGCGCCCGCCCGCCCGAGCTCGGCGATCGCGGCCTCGACGTCGATGCCCTGCCAGAACAGGTGGCTCGGATCGAGGTTCGCGCCGATCGCTTCGCCGCACGCCTCGCGGAGCTGGAGCAGCGTCCGCGGGTTGTAGACGACGAAGCCCGGGTGCATCTCGAAGCCGAGCTTGATCGAGTGCCGGGTCGCGTAGGCAGCCGCGTCCTTCCAGTACGGGATGACCTTCTCGCGCCACTGCCATTCGAGGAGCTCGCCGAACTCGGTGGGCCAGGCGCAGGTCACCCAGTTCGGATAGGTCGACGTGTCCGACTCGCCGGGGCAGCCACTGAAGAGGTTGATCCGATCGACGCCGATCTTCGCGGCCAGATCGACCGTCTTGACGAACGTGTCATGGCTGGATTTCGCGACATCGGCGTTCGGATGGAGCGGGTTGCCGTGGCAGGACAGGGCACTGATCTGGAGTCCCCGCGATTCGACCGCGGCCTTGAACTGCTGGGCCTTTGCGTCGTCGGCGAGCAGCTCCGCCGGCTTGCAGTGCGCGTCCCCGGGGTAGTTGCCGGTGCCGATCTCGACGCAGTCGAGACCGGCGGCTACGGCCCGATCGAGCGCTCCCTCGAGCGGCAGATTGGCGAACAGGACGGTGAACACCCCGAGCTTCATCGCCGCTGATTATGGGCGCCGCGCCGGCCACCGGTCAGCGCGTCAGGGTCACCTTCGAGATCGAGCGCGGGGCGTCGGGGTCGAGACCGCGCGCCCGGGCAAGGTGGTAGGCGTGGAGCTGCGCGGGCACGATCGCCGGGATCGGTGCAAGCCATTCGGGCAGTCCCGCCGGCGCTCGGAGCGACCAGGTCGCGCTCGCCCCGTGCTCGGCATCGTCGGACAGCAGCAACACGCGAACGCCGTGGTCCCGAACCAGCTTCTCGACGGTCAGGCGGACGTCGACGCCGCCTTCGCCCGCGGTTGCGGCCGCGAACACGACGTCCTCGCGGCTGACGAGCGCCAGCGGACCGTGCATGAAGTCCGCGGTCGAATACGGGTCGGCCGGCAGGTACGTCAGCTCCTTGAGCTTCAACGCCCACTCCTTCGCGGTTGCATAGCCGTAGGAGCGGCCGAGGACGAAGGCTCGCGGCAGCGCCGCCTGGTCGGCGGCAATCCGGGCCGCCTCCCGTTCCTCGCCAAGCGCCGTTGCGGCGGCTGCCCCGAGGGTGCCAAGCGCGAGCCAGTCGGCGGCCGAACCGTTCAGGGCCGCGGACAGCATGGCGATCAGCGTGAGCTCGGCCGTGTAGGTCTTCGTCGCCGCGACCGCAGTCTCGGCGCCGGCGTGCAGCTCGAGGACACGCCCGGCCGACCGGCCAAGCGCCGAACCGGGGTCGCCCGTGATTGCGAGGGTCACCGCGCCGCGCCGGCGCGCGGACTCCACGACCGCTGCGACGTCCGGCGACGCGCCGGACTGGCTGATCCCGACGACAAGGGCCCGCTCGACGCGCAGGTCCGCGCCGTGGAGCGACACGATCGACGGCGACGCAAGCGCGGTCGCGAGGCCGTGCCGGATCCCGAAGACGTATTGGGCATACGTGGCAGCGTGGTCGGACGTGCCGCGCGCGGCGATCACGATGAACTCGGGTTCGGCGGCGCGGATCTCGGCCGCGGCCGCCTCGACCGCTGCGCGTCCACGCTCGACGACGCGAGCCAGGGTGTCAGGCTGCTCGCGGATCTCCTCGAGGAGGCTCATCGCCCGAGGCGGCTCCCCAGTCGCGCCACCGTCTCGGCGAGCTCGACCTCGCGGGCACGGGCGCCGTCGACCACGGCCGGCGGCGCCTTCGAGACGAACTCCTCGTTCGCGAGCCGGGCGCGGGCGGCGGCGAGTAGGCGCTCCGCGTCAGCGAGCTCCCGATCGAGCCGGGCGCGATCACCGGCGGAAGTCGCCTCAGCGCCACCACCGACGATCGCCTCGAGGTCGCCGGCCACGACGGCGAGGCCGCCGGCGGCACCGATTGACGCGACTCGGTCGGCGACGACCTCCAGCGGACGCGCGCGGGCCAGCCGCGCGACCGCCGGCTGCAGCGCCTCGAACGTCACGCCGAGCTCCATCGGCACGTAGACACGCACCGGCAGCCAGGCCGCGGGTTCGACTTTCGCCTCGGCGCGGGCATTCCTGATGCCGCGCACGAGATCGAGCACGGCCTCGACCTCGCGCTCGACCGCCTCGTCCCGCTCCCCCGCCGCCGGCCAGGTCGCCACGATGAGCAGCTCCGGGTCGTCGACGGCGTGCGGCAGGGCGGCCCACAGCTCCTCGGTCACGAACGGCATGACCGGATGGAGCAGCCGCAGGTACGTATCGAGCGCCTCGACGAGCGTCCACCACGTCGCCTCGCGCTCCGCCTCGCCGAGCGAAGCGTCCGCCAGCCGGACCTTCGCCATCTCGAGGCCCCAGTCGCAGTACTCGGACCAGATGGCGTCGTAGATGAGGCGCGTCACCTCTGCGAACTCGAATGCCGCCATGGCGCGGTCAACGCCTGCGACCGTGGCCGCGGCGCGCGACCGAATCCAGCGCTCGGCCGGCCCGAGCCGGGCCGCATCCGGTGCTTGCTGAGCGGCGCCCGCCGGGATGGACGCGGGCCGCGCACCAACGACGAACCGTGTCGCATTCCAGAGCTTGTTTGCGAAGTTGCGCCCCGCCTCGAGGCGCTCGTCGCGGAACTTCTGGTCGTTGCCGGGCGAGGTGCCGTGGATGAGGGCGAACCGCAGCGAGTCGGCGCCAGCGGTGTCGATTGCCTGGAGCGGGTCGACGACGTTGCCTTTCGTCTTCGACATCCGCTGGCCGTACGGATCCTTCACGAGTCCGTGGAGGTACACGGTCTCGAACGGCGCCGCGTCGGTCATGTGGATGCCGAGCATCATCATCCGGGCGACCCAGAAGAAGATGATGTCGTAGCCGGTCTCCATGACCGAGCCCGGGTAGTAGCGCCGGAGATCCTCGGTCTGGTCGGGCCAGCCGAGCGTCGAGAACGGCCACAGGCCCGAGCTGTACCAGGTGTCGAAGATGTCGGGGTCCTGGGTCAGCTCGGCAGCGCCCCGGCCGCAGACCTCGCAGGCCGAGGGGCCGCCCTCGAGATCGGACACCGTGACGTGGCCGTCCGGGCAGTACCACGCCGGGATCCGATGGCCCCACCACAGCTGGCGACTGACGTTCCAGTCGTGGATTGACGTCATCCAGTGCTCCCAGACCTTCTCGAACCGCGACGGCACGATCCGCGTCTCGCCGGAACGCGTCGCCGCGAGCGCGGCCTCGGCCAGCGGCGCTGTGCGGATGAACCACTGCGTCTTCAGGCGCGGTTCGATGACGTCGTTCGAACGCTGGCAGCGACCGATGAGCATCGCGTGCGGCGTCGTCGCAGCGAGGTCCCCGCGCGCCTCGAGATCGCGCACGACCGCTGCCCGCGCCGCGTAACGATCGAGGCCGGCATACGACGCGCCGTTCTCGTTGATCGTCGCGTCGTCGTTGAGCACGTTGATCGACCGGAGATCGTGCCGGCGGCCGATCTCGTTGTCCGTCTTGTCGTGGGCCGGCGTCACCTTCACCGCGCCGGTCCCGAACTTCGGATCGACGACGTCGTCCGTGATGATCGGAACGTCGCGCTCGACGAACGGGATTCGAACGGTCGAGCCGACGAGGTCGCCGTACCGGGCGTCCTCGGGGTGCACGGCGACGGCTGTGTCGCCGAGGATCGTCTCCGGCCGCGTCGTTGCGACGCTGATCGTCCGGTTCGGGTCCGGCTCGCCCGTCGCCGGATCAAGCAGGTGATAGCGCACCGTCCAGAGCGTGCCGGTCTCCTCGGTCGGGATCACTTCGAGGTCGCTCACGCTCGTCCGGCAGCCGGGGCACCAGTTGATCAGCGCCTCGGTCCGGTACGCGAGGCCGTCGCGGTAGAGCCGGTTGAACGAGACACGGACGGCCTTCGCGGAGCCTTCGTCCATGGTGAAGCGGAGGCGGCCCCAGTCGAGTGACGCCCCGATCCGGCGCTGCTGGCCGAGCATGACCTCGCGCGTCGCGTTGATGAACTGCCACATCCGCTCGAGGTAGCGCTCGCGGCCGAGCGACTCGCGGCTCTCACCTTCGTCCGCGATGATCTTGTCGAGGACGTATTGGGCGGCGATCGAGGCGTGGTCGAGGCCGGGCAGCCAGAGCGTCGGGCGGCCGGTCATCCGGGCGTGCCGGATCATGACGTCCTCGAGCGTCGACGTGAGCGCGTGACCGAGATGCAGGGCGCCGGTGATGTTCGGCGGCGGCTGGATGATCACGAACGGCGGCTTCGAGGCGTCGGCGCGCGAGCCCTTGCCGTCGGGCGCGAAGACGTCCGCCGCCAGCCAGCGCTCGTAGATCTCGGCCTCGAACTCGGAGGGCGTGTACGCCTTCGCGAGCTCCTTCGTTGTCACCGTTTCGCCGTCCTTCGAACTCGAAAACCCCGCTCGTCCAGCGGACGAACGGGGTCGTGGTACCACCTGCTGGTTCGAGGTTCGTGGCCTTCGCTCATCGCGACGGCGCTGGTTTCGAACCTCCTCTTGGCGCGCTATCGGTCGCCGGCCGCACGGCTCGCGAGTGACGTTCACGCCGGCCTGCCCGCGCGGCTCGCACCAGCCCGCGCTCGCTGAGGAGCGGTTCCGGCGCTACTCCTCTCGGTCAGCGCCGTGAAGGGCGGGAGTGTAGCACGCGATCGCTCGCGATCCGCCCTCCCTCAACGGCCGGACGTCCCGTATTCGCGTTCAGAGGAAGCCGCGTACGCCGCGACCTCGTGGGCCTGCCGCGCCTCGTCCCAGCCGAGCTCCGCGGCGAGAATCGCGGCGGTCCGGACGGCCGCTCCCCTGCCCTGGTCGGCGCTCTCGAGGGCAAGCCGGGTTCGTCGTGCGAGGACATCGTCGACGCCCAACGCGTGCTCGGCGCGGGCGGCCCAGGCGACCTCGGCTTCGAGGTATGGCGCACCGGCGCTGAGCGGCCGCAGCAGGTCCAGCTCGGCGCCGAGCTCCGCGACGGCGGAAGCGTCGCTGCCATGGCGCGACGCGAGCCGTCGAGCGAGGGCGCCGTCCAGCTTGAAGCGCTCGGCGATGTCGGCGCCGATCGTCGCTGCCTCTGCGGCCGGGACCGCGCCGCGGATCGGCTGAGAGGCCGTGAGTGACGGCAGTCGCCGGGCCGTGCCGCCGAGGGCCGCATCGACGGCGTCGCGGGCCATGACCCGGTAGGTCGTGTACTTGCCGCCGCGGATGGTCACGAGACCCGGAAGTGGCCGCCCGACGCGGTGCTCGCGCGAGGCTTTGACCGTGTCGGCATCGCCACCGACGAGCGGCCGGACGCCGGCGTACGTCGAGACGAGGTCGCCTCGCGTCAGGCCGACATCCATGACCGCGTTCACGTGCTGGAGCAGGTAGTCGATCTCTTCGGCCGTGGCTGCGGGTCGGTCGGTGGGGCCGGCGTGCGGCTCGTCCGTCGTGCCGACGATGACATGTTCGTGCCACGGGATGACGAAGACGACGCGGCCGGGAACACGGATCGTCACGCCGGTCGCGACCGGCAGGCGGTCGCCGCGAACGACGAAGTGGATGCCGCGGCTCGGACGGCTTGCGGCTCCCTCGCCCCAGTCGACCGACGCACCGTCCCGGGCAAACGGCCCGGCTGGGCCCGCGGTCACGCCGGTCGCGTCGACGATCGCGGCGGCTCGGACGTCCGCCTCGCGACCGGTCAGGCGGTCACGGACTCGAAGGCCAGTGGCGCGTCCGGCGTCGCGGTTGAGCTCGACCGCCTCGACCCGGGTCAGCGCCAGTCCGCCAAGGTCCTCGGCCGTCCGCACGACCGCACTGACGAGGCGCGAGTCATCGACGATGCCGTCGTGGTAGACGAAGCCGCCGCGGAGCTTCTTCGACCGGACCGCCGGCGCAAGGCGGCGAACGCTGCGCGGCAGGAGCGCGTGGAACCGGCCGCCGTCCCGCGCGGCGCCGAGGAGGTCGTAGAGGACCATGCCCGCTCCGACATACGGCAGCTGGATCGGTGATCCGTGGATCGGCGCGACGAAGCGCTCGAGGCGGACGAGGTGCGGGGCCAGCCGCAGGAGGCGTCTTCGTTCCGCAAGCGCTTCGCCAACGAGCCCGAATCGGAGCTGCTCGAGGTAGCGCAGGCCGCCGTGGATGAGCTTGGACGAACGGCTGCTCGAACCGACGGCGAGGTCGTCGCGCTCGACGAGGGCGGCCCGGAGCCCGCGGCTCGCGGCGTCGAGGAGCGCGCCGGCGCCGGTGATCCCACCGCCGACGACGAGCAGGTCGAAGGGTTCTCGGGTCAGCCGCTCCCAGTCGGCCTCGCGCCGCTCGATCGCCGGCGTCATGCGGGCTTTCGCCACGCAAAGAGCCTGGTGGCGTGAACGTCGCACCAGATCAGCCCGGGCTCGGCCGGCGGCTCAGTTCCTTCGGTGATCGCCCGCAGCCAGGCGCGGGACGATCCGGGAAATCGGCTCGCGAACAGCTCCGGGTAGCGGGCAACAAGCGCCCGGTTCCGACGACTCGCCCGAACCACCCAGACCAATCCAACGGAGGCCGATCCGTCGCCCCACACGGCAACCGAGAGATCTCTGGCTTCAGCAAGCTTCCGGGTGCTGCTCCGGGCGCTCGCGCCTACGTCACCGAATGCGTTCCAACACTCGACGACGATCAGCCGCCGCCGCCGATCATTCCTGAGCCCGACGTCAGCCGACCGCGAGGGCTCCATCGGCCGTGTGGCGAGCTCGAAGGAGCCGAGGTGGCCGCCCCGTCGGCCCGCGCGGAGGACAAGCTCCTGGATGGCGAGGTGGGCGGCATCACGGGTGTCTCCGCCCAAATCCCGTTGGAGGCTGATGACCAGCGGTGAATCGACGGCGAGTGCCACCCGCTGCCAGGCGTCCATCGTCGCGCCGCCGCCCAGACCACGCTCCATTCGTCCGACCATGAAGCGGCTCACGCCCGCTTCGTCGGCAGTCTGCGCTTGGGTCTTGCGCTTTCGAACGCGGCGCAACTTGAGCTGGCCTCCGGCACGAGCGAGCTGCTCCCGGTTCCGGCGGTCCGCGTCGATGCCCAAGCTCGTCCGCTTGACCCTGACCATGGTCGTCACATGATCATTCTGGGGGCTTCACCCGCGATTACGCGGCGAGTCTGACTCCATCGCCGCACGAGCCCCCGTGAACGAGCCCGTTCGTGCGTGCGCCGAGGCCTCAGACGACCCTTGACCCACCCCTTAGCCAGGAGATGTGCATGTGACGATCACAAGCACGGGCTAGGCGGGACTGGCCCAGCGCATTGCGGGACTGCTACGCGGACTCGCTCCGTTCGGCGAGCCACTCGGCGTAGTTCGTCTCGTCGACGCCGCTGTCGACGTCCGTCTTCGTCAGGAGGAGCGGCAGGCGGCCGCTGCGGATCGTCTCCTCGGTGATGATGCATTTGCGGATCTCGGTGCGTTCCGGGATGTCGAACATGACCTCGAGGAGCGCCTCCTCGACGATCGAGCGGAGGGCCCGGGCGCCGGTCTTGCGGTCAATGGCGACGTCCGCGGCGGCCCGCAGGGCGCCCTCGGTGAACACGAGCTCGACCTTGTCGAGCGCCAGGAAGCGCTGGAACTGGCGCGCGACCGCGTTTTTCGGCTCGGTCAGGACGCGGACCAGATCCGCGGCCGTCAGGGCGGTGAGGGTCACGATCACCGGCAGCCGGCCGATGAACTCCGGGATGAGCCCGAACTTCAGGAGGTCCTCCGGCATGAGGTGCTCGAGGATCTTGTTCCGCTCGGCCTTCGAGGTCACCGTCTCCGAGCCGAAGCCGATGGCGCGCTTGCCGATCCGCTCCTCGACGATCTTCTCGAGCCCGTCGAACGCGCCGCCGCAGATGAACAGCACGTTCGTCGTGTCGATCTGGATGAAATCCTGGTGAGGGTGCTTCCGGCCGCCCTGCGGCGGGACGTTCGCGACCGTGCCCTCGAGGATCTTCAGGAGCGCCTGCTGGACGCCCTCACCGGAGACGTCACGGGTGATCGACGGGTTGTCGGCCTTGCGCGCGATCTTGTCGATCTCGTCGATGTAGATGATCCCGCGCTGGGCCCGCGAGACGTCGAAGTCTGCGGCCTGGATGAGTCGCAGCAGGATGTTCTCGACGTCCTCACCGACATAGCCAGCTTCGGTCAGCGACGTCGCGTCGGCGATGCAGAACGGCACATCGAGCACACGCGCCAGCGTCTGCGCAAGGAGCGTCTTGCCGGAGCCGGTCGGGCCGACGAGCAGGACGTTCGACTTGTGGAGCTCGACGTCGTCGATCGAATGGCCGGCGTTGACCCGCTTGTAGTGGTTGTAGACGGCAACCGAGAGGACCTTCTTGGCCTTCTCCTGGCTGATGACGTACTGGTCGAGGGAGAACTTGATCTGGCGCGGGTTCGGGAGCTTGGCGAGCGTCGGCCGCGTCTTCGGCTGCTCGAGCATCTCCTCTTCGATGATCTCCTGGCAGAGGTTGATGCACTCGTCGCAGATGTAGACGCCTTGGCCCGCGATGAGCTTGCGGACCTGCTCCTGGCTCTTGCCGCAGAACGAGCAGCGATACGGGACCTTCGATCCCTTTGAGCTGCCTGTGGTGCTCACGTGCCCGCCTGTCTCCCGTCTCGTCCCGTCACGCCTGGTCTTTGGACTTCTTCGCCGGCTCGGGCGCCGGCGCATCGCTCGCCGTCTCCTCGGCCACCTTCGCACCCTCACCGCCGGCAAGCCCCGCAGCGTGGGCCTGGGCGATCAGCGACGCGCTCTCGACCGAGTAGACCGCATCGATGATGCCATAGTCCTTTGCCTCTTCGGGAGACATGAAATGGTCCCGGTCCGTGTCCTGCGTCACCTTTGCGAGGTCCTGACCGGTGTGGCGAGCGAGGATCTCGTGGTTCAGGTTGACGAGGTGCTCCCACTCCTTCATCTGGATGACCGCGTCCGGGGCGTTGCCGCGGAAGCCGCCTGAGCCCTGGTGGATCATGATCCGGCTGTGCGGCAGGGCGTAGCGCTTGCCCTTCGCCCCCGCGGCCAGCAGGACGGCGGCCTGGGACGCTGCCTGGCCGATGCAGATCGTGCTGACCGGCGCTCGCAGGTACTGCATCGTGTCGTAGATCGCGAGGCCTGCTGTCACCACCCCGCCCGGCGAGTTGATGTACAGGCTGATGTCCTTTTCGGGATCCTCGCTCTCGAGGAACAGGAGCTGCGCGATCACGAGATTCGCGAGGTGATCCTCGATCTGGTCGCCGAGGAAGATGATGCGTTCCTTCAGCAGGCGCGAGTAGATGTCGTAGGCGCGCTCTCCACGGCTGGAGGATTCGATCACCATCGGCACGAGCATTCGGGGTTCTCCTGTGGGTCCTGAGCCTACGCGCTGGTCGGGCTGAGGTTCGCCTCATCGGGCGAACCGGGCTCGGCAGCGGCTGGGGTCGCTGGGGTCGCGTCGCCCGTTGCGGCCGCCGCATCGGCGGCGGTGTCGACGGGCGGAGCGTCGTCCTCGAGATGGGGCAGCGGCGGGTGTTCGGGGTGGGCCGTGAGCCACTCGTCGACCAGCCGCTCGACGACCCGGCTGCGGCGCATCGACGAGCGGATGAACGAACGACCGCGGTCCGAGTCGTAGTACTCGGCGAGCTTGCGCTCGCGGGCGAACCGCTCGCGGCCGCGGGCCACCTCGGCCTCCACGTCCGCCTCGGGCACGTCGGTGCCCTCGACCTCGGCGATCTTCGAAAGCACGAGCAGGACCTTGACGCGCTTCTCGGCGTTCGGCCGGAAGTCGGCGTGGAGATCCGCCTCGGTCTTCTCGATGACCTTCAGGTAGGCCTCCTCGGTGATGCCCTGGCGTGCGAGCGAGCTGCGCAGCTCGTCGTGGATGACCTCGACCTCCTGGTCGACGAGGACCTCGGGCAGCTCGACCGTCGAATTCGCGACGGCGTACTCGATGATCGCGTCGGCAAACTTGTGCCGAGCCCGGTCCAGCGAGTTCCGGCCAAGGCGCTCGCGGACGTCCTTTCGCAGGGCAACGAGGTCGTCGAACGCCCCGAGCGACGACGCGAACGTGTCGTCGGCCTCGGGCAGGACCTTCGAGCGGAGCTCTCGGAGCGTCACGCTGAAATGAGCGACTTGCCCGGCGAGCGACTCCTCGCCGTAGTCCGCCGGGAACGTGATGTCGAACTCGAACGTTTCGCCGGGTCGATGGCCGAGGACGTTCTCCTCGAAGCCTGGGATCAGGCGGCTGTCGCCGAGGATGAGCGGCATCCGCTCGGCGGAGCCACCATCGAACGGGACGCCGTCGCGCGTGCCGACGTAGCCGATGACCGCGTAGTCGCCGGCCTGGGCAGCGCGATCCTCCACGGCGACGAGCGAAGCGTGCTGGTCGCGCAGCTCATCGATGACCTTGTCGACCTTCGGCTCGTCGATCGTCTCGATCTCGGGCTCGAACCGGAAGTTGCGGTAGTCGCCGAGCGTGATCTCCGGCCGGACCGGGACCGTCGCCTTGAAGATCAGCGGCTTGCCTTCCTCGGCCTGGACGACGTCGATCCGGGCGTTCGTCAGCGGGATGATGTCGCTCTCGAGGATGGCCGCCCGGTAGGAGCGGTCGACGAGATGCTCGACCGCCTCGTCGAGGACGGCGGTCGGGCCGACGACCCGCTCGACGACCTGGCGCGGCGCCTTGCCCTGCCGGAAGCCGGCGATCCGGGTCCGCTGGGAGACGTGCCGAACGGCCTCGCCGATCGCGGCGCTGAGCTTCTCGGCCGGGACCTCGATCTCGAGCTGGACGGAGCTCTTTGGCGCCGGTGTCGCGGTGACCTTCATCGGACGGGGAGTATAGGCGGCGCTCGCGTTCGGAGGCCGCCGCTCGCGTTCGACGGCCGTCAGCCGCGCTTGAGTGGTGGGCGAGGTCGGGGTCGAACCGACACGCCGCTCACGCGGCACCAGCTCCTAAGGCTGGCGCGTCTGCCATTCCGCCACTCGCCCGCGGCGAGTCTAGCGGCCGCCACCCTTCCCGCCGGACGCTCGCTCGCCTCGAACCTTGCGCAGCGACTCGCTGGCCGTCTCGCGGTCGGCGTCGAAGAGCTCCTCGGCGAGGCGCTTGCCCGCGCGTTGGGTGACCGGCCGCAGGACGTTCGCGATCAAGGCGGCCGCGGTCGCGCCGAGGGCAACATCCTTCGCCTTCGTCGGGTCCTTCTTCTCGAGGTAGCGAGCGAAGTCCTTCTCGAGGTCCTTCTTCGTGCGCTCGCCGTCGGCGCCGCGCTTCCGGAGGCTCTTGAGGACCTCGTCGGGCAGGATCGAACCGGCGTCCTTGTCGCCGCGGCCTGTCAGGCGGCGGAGCAGGCGGCCCGGGCCGCCGGCAAGCAGGAACGCCGCCCCGCCTGCCGCTCCGAGGACCTTCGCCGGTTCGCGCCGGATCCGGGCCGGGATGTCGACGGCAGCTCGGCCGGCCGCCTCCAGGCGGTCGACCTCGGCGGCCAGGCCCTCGCGGGCGGCTAGGACTTCGGCCCGAGCGGCATCCGTTCGCGCAGCCACGCGATCGTCTCCTTCGCTGTTTCGATGCTGGCTTCAGGATAGAAGCGCGCCTTCAGGCCGTCGACGTCGATGCCCTGCCGGGCCACGGTGATCGCGGTCAGGGTCGGCCAGGCGATCAGGCCGACCGTCACGCCAACCGCCGAACCCACGCGCGGTCCGAGCGCCACCGCCGTCAGGGCGCCGAGGAGGGCGCCCAGGAGGACACCACCGAGCAGGCCCGCGGCCGTGGCCCCACCGCCGCGTGGCCAGCCGAGGATGAAGCCGATCACGCCGCCCAGGATCGCGATCGCGATCACTGCGACGAGCAACGGCCGGCTGACCGGGTCGAGCTCAGGCAGGAGCCGCGCGCCGACCTCGGTCCAGCCACGATTCGTCAGGTCCAGCGCGAGCGCGAGCCCAGTGAAGATGCCGAGGAGCGCTGCGAGCGCGAGGTCGCGGCCAACGCGGCGGCCGGGGATGCCGATCGCCAGGAACGCGGACTGGATCGCGATCGCGATGAGCAGCAGCGTGCCGTGGAGGACGCCCCAGCCGAGCGAGCCGAACAGCCAGTCGCCGAGGAACAGGAACAGCCCGATCGGCAGGAAGATGCCGAGGACGAACAGGCAGCCCATCGAGAGCGCGAGCAGGCCGACGAGCCTGCCGATCTCGCCGGCGATCTCGCCGATCTCGGTCTTGACGAGCTCGACGTGGGCGCGGAGGAGCCGCTCGGCGGCGGCGCGAACGGACGCGATGGCTTCACGCAGGCCGCCGGGCGCCTCGTCGGCGTCGGCGCGGCGGCCGGGCCGCGGTTCAGTCCCGGGCTCGGGCGGCGGCGGAGGCGGGTACGTCTCGTCCAGGGCTTGCTCCCCGATCGGCAGCTTCGGTCTGCGGCGGTGCCGCAGCGGCGGCCGATGATACCAGCGCATCCGAGCGCAACCCGGCGTTACCCTCCCGGGATGCCAGATCGCGCGCTCGTCGCCGCGGAGATCCTCTCGATCGGTTCCGAGCTGACGGTCGGCGAGACGCGCGACACCAATGCCGGGGAGCTGGCTCGCGAGCTGAGCGGCCTCGGGGTCCGCGTCGGACGGCTCACGGCCCTTCCCGACGAGCTCGCGTCGGTGACCGCCGCTTTCGTGGCCGCGCTCGAGCGCGCGGATGTCGTCGTTTCGACCGGTGGCCTCGGCCCGACGCCGGACGACCTCACGCGCGAGGCGATCTCGGCGGCCGTCGGGCAGGAGCCGTACGTCGACGCTGCGCTGGAGCGCTGGCTCCGGGGTTTGTTCGACCGGCGCTCGATCCCATTTCCCGAGACGAACCTCAAGCAGGCCTGGTTGATCCAGTCAGCGACCGCGATTCCGAACGCCAACGGCACGGCGCCGGGCTGGTGGGTGGATGGGCCCGATGGTCGGGTCATCGTTGCGCTGCCCGGTCCGCCGCGCGAGATGCGCCCGATGTGGGCCGAGTGGGTCCTGCCGCGTCTCCGCGAACGCGGCCTGGGTCAGGGGATGGCCGTTCGCGTCCTGCGCCTGGCCGGGATCGGTGAGTCGCTGATCGCGGAACGGATCGGCGAAGGAATCCTCCGGGCGACCAACCCGATCGTCGCGACGTACGCCCGTGCCGACGCCGTGGACGTCCGGATTTCGGCCGTCTCGACCGCGGGGCGCACGGCCGAGGCCCTGGTCGAAGAGATGGAGGCGCACGTCCGCGCGGCCCTCGACGAGCACATCTGGTCGACCGGCGACACGACCTGGGGCGGGGCGATCGAAGCGGAGCTCGAACGCCTCGACTGGCGGCTCGCAGTCGTCGAGATTGCGACGCGCGGCTCGGTGGGAGCCCTGCTTGGCGAGAGCGTCGCGCGCCTCTCGTTCATCGAGTCCCTGCCGCACCCGCCCGACGGTCTCGACCGACCGGAGGACCTTGCCAACCGGTTTCGCCAGATCGGGCACGACGCCGAGGTCGGCCTTGCCGTCCGGATCCGGACGCGCGGCGGCGATACGGGCGCCTCGATCGCGGTCGCGACCCCGAGCGGCGTTCACCGCGAGCGGCGCGTCGTCTTCCTCGACGGCGCCGCCGGCCGAACCCGCGCCGCCCTTGCTGCCGCAGATGTCCTGTTGCGGCAGCTCCGCCGCGATGGCTGATGTCGCGCAGCGGACAGCCGCCGGGTCCGCCGAACGCTACGCTGCCCCGGTCCCGGGCCGCGACGATCCGCGCCGAGCCGCGAGACAACGTTGGAGGACCTGGTGCGCCTGACCGTTCTTGGAACCGGCACCGCGCGTCCCGTCGCGGACACGTCGGCTTCCGGGATCCTCGTGGAGTCCGGTTCGACGGCCGTCCTGTTCGACTGTGGCAGCGGCATTGCGTCCCAGCTCCAGACGAAGATGTCCGCCGAGAACCTCACGGCCCTCGTCGTCGGCCATTTCCACGCCGACCACTGGATCGACCTCGCGCCGCTGCGCTACCGCTTCCCGTGGGGCGAACGAGCGCCGCGGCGATTGCCCGTCCATCTCCCGCCAGGCGGAGCCGAGAAGCTGGAGCACCTGGCCGCAGCGATGGCCGAGCGCCCGCACTTCTTCGACGACGCATTCGAAGTCCGCGAGTACCAATCCGGCGAGTGGCTGGAGGCCGGTGACCTCCGATTCCGGCCGATGTCCGTCGGCCACTACGTGCCCGCGTTCTCGATGGAGATCGTCGCGACGGACGGCACGCGGATCGTCTACGCCGGCGACATGGGCCCCTCGGACGAAGTCGTGGAGCTGGCGCGTGGCGCCGACCTGCTCATCCTCGAGGCAACCCTCGAGTCAGCCGCCTTCGACGACCTCAAGCGTGGCCACCTGACGACCGACGAGGCGATCGAGCATGTCGTCCGCTCGGGCGTGCCGCGGGCGCTGCTCGTCCACTATCCGTCGGAGCGTCGCGCCGAGATGGTCCAACGCTGCGCGAGCTCCGGAGCGCCGGTGGCGCCGGCATTCGTCGGCCAGGTCGTGGACGTGATCCGCGCGGGTGCCGCCGGATTGGGCGGCAGCCGGGCCGCCGCCGCCTCCTGACTCAGGAGATCGTCAGCACCGGCTGAGCCGCGGCTTCGGCGGCGCGGACGCTCATCCGCGCGGCCACGATCCGGGCCAGATTCTTCAGCGCCGCCGCCGCGGGACCCGGTTCCCGCTGCGCGACCGCCGGCACGCCGACGTCGCCGCCCTGGCGAACCGTGATGTCAAGCGGGATGCCGCCGAGGTACTCGAGCGCGTGCTGGGCCGCGAAGCGCTCGCCACCGCCGCGACCGAAGATCTCCGTCGCCTCGCCGCAGTGCGGGCAGACGAACGCGGTCATGTTCTCGACGAGGCCGATGACGGGGACGCTCATCCGCTTGAACATCGCGAGCGCCTTCGTGACGTCCGCGAGCGAGACTTCCTGGGGCGTCGTGACGAGCACCGAGCCGCTGATCGGGACGGCCTGGGCCAGCGTCAGCTGCGCATCCGACGTGCCGGGCGGCAGGTCGATGACGAGGTAGTCGAGCTCGCCCCAGTCGACGTCACGCAGGAACTGCTGGATTGCGCCGCCGACGAGCGGCCCGCGCCAGACGATCGGCTGGCCCTCGGGCACGAAGAACTGGATCGAGATGACCTTGACGCCGTGCCGCTCGAGGGGCTGGATCTTGTTGTCGGCGCCGGCCTGCGGCTGGCCGTCGACGCCGAGCATCAGGGGCACGTTCGGGCCGGTGATGTCCGCGTCCAAAAGGCCGACCGTCGCCCCGTCCTGCGCGAGCGCAACCGCGAGGTTGACCGCGACCGTGCTCTTACCGACACCGCCCTTGCCGGACGCGACGGCGATGACATTCTTCACGCCGGGCAGCAGCTGCTCAGGCGTCCGCGGCGCGGCCCGCCGAACGACGGCACCCCACGTGAGCTCGACCGAGGTCACGCCGATCGGATCAAGCGCGGTATGGACTCGGGTCTCGATCTCGTCCTTCAGCGGACACGCCGGCGTCGTCAGCTCGATCGTGAACGCCACCGCCGTCCCGTCGATCTTGAGGTCCTTGACCATGTTTCGGGTGATCAGGTCGCCGCCCAGCTCGGGCTCCTGGACGGTCGCAAGCGCGGCGGTGACAGAGGCTTCGGTGACGCTCGACATGGCCGGCTTCGACGCTCCCTCCAATTCCGACACTCGGTGCGTCGATATCGTACTCGGGCCTCCGGTTTGACACCCCGAACGGGCCGAACCTATCGTCACCGCCACCCCGAAGGAGGAGCTTGCAGCCGCCCGTGCCCGAAGTCGAGGTCACGCTGATCGGAGTCTCGAAGTCGTACGGCGACGTTGTCGCCGTCGCCGGCATCGACCTCGAGGTCATGGACGGCGAGTTCTTCTCGCTCCTCGGTCCGTCGGGTTGTGGCAAGACGACGACCCTCCGGATGATCGGCGGCTTCGAGCAGCCCACGTCCGGCAAGATCGAGCTCAACGGCCAGGACGTCACGTGGCTCCCGCCCTACAAGCGTGACGTCAACACGGTCTTCCAGAACTACGCGCTGTTCCCGCACCTGACGATCTACGACAACGTCGCGTTCGGCCTGCGTCGCAAGAAGCTGCCCGAAAAGGACGTGCGAACGCGCGTCGGCGAAATGCTCGAGCTCGTCGAGCTGCCCGGCTTCGGGCGCCGCAAGCCGAGCCAGATCTCGGGCGGCCAGGCGCAGCGCGTCGCTCTCGCGCGGGCGCTCGTGAACAAGCCGGCCGTGCTCCTCCTCGACGAGCCGCTCGGCGCCCTCGATCTGAAGCTTCGAAAGCAGATGCAGGTCGAGCTCAAGCGGATCCAGCAGGAAGTCGGGATCACGTTCATTTACGTGACCCACGACCAGGAAGAAGCGATGACGATGTCGGACCGGATCGCGGTCATGGAGCGCGGCCGGTACCAGCAGCTGGGCGATCCGGAGACGCTCTACGAGCGCCCGGCGACGCCGTTCGTCGCGGGCTTCCTCGGCGTCAGCAACCTCCTGCCGGCGAAGCTCGGCGAGCGCGACGGGGAGCGCATCTGGTGCACGCTCGCGGATGGCACCCGGGTCCGGGTGCCCGCGTCGGCGGTCGATGGCAAGACCGCCATCCGGGTCGGCGTCCGGCCTGAGAAGATCCGCCTCCAGGCCGATGGCGATGGCGCTGGCGCCATGAATCGCCTCGCCGGACGCGTCGTGGATGCGTCGTACCTCGGTGTCTCGACGAGCTATATCGTCGAGGCGCTGTCCGGGTCGCGCCTGACGGTCTACGAGCAGAACGTCGAGCGCACGTCGCACGGCTCGCTCCACCGCCCGGGCGACGACGTGTTCCTGAGCTGGTCACCCGATCACACGTTCGCCGTTGCCGACGATGGGGCGTCGGCCGCAGAACCACAGGCCGCCGCGGCCTCAGGCTAGGAAGGAGTCACCACGATGACCGAGCACGATCGCAGCCCGATCGCCACACCGCTGGACCGCCGCACGTTCCTCCAGGGCTCGGCCCTGGCGGGCTTCGCCGCGTTCCTCGCGGCGTGCGGCACGGACGGCACGGGCGGCAGCCCCTCGGCGGCTGCGTCCACCGAAGCATCCGCGGGCGCATCGGCGAGCCCAGGCGAGCTCGGCGGGACCGTGAACTTCGCGAACTGGATCGGCTACATCGACGTCGACGACGACAACACGACGCACCCGACGCTCGACAAGTTCACCGACGAGACGGGCGTGACCGTCAACTACGTCGAGGCCGTCGACGACAACGAGACGTTCTTCACCCGCGATCTCCAGGGTCCGCTGAGCCAGGGCCTCGCGACGCAGTGGGACATCTTCGTCGTGACCGACTGGATGGTCGCCCGCCTCGCGCGCCTTGGCTGGCTCGAGAAGATCGACACCGCGAACACGCCGAACTTCCCGACCAACCTGCTCGACCAATACCACGGCCGCTCGTTCGACCCTGATACGAACCTGGCCGCGCCTTGGCAGTCCGGGATGACAGGCATCGGCTTCGACAAGGCCCAGACCGGCGACCTCGACTCGCTCGAGGTCTTCTGGGACGAGACGTACAAGGGCAAGCTCACGTACCTCACCGAGATGCGCGACACGGTCGGCCTGGCCGCGATCAAGCTCGGCTTCAAGCCCGAGGAGCTCACCGAGGACCAGTTCCAGCAGGCCCTCACCGAGGTCGACAACGCCGTGAAGGCGGGCCTCGTTCGTCAGCTCACCGGGAACTCGTACGTCGATGTCATGGCCTCAGGAGACGCGATCGTGGCGATCGCCTGGTCGGGCGACGTCAGCGGCCTGCTCGTCCCGGACCAGACCCCGGAGCAGGACTTCCAGTGGGCCCTCCCCAAGGAGGGCGGGATGCTCTGGACGGACAACATGGTCATGCCCAAGGGGGTCGTCAACAAGGCCCAGGCGGAAGCCTGGATCAACTTCTATTACGAGCCGGTCAACGCGGCCGCCGTCGAGGCGTGGGTGAACTACGTCTGCCCGGTGAAGGGCGCCCGGGAGGTTCTCGTGGCCGAGGATCCCGAGATCGGCGACAACCCGCTGATCTTCCCGCCCGACGACTACGTCGCCCGCCTCCATCAGTTCCGATCCGTCACCGCCGAAGAGGAGCAGGCCTGGAGCGAGGACTTCTCGCGAGTGCTGGGCCTCTGATCGCTCGCGTCCGTTCGTCCCGGCAACGGACAAGCGCATGAAGCGTCTCCGCCTGTCTCGGGCCAGCGCGCCGTACTTCCTGCTGGTCCCGGGGCTGGCGTGGCTCGTCGTGTTCTACGTCTATCCCGCGATCCAGATGTTCCTCGTCTCGCTCTGGACGGGCAACATCACCGAGGGCTTCCGGCAGACGTTCAACTGGAGCATCTACGGCGAGAGCCTGTCGGAGTACTGGCCCTGGATCCTCCGATCCGCGGAGTACGGCGGCCTGGCGACACTCTTCGCGTTCGTCCTCGGCTTCCCGCTCGCATACACGATCGCGTTCAAGGGCGGCGCGTACAAGAACGTGCTGCTGTTCCTCGTCATCGCCCCGTTCTTCACGAGCTTCCTGCTTCGAACGTTGTCCTGGAAGATCATCCTGGCCGATAGCGGGATCGTCCTCGGCCCGCTGAAGGACGCCGGGTTCCTGCCGGACGACTTCCGGCTCCTGGCAACGCCCGCGGCTGTGGTCGCCGGGATCACGTACAACTTCCTGCCGTTCATGACGCTGCCGCTGTACGTCGCCCTCGAGAAGATCGACTTCCGGCTGATCGAGGCCGCCCGCGACCTCTACGCCGGCCCGTGGCGGCCCGGAGGTGCGATCGTCGGCGGGGCGGTCGGCGGCCTGCTCGTCGCGGTTGTCACCGCGATCCTCGGGGCCAACCCGCTCATCCCCGGGATCGCCGGCGCGATCGTCGGCGGGCTGATCGGGACGTTCCTGATCAGTGAGGCCTTCGTCCGAGTCGTGCTGCCGCTGTCGCTGCCGGGGATCTTCGCCGGCTCGCTGCTGACGTTCATCCCCGCGGTCGGCGACTTCATCAACGCCGAGCTCCTCGGCGACCCGAAGTCGCAGATGATCGGCAACGTGATCCAGGGCCGCTTCCTCAAGGTCACCGACTATCCGACGGCTGCTGCGCTCTCATTCATCCTCATGGCGGCGATCATCGTTGGCGTCCTCATCTATGCCCGCCTCCTCGGCACCGAGGAGCTCACGGGCGGCGCCACCTGATGTCTGCCGCGGCGATCAGCGCCTCGCGCCGGCCAAGCCCGCTCCAGCGGTTCGGCGTCGCCATCGAGCGCTTCCTGCTGCCGCTCTACACGATCGGCGTCACGCTCTACCTGATCCTGCCCGTCGCGGTCATGATCCTGTTCAGCTTCAACGACCCGACCGGCCGGTCGAACCTCATCTTCAAGAAGTTCTCGTTCGACGCCTGGCTGGATCCGCTCGGTCGAATCGGGCTCGGGGATGCCGTGCGGAACAGCCTGATCGTGGCGTTCGGCTCGACGCTCGTCGCGACGATCCTCGGAACGCTGATCGCACTCGCACTCGTGCGCTACAGCTTCCGCGGCCGGAACACGACGAACATGCTGATCTTCCTGCCGATGTCGACGCCCGAGATCGTGCTCGGCTCGTCGCTCCTGACGATGTTCATCGCCAGCACGAAACTGCCGTTCATCCCCGAAGGGCTCCTCTACCCGCTCAGCATCCGGACGATCTTCATCGCCCACGTGATGTTCAACATCAGCTACGTCGTCGTCACCGTGAAGGCGCGGCTCCAGGGCTTCCCGCGTCATCTCGAGGAAGCGGCGATGGATCTCGGCGCGAACGAGTGGGTGACGTTCTGGCGGGTGACCTTCCCGCTCATCCTGCCGGGCGTCGTCGCGGCAGCCCTGCTCGCGTTCAGCCTCTCGATCGACGACTACGTGATCACGGCGTTCACCGCTGGCAACGCCCAAACGTTCCCGCTCTACATCTACGGCGCGCAGCAGCGCGGCATCCCGGTCCAGGTCAACGTCATCGGCACGATCATCTTCGGGAGCGCCGTCCTTCTCGTGATCCTCACGACGCTCTGGCAGCGGCGGCAGGCCGTCCGAGACTTCGCGCCGCTGCGGACGATCGAGAAGTGACCGTGACCGGCGCGGCCGTGGACCGCTCGGTCGTCCCGGCGGTCTGGAGCCGGATCACGAACCTCACCGTCGATCGGGGCGAGGGTTCGTGGCTGATCACGACCGACGGCGAGCGCTACCTCGACTACTCGTCCGGGATCGGCGTCACGAACACCGGCCACGCCCATCCCCGGGTCGTCGCGGCGGTCCAGGCCCAAGCCGCGAAGCTCCTCCACGGCCAGCAGAACATCGTCTACCACGAGCCCGGGCTGCGGCTGTACGAGCGGCTCCAGGGCCTCCTGCCGGGCGGGCCGTGGCAGGCCTTCCTGTCGAACTCGGGCGCGGAGGCGGTCGAGGCGGCCGTGAAGCTGGCGCGCGTCGCGACGGGCCGGCCGGTGATCATCGCGTTCCGCGGCGGCTTCCACGGGCGAACCGCGCAGACGATGGCAATGACGACGGCGAAGGACGTCTACCGTGCCGCCTTCGAACCGCTCCCGGGCTCCGTCTACCACACAGGCTTCCCGAACTGCTACGGGTTCGTCGGCGGGTCGCACGCGCCGGACGCGAACTGCCGCTGTGACTGGGAGGCCCAGCTGGACCTTCTGTTCCACCAGGTCATCTACCCGGAGCGGGTCGCGGCGATCATCGTCGAGCCGGTCCTCGGCGAGGGCGGCTACATCGTCCCGCCGCCGACGTTCCTGCCGCGCCTCCGCGAGATCACGCGCCAGCACGGGATTCTGCTGATCGCCGACGAGGTCCAGACCGGCTTCGGGCGGACCGGCGAGATGTTCGCGGTCCAGCACTGGGGCGTGGAGCCGGACATCCTCGTGATGGCGAAGGGCATCGCTTCCGGGTTGCCGCTCTCGGGGATCCTCGCGCGAGCCGAGCTGATGGCGAAGTGGAAGCCCGGCACCCATGGCGGGACGTACGGCGGCAACGTCGTTGCCTGCGCGGCGGCGAACGCGACGCTCGACGTCATCGAGGATGAGGACCTCATCGCGAACGCCCGAGCGCGCGGCGCGCAGCTCGTCGGCGGGCTTCGCGAGCTGGCCTCGGATCATCCGGCGATCGGCGACGTCCGCGGCCTGGGCTGCATGGTCGCGATGGAGTTCGTCAAGCCAGGCGTGGGCGACGGCCGGCGGCCGGACGCGGATCTCGCGAAGCGCGTGATCGCGGGTGCGCTCGAACGGAAGCTTATCGTCCTCTCGGCCGGCTCGTACGGCAACGTCTCGCGGATCATCCCGCCGCTCGTCACGACGGCCGACGAGGTCGACCGCGCACTCTCGATCCTCGAGGACAGCCTGACCGCCGCGGAGTCGTGAGCCCGCGCCCGAAACCCGAATCGATCGAACCCGAGCGACTGACCGTGGTGCCCGCGACGGCCGAGCGCTGGCCGGACGTCGTGACGCTCCTTGGCGGGAACAGCGATCGGGGTTGCTGGTGCCAGGCTTGGCGCGGCGTCGATTCGGCGTTCGGTCGCGGCGACCCCGGCCGCAATCGGATGCTGCTGGAGTCTCAAATCGAGAGCGGCGCGTTTGCACCCGGGCTGATCGCCTATCTCGACGGCGAGCCGGTCGGCTGGTGCGGCATCGGACCGCGCGCGGCGTTGCCGCGGATGGTCAACTCGCGAACGATCCCGACGGTCGACGACCTGCCGGTCTGGTCGCTCGGCTGCTTCAACATCAGGGTGGGCTTCAGGCGTCGTGGCGTTGCAAAGGCGCTCCTCGACGCCGCGATCGAACATGTCCGTGCGCAGGGTGCGCCGGCGCTCGAGGCCTACCCGATCGATCCGGAGGGGACGCGGGTCGACGTCGGGTTCGGGTTCGTTGGCTTCACGCCGATGTTCGAGGCCGCCGGGTTCCGGCGCGTCCTGCTGACCGACGCGCACAGCGCCGGAAGGCCGCGCTGGCTGATGCGGAAGGACCTGGCCTGAGGCCTAGCCGTTGACGAAGCCGGCCGTGTCGACGACCTCGAACGCATCGCCGTGGACCTGGCCGAGGTCGTGGAGGTCGTCGTCGTCCCAGCCGTGGCTCGGCGCGCCGGTGATGTACCACGGCGAACCGTTGTCGGCGAGCAGCATCCCGTACGTCTTCAACGCCTGGAGGACGATCCGCGCCTGCGGGCCGAAGCCCGAGATGTCGACCGATGCCTTCAACCGAACGCGCAGGCCCATCGGCGGGTTGACCGCACACGAGCCGCTGCCGGCCTGGTGGCGGGCCGGGTAGATGTAGCCGTTGCAGGTCGATGGTGCCGTGAACCGAATCGCGTGGTGGATGGCGCCCGCGGCGACCTCCTCGTAGCGGACGAGACCCGGGAAGATCGGCAGCCCGGCGGCGTCCGCGCTCGTCCAGCCCGCAGTGCGGAGCGCGTTCGAGCCGAGATCCCACGTCGCGCCTGAACCGGCCGACCACGAGCTGCCCGACTTCTGCGCCGCGAACAGCTCGTACAGCCGGCACTCGTTCGTCTCGACCATGAGGATGTGACGGTCCGAACCACCCTCGATCGCCGGGCTCGCCGGGATCGGGTAGCCGACGTGATCGGACTCGTCGTCGTACTGGAAGCTGACGGTCGAGCGCGGCGTCGCCGTGCCGACGACGTTGAACGGGATGCCGTACCAGCCGCCGTCGCTGAAGTCGGGATGCAGCCCCGCGCCGAGCCCGATCGCCGCGACCATCGCGTCCGAGTTCGAGGCGACCGGGAGGCCGTTCACCGGCCGGTTCCAGACGTTCGACGCCGGGAAGATGTCGCAGCTCGCGAGCGATGGCGGCGGAGCCGGCGGTGGCGTTGGGGCGAGAGTCGGCCCGGGCGTTGGCGCCGGCGTGGGAGCGGGGGTCGGCGGAGCGGTCGGGTTCGGCTTCTTCGTTGGTGCCGGCGCCTGGCTCGCAGCAGGATGGGTGGTGGCAAGCGCGGCGATCGACGGCGACGCGGCGGCGCTCGACGGCGCGTTCGGTCCGGCGGTGGAGGTCTGCCCGGGCGCGGCGGAGCCCGTGGTGCGTGCGTCCGGCTCGAGCGCGAGGGCACCGCTCGTCTCAGTCGGAAGGCTGACGTCGGGGTTCGCGGGAAGCCGAGCCTGCCCAAAGAGGAGCGCGAGCGTTACGGCCCCGGCGAGGCCGAAGAGCAGCGCGGCCACGCGGGTCCCCCGATCCGACATGCGGCCCAGCCTAGGCGGGCGGCCTCGTCAGGGCGAGCGGCCCGATCGTCCGGCCGGGCTATGACTCCGGCGGCGACGGGAACATCGGGTTCTCGAACAGGGTCAACCGGGCAATGGTCCGATAGCCCCATACCGTGAAGACGACGAGGCCGGCGAAGAATGCCCCGACGCTGAGTCCGAGCGCGAGGCCGACCGGCGCATCAAGACCGAGCGAGATGACGGCGATGAGGGCGGCGAAGAGCACGCAATTGATCGAGCCGACCATCCCGCCCGTGGTGGTCAATCCATGGAGAATTCCGACCACGGGGGACAGGCGTCGGCGCCCCCCGCCGTATGCGGAAGTGACGCCGATGCGGTCGTCGTGGATCGAGGCGATGAAGTAGTGCTGGATCCCCGGGATCATCTCGGTGTAGGCGTGCCGAATGCGGTTCATCCCGCGCACCGCGGCAAGCTCCTCGATGCCACTGTCGAAGATCCGACCGAGCGTTGCCATGCCGACGAACAGGTTGACCGCCAGCAGGAGGATCACGATCGGGATCACCGCCTCGGCGAAGCGATCCGAAGCGACGAGGAAGCCGACGACGATGAGGCTCGCCGACAGGAACGTCAGGAACATGCCTGCCCGGGTGAACGCCTCGTTGTAGGCCAGCGAGCGTCCGGCGATCAAGCTCC
>Ga0075428_100000218_pt1 | contig 55439 bp, 52 predicted proteins | sample RhiMetdeltSRZDD2_FD_75291 | JGI IMG/M metagenome (GOLD analysis project Ga0075428, IMG submission 75291) | Populus rhizosphere microbial communities from Tennessee, USA - Rhizosphere MetaG P. deltoides SRZDD2 | ecosystem: Host-associated > Plants > Roots > Rhizosphere > Soil | place: USA... | reverse complement strand
GCGGTTACGAACGGACAGCCGCCTGCTAGGATGGGGACGTCCCGCCGTGCCGCTCCCTCTCGGCACGCTCTCCCCCTGGAGGTGCCCGATGCTGCTCGAGCGTCTTCCCCGCCGCGGCTGCCCCGCCGCCTGCCTGTTCGTCCTCACGGCGACCGCGGCACTGGCCGCGCAGGACGAAGTGGCCCGCGCCATCGCCGAGCTGCAGAACCTCGACCGACAGCCACACGCCTTTGCCGTGCTGCAAGCTGCAGGCGGTGCGTGTGTGCCCTCGCTGGGCAACGTGCTCGCAAAGATCGGCACCGAAAACGAACCGCGCCCCGAACAGCTGCTCGGTGCGCTCTACGTGCTCGGTTGCATGGGCAAGCCCGCGGTGCCGGCCCTGGCCGAAGTGAAGGATGCCTTCAGGAACTCGAACAGCATCGAGGTGCGCAATCAGTCGGTCTGGACGATGACCCGACTCGCGGTCGCGAGCGGTGAAACCGAAGTCTGCAGGACGACCATGGACGCCCTGCAAAAGGGCTCCTCCAGGAGCCTCGACCTGAACAAGCTCCAATTCGCGTACTATCGACTGGGCAACCTCGGTCCCGAGCCAACCTCGGACGCAGTGCTCCGGCTGTTCCGTTACGCGGGCCAGGCGGCGGCGGCGGCCGCGGCCGCCGCGGCGGACATGCCCCGGCTCGAGGACGACCTGTTGCAAGCGCTCGAGGACGCGCTCGAGCTCGCCGTCGCGCGGCCGGCGACGCCCTGGCTGCGACGCACGCACTTCGATGTCGCGGGCGGAGAGATCGCGGCGGCGTTGTGGCAGCACGGCCATCGCAATGCGAAGACCGCGCGCGGACTGCTGCAGCACTGGGATCCACGCACGAGGCACGCGGGCTTGCAGGCGCTGCTGCAACCGCTGCACATGACCGTCGAAGAACGTCTCGACGTCGTCAGCGCCCTGTGGGACCGCGACCGCCTCGTGCGCGAACAAGCCCTGGCCAATCTGCAGAGCTACGGCCGCCACGGCCTGCTCGCCTTGCGGGCCCTGCGGGTCTTCGAACGGCACCCGAGCACCAGCGGGAACGCCCCGATCTACCAGCGCGCGGCAGTGCGCCTCTTGCGCGATGCGAGCACGGGCGTCAGCGACGTCGCCGCGGCGATGCTCCAGGACGCGGACCTGATCCTGCGCGGCGAGAAGGCTCGAGAGGAAGCGATCACGAGCGACGACCAGAGCAGCACTCTACTGGCCGACATCGTGACCGGTTGTCGCGGCGAGCAGGAGGGCACTCTCGAAGCACTCGCTCGACTCGCAATCTCGCGCAAGGCGTTCGCCGACGCGGCAGACGACGCTCTGCTGCTCGCGTTCGTCTCCTCGCTCGGCACCGGCGACAAGGATTCCTGGCTCTGCGCCGCGCGCGCGCTCGCCGTGGTCGGCCCCCGCGTGTGCCGCCGGCTGCCCGACTTCACCGAAGCGTTGCTGCAGTCGCGCACTTCGTTCGAACCGACGCCGGACCCCGACATCGTCTTCGTGGTCGAGGCCGAGGTCATGGCGGGCCAGGGCGCCAGCGTCGCCGAACTGCGCGAGGCCCTGGACTCGCCGCGCTGGCACGTCGTGCTGCATTCGCTCGTGGAGTTGATGCACCGGAACACGATCGTGGCGCAGGACGCCCCGCGGTTGCGCGCGCTGCTGTCGGCGAAGTTCGCCCCGATCGGTCTGACGCTCGGCAGGACGTTCGTCGTGGCAACGGGCGCGCAGCCCTACAGCGTCCAGCAGCGCGAACAGTCCGACTTCGTGCGTCTCGTCGCCGCGCTGGCGCTCGCGAGCATCGGTGAAACGCCGTGGACCGATCGCGACGTGTGCAGTGAGCTCGCCGACGCCTTGTCACTCGAGTCGAGCGAGGTCCCCGCGGCAGTCGCCGAGGCGATCAAGGAGGGGCGCTTGGCCGCGCTCGTCCAGAAGTTCGAAGCCAAGGCGCAATCGAACATGGGCTGGCCGCGCTTCCCGTGAGGGCCGTGCGCGGTTCAGTGCACGCGCTGATCCTGACGAAGAAACACGGCATGCACGCCGCCTGCTGGACCAGGACTGTTCTCGTCGCGCTCGCTGCTGTCCCCGTCGCGGCGCAGCACCGGCGGCTTCGGTGCTCGGCACGCTGCAGCTGGCGAAATAGTCAGCGCACCGTCGCCGCGCGGGGCTTCGTCTGCAGCGCGATCCACACCGTCGGGCAGGTCTGGGCCGGCGGCGGGCCAAGGCGAACCCGAACTGCTCGCGCGCGCCCACGGTGCCCGATCCGCGCCCTGTTCTGCTGCTTCGCACCAGCCGTCGCGGCCGCGTACCGCGCTGCGCTGGCCGCATCGGGCGGCGCCTGACCGTCGGCCCACCGCTTCAGCACGCCATCGCGCGCCCCGGAACCGCGCCGACGGCGATATGCTGCCTTCACCATGCGCGTCACCGCTCGCCGCTTTCTCGCCGCCGCCGTGCTGTCCGCAGTCGGCACGGCCCAGTCGACTCTCGTCGTGCCCGTAACGCACGCGACGATCCAGGGCGCGATCGCCGCGACCGTGAACGGCGACACCGTGCTCGTGCTGCCGGGCACCTACTTCGAGCGCATCGACTTCCTCGGCAAGGCGATCGTCGTGCGGAGCACGGGAGGAGCAGCGGCGACGACGATCGACGGCAGCTCCGGCGGGCCGGTGGTGACGTTCGCGACCAACGAGCCGCCTGCGGCGCAGCTGATCGGCTTCACGATCACGCATGGACTCGGCGCGACGGTCAGCAGCCCGCTCCTGCTCGCGCGGTCGACCGCCGGCGGCATCCAATGCGTCAACGCGTCGCCGACGATCCGCGCCTGCGTGATCACGGCCAACCAGGGCGGTGCCGGCGGCCCGCCTGTCACCGGCAGCTTTTCCGCCGGCGCCGGTGGGCCCGGCGGCATCCTCGCGTCCGAGTCGGCGCTGCACCTGATCGACTGTGCGATCACCAACAACGTCGGCGGCCAGGGTGGCATCGGCACCGTAAGCACGTCGAACGCCGGGCGCGGCGGGGCCGGCGGAGCCTACTTCGCGTTCACGGTCGCCGGTTCGGCGCCGGAGATCCTGCGCTGCACATTCACCGACAACGGCGGCGGCAGCGGCGGCACCTCGGGCGTGGCCTTCGGCGTAGGCGGCCGTGGCGGCGTGGGTGGCATCGAGCTGCACGTGACGGTCGCGGTGGGGCTGACCCAATGCGGGATCCGCGGCAACACTGGCGGCAACGGCGGCACCGCGGCGGGCGCAAGCGGCCTCGGCGGCCTCGGCGGCCACGGCGGGTTCGACATCTCGTCCCAGCTGTTCGTCCCGGTGCCGGTCCAGATGGGGAGCTGTGCTGTCGTCGGCAACGTCGGCGGCAATGGCGGCGGCGGCCCCAACGCGTCCGGCGGCCACGGCGGCGGCTCTACCGGCCCGACCCGATTCACCGGGCTCGGCTGCACCTTCGCGGGCAACGCCACCGGCACTCCGCTGGCTTCCGGCACCGGCACCGGCGGCGTCGTGGGCGGCGGCGGGGTGTCGACGTTCGCGCTGCAGAACTGCGTGCTGTGGGGCAACACGCGGCTCGGCGCGCCTTCGGACCTGTACGTGTCCGGCATCGTCGGCCTCGTGAACAGCAGCGACCTCGGCGCCACGACCGGCACGATCCTCGGCACCGGCAACCTCAGCACCGACCCGCTGTTCGTGAACCTGGCCAGCGGCGACGTCCACCTGACCGCACCCTCGCCGTGCCGCCACACGGGGACCCCGGCCGCCAACGCGCCGCTGTTCGACCTCGACGGCGATCCGCGCATCGTCGGACCGGCGACTGACATGGGCGCCGACGAATGGGACGGCCTCACCGGCTCGCGCGAGGACCTCGCGCTCGACCTCGCGGTGAACGGCGGCTACGCGCCGGGCGTCGTGGCGTCGACTGCCGTGGCCGGCAACCTCGTGGCCCTGCGCGTGCAGTCGCCGGGCGGCACGTTCGCGGGATCGTTCACGGTCGTGCTCGCGGAGCCGTGGTTGCCGCCCATCGAGCCGGTCGGACCGGTGGCGTTCCCAGAGCTGCACGTGACGTTCGGCGCTGCGTGGCTCGCGACGCTGCCTGGCGGCGTCGGTCCAGCGGGCCTGACGCTCGCCGCCGTGTGGCCGCCCGGGCTCGCGGGCTTCGCGCTGCGGCTGCAGGCCGTCGCGATCTCGCCCGTGGCGCGCAACACGCTGTTCGCCGCGACCGCCGCGCGCGACCTGATCCTCTAGCCGCGCTCCTCAGCGCGACAGCTCGGCGAGCAGGTTCTTCGCCGGCGTGAAGCCCGGGGCGAGCTCGAGCGCCTTCTTGCACGCGGCGATCGCGTCCGCATTGCGGCCGGGGCTGCGCCTCAGGAAGTCGGCGCGGAAGGACCACACGACCGCGTTGTCGGTGTCGACGCGCGTCGCGCTCTCCATCGTCCGCCACGCCGTGAGGAAACCCGAGCCGTCCTCGGTCGCCAGTGCGAGCACCGCCTGTGCGCCAGCCATGCAGATGGCGTTCTGATCCGGCGCAGGCCGAGTTGATGTGGCGTTCAAGCCGAGGTCCAGGCAGCGCCCCGGCGCGGAACACTTTGCCCGTCGCGAACTGCCGCCGCTGGAATCACGGCAACCGCTTCTGGTGACATGTCGCCGCGCACCGCCAACGCCGTGAACATCCGCCCCGACGCGAGGGGCTTCGGCGGCAACATCGCCGTCACCATCACGCAGTCCTTCAGGCCTTCGCTGAGCTCCGGTGGCACGACCAGCGAGCGAGTCGGGCCCATCTCGTGATAGAGGTCCCATGCAATCGCCGCGTGCGCGAGCGGCAGCGTGCGACGATCGGCATGCTTCAAGGCGAACAACCGCTCCGACGCCTTGGCCAATCGCTCGGGCTCGCTCAATACCTGCGGGTCGAACGAGACCAGCAGCGTGCCCGGCACCCACTGCTCGTTGCCCTCGGCGAAGAACTGGTCGTTGCACTGCACCACGGCGGCCGGCAGCAGCAAGCCTGACCTGCGCACCTTCAACCGCACGCGCTGGGCCCGCGTGCGCAACAGCGGATAGCCGAACCGCAGCACAGCCGCGACCAACACCAGGACTACGAGCCACGCGATGTCTTCATCGGGCGGACTTGCCTTGCGTTCCGCGGCAGCCATCCCCATGCGCGCGATGTGGATGCCTGCCCCGAGGAACGCCGGGAACTGCAGCAGCCAGCAGAGATCTGCCCACGGCATCCCGTCGTCGTTCGGCGCGAGCAGCTTCTCGAGCTTGCCAGCCCGTTCCAGGGCGCGCAGCTGCTCGCGCTCTCGGGAGAGGTTCACGGCGCCACCTCCAACGGCAACGCCGCGCAAAGCCCTGCCGCGGCCTCACCCCACAGACTGCTCTGCACGACACGGGCATGCCCCGCGTCGCGGCGTTCGGGATCCGCCAGCACGAACAAGAGGCGCGAGGTCACTTTCTCCTCGGGAAGGAAGTTGGGGCTGATGCGAAGGTGGGCAAGCTCGAAGGTCCCCGGGCCCACCTCCGCGGTCACCGCGGTGCGGCTCCCGTCGTGATCGCGCACGGTCGTGCGGCGGAGGATCGCGGCCACCAGCGATGCCAGCGCCGCGGGCGTCGTCTCCATTCCTTCGACGAGGCGACGCAGCCGGTCACCGGCCGCGACGAGCCCTTCGAGGGCAGCGGCATCGTTCACGCCGAAGGCGACGAGGACCGTCGCGCTCCGCAGTTCGTCGCCGGCCGCGGCGGGCGCAAGGGCGACGACCACGCCCGGCACCTGCACGGCACGCCGGTAGAACGACAGCGTCTCCCGGGTCGGAGGCCCGAGCAGGATGGCGCGCACCAGAAGACACGAGGCGGCAAGTCCCGCCACGACCCACAGGCCGGGGCCCCGCGTGAAACCGGCGACCACGAGCGCAATCGCGAACAGGCAGACGAACGCGATCTGCAGGTAGACGCCGTGCAGCACTGCAGCGGGACGACCGAAGCCCGAGGGCACGCCACCGAACCACTGCCAGATCTCGTTGTCGCGCACGACCTCGAGCCGGGCTCGCTGCTCGGCGAACAGGGCTCGCAGACCTTCGTCGTCGTCGAGCCGGACCGCCTTCAAGGCAGGTCCGAGATGATCGCCACTCGCCGTCATTGCGTCGCTTCTACCACGGCGAACTCGTCGCCTCCACGACCCCGGCCCTGACGTCGCGCGATGCATCTGTGACCTGCGTGCCCCTCTGGTCGGGCGCGCAAGACGCTCCTAGCATGCTCGCCGAGCAACGCCCCCATGAGCCTCGCCCCGTTCCCGCTGCTCGTCGCACTCGCGGCGACCCCTGCCGCGCAGGATCCGCCATCGCAGTCCCCCGACCCCGTCTCCCTCGTCGCCAAGGCCGAACGGCTCGTCGCAGGGAAGGAGGAAGTCGAAGACGCGGCGCTGCTGCTCTGGCAGGCGCTCGAGATCCTCGCGGCGAAGCCTCAGAACCCGATGCGCGACGCGACGGCGATGACGGCGCGTTATCTACTCAACGAGCACGATCCGCTCGAGAAGGAACGGCGGCGCGTCTACGCGTCGATCGCCAAGCAGCAGGTGGAGCTCGCGCAGTCCTACCGTTCGCGTAAGTGGTTCGAGGCGGCTGCCACGAGGCTCGACGTCGCGATGCGCTTCGACGTCGACGCAACGACCAAGGAGCGGGCCTTGCTCGAAGCGGCGCGGCCGAAGCCGAAGGCCGAGGCTGCACCAGAGAAGAAGGAGGAGCAGCCGAAAGCGGGTGCGCTGTTGCAGCGAGCGAACACCGTCCGGGTGATGGGCGCATGGCGCGAGGCCGACGGCCGGATCTCGAGCCCGGCGCACTCGGGCAACGAGCCTCTGTTCGAGTGGGAAACCAACGCAGTGCACGAGAACCACGAGATCGTGGTCGAGTGGAAACCCGCAGATCCGAAGCAGTCGCACAACCTGGCCATCGCGTGCGGCTTCGACACCGACATCGATGACCGCTACCAGGTCCAGTGTTATCTCCACACAGAGAGCAAGCAGTACGCGCTCGTGATCCTTCGCGTCGAAAACGGTGAGTATCGAAAACTGGTCGAGGTCTGGCAGAAGGCGACGGTGCCGGCCGACGGCGTCCATCGGATCGCGATCCAGATCCACGACAAGCAACTGCTCGCGCGGCTCGACGACAATCCGGCCGTCGAGGCTCTCGCCGCAGAGCCAGTGCGCGGCAGGGTGGGACTGCTCGTGGGGATGAACAGGACAGCGTCGTGCCCGATCGAGTTCCGCGCGTTCCGCATCGACCCGCTGCCAGCGGACGCCCCGACCGATGACGAACTGCGCGAACGGGCGGCAGCCGAAGTGCAGCAGTCGGTCACGGGCTTCGTCGACGAGGCGAAGGCCCTGATCGCGAAGAAACAACCAGAGCAGGCTGCTGAGCTGCTGCGCGAGGCTCTCCGCGAACTGCGCAAGCTGCCGGCCGGCGTGCTGCGCACGAACCTCGCTGCCACGATCGAGCAGATGCTCACACAGACGGACAGCCTCGCCCCGAAGCGAAAGAAGACCGCGCAGGCCATCGCGGCCGAGCTGGTCGGTCTCGCCGACAAGTACGCGGCCGCAGGCAAAGCACGCCTCGCCTTCGTGCTCGCCGAGGATGCCGCCAATTTCGACCCCGACGGCCAGGCCCCACGGCTCGCCGCGGCGCGCGAGGCAGTGCAGAAGTGGAACTCGGACCAGGCCCGCGCGCGCGCGAGCGAGCTCGCCCCGCCTGCTGACGACGGCACCGTGCTGCGCGAGTGGTTCGCCGAGGGCAAGCTGCTCCACGGCGGCTCGTCGGCGTGGCAGATCGAGGGCCCGTGCGCGCGTGTGCCCGCTCTGGCACCCGACGGCTGTACGGGATGGATGCCGAAGGCTGGCACGCCTGCGCTGACGAAGGCCAGGGTATTCGCGCACCTGCCGCCGCACGCGGCGGCTGGCTTCTGCTTCGACGTTGCCGGACCGCACGACCACTCGGTCGCGATCCTCGACCGGCAAGGGCCCGGACTCGCGCTCAGTGCCTACCGCTTCGCGGGCCAGAAGTGGATGCAGCTGGGCCGCAAGAAGATCCCGCTGGACGCGTGGCGGCTCGATGGCTGGTTCCAGATCGACATCGAAGCCACGGCCACGGGGTTGACCGTGCGCAGCGCGGGCGCCGAGCTCGTGCTCGACCGCAAGATGCTCGGCAATGCGAACGGCCGCTTCGGCTTCTTCGCGACGAACGCCGACAAGACGGCAGCGACCGTCGAGCTACGCGCCTTCCAGGTGCCCCCGTAGGCTGGAATCGATAGCATCTTCGCCCCCGCTTGCCGCTGGCGCGCTCCGATCGCGCCTGTGACACTGTCACCTCCGCCGATCCCGCACGTGACCGACATCCGTCTGATCCGCAACTTCTGCATCATCGCCCACGTGGACCACGGCAAGTCCACGCTCGCCGACCGCCTCGTCGAGATGACCGGCACCGTCGAGAAGCGCCAGATGAAGGAGCAGCTGCTCGACGACATGGAGCTCGAACGCGAACGCGGCATCACGATCAAGGCGCGCGCCGTCGCGATGAACTACAAGGCCAAGGACGGCGTGACCTACCAGCTCAACCTGATCGACACGCCGGGACACGTCGACTTCAACTACGAGGTGCTCAAGTCGCTACAGGCTTGCGAAGGTGCGCTCCTGCTCGTCGACGCCTCGCAGGGCGTCGAAGCGCAGACCGTGGTCAACGCGCACCTCGCGGAGCAGGCGAAGCTCACCGTGCTGCCCGTGCTCAACAAGATGGACCTGCCGCACGCGCGGCCGATCCAGGTCGCGACCGAGATCGAAGACGCGATCTGCCTGCCCGCCGAGGACGCGATCCCCGTCTCCGCCAAGACGGGTCTCAACGTCGACCTCGTGCTCGAGGCGATCGTCGCGAAGATCCCGGCTCCGGCCGGCGACCCGCAGGCGAACCTGCAGGCGCTGATCTTCGACGCGGTCTACAACGACTACCGCGGCGTCGTCGTCTACGTGCGAGTCTTCCAGGGCACGATCAGGAGGACCGACATGATCCGCATGATCGCCACCATGACCCAGCACGAGGTCATGGAAGTCGGCAAGATGAAGCCGGACATGGAAGCGGTCGAGGAACTGCACGCGGGCGAGGTCGGCTACGTCGTCGCCAACATCAAGAAGCTGCAGGACGTGGTCATCGGCGACACCGTCACGCACCACGACGAGAAGCTCCGCAACGTGGCGCTGCCGGGCTTCCGGCAGCCGAAGCCGATGGTGTTCTGCGGCTTCTACCCGACCGTGCCGAGCGAGTACGAGAACCTGCGCAAGGCGCTCGAGAAGCTGCGTCTCAACGACAGCTCGTTCACGTTCGAGCCCGAAACCAGCGACGCGCTCGGCTTCGGTTTCCGCTGCGGCTTCCTCGGTCTGCTGCACATGGAAGTGATCCAGCAGCGGCTCGAACGCGAGTCCGACATCGACCTCGTGCAGACCGCGCCGACCGTTCGCTACCGCGTCAAGCTGACGAACGGCGAGGAGAAGGAAGTGCGTTCGCCGAGCGAGCTGCCCGACGGCTCGGTGATCGAGGACTACCTCGAACCGATCGCGCACGTGAACGTCGTCGTGCCGGCCGAGTACATCGGCGCTGTGATGAAGATCTGCACCGACCGCCGCGGCCAGTACGTGAAGACCGACTACTACGGCCGCGAGCGCGTGATGATCGGCTTCCGCATCCCGTTCGCCGAGATCATCTTCGACTTCCACGACCACCTGAAGTCGGCGACCCGCGGCTACGGCACGATGGACTACGAGGTCGAGGGCTTCGAGGCCAGCAACCTCGTCAAGGTGCGCATCCTGATCGCCGGCGACGAGGTCGACGCGCTGTCCTTCCTGTGCCACAAGGATCAGTCCGAGAGCCGCGGCCGCAGGATCCTGAAGCAGCTGCGCAAGGAGATCCCGCGCCATCAGTTCGAGGTCGCGCTGCAGGCGGCGATCGGCGGCAAGATCGTCGCGCGCGAGTCGATCGCGCCGATGCGCAAGGACGTGACCGCCAAGTGCTACGGCGGCGACATCACGCGCAAGCGCAAGCTGCTCGAGAAGCAGAAGGAAGGCAAGAAGCGGATGCGCCAGGTCGGCAGCGTCGAGATCCCGCAGAAGGCGTTCCTGTCCGTGTTGCGGACCAGCGAGGAGGAGTGATGAATACGAAGGACTCCGCAGCCAAGGCAGCAGCGAGCGTGGCGCCCGCCGTCGCGCCAACCGGTGTCGCAGCGCCCCCGAAGTCGCGCAAGAGGGTCGCGACCATGGGCCCCGTGCGCACGAACCTCGAGGCCTTCGGCGTCGCGATCCTGGCCGCGGTGCTGCTGAAGTGGTTCTGCATCGAGGCCTACCAGATCCCGACGTCGTCGATGCAGCCGACGCTGATGGGCGACGTCGACGCGGGCGTCAACGACCGCATCCTCGTCAACAAGATCATCCAGACGTTTCGTGAGCCGAAGCGGTGGGACATCACGGTCTTCGCCTACCCGATGCAGAAGAACCAGAACTACGTGAAGCGCATCACGGGCATGCCTGGCGACCGCCTCTGCATCGCGGGCGGCAACCTCTACCTGGTCGCCGACGTCGGAGGGAAACGCACGTACACGATCCTGCGCAAGCCGGCCGACCTGCAGGAGGCGCTCTGGAAGAACGTCTATCCGGCGCGTCGCCTGTGCCAGTCGGAGAGCAAGGCGCTCGGCAAGATCTGGGTCGGCCAGCCGAACCGCATCTTCAGCGAGAGCGACGACACGATCGCAATCGCACTCGAAGGCCAGCAAGCGAGCCTCTTGTTCCGCGACGAGACCGACGGCGGGTTCGTCGACCGCGTCTGGGACGGCTACCCCGAGGCGACGGCGAAAGCGATCCGCGACGCGCAGCACAGGAAGGGGCAGCTTGGCCGGCAGGAGATCGTGCCCGACGCGCGCATCACGGCGACCATCACCGCCGAGAAGGCGCTCGAGTCCTTCGCGATGGAGATCGAAGTGCTGCGGCCCGGCTTCGACCGGTGGGTCTACGCGCTCGTCGTCCGCGGCGGCAAGGGCACGCTGCAGCTGCGGGCCAAGGAATCGCAGATGCTCGGCAGCTCGCCGGAGTTTGCGCTCGAGCTGAGCCCCGGCGTCGCGACCGAGCTGAGCTTCGCGCACGTCGACGACCAGCTCATCGCCTGGCGCGACGGCACCGAGCTCCAGACCTTCGACACCGAGGCGTGGGCCTGCCGCGAGGGTTGCGGACCCGATCCGCAGCAGGGCAAGCTCGCCGACAACCAGCGCGTGACCCCGCAGCTGCTGCTCAAGGGTCACGGCAAACTGGTCGTGTCCGACCTGCGTCTGGACCGCGACCTGCACTACACCCGCTCGGGTGCGCCCGAGATCATCGAGGTGCCCGAGGGGCACTATTTCATGATGGGCGACAACACGCTGCAGTCCGTCGACTCGCGCGACTGGACCGCGATCACGATCGGCGTCGACGCCGAGAACCGCGTCGTGCCCCCGGACACGCCGGGCGCGCGCATCGTGCGCGGCAACAAGCGCGCGATGCCGCTCAACCAGCCGCCAGATCGCGACGAGACTCCGATCGCGATCCCGAGCGAACACGCGATCGTCATGATCGACGAGTATGGCGAGATCCTGCGCCTCTCGGCCGAGATCGGGTCGAGCTGGCCCAAGATCTCGTTCCAGCGCGTCGGCGCCTCCAACGGGGACCCCGAATGGGAGGCGCCCGACACGAAGAACGCGCGCGGCGTGTCGTTCGTGCCGCGGTCCGACATCCGCGGGCGCGCGCTGCTCGTGTTCTACCCATCACGGCCGCTGGCCTGGTTGTTCGGCAGCAACTGGCCGGGCCGCTTCGGACTCGTGCGATGAGCGGAAACGGCGCGAAAGCAGAACGGGCCGAGATCCTGCGGACCAAGGACCTCGTCAAGTCCTATCGCGGCCGGCGGGTCGTCGACAACGTCAGCATCGCCGTGCGCGAAGGCGAGATCGTCGGCCTGCTCGGACCCAACGGCGCCGGCAAGACCACGACCTTCCGCATGGTGGTCGGCATGGTCACTCCCGACGCGGGCACCGTGATGCTGTCCGGCGAGAGCGTCACGAAGCAACCGATGTATCGGCGCGCGCGGCGTGGACTCGGCTACCTCGCGCAGCAGGAGTCGGTCTTCAAGCGGATGTCGGCGGTCGACAACATCCGCTGCGTGCTCGAGGCGCGGGGCATGCGGCGCAGCGAGCGCGACGAACGCGCGCACGAGCTCATCAAGGACCTGCAGCTGACGCACGTCGCCGACTCGATCGCCGAGACGATGTCGGGTGGCGAGAAGCGGCGTCTCGAGATCGCGCGTTCGCTCGCGACCGAACCGCGGCTCTTGCTGCTCGACGAGCCGTTCGCGGGCGTCGATCCGATCACCGTCGAAGAGATCCAGCAGATCCTCGCAGGGCTCGCGCGCTCCGGCATCGCGATCCTGATCACCGAGCACAACGTGATCGCGACGCTGCGCATCACGCATCGCGCCTACATCCTGAGTGAAGGGCGCGTGATCGCCGAGGGCGACGCGCAGTCGATCATCGCCGACGAACAGGTGCGGCGGGTCTACCTCGGCAACTCGTTCGGCGAAGGGATCACCGAAGAGGAAGAGCGCGGACTCGAATTGGACTGAGCCGGGTGCCTCCGGCACTCGGCTCAGAAAGCCGGCGCCGGGGTCGGTCCGCGCGGAACGACTTCGTCGCGGTTGGACGCGTGCAGCAGCGCCTCGTCCTCGCCGACCAGGTGGCGGTTCAGCAGCGAGCGCAGCGCGATGTCGGTGGTCTGCATGCCGAGTCCGCGGTAGCGCTGCATGATCGCCGGCAGATCCTGCAGGTTGCCGTTCCTGATCGCGGTTCGCGCCGCCGGATTGCCGATCAGGACCTCGACGACCGGGATGCGACCGACCCTGTGCATGCGGTGCAGCAGGCTCTGCGCAATCGCTCCTCGCAACGCGCGCGACAGCCGCGCGCGCAGCCTGGGCTGCTGCTCGAGCGGGAGCATGGACACGAGCTCCGTGATGGCGCCGACGATCGACGCGGCCTGGATGCCGGCAAACACGAGGCAGCCCGATTCGGCGGCGGCGATCGCCGCCTCGGTGGTCTCGGCGTCGCCGAGGTCGCTGACCATGATCGCATCGACGCCCGAAGCCATCGCCTGGCGGATGCCATCGGCACCGGAAGCGACGTGCCTGCCGACTTCGCGCTGGTGCAGCAGCGCAGCGCCCTGCTGATGGATGAACCGGATCGAGTCCTCGATCGTGACGATGTGCCGCGAAGGATCCTGATTCAGCGCCTCGACGAGCGCCGCCAGCGTCGTGCTCTTGCCGGAGCCGAAGAAACCGGCGACCAGCACGAGACCGCTGCGACACCGCCCCATCAACGAGACCTGCTCGGGCAGGTCCAGCGCATCGATCTGCTGCGGCGCCGCCGGCACCGGGTGCAGCACCAACGAGTGGGTTCCGGCAGCCTCGGCGATGGTCGCGCGGTAGCGCTGCCCGTTGCGCGAGACGTAGAGGACCTCGACCTGGCCTTCGGCCGCGAGCCGCGCGCGGTGGTCCGAGAACAGCATGTCGCGGGTCATCTCCTCGATCTCGCTCGCGAGCACCGGCGTGTCGTCGCCGTTCACGAACTGCCGTTTCACGCGCAGTGAGGGATTCCGCCCCGGCACCAGATGGAGCGCCGACGCACCGACGCGAGTGATCGCAGCGAGCAGGGTTTCGAGTCGTTTCGGGTCCAAGCTTCACCTCGCCGACAATTGCAGGTTTCTCGTGCGCTCGAGGATCCACGCTTTGCGTTCGGCGCGCGGATAGACGTCCTCGATGCGCACCTTACCGGTCACGACCAGGTCGGCCAGACAATGGTCGAGCGAGTAGCCGCATCGACCGCCCTCCGCGCGCAACAAGAGGGCGACATCGTTGAGATCGCCGCTGCGAACGACCTCGCTCACCATGTCGTCGACGAGCAGCAATTCGGTAGCCGCCACGGCTCCGACGCCGTTCGCGTCGGGCACCATGTGCCGGACCAGCACTGCGCGCAGCACGGCGGCCAGGGACGAACGCATGCGCGGCAGGTCGTATGGCGCGTAGAAGTCGAGGATGCGCAGCAAGGCCCCGGTCACGTTCGAGGCGTCGAGGCATGCGATCACGAGCCGCCCGCTCTCCGCGGCGCGCAGCGCGATTTCGAAGGTCTCCGGGCAACCGACGTCGCCGATGACCATCACATCGGGATCCTCGCGCAGCACGCTGCGCAGCGTCTCCGCGCGCGATGCCGTCGAGTTGCCGTAACGCCGCCGCACGACCAACGCCCCGTCCGTCGGCAGTACCACGGGCTCGTCGGAGACCACGACCACATACTGCGATGCGTCGGCGCAGGCGACGCGCACCAAGGGCGCCACCGCGTCGGCCCGCCCCATGCCGCGTTCGCCGACCACGAGCACGAGTCCCTTGCAGGTGCGCACGGTCTCCACGATCTGCTCGGGAATCCCGGCCTCGACCGGCGACATCGCCTCCTTGTCGAAGAGCGTCACGCGGACCGCGACGCCGTCGAACTGGCGAAACGCCGTCGCCGTGCCACACACGGCGCCCTGCTCCACGATCGGCCGGATGACGAAGTGGTGGTCGGCGAGCTCTTCGAGGACCTCGTTGCCCATGATCTCGCGCACGAAGTCCCAGACCTCGGGGCCGCGCACGACGTCGTCGAGCAGCTTGCGCCACTCCGTGCCGACGCGGATGCGGACGAAGCGGCCTTCGCTCACGACGAGCTCGCTCGCGTGGTTGGCACGCGCAGCGTCGAGCAGACAGCTGCTCTTCGCATCGGTCGCGTTCACGCGCGCCGTGCGCTCCTCGAAGCGTGTGACTTGCAGGGCGAGCTGCTGCTTGACGGCCTCTCCGTTGACCAGCCCCTGCTGGACCAGGATCTGACCGATCGGCCTCGTGCCGCCCGTCAGGGCCTGGATCGACAGACAACGCTCGAGTGCTGCTTCGTCGACGCTCCCACCTTCGAGCAGTATCGCCCCCAACCGGATGTCATCCATGTGCCGACCTCACGCCTCCGGAGCATCGATCGGCCAGCAGACGCTCCCGTCTTGAGGGCAACGCCGGCCCTCAACCTCCCTTCCTGTCCTTGGCGGCTGTCTGATGACGCTGCGCGGCTGCCTCGGCGAGCTCTGCCGCAAGCCGGCCCCCGCCGCTGAGGCGGCACTGGACCGCGATCTGGCGCCAGATCGGTCCCGAGCGGGGCAGGTCGCCCGCGGTCTCGGCGATCATCGCCTGCATCAGGTTGCCGAGCAGCGGGTCGCCGAGGTGCAACAGTTCGCGATCCGCCTCGGCGGGCACTGCTGTCGGCATCGGCCCACTGCCGAGTCGCGCGAGCAGTGTCGCGTAGCTGGTTCGATCTTCGAGGGCCACGGCCGCCAGCATGCCGGCCCAGCGGTGCGTGACGGACTGGCTCTGCAACGCGCCGTCGAGCGTGATCTGCAGCATGCGGCGGCGCTCCTTGCCGTCGAGATCGCCGTCCGCCAGCATCAAGATCGCACCGTCCATGTCGGGCGTCGGATACTTGCTGCGCAGTCCGAATCCGACGATCAGCGCCACCGCAACCAGGAACAGCACGAGCGGCCGCGTCAGGATCCGTTCGCGGCGAGGCGTCTCGGGAGGCGAGCCCTCTGGAGGGAAGCTACGTGAGGCTGCCGAACCCATGCAGCGCCAAGTCTCGCCGGTCGTCGTGGGGTCGGGCAACTCGAGATCCGGCCCAGCCGCACGGGCACTTCGGAGCCGGATCGTGCGGGGACTATCTCGCTCGCGAGAACCTGCTAGACTGCGCGCGAAACAGCACGGTCCTGGCCTCACGCTCCAAGACCCCGGGCAGGTTCCTTGCTGCGCCGCTCGAACTTCTTGCGCCGCAGCGAATCAGCACGGGTTGTGAAGCTCGGACTCCGGAATCCCTCAATGCCATCAAAAACCTCCAAGGCCACTGCCAAGAAGGCGAAGAGCAAGGCCCGAACTGCAAAGAAGGCGGTCAGCACGGCCAAGGCCAGGCGATCGGTCGCGGCCAAGAGCAAGACTCCGCCGGGAACCCGGCCCTCGTACGTGCCACGGGCCGTCTCCAATCTCGACGACGACGATGTCCTGATGGCCCACGGCGGGGGCGGCGGGGGCTTCGGTCGCTGCGGCGGCCGGCTGCTGTCGAGCCTGCTCGAGCAGCAACTGTGCAACCGCCTGGGTATCGCCGGGGTTGTGCACAGCCACAGCCCGCGACACTACGAGATCCGCTATGGCGAGAGCCAGGTGGCTGCGTACGCGCCGATGATCGTGTTGCGCGGCCGCGGCAGGGAAGGCAAGAGCGTCGTCATCGAAGCCATCGCGGAAGCCAGTGCCCCGATCCTGCGCAAGGTGATCGCGTTCCGCGCCCAGTACGGCCAGGAGTTCTACGTGATCCTTGTGGCCCCGGACGAGGTGCTCGACGAGATTCCCGTGGCGGCCTACGACGAGTCCTGCTCGTCGACGAACGTCAACACGCTGATCGCGCGCCTAGCGGAATAGGCAGCTGAATGGCCGCCGAATCGCGGCCGAATCGGGTTCGGGCCGCGGGGCGAGCCGAAAGCTGGCGAAGGCAGGGCCCGGCCAGTATCGTTCGTCGCCCCAAATGCCAGCAGAACCCCTGGGTCACCGACGTTGACGATCGACCTCGTCCAGCTCGCACGTCTGCTCCAACTCGACTCCCTCGAAAGCGCGTGGAGCGAGACCGCCAAGGCCCCTCGCGCGGGGGACACGAGCCGCTACGCCGCAGTCATCGACCTGCTGTGCGACCAGGACATGGCGAGCAAGGCACTTGGCATGGCGACCGTCATGATCGACGCGTTGAACGCCAACAGCGAGGTCGACGCCGCCATGGAGCTCGGCTTCCGCGTCATGCGGCGCAGCGCGCACAACGAAGCTCTCACGAAGAACGTCGTGAGCCTGATCGAGAAGCGATACGCCGAGGAGGAGTGGCTCGCCGTGCTCAAGGAGCGCGCGGGGCTGCATGCGACACCGAGTGTCGCGGGGATCCTCGAGTTCGATCGCCTGCGGCGCTACACGAAGGGATACGTCGTCTACCACTCCGCCGGCTGGGGCGAGGGCTGCATCGAGGATTTCTCGGCCGCGTCGCAGGAAGTGACGGTCGCCTTCGCGTCGGGCCGGCGTGAGGCCTTTCCGCTCGACACGCTGCTCTCGCGGTTCAAGGCACTCGATGCCAACGATCTGCGCGCGATGAAGCTGCTCCAGAAGGACAAGCTGCGCGAAGAAGCCGAACGCGATCCGAGCGCGCTGATCCGCCGCGCCGCCGCGCTCTACCGCGGCACGATCACGAGCCTGCAAGTCAAGAACGAGCTGTGTCCGTCCGTCATCCCCGAGAAGGACTGGCCCAATTTCTGGAAGCGCGCGAAGACCGCCGCGGCCAAGGACCCCTGGGTCAAGGTCGAGGGCTCGACGACGCGGCCGACGTTCGTGGTCCGCGACAAGCCGGTCGGCCTGCTCGAAGAGGCGAAGACCGCTCTCACGCACCAGAACGATCTCGGCCAGCGCATCGGCGTGCTGCGCGACTACCTCGCGCGCTGCAGCGACGTGGATGTGCGCGCGGCGATCCTCGACCTCGCGAAGCAGAACATCGAGAGCGCGATCAAGGAGAGCGCCAACAAGAAGAACGGCCCCTCCCACGCGCACATCCTCGACGGCATCCTCTTGCTCGAGGAGCACGGGCAGCGCGCCTCGATTCCCGCGGCGAACGAACTGCGCGCGCTGCTGCGCAAGGAGGACGGGTCGCTGCAGCCTGCTGCGATCGACCGGCTCGCGACGCAGGCTTCGCGCGAACACGCCGTGGAACTGCTGCCGGCGGCGCTCGGCGAGAAGTGGGCCGAGCAGTGTGCGGCGTTGCTGACCGACTGGCCGAACTCCGTGCTCGAGAGGGTCGTCGAAAAGCTCGTTGCCATGGGCAGTGGCGCTCTGTGCCTGCCGCTCTGGGACAAGGTTGCGCCGTATCCGAAACGCTTCCCGCTGCAGACCTACATGCTCGGCAAGCTCTATTCCGAGGGGACGTTCGACCTGAGCCCCCAGCGGCCGACCCCGGTCACTGTCGGTCGCGTGCTGCTGCACCTCGGCCGCGTGCTCACCGAGGAGCGCAAGAAGAGTGTGCTGCACAGCCGCCTGCTGGGCCGCCTCACGAGCCTGCTCACCGGCAAACGAGGGCTGCTGCACCGCGCGATGGAAGGCATCTCGCGCGACGACCTGTCGCACTACATCGGCATCATCAAGCGTGCCGGCGAGGACTTCCCGCAGGAGGTCGTCGACATGATCGACCGCGTGGTGGCCGACCACCACCCCGACCTGCACGCGCGACCGGAGCTGCCGTTCTGGGAGAAGGACCACATCTACACGACCCGTACCGGTCTGAAGCAAGTCAAGGAGGAGTATCGCGTGCTGGTCGAGGACAAGATCCCGACCAACAGCAAGGCAATCGGATCCGCGGCAGCGCTGGGCGACCTCAGCGAGAACAGCGAGTGGGACGCCGCGATGGAAGAGCAGCGCAATCTCACGGGACGCGCGCAAGCGATGGACCAGCAGATCCGCAGCGCGCGTCTGATCGAAGAGCAGGAGATCCCGGCGGATCGCGTCGCGCCGGGCACGAAGATCACGCTCGTCGAAGAGCAGAGCGGCAAGCGGATCGTGTATCGCGTGCTCGGCCCGTGGGACGTCGACGATCAGACGATCAACTACCTGGCACCCATCGCCAAGGACCTGCTCGGCAAGAGTGTCGGCGACAGCGCCGAGCTACCGGCCGTGAGCGGGTCGATCCGCGTCCGCGTCGAAGCCATCGAACGCATCGTGTGACTGCCGATCCGCTCCCGTTCCGACTCGACCTCGGCGAGGGCCACTATCTCGTCGGCGATCAGCTGGCCGGCGAGCGACCCGGCTACGTGTTCCTGCACGGCCTCGGTTCGGTGCGCGGTGGCGAGAAGAGCGCTTCGCTGCTCGCGCACGCCGCTGCACACGGACGCGCGTTCCTGCGCATCGACATGCGCGGTCACGGCGACTCTTCGGGCAAACTCGGCCGCGTCAAGGTCAGCGAGCTGATCGCCGACGCCGTGCGCACGCTCGAACGCACGGGCCCGTGCCGCCTGGTCGGCTCGAGCCTCGGCGCACTCGTCGGCGCCTTCGCGGCCGCCGCCCGCCCCGAGCTCGTGCGGGGTCTCGCCCTGCTCGCGCCGGCGGTCGGGTTCGTGACGAACCTCGCCCGACGCCTCGATCCGCAGGGGCGCATGTGGACCAGCGAGGGACTCGGCTTCGTCGTCGAACCGCAGGTCATCGAAGACGGCCAGCAGCTCGACGAGTCCGGCCTGCCAATGCGTCTTCGCGCGCCGACGCTCGTCGTGCACGGCTCCGCCGACGAGGTGATCCCGGTCCGCGCCGGCGAGCGCTTCTTCGCGGCCATCCCACACGCCCGCAAGGAGCTGTGGATCGTGCCCGGCGGCGACCACCGCCTGAACACGATCGCCGACCAGATCTGGACACGGTTCGATAGCTTGCTCGATCGCGTAGGATGATCCGGGTCACCACCGCCTCGCCCGCGTTCCCTCCATGCGACTCCAAGACCTGCAGACGCCGACGCTGCTGATCCACCTCGACCGGGTGCGACACAACCTGGCGGCCATGCAGCGCTGGCTCGGTAGCCGGATGGACCGCTGGCGCCCGCACGTGAAGACGTGCAAGGTGCCCGAAGTGCAGGCACTGCTGCTGCAGGCCGGTGTGCGCCGCTTCAAGTGCGCGACGACGCGCGAAGCCGACGTGCTGCTGCAGGCGGCCACGGACGCGCGCTGTGGTCCGATCGACGTGCTGTTGGCGATGTCCACACACGGAGCCAACCTCGAGCGCGCAACCGCTCTCGCGGCGGCGCACCGCGCGCACCGTCTGTCGGTGACGACGGAAGAGCCGCACCACGCCGCGGCACTGCACACGCGCAGGCTCGGCGCCTTCGTCGATCTCGACCCGGGCTACCATCGCACGGGAATCCCGCTGTCCGAACGCGAACGCATCGCCGCCGTCGTGCGCGCCGCGGGGCCGGGCCTGCGCGGCCTGCACTGCTACGAGGGCCACCTGCACGAAGGCACCATGGCCGAGCGGCAGACGCTGGCGCATGCGATCTACCGCGACTTCACGGCACTGGCCCGCGATCTCGCGGTGCGCTGCGAGCTCGTGACCTCGGGCACGCCGACGTTCCCCGCGGCGCTCGCGTTCCGGGACTTCGCCGCATTCGATCACACCGTGAGCCCAGGCACCGTCGTCTACTGGGATGCGCGCAGCGCGCAGCTCGGCATCGAGGGCTTCCGCTGCGCGGTCGAGGTGCAGGCGCGAGTCATCAGCCGCCCGACTGCGGAACGCTTCACGGTCGACGCCGGCAGCAAGGCGCTCGACGCGGCCGCGGGCAATCCGTGCGCCGAACTGGCCTGCGAGTGGACCGGCACGGCGCAGACACCGAGCGAAGAGCATCTGCCGCTGCGCTGTGCGGCCGGCGCAGCGCCGCCGCTCGGCACGCTGGTGCGACTCGTGCCGCGCCACGTGTGCCCCACGGTGAACCTCGCCGACGAGGCCGTGCTGCTCGACGAAGGGCGGATCGTCGCGATCGCGCCGATCCGGGCGCGCGGCCACGAGACCGTCTGCGACACTTCGCCGCGCGAAGCACGGGTGCAGCAGTGATCCCCGTTCCTCCGCACCTGCAACGACTCGCCGACCGGATCGATGGCTGGCTCGATCTGCGCTGTCCCGAACGGGTCCTCGAGCTGCTGCCGCCGATGCTCGCCGATCCTGCGGCCCGTCCGGCGGGGCTCACGATGCGCATCCGCGCCTACGTGCGGCAAGCGCGCTGCGCCGAGGCCTTGGTGGACCTGGCCGAGCTGCGCACGACGCAGCCGGACCTGGACTGGATCGACCTGACCGAGGCGTGGTGCCGCAAACGCACCTCCGACCTGCGCGGTGCGATCCGCTGCATGGAGCAGTTGATCGGGCGCAACCCGCGATCCGACATCGGCCACTACAACCTCGGGTGTTACCTGGCCCTGGACGGCCAGCGCGATCGCGCGATCGACGAAGTGACGATCGCCTGTGGCATGCAGCCCGAGTTCCGCGATCACGCGCGCGACGAACCCGATCTCGACAGCCTGCGCACCGACACGCGTTTCCGCCAGCTCATGCGCCAGGGCGGCTCTGCCGGCGAAGCCGCAACCGGCGGTGGCTTCGAAGCGGGGTCGGACCCCGGACGCAACTGATTCGGGAGTGCGCGCAGGTTCGCGCACCCTCGGCAGGCGGCCATGGCAGCGGGACTCCCGCATCGGCCATCAGTCGGGTTCCACGTCGTGGTCGAAAGAGGGATCCCTTGCGATCTCCACCACTCACTCTCGACCCCAGCGCAGCGCGCCTTGCCCTCGAGAGCAACATCGCGAGGGTGGTTGCCGTCCCACGCGACACCATCGAGCCGCTGCTCTGTGCCCTCGTCGCGGGCGGCCACGTGCTGCTCGAGGGCATTCCCGGCATCGGGAAGACGCTGCTCGCGCGGACGATCGCAAAGAGCATCGACGGCGAGTTCCGCCGCATCCAGTTCACGAACGACCTGATGCCGAGCGACGTGGTCGGCACGGCCGTGTGGCGACCCGACATCGGCATGTTCTCGTTCGTGCGCGGCCCGCTGTTCGCCAATCTCGTGCTGGCCGACGAGATCAACCGCACGAGTCCGCGCACACTGTCCTGTCTGCTCGAAGCCATGGAGAGCGGTCGCGTCTCGGTCGAAGGCCAGACGCTCGAACTGGGCCTTCCGTTCACGGTGCTCGCGACGCGCAATCCGATCGAGTTCCACGGCACCTACCCGGTGCCCGAAGCCGCGCTCGATCGCTTCCTCGTGCGCGTCGAGATCGGCTATCCGGAGGCCGTGTTCGAAAAGGCGCTCTACAAGGGCAGCGATCCCGAAGTGGCACTCGCGCAAGTGAGGCCCGTGCTCTCGCGCGACGATCTGCTGGCCATGCGCTCGCTGGCGGCCGAGGTCCAGGTGCGGTCGCCCGTCGCCGAATACGTCTACCGCGTCGTGCAGGCGAGCCGGACGCATGGCGACGTCCAGCTCGGTGCGAGCCCGCGCGCCGCGCTCGCGTGGCTCAAAGCCGCCAAGGCACGCGCGTTGTTCGACGGCCGCAACTACGTGCTGCCCGACGACCTCAAGGCGCTCGCGATACCGGCTCTCGCGCACCGGCTGTTCCTGCGCGGTGGCGCGCCGGCATCCGATCTCGTGCAGGAGGTCGTGCGAACCACCGAGGTTCCGCTCTAGGCGGAGAGCGACCGTGCGCGTCCGCCCGACCACTCTCGGCACGAAGGGCCTCCTGCTGCTCGGCGCGCTCGAGTTCACGTTCCTCGCGAGCGGTTATCGGAACCTGTTCTTCCTGCTCATCGCGTTCTGCTGCTCGCTCGGTGGGCTCTGTCTCGTGTGGTCGGTCGCGAACCTGCGCCGGCTCGCGGCGCGGCTTCACGAGCCGCCGTTCGCCCCGGCCGATACCCCGCGCCCGCTGCGGCTCGAGCTGCACTGTCGGAAGGCGCGCGTGGACCTCGCGGTCGAGCTGCGTGTGCGCGGAGAGTGGACCGAGATCGCCTACGCGCCGACCGCGACCGGCACGATCGAGCTCGACGCGAAGTTCCCTGGACTGCCGCGTGGAGTGCACGAGGTGCAGGGCATGCGGGTCCTCACGCGCTTCCCGTTCGGCTTCTTCCGCGCGCGTCTCGACCTGCCTGTGTCCGCGACGCTCGTGACCTTCCCGAATCCCGACGCCGCGGACCGGGACGAACTCGGCCTCGACCACCATAGCTCGTCGCACATGGCGCACGCGGGCCAGCGCAGTCCGTCGGTCGCCGGCTTGCGCGAATTCCGCACCGGCGATGCGCTCGCCGACGTGCATTGGAAGGCCAGTGCCCGGCGTGGCACGCCGATCGTGAAGGAACGCGAGATCGAGAGCGGCACGGGCATCGAAGTGGCGATCGACCGCCGCTGCGCGCCAGAAGCACTCGAGTCCGCGCTGGCCATTGCGACCAGCGTGCTGTTGGACCGGCGGCACGACGAGCGCAGGCTGCACCTGCGCAGCCAGGACTGCGCGCTCGAAGTCGGCCCGCGGCGCAACGGCGAGGCGCAGGCACTGCGCTGGCTCGCGGCAGCGACGCTGCTGCCGCCGTCTGCGCCGCCCGTGCCATCTACGTCGGCCGCATGTCTGTGGCTGCCGGCACGCACGGCAGGAGGTTCCTGATGACCGACAGCCTCTTCCCGATGCTGCTCGTGCTGACCATGTTCGACCTCGGGTTCGTGCAGATCACCGAGGCCGTGCCCGGCACCGGCCTGCTGCCGCTGTGGCTGCTCGCCGCCGGATCGCCGTGGCTGCGACGCATGCAGAGATACACGACGTATCGCGTGATCTGGAACCTCTGCGTCGTCGTCGTGTTCGCGATGCTCGTCAACCACGCGTCGACCACGGGCCTGCTGCACATGCTCGAGGACGGCCTGCTGCTCGCCGTGTTGTGCCAGGTGCACCTGCTCAACAACGTCAGCGACAGCCAGCGCCCCGATCTCGTCTTCTTCAACTCGTTCCTGATCGCATTCGTCACGAGCTTCTTCTCGTCCGACCTGATGTGGTCGGTGCTGTTCGTGCTGCATTCCCTCGCGTTCGTGCCGGCGCTGCAGATCCACGTGCTCGCGCAACGCAGACTGGCACTCGGACGCCGCCTCACGCTCTCGATGATCCGCGACGGCATGAGACGCACGGTGGTGGTCGGCATCGTCACGGCCATCGTGTTCGTCGCCTGGCCTCGCAACTTCCAGCGCGAAGGATGGCTCGGCGGCACGTTCATGCTGCGCGAGGAGTTCGCAGCCGGTCTCGCCGAAGAGATCCGCCTCGATCGAGAGCATCGCGTCTTCCTCAGCAACGAAGTCGTCATGGTCGTGGAGCCGTCTTCTGGCCAGGCCGAGGACGTGCCGACACATTGGCGCGCGACCGCCTTCTCCGAGTTCGACGGCTCTTCGTGGCACCCGCAGGATCTCACCTACTTCGGCGCGCGCGCGAGCGATCCGATGTGGGAACGCAGGCCGGACGGGTCCTGGGACCGGGAGCTGCCACCCGGCAATGGTGTCGTGCGCGTCCGGCTCATCGACTCCACGGCCAGGCGGTTGATCTGTCCGCTCGAGAGCCGCTCGATCCGCATGGGCCGCGCGGAAGGGCTCGCATTCGACCCACAACCCTATGGCGTGTTGGCCTTCGTGCAGCCCGACGACGCATCGGGCCAACCGATCGTCTATTCGATACAGCTCGGAGCGAACTCGGGCATCACGCGCGCGTCGGCGCGGGCCCGCGATCGGCTGACCTCGCTGCCGAAGAGCCGCGTGCCTGGGTGCCTGCCGGAGCTGGCCGCGCGTCTGCGCGCGCAAGCACCGCCGGCCGCGGACGAGGCCGCGATCGCACGCGCGAGCTGCGCGTGGTTGCAGCAGCACAGAAGCTATCAACTGCCCGGTGAGCCCGGCTTCGCGTCGGACATCGAGTCGTTCCTGCTCGGAACGGGGTCGGGCCACTGCGAGTACTTCGCCACCGCGCTCGCGCTGGTCCTCCGGCAGCAGGGGATCCCGTGCCGGCTCGTCGGCGGTTTCCTCGCGCATGAGTGGGATCCGCAGATGAAGGCCGTCGTGGCGCGAGCACGGCATGCCCATGCCTGGGTCGAAGCACTGATGCCCGATGGTTCGTGGATCACTCTCGACGCGACGCCCGCAGCCGACGTGATGCAGGGCCACACGGCGCACTTGACGTGGTGGCGGGCCATCACGGCAGAACTCGAACGGCTCTGGCAGGAGGTGACCGATTTCGACGCGGACAAGCGCGCCGCGTGGCTGCAACGCCTGATCTCGATGCCCGTGGACCATCCGTTCCCGACTGCGGCCGTGGCCCTTGCCGTCTTCGGGCTGTTCTACCTCGCGCGGCGGCGGCGGCAGGTGCTGCCCGCGATCCTGAAGCTGCAGCGCGCGGTGCGGGCTGCCGGGATGACGCTGCGAGCCGGAGAGACTCCGCGCGAGCTCCTGGTCCGAGCCGGTTCGGCGCAGCTCACGCCGGAGTCTCTCGCCGCGCTGAAGACCGCTGCGCTCGAGCACGAAGCGCTGCGCTACAGCAGCGAAGCCACGGCCGAGAACTGACCGCCGAGAGCACGCATGCTGAGAGCAGCTGGAGCTCCGCATGCTGCGAGTCACGTTCGACCAGAACTGCCGCCGATGCATGAGTGCTCCGGATTCGTCATCGGTTGCACCGCCGCCCCACTTTTCCACTCAGAACACCAGTTCTCGCGAGCAATCGAGGACCTCGGCGACACGTTTGCTGCCATGGTCCGTACCCGTGCAGACGGCTTGACACTCTTGGCGAAGCTGATAATATATGCCGAATCAGAATGAGCGCTTCTCCCAGACGCCAGAAGAAGCCGCAGCAGGGCGCGTTGCCGTTCCGCCAGAACGGCGGCAAGAGGCCAGGTGCGGGCAGGAAGCCCAAGGGGGAGAGGGCGGGTGTCAGCCACGCGCCGCGAGCTCTGCTCGCAGCGCGCTTCCCGGCGCACGTGACACTGAAGGTGATGCGCGGGTTGCCGCGCTTGCGCAGCAAGAATGAGTACGCGGCGTTGCGCGCCGCGTTCGCCGCCGGATGCAGGGGCATAGCCCGTGCATCCGACGGCGGCAGCTTCCGTCTCTGCCACTACGCCGTGCTCAACGACCACTTGCACCTGCTCGTCGAGGCCCGCGATCGCCTCGCGCTTGCGCGAGGCGTTCAGGGCCTCGCGATCCGCATCGCCAAAGCCTTGAACAGGCTTTGGCGACGCCGCGGCACCGTGTTCGCCGACCGCTACCACGACCGCATCCTGAAGACGCCGCGCGAGGTCCGCAACGCGTTGTGCTACGTGCTCGCAAACGGCAAGAAGCACGCCGCCGAAGGACGCGAGGTCCACGTGCACGCCGTCATCGACACGTTCACCTCGGCGCCTTGGTTCGACGGCTTCCGCGAACGGATCATCGTTCGCGGTCTCGACAAGATCGAGCGTCCAACGACGGACGCTCGATCGTGGATGCTGACGATTGGCTGGCGTCGGCACGGGCTCCTCTCCGTGCACGATCTGCCGGCTACTGGGTGAAGCACCTGTTCTCGCCTACTTCATCCAGGCTGGCTTGCGCTTGCCGAGGAAAGCCGCAAAACCCTCGCGCGCTTCGGGCGTCGCGCGCAGCGCGGCGATCCACTTCGAGGTCACCGGGATCGCATCCTCGAGCGACAGGTGGGCCACGGCGCCGATCAACTGCTTGGCGCTGGTGACCGCCGCCGGCCCCGACGACAGCAACTCGTCGGTGGCGCGCTGGACCGCGGCGTCGAGCTCTGCGGCCGGCACGGCGCGGTGCACGAGCCCGATGCGCTGCGCTTCGCGGCCATCGAAGCGTTCGCCCGTGAGGAACAGCGTTCGCGCGCGCCCCGCGCCGATCTTCTGCATCACGAACGGCGAGATCACGGCCGGCACGATGCCGAGCTTGACCTCGGTGAGGCCGAACTGGCAGTCCTCGGTGCAGATCGCGAGGTCGACTGCCGCGGTGAGACCCGTGCCGCCGCCGAGCGCGTGGCCGTGGATGCGGCCGACGACTGGCTTCTTGCATCGCGCGATCGACAGGAACATGCGAGCCATGCGCTCCGCGGAGCGCTCGTTGCGATCGGGCGGCAGGTCCGCCTGTTCCTGCATCCAGGCGAGGTCGGCGCCGGCCGAGAAGCTCTTGCCGTTGCCGCTCAACACGACGACGCGCGCCGTCGGATCGCCGTCGGCCGCGCTGAACGCAGCCTGCAGTTCGTCGACCACGGTGCCGTTGAAGGCATTGCGGACTTCGGGGCGATTGAGGCGGACGTGCAGGATCGACCCGTTCGGGACGACCTCGAGAGTCTGGTAGCTGCTCATCGTCGAGCAGGGTGGCGATCTCACCTTTCCGATTCCAGTGCCAGCGCTGCGAACGGACTTGTGGACGCCAAGGTCCGGGCATGCGACAACGGCGGGACCCGTGCCGGCCGCGTTCCTCATCCTGCTGACGGGGGCCCTGTTCGCAACGGGCGGGGCCCTGATCAAGAGCTGCGACTACCCCTCGCTGCAGCGCGCGGGAATGCGCGCCTGCATCGCGGCGGTGACGATCTTCGTGCTGCTTCCCGAGGCGCGGCGCTGGCCGAACCGGCGCATCCTGCGCCTCGTGCCGGCCTACTTCGGCGCCACCTGTCTGTTCGTGGTCGCCAACACGCTGACCACCGCGGCAAATGCGATCTTCCTGCAGTCCACCGCGCCGCTGTGGCTGATCCTGCTGAGCCCGTTGTTACTGCGCGAACGGCCGAGCCGGGCCGACCTCATCGCGCTCGGCTGCATCCTCCTCGGCATGTCGCTGTTCTTCCTCTCCCCCACGGCGGCCGTCGCCACCGCACCGGATCCACAGCTCGGGGACTGGATCGCGATCGCCTCGGGAATCAGCTACGCGCTGCTGCTGATCGGCATGCGCTGGCTCGGGCGCGCCGGCCGGGGCGAGGCCAGCGCCGCAATCGCCTGGGGCAACGCCCTGACGTTCCCGATCGCGTTCGCCGTGATGCCCGCGGTCGGTCAGACGCCGATCGCCGGCACCGGCAAGGACCTGCTCGTGATCCTCGTGCTCGGCGTGTTCCAGGTCGGGCTCGCGTACGCGATGCTCGTGCGCGCCATCGAACGGGTGCCGGCCGTGCGCGCCTCGTTGCTGCTCATGATCGAACCGGCGCTGAGCCCCGTGATCGCCTACCTCGCGCACGGCGAAGCGCTGCGCCCGACCGCGATCGCCGGCGGGGCGCTCATCGTCGGCGCCGTGCTGTTCGGCAGCCTGCTGGCAGGGCCGCGCGCCACGGTGCCCGCCGACGACACGCGCGACTGACCGCAGCTACCTCTCGCCTTTCCAGCCCTTCCCGGACGCGTCGGGCACCGTCTTCTTCTTCGCCTTGGCTTCTTCGCGCTCGCGCTTCTCGTTCCTGCGGTCCCGCTTCTCGTTGGCCTGTTCGGCGCTCGGGAACTCCTTGCCTTTGTCGACGCCCATGTTGTTGTCGTAGTAGGCGCGCCCGTAGTCGACGAACGACTCCATGTCGAAGTCGGCGCCCTTCTTGAACGGCCGCGCCATCATGCGCTCGTGCACGACCTGCATGATCGGCTTGAGCTGCGGCAGCCCGGTGTCATCGATCTCGAATGTGTCGCGCGGCTCGGTCTTGTTGCGTTCGGACTCGGCCATCTGGTCGAACCCCTGCCAGCCGTTGCGCGCGCTCGACTCCTCGAGATGGCGCCTCAGGTGGGAACGATGCAGGGCCGCGAACATCGCGTCCCTGGCCGGCGTCGCGATCGCGTCGTCGGTGTAGAGCCGGTGGATCTCGATCGCCAGCCGCAGCTCCGGGATCAGATCCTCTGCGTGCCAGAAGCCCGGCAGCACGTGCAGTACGGTCCCATCGCTGGCCAGCACGACGAGCTGCACGTTGCGGCCGCCAGCGCCGTTCGTGGTGCCGACCGCGGTCTGGTTCTTCGAGTAGCCGTGCGACATGCCGACGTGGCTCGCGGATTCGATGTTGCCGAAGCCGACCACGAACCGCTCGTGCAGCAGCTCCATCACTTCTTCGTTCGGCAGGGTCACGCCCCGCAGGCTCTGTAGCGCGCTTCAAGCGAACCCGTCGATGTCCTTGCCGAGCGCCTGCAACCACAGAACGGGCTTGCCGGAGACGCCAGCGTGCGTGCGGGCTACCTTCAAGCTCTCGTGCCACTTCAGCGCAGCGACCGCGTCCACGGCCTTCTTGAGGTCCCTGCCTGCCAGCTTCGGCCCCGCAACCGCGGGGTCGGCGCACCTGCAATTCTTGCCCGGCCTCTTGCCGGGCTCCTTGTCCGGCTCGTCGACCTTGTCGCTCGGCGACGACCCCGACTTCGCCACCGCGTCGTTGAACCACGGCTGCGCGCCGAGGGCCGGGTGGTCGATCGGCGGCGCCGTCACCGGGATGCCGGGCAGGGGCGCCATGCCGCCGCTGCGCAGCTGGGCAGTCGCCGTGACGGTCAGGAACAGGATCGCTGCGGGAACGAGCAATGAAGATGTCATTGGCTTTGGCATCTGGTTCTCCGGGGATGCGCACCTCGCGAGGGGGACGAGGGCGAACCTTGGACCGGGCACGAGCATAGTGTGTAAGGGCGTTTCTTGCGCGCGGCGCGCTACAGCCAGCGCCGCACGCGACCGCAGTACTCTTCGAAGGCCGCCCCGAAGCGCCCACGCAGGAAGATCTCCTCACGTCGCACGAAACGGCGGTCGAGCACCCAGAAGAACAGCGGCACGACGCCGAGCGGCGTAGCCGTGCCGAGCCGGATCGCCACGCCGAGGCACACGCCCATCAATCCCAAGTACATGGGGTTGCGCGTGAACCGGAACGCGCCGTCGACGACCAGTTCGTGGGCCGGCGAGAACGGACGGATGCCGGTCTTCGCGCGGTAGAACCGCCATATGCACGCGAACAGCAACACCATCGCAGCTGCGATCACGACGAGCCCGAGCGACGAACACGGCCACTCGATCCAGGTCGCGATCGGCAGCCACGTGTGCAACGCTGCCATCGCCAACAAGGAGAGCAAGAGCCACGTAGGGGGAAGGTCCCCGGGGAGGCGCTCGGCCGCGATCATGAGCCACCTACGTACTCAGCGGCGCAGAGCCCTTCAACGGGACTGATGGCTTGCGGTCCGACAATCTCTGTCGAATCAGGATGACCGCTCGCGGCAGGGCGTGTTGCCGACTCATTGCGAACGCGCGTGGATCGCGTGCCACTCGAAGAAGCGCAGCGCCTGCGCCTCGGCCCAACGCTGCGCGCGGAATGGCCGGCCTCGCGCGAGGAAACCGACGTGGCCGCCGTGCTCCACGAACTGCGGCACCAGGAACGGATTGCTCGCCACTTCCTCGCGCGGCAGGACCTCGGCCGGAACCAGCGGATCGTCGGCAGCTGCGATCAGCAACGTCGGCCGATCGATGCCCGCGAGGAACTGCCGGCAACTCGAGTCGCGCCAGTAGTGTCGCGCATCGCGGAAGCCGTGCAGCGGCGCCGTGACGAGGTCGTCGAACGCGCGGAACGTGCGGCAGCGACGCACCGCGTCGACGTCGATGCAGCCCGGGAATTGCCTCTCCTTCGCGATCGCCTTCGGGATCAACGTGCGCAGGAAGTGGCGCGCGATGGCTCCACCGTAGCGTTCATCGCACCGCCGCGCGCAGACCTCGAGGTCGAACGGCGGCGAGATGGCGGCGGCAGCCCGCACGGCAGCCGGCACGGACCGCGGTGATTCGCCGAGCCACTTGAGCAGCACGTTGGCGCCGAGCGAGAAGCCGAGCACGTAGATGTCGCGCTCGGGCTGCTCGCGGTGCAGCCGCTCGACGACGAAGGCCAGGTCCGTGGTCTCCCCGCTGTGGTAGGTGCGTCGCGCGACGTTCTGTTCGCGACTGCAGGAGCGGAACTCGAGCACGACGAACTGCCAGCCGCGCTGCACGACGCCGCGCGCCACTTCGCCGACGTAGCGCGATTCGCGACCACCCTCGAGCCCGTGCAGCAACAGCACGATGGGACTCTGGCCCTCGTTGCCGAGCGCGTGCAGATGCAGCCTGTCCCCGTCGGACGTCTGCCAGGTCTTGGTCCGCAAGCCCGCCGGTCGCCGGCCGCGCATCGCGAGCGCGGTCTGCAAGAAAGCCGGTCGCGCCCACCAGGCCGGTCGGAACGGCGTGCGCGCCAGTTCCGCGAGGACCTGTTGCCGCCGTTCGTGCTGGTTGCTCACGGCAGCGGCGCCCGCAGCGCGCGCACGATCCTCGCCACGAGCACCGCGATCAGTCCCGCCGCCAGCAGCGGCAACACGAGTCTGCCGGCACCTCGCAGCCACAAGAGGATCGCGAGCACGACTGCGCCGAAACCGAGGAAGTACCCGGCGGCCAAACGCTGCGGGGGAGTCTTCGGTGTCTCGGTCACGCGGCCGGTTCCCGCTCCAGCAGCGGCTGGCACTCGCGGAACACCTCGCGCACGCCGTCGTCCCACGGCCAGCGGCCCTGCTTGTCGGGCCACACGAGCTGGACCGCGGTGAACGGAGCACCTTCGTAGGCCCACGTCGCCGCACCGAAGTACTTGGCGTGCAGCGCCGGCGGAACCGCGAGAAACCGCACCGGGTAATGCTGCAGCAGTCCCTTGTGCTGGCTGCCGGCCAGGAAAGTCTCCCCCTCGCTGACCTCGTCGGCAATCAGATCGAGCAGCTCGCGGGCGACCTCGGGCGGCATGCCGAACACGATGACCTCGGGCTGCTCGAAGCTGTGCCAGAGCCCCACGGTCGCCGAGAACGCGCACTGCTCGTCGTGCTCGGGCACGCTGACGATGTGCACACCGTGCTCCTCGACGTCATCGAGGGTTTTTCGTTCGGCTGGCGAGAGATCCGCCGTGACTTCGCGCATGGAACGCATCGTGCCGCCTCGCGAACAGGATGGCAATCGGGCCACCGAGCACACGCGGTCGGGATGGATCGTCTGTGTGGGTCGGGGCGCCTGCTGCGATCCACCGAGGAAGGCCAACATCTGCCGAATCAGAGCTCACATGCGGAACACGGGCGCGTGCCAATCGGGGATCGGCGCGTTCAGAGTCGCCGAGAGCGCGAGCGCCAGCGCGCTGCGCGTCTGCCGCGGATCGATGACGCCGTCGTCCCAGAGCCGCGCCGAAGCAAACAGCGGGTGCCCCTCGGTCTCGTACTTGTCGAGGATCGGCGCCCTCATCCTCTGCTCTTCCTCGGCGGACAGCTTTTGTCCCTTCTCCTCGAGCTGGTCCCGCTTCACCTGCACGAGCACGCCCGCGGCCTGTTCGCCGCCCATCACGGAGATGCGCGAGTTCGGCCACGTGAACAGGAACCTCGGCTGGTAGGCGCGGCCGCACATGCCGTAGTTGCCCGCGCCGAACGAGCCACCGATCAGGACCGTGAGCCTGGGCACCTGGGCCGTCGCGACGGCCTGCACCATCTTCGCGCCGTCCTTCGCGATGCCGCCCGTCTCGTATTTGCGGCCCACCATGAAGCCCGTGATGTTCTGCAGGAACAGCAGCGGCACACGGCGCTGACAGCAGAGCTCGATGAAGTGCGCGGCCTTCAGCGCACTCTCGGAGAACAGGATGCCGTTGTTCGCGACGATGCCGATCGGAATGCCGTGCAGGTGCGCGAAACCCGTGACCAGCGTCGTGCCGTAGCGCGTCTTGAACTCGTGCAGCCGGCTGCCGTCGACGAGACGCGCGATCACCTCGCGCACGTCGTAGGGCGTGCGCGTGTCGCGCGGCAGCACGCCGAGGATCTCCTCGGCGTCGTAGAGCGGGTCCTCGGACGCCAGCACGGCGACCTGGTCGAGCTTTCTCGCATTCAGGTGCGACACGATCGAACGGCACAGCTGCAGCGCGTGTGGTTCGTCCTCGGCGAAGTGGTCGGCGACGCCCGACAGCCGCGTGTGCACGTCGGCGCCGCCGAGATCCTCGGCCGACACGACCTCGCCGGTCGCCGCCTTCACGAGCGGCGGGCCGCCGAGGAAGATCGTGCCGTTGCCCTTCACGATGATGCTCTCGTCGCTCATCGCCGGCACGTAGGCGCCGCCTGCCGTGCACGAACCGAGCACGACCGCAACCTGCGGCACACGCAGAGCAGACATGCGCGCCTGGTTGTAGAAGATGCGGCCGAAGTGGTCGCGGTCCGGGAACACGTCCGCCTGCAGCGGCAGGAACGCACCACCCGAGTCGACGAGGTAGACGCAGGGCAGCCGGTTCTCGAGCGCGATCTCCTGCGCGCGCACGTGCTTCTTGACCGTCATCGGGAAGTAGGTCCCGCCCTTCACGGTCGCGTCGTTCGCGACGACCATGACTTCCCGTCCTTGCACGAGGCCGATCCCCGTGACGATGCCCGCACTCGGCGCGTCGCCGTCGTAGAGCCCGTGCGCCGCGAGCGGCGACAACTCGAGGAACGGCGCACCCGGATCGAGGATCGCCGCGATGCGTTCGCGCGGCAGCAGCTTGCCGCGCTTGTGGTGGCGCGCGGTCGCTTCAGGGCCACCGCCGCGGCGCGCCTCGGCGACGAACGCGCTGATCTCGCCGATCGTGCGCAGGTGGTGTTCGCGGTTCTTCTGGTAGTCGGGCGAGCTCGTCTCGAGGTGGCTGTGCAGGACGTCGGTCATCGGGCGCTTTCCAGGCACGCACCATAGCCAGGCGGCGGCGCGGCTCCCACGCCGGGTTACGCGATCTGCCTCCACAACACCCGCCACAACAGGCCCACGTGGCCGCCCATCGTGCGCAGCACGCGCATCTTCGACACGCCGAACAGGCGCGCCTCGAGCACGCACGGATGCTCGACGACGCGGCCGCCGCGGCGCAGCACCCGGACCAGCAGCTCGGCAGTGCCGAGGAAACCCGGGTTCGCGAGCGGCAGGTCGGCGACCGCGCTGCGCCGGTAGAGCCGGAAGCAGCTCGTCCAGGTGCGGATCGGACTGCGCAGCAGGAACCGGTAACAGCCCGACAGCGTGCGCGACAGCAGCAGGCGCCAGCCCGGCACGTTCTGCACGCCGCCGTTCTTGTGGTAGGGCGAGGCCGTCACGACGTCGGCGTTCGCGAGCAGCGGCAGCATGTGTCGCAACTCCATCGGGTCGTAGGAGAGATCGCCGTCGATCGACGCGACGAACGGCGCATCCGTGGCCTGGATACCGGTTCGGATCGCCGCGGCGACGCCGGCATTGCGCGCGTGCTGCACGAGACGCACGTCGGGCCTGCCCGCGAGCAGTTCCTGCAGCAGCGGCCAGGTGCGATCCTCGCTGCCGTCGTCGACGAACACGAGCTCGCACGAAGCACACTCGCGCAGCTGCAACGCGGCTGTCTGCAGCTCGGCCACGAGCGATCGCAGACCCGCTTCTTCGTCCTTGAGCGGCACGACGATCGCGAGACGAGGCGCATCGGGCCGCGGGCTCGGCGCGGGCGCGGCAGCGCGCGCAGCAGCGGCGGCGGCCGCCTGCACGGGCAGGCCGAGCAGACTGCGGATCGACACCATGCCTGCGGGCAGCGCGCCCATCCTGGCCGAGGCGTGATCGAGGCGGTCGTAGTGCGCGCGGAAGACAGGCCGCGGCAAGCCCGTGAGGCGCGGCTGTTCGCGGTCGAGCTCCCAGGCGGCAAACGAGATCGCAGTGGCCGTGCCGACCGCGAAGCAGACCACGGACGCGCGCTGCCCCGGCACGGCACCGTCCAAGAGCTCGGTCGCGTCATAGGCGAAGCCCGCAGCTGCGAGCGGCTCGCGCCACCACGCGTTCGCGCCCGGCTGCGGCCACGCGGCCCGGAAGCCGCACACCCGCTGTCCCGTCGCTGCTTCGATCGTCTCCCTCGCGGAAAGCAGCGCATCGAGCACGAGAGGCCGGTCCGCCGCGAGCCCGAGGTCCTGCGGTTCGTGGCCCGCGAGCGCCACCTCGTGGCCCGCGAGCGCGAGTTCGCGCAGCAGTTCGGGCCAACGCTGCGCCGTGGTACCGAGCACGCAGAAGGTCGCCGTCGCACCGCGTTGCGCGCAGCGCGAAGCAGCCTCGCGCATCGCGATCAGCGCGCGCGCCTCGAGTCGACGCCAGTGCCGCCGCGACAGGTATCGCCGCAGCGCCGCGTCGTGGAACCACTCCGACGCGTCGATGACCAGCGCCGTGGCAGCGGGCGGAGGCTTCACGACGGCGACGTTGCCGAGTGGTGGCTGCGCACGGCTAGCGATCGGCCCCGACTGGCGCGAGCTTCACGCCCATGTCGGCGAGCACGTCCTTTGCCGCCGCGAGCAGCGCTTCGATCTCGGGCCGGCCGATGCGGCCGATGTTGCCGACGCGGAAGCACGCGGCCTGGGTCAACTTGCCGGGGTAGATGACGTGCCCGCGCTGCGACAGCCGGGCGTAGAAGTCGTCGAAGCGGAACGCGCGGTCGTGCGGGTAGTGGAACGAAGTGATGATGTGTCCCTGCACGCTCTCGGCCAGATACGGGCGGAACCCGAGCCGCTGCATGCCCTCGCGCAGCATGCGGTTGTTGTCGATGTAACGCGCGGCGCGGCCCTTCACGCCGCCTTCCTGCTCGAGCTCGAGCAGCGCCTGATGGAACGCGAGGATCGCATGCGTCGGTGGCGTGAAGCGGAACTGCCCCGACTGCTCGAGCCCGCGCCACTGCGCGACCACGTCGAGCGAAAGCGTGCGCGCCTGCCCTTCTGCCGCGACGAGGGCGCTGTTCTTCGCGATCACGAACGCGAACCCCGGCACACCTTCGATGCACTTGTTCGACGAAGAGACCAGCCAGTCGGCGTCCACCGCCTCGAGATCCATCTCCACGCCGCCGAACGAGCTCATCGCGTCGACGATGAGGCCGCGGCCCTGCTGCGCGACCGCGGCGCCGATCTCCTCGATCGGATTCATCAAGCCCGTCGTGGTCTCGCTGTGCACGACCGCGACGTGCGTGATCGCCTTGTCCGTCGCCAGCCATCGCACGACGTCGTTGGCCGAGAACGCGCGGTCCTCGGCCAGCGTATCGGCGCGGTGGTTGATGCCGTGGACCTGCGCCATCTTGACGATGCGCGCGCCGTAGGCGCCGTTCACCATCACGAGCAGCTTGCCATCGCGCGGCACCGCGGTCGTGATCACTGCCTCGATGCCGTAGGTGCCGCTGCCTTGCAGCAGCACGGCCTCGTAGCCCGCATCCTTGTGCACGCCGGCGCAGGCGAGCAGTCGCGTCCGGATGTCCTTGACGATGCCGATGAACTCGCTGTCGCGCGAACCGAGGTCTCGCTGCATCGCGGCCTTGACGGTCGCGCTCGTGGTCAGGGGGCCTGGCGTGAAGAGAGTCTTGTCGCGGCGTTGGGTCACGAGTGATTGGGGCTGGGCGACTGCCGACGGTAGCGGTTGCAAGCGGCGAACAAAACCGTGGCTCCGCGATGCGCGACCGGAGCGTCCGATGGCATGGGGGCTCTGGCGACTGATGACGGGTCGCGCGTGCCGGCGGCGAACGACACAATGCGCGCAATGCGCCTGGCTCCTCGGGGCAATGCCCACGATGCACTGCTCCCCGAGCGGTCGGTGGCGAGCGCGGGTCTGCAGAAAGAGAAACCCATTCTGCAGAAATGAAGGAAGCGCGGGACCGGCAGGCGGATGAAGCACTTGGCCAATGAGATCGGTATGGTGTGCTCGGCTGTGCCCGGCGTCCCGGGACAGAAGGAAAAGAGCCCGCCCCTCAGTTGGAGCCACATCATGATCCGCACCTATCTTCTCGCGCCGTGCATTGCCCTCGGCACCGCATTGTCCATCAACGCCCAGACCTGGGTCGAGACCGGTGATGCCGGCGATCTGCCGGCGACCGCGCAGGTCCCGGCCGGCGTCGGTCCGCTCACGCAGATCGACGGCAACATCAACAATCCGGGAGAACCCCTGGGCGCCGGCAACGACCGCGACATGTACCTGATCCAGATCACCAACCCGGCGGCCTTCGGAGCGACGACCGTCGGCGGCACCACGCTCGACACGCAGCTGTTCCTGTTCCGGCAGAGCGGGCTCGGCCTGAGCTTCAACGACGACTCGGGTGTCACCACGCAGTCGGCTCTCAGCGGCACGTTCGTGCCCGCACCGGGCCTCTACCTCATCGCGATCTCGCGCTTCGACCGCGACGCCACCGGGCTCGGCGCCGAGATCTGGGCCGATACGCCGTTCACCACCGAACGTGCGCCGGACGGCCCCGGCGCCGCCAACGCGATCGATGGTTGGAATGGCATCGGTAGCACCAGCGTCACGGGCAGCTACTCGATCTTCCTGACCGGCGCCTCGTTCCCGAACATCAGCACGAGCTGTGCCGACCTCGCGATCACCGGCACCGGCGCGCCGGGCACCGACCTGACGTTCGCGCTGACCGGCGCCGAGCCCCACGCGCACGCGTGGGCCATGATCGGCTTCGCCCAGGGCACAACGACGATCAACATCGGTCCACTCGGCACGCTCACACTCGGATTGGTGGAGCCGTTCGTTCCGAAGCCGATGGGCCAGACCGACGCCAACGGCGATGCCACCGACACATTATTCGTTCCGCCGGGCCTGCCGTTCTCCCTGGATCTGTTCGCGCAGGCCTTCTCGTGGTCGGTGAACGTCACGCACGGCCACCACGGACCGGCAACCGTCACGCTGACGTTCTGCACCTCGGAGGTCGAGGGATTCCACATCGGCAACTGAGATCTGCGGTCGCGAACCAGCGGAGGCCGCCACTCGCCCGAGTGACGGCCTCTTTCATTGTCGCCGGTCTCACCGCGTGGTGATCATCTCGACCGCGACGTGGTCGCCGAGCAGGTCGCGTACCGCTCGTTCGTCGAGCTTGCTGCTGCGGGCCCGGCGTCACTTCGCCGGCACGAGCCGCAGCGACGACAGCGGGAACACGACCTCGCCCTTCGTCGCGCGCAACTCGACGACCAGCACGACCTGGCGCAGCGGCTCGTCGACTTCGAACGCGAACACGACCGCGCGCTCGCCGGTGCCCTCGTAGACCTCCTTGCGCTCCCCGCCCGAGATGCGCACGCCAGCCCCGCGCCTGCCCTCGTCGCCGAACGCGACCACGCCGGTCATCGTCATGTCCGCGCGCAGCTCGTAGCGGCCCGCAGGCAGCAGCACCTTGGTGCGGAACGAACCGACACACTCCCCGCAGCCACCCGCGGCGATGCGGAGCCGCGGCTCGGGCTCGCCGAGACGCTCGAGCACGACATCGTCGCACTGCGTCTCGACGCGCCAGGACAGATCACCGAGCGCTGCGCCGCCGGGGCCGACAACGAACGGCTTCGGCTCCGGTCGTTCGACCGCATCGGCGAGGTAGCGCGCGCGCTCGGTGATGCGCTGTTCGAGATCGCGCCAGCTCCTTTCGAGCTCCGGCGCGTGCGGCCGCAGCCGCGCAGCGCGTTCGCGCACCCAGTTGATCAGCACGTCGGGTGGATCGAACAGCGGCAGCAGCGTCTTGACGCGCTTCCGCAACGCTGCGCGCCATTCGGCGTCGCTCCACACGACCTGCGCGACGCGGCCCGCAAACTTGTCGAACAGCGCCGCCTGCGGATCGACGAACACCTGGTCGGCGCCGTGCGGCACGAACGTCGCGCGGTGTTCGCGGTCGAACCAGATGCGGTAGTTGTTCGGGTTCTGCGTGTAGCCGTCCCAGTGACAGATCATGACCTCGACGGCCATGAACGAGAGGAACCGGTCGACGTCGAGGCACGCCGCGACTGCGCGCTTGCGCGCTGCCGCGTCGCCCTCGCCGCAGGCCGCGGCGAGCGCCTTCAGGTCGGCGCGGTCGAGCGGCCCCTTGCCCGCGTCGCGCTCGAGGTCGTCGTACACCTCGCCGTTCGTGCCGCCGTCGTAGAGGTTGCCGTCCACGCCGCCGAGGTGGCGCGCCGCAAAGCGTTCGTCGTAGCCCTCCTTGAGCACGTAGAGCCCGAGGTCGCGTTCGCCGAGGAAGACACGCGCGTGAGTGACCAGCGGTGCTGGGAGCCCGGCGCGGCGGAACACTTCGTAGGCAAGACCCTCCTGCAGCAGCGTCTCGTCCTGCACGCCGTTGTTCAGGTGGAACTTGACGAGTCCGTGGAAGTCGCTCTCACCAGGGCCGCGCACTTCGACCGTGAAGCCGGGACGGTCGTCGACGTCGCGGAAGCTGCCCGCGGAGCCCTTGAGCTTGACGCTGACGCGCAGCTCCGAGCCACCGGTCTCGCGCAGCTCGGCGCGCACGTATTTGCGCGGTTCCTGGCGCAGGCTCGCGATCGCGTCGTCGGTCAGCACGAGCTGAAGCTCCGGGATCGGGCCCTTCGCGAACCACGCGGCCGTCGGATCCTGCGCCGGCATCATGGCGATCGCGGCGAACAGCGCGCATGCGTATGGCAGCCGGTGCATACTCGCAGGAAGCCTAGGCAACCCGGCCCGCGTGGCAACGCGGGGTTTTGCCTGCGTGACCCGACGCGTGTGCGCGTGCCGGCGCGGTGACGTTCGCGCGCAATCGCGCCCCCGGGGTCAGCGCACCGTGAGCTGCTCGAACTGGCCATAGCCGGTCCGGAACGCGAGCGTGTTCGGAGAGGTCCAGCGCATCGAGTCGCGCAGCAACCGCGGCCCGTTCATCGAGCCCCATCCCCATGGGTCCTTCCATTCCGCGACGATGTTGCCGCGCGTGTCGACAACGCGCACGTCGGTGTAGAAGTCCGCGCTCAAGCTGGGGTAGGCGTCTCGCACCACGATGGTCGTAGCCAGACCAGAAGGCGACGTTGGCCCGCTGAGGCGGTGGTTCACGAGTCCGAGGCTCCACAGCAGGCAGTACGCGATGGCGATCGACGAAGCGCCGAGCGCAGCAGTCACCAGCGGCCACCAGGGCATGGACAGTCGCGCCAGCACACGAGCGCCCAGTCGGCACGCGAGCACAGTCCCGAAGATCGAGACTGCCAGGGCCGCGCAGACCGCGACCGGCGCCTGCAACGTCGCGAAGCCGAGCGCGAGAAGCGCCCAGCAAGCCGCCCAGCACACGCCGACCGCAACGAGACACGCGGTGAACGCAACCGAGCGGAGCCCGAGGTCGCGGCGCATGGCTAGCCGCTGCACGCGCGCCGTTCCCGGCCCGGCCAGCGCAGCCGGGACAGCGGCGACCGCGCGGGCGCGGGAAGCTCGAAGTAGCCGACCTCGAGTGCTTCCTCCTCGAACGCCTCGAGCTCCGCGTACGACGCCGGCGGCAAGAACGCGAACGCGTCGAGCAGAAGCGCGCGCCGCACCGTGCCGAGCCTCGGATCACGCGCCGCGTCGTGCAACGCCTGCTGTACCACCTGGCGCAGCGCCGCGGGGGCACGCGCCGAGACCACGTAGGGCGGCGCCAACGCGGTCGCAGTGCACAACACGGGCCGCAAGCCTCGCACGGCCGCGGGCCGTGCTCGACGCAGCAGCGCGAGCACGACCGCGTCGATGCAGGCGACGTCGACTGCGCCGGCGTGCACGGCGGCGAGGCTGTCGCAGTGCGCACCGGTCACGAGCACTTCGCCGAAGAACACGCCATCGCGGCTCAGCGGCGCCACCACCGCGCGCAGCGCGTTGGTGCCCGAGTGCGACGAGGCCTCGTTGATCGCGGCCCGCGCGCCACGCAGGTCGGCGAGCGTCTGCGCCCGATGGTCGCTGCGCACGACGACGATGCTGCGGTAGCGCGGCCCCTCGCAGCCCTCCGCCGTGTAGCACGGCGTCGCGATCGGCACGATGTCGTCGGCGGCGTCGTAGAGCACGTCGTAGCCGCACGCCTGCGACAAGAGCAGCTCGGGGTGCCGCCAGCGGTCGACGTGCGAACCTTCGCGCAGCAACGCGTCGGGCACAGCCTCGACGCCGAGTCGCCGCAGGTGGCCCGCAATGCCGCACCACCACGAATCCGTGGCGTCGACGAGTTCGGGCAGGTCGTACCACGGCAGGTCAGCGATGCGCACGGCGCGAACAATACGGACGTGCGCGGATTCGGAAAGCCCCGCCTGCACGCAGCCCTCTTGCCGGCAGGTGCCGATCGCGGCCGAACGCGCTTTCGACGCGCCGGCCGCACGGAACCCCTGGCGCCGTTCCTGGCTGTCGGCGACTCTGCCGCGAACCCCTTTACCGACCCGACGATGCCGACCCCCGCCCGCGTGCTGTCGACGACGACGCTGTTGATCGTCGCCGATCTTCCCCGCTCCCTCGCCTTCTACGCCCGTCTCGGGTTCGGCAAACCGAGCGTGCACGGCGAACCGCCGTGCTTCGCGATGCTGTTCCGCGACGGCTTCGAGTTGATGTTGAGCACCGGCGAGGGCCAGACGCCGCGGCCGAACGGCGCGAGCGGCGTGTGGGACATGTATCTGCGCGTCGACGACGTCGCGAGCGAGCAGCGCGCGCTGGCCTCGGCCGGCGTCGCGATCGACAAGGGGCCGACCGACATGTTCTACCAGATGCGCGAGATCGAGGTCGTCGACCCCGACGGTCACCGGCTCTGCTTCGGGCAAGACATCTCCTGACTTCGTTCCGCGCGTCGCCGCCGGCGCCAGGACTAGCGCAGCTCCCAGCGCACTCCCGCGCCGGGTTTCGGTACGCGCGACCTGCGCTCGTCCTCGACCGGCACGCCATCGATGCTGAGCAGGATGTCGGCAGCGACGCGGCCGTCGAGGTAGTAGCTGTGTTCCACGAGGCCGCCGACGATGGCACTGCAGTCGATCTGCTCGATCTTGTCGGGCAGCAGCGCCGAGCGCGACGCACCGTAGCTGCCGAGGCGCTCCGGGTTGCCCTTCGTGTAGTCGGAGATGCGCAGCGCGGCGTCGCCCGTGTTGTGGTAGACGCTGACGACGCGCGCCAGCTCGTGCAGATCGCCCATCGGGTGGCCCGGCTCGAGCACCGAGCCGTCGACGTCGGCGGCGCACATGAATATCTGCTCGAACAACCGCGGCAGCGCCGTGCCCGGCGTGAACTCGCGCAGCCGTTCGAGCGTGTTCTGCAGCACGTAGTTGCCCATCGAGTGGCAGAGCAGGTGAAGGTCCTGACCACACTGGAGGCCGCCGAGCTGCGCGAGGTGGTCACGCAGCTTCAGCAGACCGCGCGCGAACGCACCGCCCGAACCCTTCGCCTCGCTGCGGTCGCTCTTGTAGGCGACGAACGGCATCGCCGAACCGTCGGACGGCCAGCTGAACAACACCACAGCGGTCTTCTGCGCGTCGTCGCCGACGCCGTCGCGGTTCTGCATCACGTGCAGCGCCATCGCCGAACCGACCGCCTCCTCCCACGACACGTTGAAGCCGTGCACGAAGACCAACACGTCGCTGCGCTTCTGCATCTCCTTCTGCACGTCGGAGAACATCGCCTTGCTGCCGAACCGGGCGGCTGGCTGCCGCGCGTCCGACTTGTCGCGGTCGATCTTCTCGGGATACGCCTCGATGCTCGCGTTGGCCGCGAGCTGGGTCAGGTGCTTGGCGAGGTCGCCACCGCTGCCGGCGCCGAAGCCGGAGTCCTTGGCCAGGCACTTCGCGATCACGCCGTCGTCGGCGTCGACCTCGACCCAGCCGAAGCGCAGGTTCTCCATCCCGTCTGCCGAGAAGGTCTTGCCGTAGCGCTTCGGGAACCACCGGTCCGTGCCCTCGTGCGCGCGATTCGTCGCGTAGTAGATGCCGATCTTCACCATGCGCGCAGCATCGGCGTTCGGCCGCGCGCGCGCCACGATGCACTGTCTGGTTCTCGGCGCACCGACGGCCCGCGCATGCCCTTCGCGCGCTATCGGTCGACGACGACCTGCGCCCCGTCCTTGCGAAAGTGCTCGAGGTAGTCGGCGTGTGGTCCGAGGCCGACCGATCGGCGCCGTTCGTCGACGCGGTCGGGATCCTCGAGACGCCGGACGTGCATGACGCCAGCGCTGTCGCCGCGCAGCTGCGTGCCGTAGCGCTGCGGGTTGCCGAGCTCGAGCTGCGTGCGATCGTAGAGCAAGGCAAACTCCTGACCGACTTCGGCGCGTGTTCGCGCCTCGCCTTCGATCAACGGCAGGACCGCCTGCATCAACCGCAGGTTGCCGCTGTGCTGCACGAGCAGGAACGCATCGGAGCACGCGCGATCGGGGAAGCGTTCGCGGTCGATCCAACCGACGTCGCGCACGATGCCGACGAGCCACTGCGTGTTGGGGACATCGATCTTGCGCATGCGCTGCATCACGTCCTGCGTCGCCGTGGACTGCGGATCGCGTCCCTGCGGCGAACGCATGACCGCGGCGAGCTCGTTGCGGATCTGCTGGTCGCGCTCGGTGCGTTCGCGCAGCTCGGCGCAGAGCGGCTCGATCTCGGTCTGCGCCGGCTTCCTCGTGCCGAGCTCGAGCGGGTCCGCGCGCGCATCGTCGGGCACCGCTGCAAGACGTCGATACGCGACGACACGGCCACCCGGGTAGGTAAGCGTCATGCCCGCCTCCGAGAATCCGACGCGCTCCTCGAGCTCGATCTCGTCGGCGAGCGGCCGGCGGCGGATTCCGCCGTCGCCATAGGTGACCGCGAACAGGACCTGACGGCCGTCGTCTGCGAACACACAGCGATCCCCGTCGAAATGCAGCACCGGCGGCCCGTCGACGCGCTGCCAGGCGCCCGCCAGTCGCTCGCGCAGCATCGGTGCTGGCCCGCTTGCCGAGGGCTCGTGGCACGCGGACAGCGAAAGCAACGTCACGGCCAGCGCAGTGATGACGTGGGACTCCATGCGACCGAAGATACCGGTGGCGCGAAGTGAGACGGCCCGGCGGCAGCCACGGAACGTTTGCCAGCCGCCGCGCGCTGCTCGAATCACGTGCTCCTCGCTAACTTCGGCGACGGACAGGCGTCCTGTGCCGCACTCGAAGATCTGCCGATGCCCAATCCATTGAAGTCATGAGAATCCTGACGATCGCTGTCACTGCGCTGTTCGCCGCCTTCCTGCCCGTTCGGCACCCCCAGGACGCCGTCCCCGGCCGGCCCGGCGGACCCGAGACGATCTTCTACGCGGTGCTCGAAGGGCTCTACGACGAGGGTGTCGCGACCGAAGACGTCGAGATCCTGCTGCACCAGGACCCGGTGACCAAACAGTTCAGCTACTTCGTCTACGGCTGCCCGTTGTGCATGCCGGCGATCGACGCGCTGCAGCTCTACCGCGGCCGGCCGAAGTTCTACTCGCAGAAGGGCGAGCCCGACACGTTCGGCACCGGGCTGCCCGCGAAAGAACGCGAAGCGCTGCGCGGCGACGACGTGTCCGCCCGGCTGCGCGTGCTGCACGACTTCATCGAGCGCTGTATGAAGCGGAAGCTCGCATCGCTGCGGCTCAACAAGGCCGAGAGCGAACAGTGGCAGCTCGTGCTCAAGGAGATGCGCGACAAGGGCAGCTTCATGCTCAAGGAGGCCAAGGAGCAGGGCAAGGCCGGCGCGCTGGCCAACGCAAAGGGTTGCTCGGTCTGCGAAGGCATGAACGACGCCGGCTCCTGGATGGGCCGCTGAGCACGGAGAGCAGCGCGCCGTTGCCGCGGCTGCCCCCGGTCGCCAGCATGGCGGCATGGCTAGGCCCAACCGCAGTGCCGAACGGCGTCAGGACGCGCTGCACACCATCGCCGCCGCGTTCGCGGAGCTCGGTTACCGCCGCACGACGACCGCCATCCTGGCCGAGCGCTGCGGCCTGACCGAAGTCGCGCTCTACCGGCTGTGGCCCGACAAGCAGGCGATGTTCGTCGCCGCGATCGGCTTCGTCGGCGACAACACCGAGCGCATCTGGAACGAGCTCGCGCGCACGGCCGGCACCGACAGCGCGGCCGAACGCGTGCTGCAGCACGAGAGCAAGCACCTCGGCGAGTTCGGCTTCCATCGCATCCTGTTCGCCGGCTTCTCGGAGACCGACGATCCTGCGATCCGCAAGGCGCTGCGCGACGTCTACGAACGGCTGCTCGACCGCATCGCCGCGTTCGTCGGCGCTCACCGCCGCGGCGGCTCGACGAGCAAACTGCCGGCCAAAGCACTCACGGCTTGGGCGCTGGTCGGTCTCGGCACCGCGACGAACCTCGGCCGCGAGCTCGGCATGCTCGGCGACCGCGCGCGCAACCATCTGTTCGCGACGATCGGCGCGCACCTGCTCGGCTGAACGCCGCGCCTCAGCGCAGCGCGCGGGCCAGCATCGCGACCGCGAGCTTCTCGCCGTCGGCCGGCGTCTTCGGCGCGTGCTGCTTCCACAGTGCGTGCTGGTCGTTCTGGAAATCGGCGAGCACGAGGTCCCCGGTCTTCGTCAACACGACGACGTTCGCGAAGCCGGACTTGCCCGCCGCGTCGAAGCCGAGCTCGACCGCGACCGCGTAGTCGGCGGCGATCGGCTGCTTCTGCAGCTGCGTCTTCACGGCCGCCGCGAGATCGTAGAGCCGCTTCTGCTGATTCGCCGACGGCGCGACCGCGAGGCTGCCGCTGGCTGCCGTCGCCTCCTTGCACGAAAGCCCCTGCTTCACGGCCGCCGCGAAGCGCGCGGCGTCGAGCTCGTCGGCCTTCATCCACACCGGCGCGAACACCGCGACGTCGGTGCTGGCGAGCGCTTCGCGCAACGCGGTGGCCCGCTGTTGCATCGCCGCGCGTTCCTTGCGGTCGGGAGCCCCGGACTTCTTCTCCCAAATCGCCGCGAACCGGCCGTCGCGCACGCCGCCCGCGACCTTCTGCCAGCCGGCGAGCTCGAACAGGCGTTCGCCGACGCACGCGGCACAACCGAGCGGATCGGGATCCGAGCCGGCGGTGCGGCGGAACGTCGCGTCGGACTTCGTCTGACGATCGACGAGCACGGTCTCGCCCGCGGCGTCGACGACGACGAACCGCACCTCGCTCGGTCCGTGCTCGGGGTCGCCGAGGAACTCGGCGTAGAGCGAGTAGCTGCCGGCCGGCACGCCGGCCTTGGCGGCATTCGCTTTCAGGTGCGCGCCGAACGCGGCCGGGATCGCGTCCCACGCCAGTTCCTTGGCGTCGAAGGCGGAACCAGCCGTTGCGAGCGAAGCCATGCCCTGTTTCTCAAGCACGAGGCCGAGCGCGTCGGCGACGTTGTCGTTGGTGCGGCCGAGCAGGCGCACCGGCCAGAGGGTGAGGGTGGCGCCGACGCCGGCCTGCTGCAGCTGCGCGCGGCGCTCGGCGCTGCCATTGGGCGCGGGCTGCTGCGCGAGCGACGGCACGGCAGCGAGGCCGGCAACGGCGGCGAGAAGGAAGATCGGGAGTCGGCCGGAGTTCGTGTTCATCTTGGGTTCTGATCTCATCATTATGGTAGTGCGCACTAACATAATCGGCAACTGTCGTGCGGATTTCGGATCCAAGATGGGCGAGGCAGGTCGGCGACGGCCTAGCGCAGCAGCGCCGATCCGGGCCCACCGAGCTCGAGCCCCTGCGAGAGCACGAGGCCCTGCCAGCGGTAGGCCTGGCCGAACAACACCGGGGAAGGCGGAACCGTCACCGCCCAGGAAGCGCCGCCGACGCCAACCGCCGGGATGCAGTATGCCTGCGGATCGATCCAGAGGTCGCCGGACACGCCCGGGATCGCGAGCCGGTCTCCAGGCGCACCGAACAAGAGCGCCGTCGGGGCGCCCGGTGGCGAAGTCACGATGAGGTTCGCGTTGCCGCCGGACACGAAGCCGTTGGAGCTGACCGTCGGCAGGAACCTGGTCGTGACGGTGAAGGTGCCGCCGATCGTAGGTTGGAGTCCCGGATGGAACACGAAGGTCGATCCCGTGGAGCTGATCGTCGGACCCACGGCCATTGTCCCGCTCGAGACAATCGAGCCGGCGCCGCTGAGCGTGAGCGAGCTCGAGACCGCCGTGAGTGCGCGCGAGCCGGGGTAGGAGGGGTCGGGACCGGTCTTGCCAATCCCCTGATCGCCGCCGCGGAGGGTCGTGTTCATGCCGTGCACGGTGGAGGAGTCGAGCAGCATCGCCTGCGCCGACTGAAGGCCCCAAGACGGTTGACCGTCGCGCCCGTGCAAGGTGCACCGGTCGAGCGCGACGACGCTGGCCGTGATCGCGGTCCCCGGATCCGTCCCGATGTCCAGGCGCGACAATAGAACCTGTTGGCTCTGGGAGATCGTCAGGCGGAAGTACCCGGTGAGGTCTTGCAGCACCACGCGGCCGGCCGAGTTCGAGATGTTCACCGCAGCCGGAAATTGCCCCGCGAACGGCAGCAACCGGCAGTTCGCGAACACGAGTTCCTTGCCGGCCGCGATCTGGATGTCGAGACCGCCGTTGCCGAAGAGGAGCAACGGGGCACCGCCCCCTGCGATATTGCCGAAGATGCGCAGCGACTTCGTGATCACGACTGTGCCAGGCTCACCTGCCATTGCCTGACTGATAACGATCTTGTCGCCGTCCACGGCCGCCGCAACGGCCGCGGACAGGCTCGGCATCCCGGTCGGACCGCTCCCCCCGACGATCCACGTGGTCTGCGCAGTCACGGTGCCGGCGACGAACAGCAGCAGGAGGGCTCTCATGCGCCGGATCATAGCTCTTCCGCGCGGGGCATGGGCCGGAGTAAGTTCCATGCCGCCCCCGGTTGGCACGGCGTCATCGCATCGCGGAGACAACCATCAGCCAGGCGAACGCGAGTGCCTCGACCAACGCGATCACGAGCGCGGTGACCGCCAACGGCGACCGCATGCCGCGGCGCCAGCACTGCACCCCGTAGACCGCGGCGAACGGCGTCCCGAGGAAGATCATGCTCGGACCGAGCACGCTCAGCGGGTGGCCTCAACAGAACGTCTGCGCGAACAGGAACCCGATCGGAGGCACTGCGGCAAACCCGAACGCGAGGGGCAGCCTGCTCTGCAGGCGCCCTGCGATCACCGCGAGGCCGACCGCAGCCGCGATCCAGATCATCGGGAGCAAGCCTTCGAGCAGTGCGAGCAAGTGCGCCTCCGTGTCGTCGACGGCGCGAGCATAACCGCACTCTCGATGCGATTGGTGCTGTCAGGCCATCGCGCTACGCGAAGGTCACCGCCGCCGCGATGGCCCTGGCGCTTGCAGCGAGATCACGATGTCGGTCTGGCCCGCGACGACGCCCTGCAGTTCCCCGCGCCGATTCCACTGGCCCGCGATGGCCGCCCCCACCTTGCCAGCAAACGCGGGGTGGACTTCGAGGCAAAACCGTCCTTCGGCGTCGGTCGGCAGCAGCGTCGAACCAGCCTCGACGCCGTCGGCGCTCGCCCAGACCCGCGCCTCGACCGACTTGCCGGCCTCGTCGACGACGCGTCCCGTGATGACCGCCGCAGGCTCGAGCAGCAACTTCAAGCCGGTCGTGCCGGCACGCACACCGACGCAGGCGGCCATCGACCAACCCTTCGGCGGATCGCGCATCGTCAGCACGTACGATCCCTCGGGCAGACCGTCGAAGCGGAAAACGCCATCGGCGCCGACCATCACCGTGTAGTCGTCGTTGCCCTGGTCCTTCGACGCCTCGAGGAACAGCGGCTCGGCCCGTGCAGGGCCCCCACCTTCGACGACGCCGCTGATCGTGGACCCGCGCGGCAGCACCAGCTCCACGTTCTCGACGCGCTTGCCGTCCTGGACTTCGACCTTGGTCGACACCGGATCCCTATGGCCCGGAGCGTAGGCATTGACCTCGAACGTCCCGCCGGCGAGCCCAGTGATGCGGAAGCAGCCGTTGGGATCCGAAACGACGCTGCGGCCCTCGAACTGCGTGACGTGCGTCGGTGCCTTGCCAGTCCCGAGCCACGCAAGGCTGTCGGCGTTCGTGCCGGTGACATTGACCTCGAGGCCTGCAACACCGGCTCCCTTGTCGTCGACGACGCGGCCCTCGATGCCACCCGCTGGTTGCAAGACGACGTCGCCGACGTCGAGCCGTTCGCCGCTGCCGAGCTGGCGCGCGAGCACGTAGACGCGCGTGCCGAACCCCGCAGCGCGCACGAACAACCAGTAGTGCTGGTCCGGTCGCAGCCCGAGCGCCTGGAAGCGTCCATCGCCGCCGACCGCAGCGGGAATCCAGCTGCTGCCTTGATAGCCCCGCGCCTCCATGAAACTGGCCGCGACTGCCGCGTACGCGGCCGCGACCGGCGCGCCGTTCCCGTCGACGACTCGGCCGGCGACCTCGCCGCCGCGCACGAGCCGGAGTTCGATGTCCTCGCCCAGCTTGCCGCTGACGTTGAGCCTCGCCGACGCATAGCCGCGTGCTTGCACGTGGCAGATCACGTGGCCTTCGTCGCGCAAGCCAGCCAGAGCGAAGCGCCCCTCCGCGTCGGTGCGCACGACGCGCTTCATCGTCCACGAGTCGGACACCACGGCGTCGAACACGGGCGTCCCGGTCGCCGCGTCGACGACGCGACCGCGCAGCGTCATGCCCGCGGCCAGCTCGATCTCGACGCGGTGATGTGTGCTGGCCACGAGATCGAGGTCTTGCCACTTCTCCTCGAACCGATCCGAGCCGACCTGCACGTACACATGGGCTGGCGGCAGCCCCGTGAAGCGGAACACGCCGCGACCATCGGTGCGGCCGCGCGCGAGCTCGATGCTCTTGCCTTGCACGACGACGCGCACGTCGACGTCGGCCACGAGCTCCTGCCCGCAGCGCACGACGCCGTCCATGCTGGCCCCGTGCGCCAACGTTATCACGACATCGGTGCCACCGACCTGGTCAGTCACGGTCACCGGCGCGTAGCCCGCGGCGTTCACGTGCAGGCGGTGCTGCCGCGCGCGTTCGACCTGGAAGCGGAACCGGCCGTCGCCATCGCTCGTCGCACGCGCGATCGTGTCGATGCGTTTGCCGTAGACGAGGTCGAGGTTCCAGAACTCGTCCGCATCGCAGTGCAGCAGCTCGACGGCGGCGCCAGCGATCGGCGTGTCCGTGCCGACCTCGACCACGCGACCCCACAGATCGGTCGGCGTCGGCGCGCGCGCTCCGGCCTCGGACGGCTCGGTTGGCATCACGCGCTCGCGAGCCTGAACCGCGGCAACCGGCGGCGGGGCCGGAACGTCCGCAACGGCGTGCACCACTTCGGGCGCCGGCGACGACTCACGAGGTATGTCGAAGGGAGGCAGGTCGTTCCACCACCACCACGACGCGCCGACCACGAGCATTACCACGACCACCGCCGCGAGCTTCTTCATCGCCAGAACACCTCCGATCGCCGACGTCGCGGCGACACCCGCCGCCACGAGCTTCGCCTGCCCGGCCTGCAGCACTGCCTGCTTCACCGCGGCGAGGCCGCGTCCCGCGAAACCGGCGCTGGCCCCGATCGCGAGCCCGGCCGGCAGCAGCTTGCGCAGTGCCTCGATGCCGCGGTGGATGCGCATGCGCACGGTGCCCGGCGGCACCTCGAGCACGGCCGCGATCTCGGCCGGCGACAGCCCGTGCTGCAGTTGCAGCCTCAGCACCTGACGCTGCTCCTGCGGCAGCGCGTCGACGTTCGCGTGCAGCAGGCCGAGCAGCTCGGCGCGTTCGGCCGCGGCGATCGGACCGGCGTCGCCGTCCGGAAGATCGGGCAACGGCTCGGCGCGGCGGCGCGCGGCATGGCGGTGCGCGTTGCGCGCAACGTTCATCAGCACGCCGGCGAAATACGGTTCGAGCGGGCGCTTGCCATCGAAGGCGACGTCGGACTCCATCGCGAGCAGGAACGTCTGCTGCAGCACGTCCTCGGCATCCGCCGCGTTGCCACACACGTGCAACGCGACCGACAACAGCCGCGGCGCCAGCGCGTCGAACACCTGGCCGAGCGCCTTCAGGTCGCCGTGGCGGCGGTAGCGCTCGAACAGGTTGGCCAGCGGATCCATGCAGGCATCCTTGTCGCGGGCGCGCCGTCGCGTCACCAGGATTCGCGACGTTTCAGTGTCGGGACTGCTGCTGACTCCTAACCCGCGCCCACCGGCATTTCGTCCCACGTGCGGCCGTCGAGTGTGCGTCCGGTGCGACTCTTCCAGACGCCACCCCACTGCTTGAAGAAGAACGCCACGCCTGCCGCAACGCACTGATCGCGAAGATCCCGCGCCCAAGCAGGGTCCATGGGTCGTGCCCGAGGTCCTGATTCGCCACCGACGATGACCCAGTGGATGCCGCGCAGGTCGAGCTTGGGCAGTGGGCCAAGTAGAGGCTCGAGCGAGAGGAACTTCACCGCAGCAGGGGTTGCGCGAAGGTGATCGATGCGATCGCGATGGTCGCCATTCTCGACACTGACCCCCATCCACACGTTCGGTGGCCACGCCAATCTCGGCGCCAACTCGGACAAGCGCTCCGCCCGTTTCGTCAGCACCTGGAAGCGATGCTGCGCGGCTTCCGCCATGACAGCGAATACGCGCATCAGAAACGCGAGCGGCACGTCGCGATGGAACAGATCGCTCATCGAGTTGACGAACACGACCTGGGGCTTCCGCCAGCCCAGCGGCAGCTCAACAGCGTGCTCGTGCAGCGTGAGTCGGAAACCGTTCCGGTAGTTCGGTTGCCCCATCGCGTGCAGTCGCTTCGCCATGCGCTCGGCGTAGCAGTTCCTGCAACCGGCGCTGATCTTCGTGCAGCCCGTCACCGGGTTCCACGTCGATTCAGTCCACTCGATCGACGACTTCGCCATGACAGTATTCGCGAATGATGTCGAGCTTGACCTCGGACCAGTAGCCGATCCGATCGAACTCCACCGTTTGTTTCTTCCGGCGAGCCAAGTGACTTCTGCTGGTCTGACTGGACATCCAGCGGATGCCCCTCGAGTAGTGGATCGCGGAGCCGACTTTTCTGCGCTCCCAGGCATTGATCTTGGCAAACCCGCGTGCCGCCACCGCCGGCATACCGTGCTGGAGGTTCGCGCATTTGCGCATCCTGGCCCGGGACGCTGCCTGAATCACTCGTCCGCGCGGTGGGTGCGTGCTCGCCGTGGAAAGCAGTTCTCGCAGTGCTCCCGAGGGCGTGCTGTGCAGTCGCGCCGCCGTGTGTTCCGATGCAACCCCCATGAGGCGCGGTTCGATCTGGATCCCGGTCGCGGGCACCGTCTGCGCGCTCGCGCTCGCTGGCATGGAATGCGTCACGCTCGACCAGCAGGACGTCCGCGAACGGCTCGCTCGCTTCGTCGAGGAGCACGACGCGAATCAGGTGCCGCCGCGGTTCGAAGCGATCTACGGCGAGACGATCGACGGGAATGCGATCGACGACTACGTCGCGGCGAGCCAGCTGCTGGCCCCGCTGCGGCTCGGGTGGTGCCATACGTTCAGGGAAAGTTGGCGGAAGAAGCTCACGCAGCGCGGACAACCACTCGGCGAGGGTGCCCGCCGAGAGATCGCGCCGACGCTCGCGAACGCGCTGCTGTCGATCCGGCGTGGCGTCCGCTGCGCGACCGTGTTGCCCAAGGGTCGCAGCTTTGACAGCTTCGGGCTCGAAGCGGTTGTCGACGATGCGCTCGATCAGGCGTTCGCAGCACACGACACGCGCACGCTGGTCGAACTGTTCGTCGACCGTTGGGTCTTCATCGGACATGTGTGGTCGCCTGGGCACCCGCGCCCCGAATTCCAGGACGACTGGCTGCACGCCCTCGATGCCGACAGCGCACGCTGGTTCGGCGCCGTCCTGGGCCGCCTCGACGTGCGGCATTGCTGCTTCATGTCGCCGGCAGGCTGGATCGCGTGGTACGTAGGAGAGATCGCCGACCGGACGCCTCTGCAGCAGTCGTTCGAGAGTGGATTGTCCGCGTGGCGTTGGGGCTTCGACTCGCACTGGCGCGGGCTCGTCGCGTGCGATCGGCTCGTCGCTGGGCTCCCGGAACTCGCGCCGCCGGCCTCGGACTGGACGCGGCGTCAGGGACAGATCGCGACCTTCGGCAGCGCTCTCGGAGACATCGAGGAGGGGTGGGCGACCAGGGTTCCCGACTGGGTGAAGGTCCACGAAAGCCAACTGCGTGCGGTTCTGACCCACCTTCGCCTGCTGCGACTCGCCGTCGCATTCGTGCACGGCCTCGAACTTGAGCACCTCGCCGATCCGCTCGGCAGCGGGCCGATCGAGGTCGAGATCCGGGGCGACGAAGCGACGTTCCGCAGCGAAGGCATGTGCGGCAAGGAACGCCTCGCGCGCACCGTGCGGCGACGCTGACGCAGAAGTCCGCTACTTCTTGTCGCCGAGCGGCACGTCCTGCTTGGTCTCGCCCGCGAACGCGAGCCGCCGGATCGTCGCCTTCTTGTGCTCGGCGTCGTAGCCGATGAACTCGAGTCCGCCGCCGCCGCCCGCGTCGCTCTTCAGCCGCACCGGGATCTGCGTCTCGTTGTCGATCAGACCGACCGAGGCGCTGCCGTCGGGCGCCACCTGCAGACCGATGCGGTCGCGCATCGGGTGGCCGACGCCGGTCGGCGCATCGAGACCGAGAACCACCGACATGTCGTCGAAGGTCGAGAAGCCGCCGCGTTCGGCGCCCGTCGTGTCGTGCACCGTCAGGCCGCAGGCGCGCGCGCGGCGCTGCGTGTCCTTCGGATCCTGCCCGATCACGACGCGGACGACGCCCTTGTCGTCGACGATCTCGAGCCGCCGTGCGCGGACGATCTCGGCGCCCTGCGGCGCCTCCAGACAGGCGAGGCCAGCGAGTGCCATGAACGCGACGAGCGCGGCGCGGCGCGTCGTGCGCGCACGGCGCTCGAGGACATGGATGCGGTGCTGCAAGTGAACGAGAACGGTGTCGGTGGTCATGGTGCCTCCGAGGTGGGCCGCCGGCGCAGCGGCCGGTCCAGCCTACTGCTGGGGGGAGCTTCCCGGCACAGCGCTGTTCGGGTCGGATTGACTGCGCGCCAAGCTGCTCACGAAATGACCCAGGACCCGCCCTCGCCCGATCGTCCGCCTGTCGCACGCCTCGCCGGCGAACTCGGCGCGGCACTGGTGGCCGCCGGGCTGTGCTACGGCCTCTCCTGCCTGATCGTCGCTCCGAGCCCCGAGGCCATCACATTCGGCAAGCAATGGGAGTGGATGTCCGAGGCGCCGTTCGAACTGCGTGGTCAGTTCCCGCACCGCATCCTCGGGCCGCTGCTCGCGCACTGCCTCGGCCTCGGCGGCGCCTGCTGGGTGCCGTTCGTGCGCGGTCTCGCGGTGCTGCTGCTCGCGACAGTGTTCTTCTTCGCGCGCTGTCGCGGCGCGAGGCCGGTCGACGCGCTGCTGGTCACGCTCGCGATGGCCGTGACGGCGCCGATCCAGATGTACAAGCAGCATTGGGTCGGCTTCGTCGATCCACTCTGCTACCTGCTGTTCTTCTGGGCGTGGATGGCCGCGGGTCGGCCCGTGCTGTACTGGGGCTTGTTCCTCGCCAACCTGCTTTCCCATGAGCTCGCGGCGTTCTTGCTGCCGTGGGCGTGGTTCGTGCGCCGCGAGGCGAACGGCTGCATGCGCGCCGACGTCATCGGCGCCGGTCTCGCACTCGGTCTGTATGGCGCGTTCTACCTGTGGGTGAAGGCCGCAGCACCGCAGCAGAAGTTCACCGCCAGCTACTTCTTCGACAACCCGATGTTCCCGGGCGGCACGGTCGTGACCATCACGCTCGCGATCACGCATCTCGTCGTCGCGTTCGGACCGATCCTCGCGGTGCTCGCCTGGCATCAGCACACGCGTCGCGACCGCGAACGCGCGCACCTCTGGCTCGTCGGCGGCGGGATCATCGCGATCTTCTGCATCGCTTGGGACTGGTCGCGCCACTCCAACCTGATCGCGCTGCCGCTCGTCCTCGCGTCGCTGCACTTCGTCGCGGCCGGCCATCGGCTCGTCTACACGGGGATCGTCGGACTCGGCGTCGGCTTGATGGTCTGGATTCCGCCATGGTTCATCTCTGCCTGGCCGACGTCGGCGATCGCAGACGGGAACCTGCTCATGGCCACCCGCGCCGGGCTGCAGAATCCGGCCACCAAAGAGCCCATGGGCGGCGCGCTGTCCGACGTGTTGACGGCGTGGGTGCCGGCGGTCGCACCGGTGGTCGTCCCGATCCTCGCGATCCTCGCCGCGATCTGGTTCGCCGGCGCCTGGTTCGCGCGCCGGCAGGCTTCAGCCACAGCAGGCCCCGCCGCCTGAGCAGGGGGAACTACCGTTCCAACCCGCCCCCTGAACCAGTGCTCGATCGAGTTGCTCAGCCGGACCAGCGCACTGCTGGGGCGAGTGTTCAGGTCGTCTTGACCGTGTCCGCAGGCGTTCGTAGCGTGCGGCTGCGCCAAGCCGCTCGCGAATGAACCAGGCCCCACCCTCGCCCGATCGTCCGGCTACGGCACGCATCGCCGGCGATCTCGGCGCGGCACTGGTCGCCGCCGGGCTGTGCTACGGCCTCTCCTGCGTGATCGTCGCTCCCGCCTCTCTCGACCCCGCGCTCCCCACCTTCGCCACGCAGTGGCAGTCGATGTCCGAGGCGCCGTTCGAACTGCGCGGTCAGTTCCCGCACCGCTTCCTCGGGCCGCTGCTCGCGCACTACCTCGGTTTCGGCGGTGACCGCTGGGTGCCGTTCGTGCGCGGCCTCGCGGTGCTGCTGCTCGCGACCGTGTTCTTCTTCGCGCGCCGTCGCGGCGCCAGGCCGGTCGACGCGCTGCTGGTCACGCTCGCGTTGGCCGTGACGGCGCCGATCCAGATCTACAAGCAGCATTGGGTCGGATACGTCGATCCACTCTGCTACCTGCTGTTCTTCTGGGCGTGGCTGGCCGCCGGTCGGCCCGCGCTGTTCTGGAGCCTGTTCCTCGCCAACCTGCTTGCCCATGAGCTCGCGGCGTTCTTGCTGCCGTGGGCGTGGTTCGTGCGCCGCGAGGCGAACGGCTGCATGCGCGCCGACGTCATCGGCGCCGGTCTCGCACT